>Ga0137415_10005341_pt1 | contig 12716 bp, 9 predicted proteins | sample CZODoug3_1_1_16f_FD_183082 | JGI IMG/M metagenome (GOLD analysis project Ga0137415, IMG submission 183082) | Vadose zone soil fungal communities from Angelo Coast Range Reserve, California, USA - CZODoug3_1_1_16fungal (Hybrid Assembly) | ecosystem: Environmental > Terrestrial > Soil > Vadose... | reverse complement strand
CGGGTGTTGAAGATGTCGAGCGACAGGTTGGCGGCCTTCTGCGACCAGGCGTCGGTGGGCCATTTGAGGATGATCTCGCCGAATCGCTTCGCCGCCTCGACGAAGTGGCGGCGCTCGTAGAGCACGAGCGCGACCTTGTAGCGGATCACGATCTCGTCCTTGGCGTCAGGCGCGATCCGGAGATAGCGCTCGCAGGCGGCGATCAGCTTCTGCTCGTTCTGCGGAATCGCCTCTTCCGGAGTGTCGCGCGTGAGGGCCTGGACCTGCACGGCGCGGCCGCGGTCCACCTGCCCCTTCGCCTTGCCCTCGTCGATCCGCGCCGCGTCCGCGAGCTCGCGCTTCTTCAGCCGTCCCTTGGCGACGTCGACGGACTTCTCCAGGGAGAGGATGGCGTTGTACGCGGCGCGCTGCGCGTGCGAGCCGCGCGGATCGGCGTCGGCCACCTTGCCGTATTGTTCGGCCGCGGCGTCCCACTCCTCGAGCGCATAGAGGATCTCGGCCTGGTAGAACCGCATGCCGTGGGCGGCCTCGCTGCGCGGGAACGTGTCGAGGTACTGGCGGTAGATGTCCCGGGCAAGCCGGTAGGTCGCCGCGCTCTTCGTCTTGATCGCTTCCTGGTGGTAGTCCTGCACCAGCTCGCGCAGCGCGCTCTCCGCCAGGTCGTTCGCGTCCGCCACGGCGCCCTTCCGCTCGGCGTTGGCCCGCGCCCAGCCGCTCTCCGGGCCGTACTCCCCCACCAACCGCTTCATCTCTGCGAGCACTTGATCGCGGCGCTGCAGCCTGTCGTAGGCGAGCACGATCTTCTGCTGCCATGCCGGAGCGAGCGCGTGGCCGGGCGCCCTTTGCTGGAGGAGGCGGTAGATGCGGATGGAGTGCTCGAACTTCCCGGCCTCGAAGTAGGTGGCCGCCAGCCTGCCGATGGCGTCGACGGCGTGCTCGCCTCCCTTCTCGGTCAGGTACGCGACGGCGCCCTCGACCGCGTCGATGCGGGCGTAGGCGAGCACGATGTCCTTGAGCGCTTCGGCCTTGAGCTGCACGCGGTCGCGGCGCGTCTCGCCTTCCGCATACGCGATCACTTCCTGGAACTTCGCGATCGCGGCGGAATAGGCGCCCGCGTTGTAGTCGCACCAGGCCAGCTTGTAGAGAGCGAACGGGTACAGCTTGGGCAGGCGGTACGAGGCCGCCTTCTCGAAGGCGGCCCGCGCGCGGGCAAGGTCGTTGGCGGCGAAGAAGTGCTCGCCGATCTGCACGTAGGCGTCGGGGACGAAGCGGCTCCGCGGGTACTGCTGGATCAGAGCGCCGTACCGGGCGATTCCCTCCTCCTTGCTCCCGCTGTCGTAGAGGTTGTGCGCGGCGACGAAGAGGACTTCGTCGCGCCGCTCGTACCCGGGGTACCGGTCGAGGAGGAGCTGGTAGATCTGCAGCGCCTTCTTCCGGTACCCGTCGCTCCGCTGCGTGTCGGTGGTCGGTTCCGGGCCCGTGCGCGATCCGGACCACCGCCCCCAAGCCTCATCGTATTCCTTGATTTCCTCTGACGAGGCAAAGCGCGCTTTCTCCCACCAGAGCTCCCCGAGCTGGAAGTAGAGGTCCGCCTTCCGATCGGTCTCCGGCATGCGCGGGATGAGCGCCTCGAGATCCTGGATCAGCTCGTCGCGCTTGAGATCCGCGGCCGCGTCGATCTTGAGGTCTGCCGGCGTGAGCGCTGCCTCCAGCGGCGCCGGCTCCGGGCCGGACGCCGGGGACGCCCATCCCGCGGGCGCCAGGGCGATCGCGAGCGCCGCCAGTCCGCGCAGGGTCATTCTTCCTTGCTCCCCGCGCAAGCGTCCTTGAGCGTGTACCGATAGAAGCCGATCTCGTCGGGCCAGTACTCCCCGTCGAACGGCCAATACTCGTGACCCGTCTGCGGAATTGCCGGTCGCCGGATCTGCTGGGAGGCCAGCTGCGCGCTCACGTCGAAGCGCGACTCCAGCATCTCCTTCTCCCCTTTGGTGGTCTCGAACGCGATCAGCTCCTTGTCGCCCTCCAGCACGTCGATGAGCCGCGCCATGTCGGCGAGCCTGCCCCGGATGAACTTGCCGGCGAGCTGCTCGATCAGCTCCTTCTGCCGCGCCACGCCGTCGGCGAGCTCGCCTCCCAGGGCGCTGCCCGCCAGGGGGGATTCCCCGCGGATGCGCGCCGACTCGCGGTCGAGCGCCTGGAGCAGGTCGCGGAAGGATGTGATGCGCTCGTTCTTCTGCAAATGGTGCTGGACGGCGGGCGGCAAGCGCGCGTCGCCGGGCCGGAGCATCCGCCAGTACTCCTCGAGCGCGAGGTCCAGCGCCAGGGTCTCTTTCACCCGGTCGCGCATCGGGAGGTATTCGCGGTCGAACTTCGCCTGGGCCGCGCGAACCTGGTGGTACAGGCAGCGCTGGTGGAAGATGATCGCGGTGAGGTTCAGCGCCTCGGGCGCGAACTCGTCGCGCAGGTGGGGCGAATGCAGGCTGTGCAGCTTGCCCAGCGCGCCGCCCGGATCGCCGTTCTGCACGTCCGCGTAGGCGGCCTCGAAGAGCGCCTCGTCCCAGTGCCGGGAGAAGCGCGGCAGGTTCTGGTAGGCCGCGCTCGCTTCGGCGTAGCGGCGCATCCCGTAGAGCGTGCGGCCGAGGCCGATCCAGGCCAGCTCCCTCAGCTCAGGCGCGGTCCCGGGGAGGGCCACGATGGCGCGGAAGGTCTGCGCGGCCCTGGCAGGGTCGGTCCGCTGCTGCAGCAGCCCCAGGACGTACTGCGCCTGCGGCCACGCTTGACTCCCTGCCGGCACGCGGCCGACGAACCGCGCCGCATCTTCGTACCTGCCGGCCCGATAGGCGAACAGGCCCAGGGAAGCGTGGACCCTCGCCAGCGCCTGCGGCTCCACGCCCGAGAACTGCTCGCCGTAAGCCTTGTCGAAGAGGTTGGGCGCGACTACCTCGTCGCGAAGCTGGGCGGCGGCAGCGGAGGCCCCTTCGATCGCCTTCAGCCAGTACGAGTGGGCCGGGCCGGCCTGCACGATCTGCGCGTAGTGAAAAAAGGCGCTGAAGGGCAGCCCCATGCGATCCAGCGATTGCGCCAGGAGGTACTCGGCCCTGGCGCGATCGTCTCCCGCAGCGGACCCGGCCGCTTGGTGGAAGCCGATCGCCGCTTGCAAATTCCGGCCGTCGTTGAAGTCCTGCAAGGCGCGGGGTAGCGCGCCTTCCTGCGCCGCGGGCGCGGCGGCCGAGACGAGCAGGACGAGGATGTGCAACGGACGCATGCGAGGAGTCCTCAGAAGAGCCAGCTCACGCCGCCCTGGAAGGTCAGGTTGTTGATCACGTCCGCCGACGGCCGGGCGAGAAGATCCTTCGCCGCCCCGGCGTTGAGCTGTGCCTGCGTCCCGGGCGCTCCGAAGGCCCGCTCGTCGCAGCCGGAGGAGAGACCCGTGGCGGTCTGACCGCCCGCTTCCGCGGCCTCGATCTTCACCACATCGGCATGGTTGCAACCGTTCACCCGCGAGACGTACCCGGAGTAGGCGAAGTCGCGCAGTTCGAGGCGCATCGTGACCCGCTCGCTGAGGAAGACGCGCAGGCCCGCGCCCAGGGAGGCGATCGGGCGATACCCGGTGTCTCCGAACGTGCGGCCGGTGCCCGGATCGGTGGATGGGCGCAGCTGCAGCCGCGTCTTCGCCGCTCCCAGCCCGCCGTTCAGGTAGATGCCGAGCCGCAGGATCTTGCCGTCGAAGACGTTGAGCTTGCCGTAGATCGGCATCAGCTCGAGGCCGGCCAGCGCGGCTCCGCGGACCAGGAGAGCCTCGGCGCTCTCGGGCGCCACGCGGGCCTTGGTGAGCAGCTCCTCCGAGAGCGTGCTCTGGACCGAGACCGGGAAGTACCAGAGACCGACTTGTGCCGCGAGGTTCTCCCGCAAGTGGTACGCCACTTCGGCGGAGAGGCCCGCGTGCATGGTGAACTTCGGGTTGACCTGCGTGCTGCCGAAGAAGGTCAACTCCCAGCGGCCCGCCTCGGTGAACGGACGCTGCTCGAGGACGTGGATCCGGACGGCGTCGGGGTCGGCCTGCTGCGCCGCCGCCGCTCCGCCGATCAGAAGGGCTGCGAGAAAGGTTCGCATGATCAGAAGAGGAAGGAGAGGCCGGCGCCGAAGGTCGCCACGGCGGCGAGATAGGGCTTCTGCGCGCCGGTCGACGGGTCGGTGAGGTCGTTGCCGCGCTTGTACGAGGAGCGGAACAGGTACCCGCGCACTTCGGTGCGCAAGCTCCAGCGCTGGTTGAAGTAGAAGCGGAAGCCGCCGCCCACCAGGCCGACGCCGGTCACCTTGTCGCTCTGCTGGAAGCTCTGGCAGGCGCCGGTGCCAGGCTCGGCGCAGAGGTTCACCGACTCCCGGTGCACCTGCGCCGCGCCTGCGCCGCCGAGCAGGAACGCCTGGAAGTGCACCCGCAGCTCCGAGGCCAGGTTGAACTTGCCGTAGATGGGGGCGATCCGCCCCACCGCGAACGCGCCGGCGCGAAGCTGGTTGTCGTTCGCGATCTCGTCTCCGACCTGCCCCGGGCTGCGCGGCCGCAGATCGGCGCGGGTGTTGCGCGCCAGCGAGGAGAGCGAGGCGTGGTTGAGGAGCACTTCGCCACCGAGGTCGAGCCACTCGTTCGGGTGATAGCTGAGGGAGAAGAGGCCCCCGAGCTGATCCACCAGCGCGGTGTTCATCGCGATGCCGAACGAGAGCCCTGCCTCCCACAGCCCCGTCATGCTGTGGAGCTTGCCCTGGACGACGGTGGGCGCCCCGTCCGGCCCATAGACGACTTCCTCCCCGCGCGCCGCCAGCGCGACGCAAGCGACGAACGCGGCCAGGGGCGCTGCGAACAACTTCGGGGGAAGCATCGGCATCGTCTCCGTGCCCTGAAGGGCGCAAGAAGCTGCTGCTCGGCTGCGCCGGGGGCAAGGTCGGACGCTCGCTTTGCCAGAGCCGACCGTTCACGCGGCAACGCCAGCCATCCCGGATGCCGCAAACTGGACGGGCGCGTGACGCACCCCCGCGCACCCCCGCGCACAGGCCGGAATGTGGCCGGTTCACTGGCCCATGGTATCGATCGAGGGCCATGGGGGGCCCTCAAAGCACCGGCGCCCGAGCGCCGGCCGAGCCGTCCGATTCCGCCAAATTGCCGGAGGCGAGCGTGGCTCCGCCGCCTCTGCTCGACGGGATCGTCCGGGTCAAGGTTCCGCCGGACAAGATCCAGCCCTTCCTCGCCAAGACCGCGCTATTCAAGGGCGCGGCGAAGGAAGTGATAGCGAAGGTCTCCTCGCTCGTGCAGGGCCTCGAGTGCGCGGACGGCAGCGAGATCGTCACCGCGGGCAAGGTGAACGACGGCCTGGGGATCCTCTTCTCCGGGAAGGCCCAGGTGCTCTTGCCCACCCGGGGCGGCGATCTGTTGCCGGTCGAGGAAGTCATCCCAGGCGATCTGTTCGGCGAGGTGGGCGCGCTGCTGGGAAAGCCTAGCCCCTACTTCGTCATCTCCACCGACTCTTCCCGCGTGCTCTGGCTTCCCGCGTCGATCCTGCAGGGCATGATCGGCAGCGTTCCGACCGTCGGCGAGGCGCTGGCGAAGCGACTGGGCGAGCGCGTCGTCGTCTTCGCGGCCGTCGAGAAGCCGGGCACCCCGGAGCTGATGACGGGGATCGAGGAGCAGCTGCTCGAGGCTGTCGACGCATCGCTCGACGGACAGCCGCAGCTTCCGCCTCCGCCGGCGCCGGATACCTCGGGGATGATCCCGTACGCGGAGCTGCGCGACTTCGATCTTTCCCCGTCGGTCCTCACGATGGTGCCGACCAAGCTGATCCGCAGCTTCCGCCTGCTTCCGGTGAAGCTGGCGGGCAACGTGCTCTCCGTCGCGATGGTCAATCCGCGGGACAACGCGGCGCTGGCGGAGCTGAGGCGGACCTTGCAGACCGTGCAGGTGGTCCCGATCGCGATCGGCCTGGAGGACTTCAACTCCTCCCTGGTCCGGCTCAAGCTGCTCGATGACGCCGGACCCAGGAAAGCCGGCGGCGGGCCGCGCGTCAATCCCGACTCGTTCCAGTTCGAGACGGTCGCCGAGCAGGACCGCGAACGGACAGACGCGCGCGCGGTCGGCGACGATGCCATCCGCTTGGTGAACCGGATCATCGCGGCGGGCCTGGATCGGGAGTCCAGCGACATCCACATCGAGCCGGGCGCAGCGGGTTTCCGGGTGCGCTTTCGCGTCAACGGCTTGCTACAAGATTGGAACGAGCCCATCCCGCCGAACACGTCGCTCAAGGGGATCACCGCCCGCATCAAGGTGCTGGCGGGACTGGACATCACCGAGCGGCGCCTTCCCCAGGACGGCCGGATCGGCATGTCGGCGGGCAAGCGGGACATCGATCTTCGCGTCTCGACGCTGCCGGCCAACCGCGGCGAGAAGATCGTGATGCGCATCCTGGAGGCTGCGGGAAGCACCCGCGCGCTCGAGCAGATCTTCTACGACCCGGCGGTGCTCGGGGCGACGCGGAAGGCGCTCAACCGGCCTTACGGCGGAATCATCATCGCCGGACCCACCGGCTCGGGAAAGACGTCCTCCCTCTATGCGCTGCTCAACGAGCGCAAGGTGACGCGGCCGGACACCAACATCGTCATGGTGGAGGACCCGATCGAGTACCGGCTACCCGGCGTGACGCAGGTCCAGGTCAACGCGGGTATCGGCCTGGGATTCGCCCAGGTCCTGCGCTCCGTGCTGCGGCAGGACCCGGACGTCATCGTTGTAGGAGAGATGCGCGACGACGACACCGCGCAGATCGCGCTCGAAGCGGCGATGACGGGACATCTGCTGCTGACCTCGCTGCACGCGAACAACGCGGTGGCGACCATCCAGCGCCTCGAGAACCTGGGCACCGGACGCGCCCTGATCGCCCAGTCGATCCACCTGGTGCTGGTGCAGCGCCTGGTCCGGAAGCTCTGCTCGGCCTGCCGCAAGCTGGACGCACCCACGCCAGCCCTCCTCGAATCGCTGATCGCGCGGAAGATCGTCGACAAGGGTCAACAAGTTTTACCCCGCGCGGTCGGCTGCGACGCGTGCGGCGGCAGCGGGTACGTCGGCCGCGCGGCGGTGGTGGAGACGTTGCAGATCACGGACGCCGTGCGCGACGCGATCGCGGCGGGGAGACCGCTCGCCGAGGTCCATCAGGTCGCGCGAGAGGGGCGCGCGCTGGTGCCGTTCATCGACTATGCGCGGCATCTGCTGCACAAGCAGATCATCAGCGCCAGCGAGGTCCTTCTCTCGCTGGCGGACTAGGCTGACGCTTCTGGTATCGTTCGCTGAGACGCCGCCGGGCTGCATGGCCCTGCGCCGCCACGCAGAAAGCGAGCCCGCCGGCGAGTGTGTGACGTGAGGCGAGAGACACGGGGCGGCGCATTCTGCGCGTCGTGTGCTTTCTGATGCGTCGGCGCGAGGGCCACGCACCCCGTCGGCTATCTGCGCGCGGTCTCCCAGTACGCTGGTCCCCTCCGCGCCCCGCGTTGGGTTGCTCAGCGAACGAACATCAACTTGTTCGCGGGGACTCGCCCCGGGGTTCCGGAACGTATTGGCGAAGCGCCAGGTCCTGGATGCGAACGGCTATGCTGACCCGAGCTGGGTTTGGCTGTTCGTGTGAACGGGAAGGTGGTGGTCCGGGGAACTCGTTCCCAACGAGTTCAACTGTCAACACCAAATTCAACCCGCCCCGGTGTTTCCGGAGCGAGTTGCCGCGGGACCAGCACACCTGCGCGCTCCGCCCCTCCACGAACAGCCAAATGCAGCTCACGTCGGCAGAGCGCTCGGATTTCACGCCCTGCGCTGCCTTCGGACCGACTCGTTCCGGATCCCCGGGCGGTCCAGGAATGCATACCGGCAAGAAGATGTGACACGCCGAGATGAAAGCACAAACGCTTTCTCGCGCGACACTCGATCGCACCCTCAGGTCGTGTCGCGCGCAGAGCCGGCGGCGTCAGCCCGCCGCAAACAGGAAGGAGCGCGCGACTACTTGACGCTGGGGCGAATGATGATGAGGGAGCTGTCGAACCCGGGGACGCTGCCGCTGATGAGCAGGAGATTGTTCTCGGGGACGACGTCGATGATGGTGAGGTTCTGCACGGTGCGGCGATCCACGCCCATGTGCCCCGGCATCCGCTTGCCCTTGAACACGCGGCCCGGCGTCTTGCGCTGGCCGACGGCGCCCATGTGACGGTGGTGCTCGTGGCTCGACGCGGAGTCGCGGGCAGCGCCCTTCATGTGATGGCGCTTCACGACGCCGGCGAAGCCGAAGCCGCGGGTGGTGCCGGTCACGTCCACGCGGTCGCCCTTCTTGAAGAGCGCCACCGTCACCTGCGAGCCCACGGCGAAATCGTTCAGCTCCTTCGCCTCGACACGGAACTCCTTGATGCCCTTGTGCGGCTTCTGCCCCTTCTTCTTGAACTGTCCGAGGTAGGGCTTCGTCTGGCGGCGCTCCGCCTTCTTCTCGTCCAGCTCCTGGTAGCCGAGCTGGAGCGCCGTGTAACCGTCGCGCTCCTGAGTCCGGTGGCCGAAGACCAGGTTCGGGGCAGCTTCCACCACGGTGACGGGGATGGCGGCCCCGTCCTCCGCGAACACCGTGGTCATGCCGACCTTCTTGCCGATGAGACCCTTCGACATCGCGTGCTCCTCGCGCTTCCTGCCCGCGTGATTGCGGCGCAGCGTGCGCTAGGCAGAGGCTGCGGGCGGCGGGTCGATCGACCTGTCGCGCGGAGGGTTTGCGGAACCCCTGTTTGGGGGCCGCGGCTTCTAACACGCGGAAAGGGGCGGATCAAGTTGGGTAAGAGCGTTCCCTTCCTACGCCGCTGATCGACCGACCTGCCGAGAGGACCGCCTGCTGGCACGCCGGCTGCTGAAGGCAGCGCCGGTGCCGTCGGGGCCGTTTTCTGAGCCTCCGGGGGTCGGAATGACTGGCGCGACGATGTGGGGGGCGGGGGTCTCGGCCTCGGGGGTCCGGGGGAGGGAGCCGGCTGGCCGTCGGGGGTCGGCCAGCCGGCGCCGTTCGCTCGCGCTGCTGCTGGCGTTCGCCTGCGGAGCGAGCGCGTCGGGCGCCATCCTGGGGCTGTCGAAGCAACCCGATCCCGGAGACCGGGCCGACCAGTTCGCTTTCACCACCGCCGCCGCCGTGCAGGTGGCGCGCGTGGCGGAGGAGCGCGCGCGCAGTGCCCGGACGGAGCTCCGCGCGGCGAAGTCGCGCCTCGATGCGCTCTCGACGGTGGGCGCGGAGCAGGAGCTCTCGGACTACCAGGAAGCAGAGCGGATCGGCGTCCCGCGCTTCATGAAGGACTCGACCACACTGTGGGGCGACGAGCGCCGGCGGGTGATGGCGGCCCTGGTGCGGGAATCGCGGCGGAACGGTCTGGATCCGGCCCTGGTGGCCGCGGTGATCCTGGTGGAGTCGCGCTTCGACCCGTTCGCGGTCTCCAGCGTCGGGGCCCGCGGCCTGATGCAGCTCATGCCTCCGACCGCCCAATGGCTGCTGGAGAAGGACTCCGAGCCCATGAAAATCCGGCCCGCGCAGCTCTTCAATCCGGTGCTGAACATCGAGCTCGGCACGAGCTACCTCGCCCAGCTGATGAACCGATTCGACGGAGACCTTACGCGCGCGCTGATCGCCTACAACGCGGGTCCCAGCGTGGCCCGGGCGCTCCGCCGCGGAAGCAAGTCCTGGCGGCGCCTGGAGACCTATCCGAAGAACGTGCTGGCCGCCTACAAGGCGCTGCTGACTGCGCCCGAGCAAGTCGCCGCCCGGTAGGCCGAAGCTCGGCAGCCGGTCCAGCGGTGTCCACCCTACCTCCACAGGAGGCGTCATGGACAAGAAGAACCTCGAAGGCGGATTGGACAACATCAAGGGAAAGGTGAAGGAGACCGTGGGCGTCGCGACCGGCGACCGGGAGCTCGAAGGCGAAGGCAAGCTCGACCAGGTCAAGGGCAAGATCAAGGACGTCGCGGGCAACATCCGCGAAGGGATCAAAGAGAAGCTGGACGATCTCGACCGGCCCGACCGCGACGAGAAGTAACCCGCTCAGCCCTCTGGCGGGAACACCAGCCAGAGACCTCCCTCGCGCTCCTCCAGCCTGCCGTCATGGGAGGCGAGGATCCTGGAGGCGAGGGCAACTCCGAGGACGGCTCCGGCGGGGTCCCCGCTGGGCCGCTCCTCCGGATCGGGCGGAAAGATCGGTTGGGGCGGAGCCTCCGCACGGATGTGCAAGGCCGGGTGCGGGCCGTCCATGCGCCCGGCGATCGACAGGCGCGGCGTTTGCGAGGCGCGGGCCATGTGTTCGAGGGCAGCCCGCACCGCGCGCCGGAGCATGTCCGCGTCGCCCACGGTGCGAATGTCGCCGAGTTCCATCAGCCAGCCGTCGGTCGCGATGCCGTCCTTCTCCGCGACCGCGCGCATGGCGGGCTCGACCAGCTCCTTGAGGCTCACCCGCTCCCGCTTCAGCTCGTACCCGTGCTCCAGCAGCCGCTCGATGGTGAAGAAGTCATCGATCAGACGCCGCATGCGCCGGAGCGCCCGCAAGGAGACATCGATCATCTTCTCCGCGCGCTCGCCGGCGCGGTCCGCGGAATCCATCCGCTTGAGGAGATCAGAGGACCAGAGGGCAGTGGCCAGCGGGTTCTTGAGCTCATGCGCGACGAAGCCCAAGTACTTCCCGCGCTTGCCCGGGGGAGGCATCGAGCCAACCTAAACGCCGGCACGAGAGTGCGCAAGCGGACGGCTGCTCAAGAGTTACAGGTCTAGCGAGCGGGCAGGCATGAAGTTCTTACCGGGCCCGTGATGTGCATTCCTCCTCAAAGCGTCAAGGGCCTTGGAAACGACGCGTTAATCCGGCTGGCACTGCACTTGCTGAAGGCAACCGCAGTCGTTCGAATCCCGGAGGAACCATGCAACCGTCTGCCCTTCCGTCGAGCACCGGCTCGCTCGCCATGTATCTGGCGGAAATCAACAAGTACCCACTTCTCACCGTCGACGAGGAGCAGCGTCTCGCCAGGCTATACGCCAAGAGCGGCGATCTCGATGCGGCCCACAAGCTGGTCACCTCGAACCTGCGCTTCGTGGTGAAGGTTGCCTACGAGTACCGCAGCTACGGAATCAAGATGGCCGACCTCATCCAGGAGGGGAACATCGGCCTGATGAAGGCGGTGCAGAAGTTCGACGCCGACAAGGGGATCCGCCTGATCTCCTACGCGGTGTGGTGGATCCGCGCCTTCATCCAGAACTACATCCTCAAGAGCTGGTCCTTGGTGAAGCTCGGGACCACCCAGGCGCAACGGAAGCTCTTCTTCTCGCTGGCGCGCACCCGGCGCGAGTTGGAGAAGTTCGACGGCGCGACCGGCGACATGCAGAAGGCCAGCGAAGGCGCCATCGCCAAGAAGCTGCGGGTGAAGCCCGGCGAAGTCCTCGAGATGCAGCAGCGCATGGAAGGCCGCGACCTCTCCCTGGACGCGCCGATGGGCGAGGACGGCGGCTCCTCCCACGTCGACTTCGTGATGGACGGGGCCGACCTGCCGGACGCGGAGATCGCCGAGCAGGAAGAGCGCCACATCGTGCAGGAGCGCGTGCTCGAGGCACTGAGCCGCCTGGACCCGCGCGAGCGCTACATCATCGAGCAGCGGATCATGAACGACAAGCCGATGACACTGAAGGAGCTGGGCGAGCACTTCGGCTTCTCGCGCGAGCGAGCGCGGCAGCTGGAGATCCGCGCCAAGGCGAAGCTGGAGGCCGAGCTCGGCGAGCTGATGGAAGAGCTGTTCCCGGACGAAGAGCGCCTGGCAGTGGCCGAGACGGCCTAGCCCCGGCCACCGGAGGTGGCTCAGGGGCTACGCTTGAGCCTCAGACACGGCCGGCCACCGGAGGTGGCTCAGGGGCTACGCTCGAGCCTCAGACACGGCCGGCCACCGGAGGTGGCTCAGGGGCTACGCTTGGGCGCAAGACGCCATCACTTCTTTACCCGCGGGAAGGCGCCCTTCCCCGCATAGCGGGCGGACAGTCCCAGCTCCTCCTCGATGCGCAGGAGCTGGTTGTACTTGGCGGTGCGGTCGCTGCGGCTGGCCGATCCGGTCTTGATCATTCCGCAGTCGCAGGCCACTGCAAGGTCGGCGATGAACGAATCCTCGGTCTCTCCCGAGCGATGGCTCATGATCGTGCGGTAGTTGCTGAAGTGCGCCAACCGCACGCAGTCCAGCGTCTCGGTGAGCGAGCCGATCTGGTTGACCTTGATCAGCACGGCATTGGCGATGCCTTGCGCGACCCCACGCTGCAGCCGCTCGGTGTTGGTGACGAAGAGATCGTCGCCCACCAGCTGCACGGTCGCGCCGAGGCGGTCGGTGAGGAGCTTCCAGCCCTCCCAGTCGTCCTCGGCATATCCGTCCTCGATGGACACGATGGGAAAGTCCTTCGCCCAGGATGCGTAAAGTTCTGCCAGCTGGGCGCGGTCCAGCGTCTTGCCCTCCCCTTCGAGCACGTACTTGCCGCCCTGGTAGAACTCGCTCGCGGCGCAGTCGAGGGCGAGAACGAGGTCGGCGCCGAGCTTGTAGCCGGCCTTGCCGATCGCTTCGGCGATCAGCTCCAGGGCCTGGCGGTTCGATTCGAGGCTGGGCGCGAAGCCGCCCTCGTCCCCGACGCCGGTGGAATACCCGCGCGCCTTGAGAACGC
>Ga0137415_10005340_pt1 | contig 12717 bp, 11 predicted proteins | sample CZODoug3_1_1_16f_FD_183082 | JGI IMG/M metagenome (GOLD analysis project Ga0137415, IMG submission 183082) | Vadose zone soil fungal communities from Angelo Coast Range Reserve, California, USA - CZODoug3_1_1_16fungal (Hybrid Assembly) | ecosystem: Environmental > Terrestrial > Soil > Vadose... | reverse complement strand
GAGCTGCTGGCCGAGCACTGGTCGGTGTCCGCCGACGTCTGGTCGGTCACCTCCTGGGGCGAGCTGCGCCGGGACGGGGTGGAGTGCGAGCAGCACAACCTGCTGCACCCGGACGCCGAGCCGAAGGTGCCCTACCTGCGCCGCGCGCTGGCCGACCCGGAGGGCACGGCCGGCCCGGTGATCGCGGTGTCGGACTGGATGCGGGCGGTACAGGATCTGATCCGCCCGTGGGTGCCGGCCGACTTCTATTCGCTGGGCACCGACGGGTTCGGCCTCTCCGACACCCGCCCGGCGGCCCGCCGACACTTCACTGTGGACGCCGAGTCGATCACGGTGCAGGCGCTGGCGGCGCTGGCGGAGCAGGGCAAGGTGGACCGCTCCTCGGTCGTGTCGGCGGCGAGCAAGTACCGCATCGACGATCCGAAAGCGGCCGGACCGCAGACCTCGGACTCCGGAGTCGCCTGACCCGGGTCCCAGCGCCGGTATTCGTTCAAGGACGGAGGAATTGTCTCCGGAGAATGGTCAGCGGGCCGGCCCCGGCCCGCGCTTCTGGGCCGAGCCAGCCCGCTGACCAGCACGAACGATAGGACGATCATCGTTGGGATTCCGGCTTTCCCGGGGCCGGCGATCCCCGCCCGGCGGCCTGGCGGGGATTTGCCGATGGGCTTTCTCAGTGCTCTTATCACTCCACCTGGCGACGACCCTCCCCCATTCGGGCCAGGCGCGGTAGTCTGCCGCCGTTGCTCTTCTCGCTCGGGGGGTGTACTTCGATCGGGAAAGCATCCCAGCCCACGTCAGGAACGCTGCGGGTTGGCGCGATACCGGGGCGAGCGCCCGGAATTTCAGTACGAGGAGAGCAAGAATGGCAGAGGGCACCGTCAAGTGGTTCAACAGCGAGAAGGGCTACGGCTTCCTCGCTCCCGACGGTGGTGGCGCGGACGTGTTCGTGCACTACTCCTCGATCCAGAGTAGCGGCTACCGCACGCTGGACGAGGGTCAGCGCGTTTCGTTCGACGTTGAGCAGGGCCAGAAGGGCCCCCAGGCAACCAAGGTGACGCCACTCGGCTGACCGCAACCGTTCCTCTCCCGGAGACGAGCCGGAGCGACTCGTCTTCGGGGCCCGGCACCCATTCGGCCGAGGCCCCGGTCATCGCCTTGCGCTTGAACGGGCTTATGTGGCGGATCGGTGCGAATAAGGAACTGGAGTAGCCGCTCGGTACACGACCGGCGCCGCTATTTCATGCCATGCTGCCCGATGTGACAACGGTGCGCCCGGTTTACGGTCCGACTGTGTCCGCCCGGACTCGGCGTCGTCTGGAGCAGGCATCGGGTGGCCTGGCTACGGCCAGTGTGTCCGCGATGTCTGAACGGCTGCCCTGGTTCCGCCGGCTGTCCGCCGACCAGCGCGCCGGCGTGCTGCTGGTGACGCAGACCGGCGTGACGAACTTCGTGGCCTGGCTGGGCGAGCCCGGGCAGACGATCCGGCTCACCGCCGAGGCGTTCCGCAGCGCCCCGCGCGACCTGGCCCGCCGGGTCAGCCTGCGGCAGACGGTGGAGCTGGTGCGGGTCGCCATCGAGGTTTTCGAGCAGCAACTCCCCCTGCTCGCCGGCAACGACCTGGAACGCCAGCTGCTGGTCGAGGGGATCCTGCGGTTCGGCCGGGAGATCGCCTTCGCCGCCGCCACGGTCTACGCCAGCGCCGCCGAGTCCCGCGGCGCGTGGGATGCCCGGCTGGAAGCCCTGGTGGTGGACGGCGTGGTACGCGGTGAGGTGGACGACGCGCTGGTGTCCCGGTCCTCAGCCCTGGGCTGGGACGCCGAGCAGCCGGTCACCGTGCTGGTCGGCAGCCCACCCCCGGAGAACCAGCCCGAGCCGCTGGCCGCCATGCGCCGCACCGCGACCCGACTGGGCCGTTCCGTGCTGCTCGGCGTGCAGGGCGCCCGGCTGGTCGCGCTGTTGTCCGGCGCGCTGCCCGCCTCGGGCGCCGGTTCCCGACAGGGCGCCCCGGCGGGCGCGAGCGGGCGCCCCTCGGCGACCGGGAACGGGCGGGACCCGGCGGCGGAGGCCGGGCCGACCGAGCGGCTGGCCCAGGCGTTCGGCCCCGGACCGGTGGTGATCGGGTCGACCGCGCCCACCCTGGCCGCCGCGCACGCCAGCGCGCGGGACGCCCTGCAAGGACTGCGGGCGGTGACCGGTTGGCCGACGGCGCCGAGGCCGGTGCGGGCCGAGGATCTGCTCCCGGAGCGGGCGCTGGCCGGCGACCCGTGGGCCAAGTCGGAGCTGATCGCGTCCGTGGTGCAGCCGTTGACCTCGGCCGGAGGCGAGCTGAGCCGCACGCTGGCCAGCTATCTGGACGGCGGCGGGGCGCTCGAGTCGTGCGCCCGCGCACTGTTCGTGCATGCCAACACCGTGCGCTACCGGTTACGGCGGGTGAGCGAAGTCACCGGGCTCGACCCGACCGACCCGCGCGATTCATTGGTGCTCAGAATTGCGCTCATTGTCGGGCGACTCAACTCCCCCGAGTAATCGGACACTCGCGTTGAGCAGCGACGATACCTGATCGACCCTACAAATTCACTTCGGCATCACCGATGTGAAAGCCGCCATATTTAGAGGATACCTCCAAACCTGGCCGTCGGAGTTCGTATGCGTCGTCACCGGCGGCGACGGCGCTGACAGTGTTGGCTGTGCCGAGTGATTGCCGTGCTCGCCCCCGGACAGGGGTCCCAAACACCCGGAATGCTCGGCCCATGGCTCACCGGTCCGAGAGCCGAACAAGTGGACGCGCCGGCCACCGTGGCCCGTTGGTCCGAAGCGACCGGCCTGGACCTGGCTCAGCTGGGCACCACCGCCACCGCCGACGAGATCAAGGACACCGCCGTCACCCAGCCACTGATCGTGGTCGCGGCGCTGCTGTCCTATCAACAGTTGCTCGCCGCCCTGGACGGCGGGCCGGCCGCCTTGGCCGGCGGTCCGACCGCCGGGCACTCCGTCGGTGAGCTGGCCGCGGCCGCCGTCGCCGAGTCGCTCAGCGCGGACGCCGCCGTCGAGCTGGCCGCCGTCCGGGGCCGCGAGATGGCCGCGGCCTGCGCGCTCGCGGACACCGGGATGAGCGCCGTGCTGGGCGGGGATCCCGAGCAGGTGCTGAGCCGGCTGGCCGAGCTGGGCCTGGACCCGGCCAACCAGAACGCCACCGGCCAGGTGGTAGCCGCCGGGCCGCTGGAGGCGCTGCAACGGCTCGCCGCCGAGCCGCCGGAGCGGGCCAGGGTGATCTCGCTGGCGGTGGCCGGCGCGTTCCACACCCGGTTCATGGCGCCCGCCGAGGACGCCCTGCGCCGCTACGCGGACAAACTGGACTTCGCCGACCCGAGCCGGCCGCTGCTGTCCAACGCCGACGGGGCGGAGGTGACCACCGGCGCCGAGCTGCGTGACCGGCTGGTCGCCCAGGTCACCCTGCCGGTGCGCTGGGACCTCTGCATGGCCGGCCTCGCCGAGCGCGGGGTGACCGCGGCGGTGGAACTTGCCCCGGCCGGCACGCTGTCCGGCCTGATCAAGCGCGAAATGCGGGGCACCCCCCTCGGTAAGGCCACGCTGCCCCTGAAGAGCCCGGACGACCTGGACTCGGTCGTCGGGTTGCTCGCCGAACACACCGGAGGTACCTCATGACCCGCGCTGCCAAGCCGCTGCGGCTCGTCCCGGCGGCGCCCGGCGCCCGCATCCTGGGCTGGGGCAGCTCGCAGCCGGACCAGGTGGTCACCAACGACGACCTGGCGCGGCGGGTGGACACGAACGACCAGTGGATCCGCGAGCGCGTCGGCATCGTCAGCCGCCGCATCGCCGACAAGGACACGCTGCTGGTCGACATGGCCGCGGACGCCGGCTCCAAGGCGGTCGCCGACGCCGGGCTGAGCCCGGCCGACGTGGACACCGTGCTGGTGGCCACCTGCACGATGCCAAACCCGATCCCGAACGCCGCCGCGCAGGTGGCGCACCGCATCGGCATCTCCGCGCCGGGCGCGTTCGACCTCAACGCCGCGTGCGCCGGGTTCTGCTACGGGATGGGCATGGGCTCGGACCTGATCCGTGCCGGCTCGGCGCGCAACGTGCTGGTGATCGGCGCGGAGAAGCTGTCCGACTGGATGGACTGGGACGACCGGTCGACCTGCATCATCTTCGCCGACGGCGCCGGCGCGGCGGTCCTCACGCCGGCCGCGACGGAGGCGGAGGTCGGGGTCGGCCCGCTGGTCTGGGGCAGTGCCGGGGACATGCATGAGGTGATCCAGATCGTGCAGCCGAGCAACGGGATCCACCAGGAGGGCCAGGCGGTCTTCCGCTGGGCCACCACCCAGATCGCCCCGATCGCGCTGCGCGCGGTGGAGCTGGCCGGGCTCACCCCGGCGGACATCGACGTGTTCGTGCCGCACCAGGCCAACCTGCGGATCGTCGAGTCGGTGGCCAGGCGGCTGCGCAAGGCCGGCGCCCGGGAGGACATGCGAGTCGCGCAGGACATCGTGCACTCGGGCAACACCTCCTCGGCGTCCATCCCGCTGGCCATCGACCACATGCGCGCGGCCGGCCAGATCTCCCGGGGCGACGTGCTACTGCTGGTGGGCTTCGGCGCCGGGCTGAGCTACGCCGGCCAGGTGGTCATCTGCCCATGACCCACTGCTAAGACGAGCACCCACCCCGCCATCGTCCCGATCATTTCCACCGACCAGACTCGGCGGATCACATCCGCCAAGGAAACACCCAAAGAGAGGGAAACCCACGTGAGCAACGAAGACATCCTGGCCGGCCTCGCCGAGATCGTCGAAGAGATCGCCGGTGTGGACGCCGCCGAGGTGACCGCGGACAAGTCGTTCGTGGACGACCTGGACATCGACTCGCTGTCCATGGTGGAGATCGCGGTGCAGGCCGAGGACAAGTTCGGCGTGAAGATCCCGGACGACCAGCTGGCCGAGCTGAAGACCGTGGGCGATGCGGTCGATTACATCGCCAAGTCGAAGTGAGTTCGGTCGACGTCGTCGTTACCGGGCTCGGCGCTACGACCCCGCTCGGCGGGGACGTTGCGTCGACCTGGGAGGGATTGCTGGCCGGAAAGTCCGGGGTGTCCCGGATCGAGGCCGATTGGGTGGACCGCTACGAGCTGCCGGTGAAGATCGCCGCGCAGCTGGCCGTGGACCCGAGCGAGGTGCTCAAGCGCGTCGAGGCGCGGCGGCTGGACCGCTGCGAGCAGGTGGCGATCATCGCCGCCCGGGAGGCCTGGCAGCACGCCGGGGCGCCTGAGGTGGAGCCGGAGCGGCTTGCGGTGATCGTGGGTACCGGCATCGGTGGCGCGGTCACCCTGCTGACCCAGGACGACATCATGGAGAACGACGGCGTGCGCAAGGTCAGCCCGCTGACCATCCCGATGCTCATGCCGAACGGGCCGGCCGCCCACGTCGGCCTGGAGTTCAGGGCCCGCGGTGGCGTGCACGCGCCGGTGTCCGCCTGCGCATCCGGTGCCGAGGCGCTGGCCTGGGGCTGGCGGATGCTGAAAGCCGGCGAGGTGGACGTGGTCATCGCCGGTGGCGCGGAGGCCTGCATCACCGGCATCCCGCTGGCCGGGTTCACCCAGATGCGCGCCATGTGCATCAGTCACAACGACGACCCGGAGCACGCCTCCCGGCCGTTCGACGCGGGCCGGGACGGCTTCATCCTCGGCGAGGGCGCCGGGATCATGGTCCTGGAACGGGCTGAGTTCGCCGCCGCCCGGGGCGCCACCGTGCACGGCCGGCTGGCCGGCATCGGCACCTCCTCCGACGGGTACCACATCACCGCGCCGGACCCGGAGGGCCACGGCCAGTCCAGGGCGATGAAGTCCGCGATGCGCAGCGCCGGGCTGGACCCGGCGGACATCGGCCACGTCAACTGCCACGCCACCTCGACCCCGGTCGGGGACGTCGGGGAGGCGGTGTCGGTGCGCAAGGCGATCGGGGACCACCCGATCCTGACCGCGCCGAAGGGCAGCCTCGGGCACCTGCTCGGCGCGGCCGGCGCGGTGGAGGGCATCGCCGCCCTGCTGTCCATCCGGGACGGGCTCATTCCGCCGACCGCCAACCTGGAGAACCTCGACCCCGGCGTCTTGCTCGACGTGGTGGCCGGGGAGGCGCGGAAGGTCGAGCTGACCGCCGCGCTGAACGACTCGTTCGGATTCGGGGGGCACAACGTCGCGCTCGCCTTCACCGCGGTCTAGGGCAGCGGTACCGGAGCGGCCCTGACCACCTGGCTCTCTCGAAGGAGAACGCAGATGACAGCGGTCGACATCCGCCCGCCGCTCACCGTGCCGACCGAGGCGCCGACGGAGGCACCGACGGATCCCCGGGATCCTGAGGTGCGCTTGGTTGCCCTGTTCGACGAGGGCTCCTTGGTGGCGATGCATCCCAGGGATGGCAGCGGGGTGCTGGTGGGGCTGGGTCGGGTGCACGGCGCCAAGGTGGTCGCGTACTGCTCCGATGCCGTCCGGATGGGCGGGGCCATGGGGTCGGACGGGTGCCGCCACATCGTGGAGGCGATCGACGCGGCGGTGCGGCTACGTTGCCCGGTGATCGGGCTGTGGCACTCCGGGGGCGCCCGGCTGGCCGAGGGCGTGGAAGCCCTGGACGCGGTCGGGCAGGTGTTCGCCGCGATGGTGCGCGCGTCCGGGCGGGTGCCGCAGATCTCCGTGGTACTCGGCCCGGCCGCCGGCGGCGCCGCCTACGGCCCGGCGCTGACCGACGTGGTGATCATGGCCCCGGACGGGCGGGTGTTCGTCACCGGCCCCGATGTGGTGCGCAGCGTCACCGGCGAGAACATCGACATGGAAGCCCTCGGCGGACCCAGCGCACACGGCAAACGCTCCGGCGTGGTGCACGTGGTGGCCGACTCCGAGGCCGACGCGCTGCACCGAGCCCGCCGGATCACCGCCATGCTGGCCCGCCCCGGCATCTTCGACCCACGCTCGCTGGGCGAATCGGTCGACCTACGGGCCACACTGCCCGAGCAACGCCGCCGCGCCTACGACGTGCGTCCCCTGGTCCGCGCGGTACTCGATGAGGACCCGACCGACCCGCACGGCACCGCGTTCGAGGAACTACAGCCCAAGTGGGCACCCAACATGGTGATCGGTCTGGGCCGCCTCGGCGGGCGCACCGTCGGGCTGCTGGCCAACAACCCGCTGCGGATGGGCGGCTGCCTGGACTCGGCCTCGGCGGAGAAAGCCGCCCGGTTCGTCCGCATGTGCGACAGCTTCGGGGTACCACTGGTGGTGCTGGTCGACGTACCCGGCTACCTACCCGGGGTCGGCCAGGAATGGGACGGCGTGGTCCGCCGAGGCGCGAAACTGCTCCACGCCTTCGCCGAAGCCGTGGTCCCCCGAGTCACCCTGGTCACCCGCAAATCCTTCGGCGGCGCCTACATCGCGATGAACTCCCGCGCCCTCGGCGCCACCGCCGTGTTCGCCTGGCCAGACGCCGAGGTCGCGGTCATGGGAGCCAAAGCCGCGGTCGGCATCCTGCACCGACGCGCGCTGGCCGCCGCCCCCGCCCACGAACGCGACGCGCTGCACGACCAACTCGCCGAAGAACACGAACGCATCGCCGGCGGAGTCAACCGCGCACTGGCCATCGGCGTGGTCGACGAGGTCATCGAACCCCACGACACCCGCCGCCGACTGGTCCAAGCACTTGCCGAAGCACCCGCCGGCCGAGGCTCCCACGGCAATATCCCCCTCTAGGACCGCGGCGGGCTCAGCAGGCTCCGCGCAGGATCCCGGCGGTCTTGCCGACGTCGATCAGGGGTGGTTCGCCGACCAGCGGGATGGACTCCCGCCAGCAGATCCGGGCGGTCTGCAGGCCCGATGGCGCGTCCTCCGGGCGCTGGGTGCTCAGGTAGGACACCATCGCGACCAGCCGCCCCGGGGCCACCTCGTCGATCCGGCTGAGCCGGATGGTGCCGTCCACGGTGCTCGCGTAGCCCTGCTGCCAGGCCGCCTCGGGCTGCTGGGCGGCCCGCGCCGGGGTGACCGTGGCGGCCCAGGCCGCATAGTTCTTGGTGTTGATGGCATCGAAGTAGCGGGACAGTACGTCCTGCACGGCGGGCCCCGAGGAGTACGACCAGGCGTCGTTGCTCACCTCGAGCGCGGTCGTCCCGGCACCGATGCCCGGCAGCGCGCGCGGCGCGGCCAGCGGCACCGCACGCATCTGGGCCAGCCGCAACCCGGCCACCCCGAGCAGCGAACCGACCAGGACGAAGAGCACCACGACGAGGGTCACCGCCCACCGCCGGTCTCCACGTCTGGCCATCGCCGAAGCTTGGCATACCGGAAGTGTGGCGACGGTAGCGGGCGCCGGGTCAGCCGACCTGGTGCAGCAGAGTGACCGGAGCGCCGTCCCCGGCCAGTCGGAACTGCTCGAGGTCCTCGTCCCACGCGGTGCCGAGCATCTCGTGCATCCGGCCGCGCATCTGGCCCCGGGCGGACATCGCCGAGCGCAGCTGGTCCTCACCGATCATGATGTCGCCGTTCGCGCTGGTCCGGCCGTGCCACAGGCCGAGGTTCGGCGAGTGGCAGAACCGCTGCCCGTCGACCCCCTCACTGGGCTCCTCGGTGACCTCGAAGCGCACCACCGGCCACGCGCGCAGCGCACCGGCGATCGCGCCGGAGCCGCCGGCCGGCCCACGCCAGGCGCACTCGGCGCGCAGCGTCCCGGGTGCCGCCGGCTGGGGCGTCCAGCGCAGCGTGATCTGACTCCCGAGCACGCCTGAGATCGCCCACTCGACGTGCGGGCAGACCGCAGTCGGCGACGAGTGGACGTAGATCACTCCACGTGTACTCACTGCTGACCTCCGCTGTCGACGAGGAACGTCTTCCCCAACGGCCTCGTGACTCGGCGGATTGATCTGCAGTCGCGGCTCGAAGTTTGCCCGAGCCGGCGGTGACGCGCCAGCCGCCACGCAGTCCGGGCGTGTCTGCTAGATCTCATTTCGGCACCGGGTCACCCAATCGCGGTGACCTCAGGGTCCGGTACCCAGGGATCGGCGCCCAGGGCTCAGAGTAGGCGGCGGCGCCAGGCACCCAGGGTCCGCTCGGACACCCCCCGCTCGCGCAGCCAGCCGGCGGCGCCGCCCGAGGCCGCGTCCAGCTCGTCCAGCACGGCGCGGATCGCCTCGGCCGGCACGCCCAGCAACTGCTGTACCCGGGTCGGGTCGGCGATGGCGCTCAGCTCGGGTGCCCTGGCGAAGATCGCCGGCAGCTCCGGCTCGGTGCGCAGGTAGTCCGCCACCACCTCGGCGCGGGTCACCCCGGCGGCCCGCAGCAGCACCGCGATGACCACCCCGGTCCGGTCCTTGCCGGCGGCGCAGTGCACCAACAGCGGCCCGTCCGCCTCGGCGGCCAGCTCCACGATGGCGGCCAGCTTCGGCCCGCCCTTACCGAGGAACCCCCGGTAGGCGGTGGCCAGGTCGGGGATTGCGGACCAGTCGGTGCCGTTCGGGCCGCTGTGCACCTGGGTGTCCAGCAGCGGCAGCGCGTGCACCCGCGCCCCCTCGGCGGCCAGCGGGTGGGGCTGGCCGGCCAGCTCGTCGGCCCCGCGCAGGTCGAGCACGGTGGCCGGCGGCCAGCTGGCCATGCCCGGGTGCCGGTCACCGGCGAGTGGGACCGCGCTGCGCAGCAGCACGCCGGACCGGGTGCGCCCGCCGTTCTCCGTGTGCAACCCGCCGAGGTCGCGCAGGTTGGCCAGCAGGTCCGGGGCGAATTCGACCGGTTCGGCTGTCATGTCCTCAGTCAGCCATGCCGTGATGACCGACGGAAGGCTCTCCGGTGAGCGTGAGACGAACACCACGATCGGGTGATTACCGACGAGTTCGCTCTCTGCCCGCCAGCCGTTGACCGGAGATCGACGGCGTCTCATGATGACCAGATCACTCGATGTCGAGTCGCGGCGCCGGTACCGGCGCGCGGAGGTGCAACGATGGCCGAGACCTACGTCCTGATCCACGGCGCGTGGCACGGCGGTTGGGCGTGGCGCCCGGTGGCCCAGCGGCTGCGCGCGGCGGGGCACCGCGCCGTGTCGCTCACCCTGCCCGGCATGACCGACGGCGAGGACCCACGCGAGCTGCGGCTGTCGCATGCGGTGGACTACCTGGTCGCCGAGCTGGAGCGGCGGGACCTGACCGACGTCACGCTGGTCGGGCACAGCTGGGGCGGCTACCCGATCACCGGCGCGGCCCACCGGGTCCCCGGGCGAATCCGCCGGCTGGTGTTCTGGAGCGCGTTCGTGCCGGCGGAGGGCCGCCCGGCGCTCGAGGAAATCCCCCCGTTCGACGCCGACCTGTTCACCCAGCTCGCCGAAGCGTCCTGCACCAACAGCGTCACGCTGCCCTTCGAGGCCTGGCAGCGCTCGTTCATCCAGGACGCCAAGGAACCGGTGCAGCGGCTGCTGCACTCGCTACTGGTACCCCAGCCGATGGGCTATTTCGCCGACGGGTTGGACGTGCCGCCGCTGTCCGCCCTCGGGCTGCCGACCAGCTACGTGTTCAGCGTGGACGACATCGCGCTGCCGCCGGGCCAGTACGGCTGGGCACCCAGGTTCCCCGAGCGGCTCGGGGTGACCCCGATCGAGGTGCCGGGCAGCCACGAGTCCTGCTTCACCCGCCCGGTGGAGCTGGCCGACGCACTCCTCAAGGCCTGACCGTGGCGGGGACCACGGCCACCCTGGCGATCACCGACGACCACCGCGAGCTGGCCGCCGTGGCCAGGGCGTTCCTGGCCGACAACCGGGCGTTGGCCGCGGCGCGCGCGCTGCTGGACGCCGACGCCGAGGCGCTCCCGCCGTACTGGCCGGCGCTGGCCAAGCTCGGCTGGCTCGGGGTGCATCTGCCGGAGGAGTACGGCGGGGAGGGTTACGGGCTCCCGGAGCTGGCCGTGGTGCTCGCCGAGCTGGGCCGCACGGTCGCGCCCGGGCCGTTCCTGCCCACGGTGCTGGCCAGCGCGGTGGTGGCCGAGGCCGGGTCACCGGAGCTGCGCGCGGCACTGCTGCCGGGGCTGGCCGGCGGCGCCTGCGCGGCAGCGGTCGGGCTGGCCAGCGCCGGCGGCGGGGCCGACCCGGAACGCGGCTGGCTGGTGCTCGGCGGTGGGCTGGCCGATGTGCTGCTGCTGCCCGACGGCGAGGATCTCGTGGTGCTGGACGCGGCGGGTGCCGGGGTCCGGGTGGAGCCGGTGGCCGGGCTGGACCCGACCCGCCGGGTGGCCTGGGTACGGGCCGAGGAGAGTGCCGAGCGGCGCGGGCGGATCCCCGGTGGCCGGGCCGTCGCGGTACGGCTGGCCCGGACGCTGGCCGCCGCTGAGGCCGCCGGTATCGGCTGCGCCTGCCTGGATGCCGCCGTCGGGTACGCCGGGCAGCGCGAGCAGTTCGGCCGCACCATCGGAACCTTCCAGGCGGTCAAGCACCACTGCGCCGACCTGGCGGTGGATGCCGAGCTGGCGGTGGCCGCCGCCTGGGACGCGGCCAGGGCACCCCACGGCATCGGTGATGCGACACCGGAGGCGGAACTGGCCGCCGCCGTGGCCGCCGTGCGCGCCCTGCCCGGCGCGGTGCGTGCCGCGGAGATGAACATCCAGCTGCACGGCGGCATCGGCTACACCTGGGAGCACGACGCGCACCTGTACCTGCGCCGCGCGCTGGCGCTGAGCACCGTACTCGACGGGGCCGGGTCGGCGGCCGACGACGTGTCCCGGCTGATCGGCGCCGGGGTGCGGCGGCGGGCCACGCTGGACCTGCCGGAGCACGCCGAGCGGTACCGGGAGCAGGCCAGGGCGGTGGCCGCCGAGGTCCGCGGGCTGTCCAGGGAGGAACGGCGGGGCGCCCTGGTCTCCGCCGGGTACCTGGTGCCGCACTGGCCGCCGCCGTGGGGCCGGGACGCGGACGCCGTGGAGCAGTTGGTGATCGAGGAGGAGTTCGCCGGGGTGAAGGTGCCCAACCTGGGTATCACCGGTTGGGTGGCGCTGACCATCGCCCAGCACGGCACCCACGAGCAGGCCGAGCGGTGGATCGCGGACGCGCTGAACGGGCGGACCATCTGGTGCCAGCTGTTCAGCGAGCCCGGGGCCGGCTCGGACGCCGCGGCGATCTCCACCCGGGGCGTGCGGGACGAGGGGGGCTGGCGGGTCAGCGGACAGAAGGTGTGGACCTCCGGCGCGCAGTGGAGCCAGTGGGGCTTCGCCACGGTGCGCACCGACTCCTCGGGGTCCAAGCACTCCGGGGTCACCATGATGGCCATCGACCTGTCCGCCGAAGGGGTCACCGTCCGGCCGCTGCGCGAGCTGACCGGGGCGTCCCTGTTCAACGAGGTGTTCTTCGACGACGTGTTCGTGCCGGACGACGACGTGGTGGGCGAGGTCGGTCAGGGCTGGACGGTGGCCAGGGCCACGCTGGGCAACGAGCGGGTGTCCCTGGGCGGCGGCGCCGGGCTGATCGGCATGACCGCCACCGACCTGGTGACCCAGGTGCGTGAGCACCCGGACGGCGCCCGGTACGCCCCCGAGCTGGCCGAACTGCTGGCCGAGGAGCAGGCGAAGCGGCTGCTCGGGGTCCGCCAGGCGGCCCGCGCGGTGACCGGGGCGGGGCCGGGCCCGGAGGGCAACCTGGCCAAGCTGCTCTCCGCCGAGCACGACCAGCGGGTGGCCGACCTGGCGCGGCGGCT
>Ga0137415_10005339_pt1 | contig 12718 bp, 13 predicted proteins | sample CZODoug3_1_1_16f_FD_183082 | JGI IMG/M metagenome (GOLD analysis project Ga0137415, IMG submission 183082) | Vadose zone soil fungal communities from Angelo Coast Range Reserve, California, USA - CZODoug3_1_1_16fungal (Hybrid Assembly) | ecosystem: Environmental > Terrestrial > Soil > Vadose... | reverse complement strand
CATCCGATCCGCAGCTCGCTTGGCATCGCCTGGATCTTTAATATCGTCTCGGAGAAACGGAAACATTCACAGTCGCGCGCCTGGGGGGAGACGAATTCACGGTCCTTCTCGACGATATTAAAGATCCAGGCGATGCCAAGCGAGCTGCGGATCGGATGATGAAGGCGCTAGTGGCGCCATTCATTTTGGGTGGGAAAGAAGTGTTCACCTCGGTGAGCATTGGGATTGCTTTAAGCACCTCGGCCTACGAGCAACCGGAAGAAATCTTGCGAGACGCTGACACGGCAATGTATCGGGCCAAGTCTTTGGGCAAGGCCCGTTACGAGGTGTTTGATGCCGATATGCGAGCCAGCGTCATGGCTCGATTGCAGTTGGAGACCGATCTGCGTCGCGCGCTCGAACGCGGAGAATTCCGCAATTTCTATCAACCGATCGTTGCGCTAGTTTCTGGGGAAATCGCCGGTTTTGAGGCTTTGCTGCGTTGGGAGCATCCTACACGAGGCCTGCTTGGACCCGGTGAATTTATCCCGGTTGCTGAAGAGACTGGCTTGATCCGCGAGCTTGGCTGGTGGAATTTACGGGAAGCCTGCCGACAAATCAGCGAATGGCGAGCAGGTGCAAGTGGCCACCGCAATCTAACGATTAGCGTCAACCTGTCCGCCAAACAATTTCTACAGCCGAAACTTGTCGAAGACATTGGAAAGTTGCTGAGCGATCTTGCTCTGCCGCCCGAAGTGTTGAAGTTGGAGATCACGGAAAGCACGGTGATGGGGGACCCGACCGCGGCGGTGGAGATGTTGCAACACATCAAATCGCTAGGCATTCAGCTAGCTATCGATGATTTCGGTACTGGCTATTCCTCGTTGAGTTATCTCCACCGTTTTCCGCTCGACACACTGAAGATCGACCGCTCTTTCATCAGTAACATGGGAGAGGACGGAGAAGGTATGGAGATTGCGCGAACAATTTTGCCGATGGCCAACAATCTCCGGCTGGATGTTGTTGCCGAAGGAGTGGAGACAATTCAGCAGGTGGCTTTGTTAAAGAAATTGCACTGCAAATACGGTCAGGGATTTTACTTTTCACGACCGCTGTCCGCCGAGGGAACGTCAGCGTTATTGGCAGGAGACTTGACGTGGCAAGCGTGCGAGCAAACCAGGTAGCTCACGTATGTCAGCTACGGCAGCACTGCAGCCGTCCGAACAACTGGGCTGCGTTATGAGGGTCTTGACTGCTGAGTTCCGTAACGTGATGTGCCCTTCAAATTTGTCGATTGCTGAATTGCTATGAAGCTCGCCTGGCAGAACATCATTCACGATCGAGCACGCTTCTCGGTGACTGTGCTCGGAGTATGTTTTGCCGTGTTCTTGATGATCTTTCAAGGGAGTCTTTTGGCCGGCTTTCTACGAGCAGCATCGCGGCTTATCGATGCCAGTGATTCGGACATCTGGATCGCTTCTCGAGGTGTGCAGGCGTTTGAATTTGGAACCGTCCTGGACAGTCGCGTCAGGGAAATGGCCGCCGGCATACCGGGGGTGGTGGAGACTGGTCGCGTGTGCATGGCTTTTGCTGTCTACCGCACACCTAACGGCACGCAGCAAGTGGTCGCTTTGGTTGGCGCGGACCCTAACGTTGGCAAGCGTTTTCCTGTGCCCAACATGACTGAGTCGGCGGGTGGGACATCCCCGGAGGCGGTTCTCTACGACGTAAGCGATCGCAAACAAATGGATCTCACGTCACTGCCGGCAGAAGTGGAGATCAATCGTCACCGTGCGAGCATCGAGCGCGAGATTGAAGGGTACGGAGCTTTCTTGGGCGTCCCTTTTCTGTTCACCTCTTACCGGAATGCCACCCGTTACATGGGTTTCGGGCCGCAAGACGCGATGTACGTTCTTCTGCGAGTCAGCAATGGATACCGAGTTTCCGATGTCCAACAAAACCTGAGACAACGGCTGCCCGAGGTTGACGTACTTACGCAAAGCGAATTCGCGCATAAGTCCAGGATGTATTGGACGATGAAAACTGGGGCAGGAGGCGCGATCCTGACCGCTGCCGTTCTGGCGTTTCTTATAGGTCTAGTGGTTGTCTCCCAAACTATTTACGCGAACACGATGGAAAACATCGAGGAGTACGCGACGCTGAAGGCTCTCGGAGCGTCCCAAACTTTCGTGGCGCGGATTGTGCTTTCGCAGGCTCTGATTTGCGGAGTGCTTGGCAGCATTCTCGGACTCTTTGCGGCCATTCCGAGCATTGGCTACGCAAAATCCTTGATTCCTTGGATCTACGCACCTTGGTGGTTGCCGGCAGTGATGGTCGTACCGAGCTTATTGATGTGCGCATTGGCATCCATTGCTTCGGTCAGCAGCGCCCTGACGGTCGAGCCGGGGAGAGTGTTCCGTGCCTGATCATTTCCTGGGAGTTGAAGGCGCGAGTGTCTCCTTTGGCAAAGGAGAGGCGCGTGTGCCTGCTCTTCGGGATGTCTCACTAACCTTCGAGCGCGGTACGCTTACCTTGGTCATGGGTCCTTCGGGCAGCGGGAAGACGACTCTGCTATCCATGCTGGGCTGTCTCTTGTCTCCGGATGAAGGAACAGTGTTCGTGGACGGCGCTGCGGTAAACCAACTGACGGAACCGGAAAAGACGACGATTCGCCAAAAGAAAATTAGCTTTGTATTCCAGGCGTTCCGGCTCTTTCACTCGCTAACCGCGCTGGACAACGTGGCAGTCGGCTTTGAAATTCGCGATCCTGGCGAGCCGCGAGGTATGGAAATGGCTCGTGAGCTGCTCCTTCAATTCGGCTTAGGCGATAAGCTTCATCAAGAACCCAACGAACTCAGTCCTGGAGAAAAGCAGCGAGTCGCCATTGCGCGGGCCTTGGCTGGGAATCCTCCGATCCTTCTCGCCGACGAGCCAACGGCTTCTCTCGACGCCAAGGCTGGAAAAAACATCTGCCAAATCCTTCGGAATCAAGTCAATGAGCATGGGAGAACTGTTGTTGTCGTGAGCCATGATCCGCGCTGGCGAGAATTCGCCGACCGCACCATCACGCTGTGTGATGGCCAGGTTGAGCAAGAGGATAAAAATTGATGACCGCCAGGCACAGATGGATACTTGGTGGTTCGGCGGCTCTTCTAGTCGCCATTGGTGCGGCGCTCTTCGGAACTTCGAGAAACCGCAACTCGGTGCAGGCTCACGGAATATCCGCCAATGACCCTAGCGCGGCTGTAGTATTCGCCTCTCCAGGTAGGGTTGAGGGCGCCTCCGAAACCACTCAGGTGGGAGCTGCGGCTGATGGTGTTCTAAAATCCGTGTACGTGAAAGAGGGTCAGTTCGTAAAGCGAGGGACATTGCTCGGCGAGATCGCCTGCGATGACCTGCAACCGGCGTTGCAAACTGCCATGGCGGAAGCGGATTCCGCGCGCCAGACACGTGCCAGGCTCCTGCGAGGCGCACGTGATGAAGAGAAGAAAATCGCGACTGAAAAGACATCCGCAGCCCGGGCCACGTTTGAAGAAGCCAAGTCACGAATGGACATGCAGCGTTCTCTTTATCAAAAGGAGCAGGTCTCCCGCGCCACGTATGACCAGGCTGTCCGAGACTTGGGAGTGGCAGATGCTAATCTTCGGGCGGCCCTGCGTACAGAGGAGTTGGTCGCCGCGCCTCCGTTGCAGGAAGATACGGCGCGAGCTGATGCTGATGTGCTCGCGGCGGAAGGGCGTGTGCGGACCGTGCAGGAGCGCATCGGAAAATGCTCCATTGTGGCGCCGATCGACGGAACCGTTTTAAGAGTCTATGCGAGGCGCGGCGAGTCGTTTAGCACCGTCACGCCGCGTCCTTTGTTCAGCCTCGCGGATACTTCCACTCGACACATTAAGGCGGAAGTCGACGAAAGAGACGTAGACAAGCTTTTTGCAGGGCAGAATGTGGTTATCCAGGCCGACGCCCTTGACGGAAAGAAGCTCCGCGGTTCGGTTGCCCGGATTTCCGCGATGATGGGCAGGAAAAGCATCAGCACCGGCGACCCTTCTGATAAGAGCGACCGGGATATCCTGGAAGCGGTGATTGAATTGGACGACAACTCAAGGCCCTTGCCTATCGGTCTGCGGGTTACCGTACAGTTCTTGTCGAATGCTCGTCGAAGATAGAGATCCGCGAAGCGATTTCTGAACTGCCATCCCACGAGTTAAACCGAGCATCAGGAAGAAGCGCAAATGAAGTTTGCTTTGGAGAACTACCCTTGATCGAAGCGCCCGCGTCCGATACGTGCTGATCCGGTTCAGGGACTCGGACCCGGGCGCTACGATGGTTCAGAGACTTCGGGAGGAGTTCTTCCCAAAAGCTCCGCTTATGGAAGACCGACGCAGGCGAAGGATTGGGCCTTGGCCATGTGATGACATCGTCGGTGCCTCTAGCTCTAAATTACACTTGTAACCGCGACGCCGTCAAAGGAACTCGGACTGAAAATACTATGAACGGGCAACCGTAAGAACCTCAATAAGATACCTGTTCATGTGAACTAATTTATCGTCACATAGGCCCGGAAAGTGGTATGGTCTTGGCGACCTTTGGGGACTTTCGTGGCTCTAGGACCCACCATCCAAGTTGATTCCGCCTCCATCGTGAGATTCGGCCTTTTTGAGGCGGATTTGGCGCGGTCTGTGTTGAGTCGTCAAGGGATCCGTATCAAAATTCAGGAACAACCGTTCCGGATTCTCACCATGCTGTTGCAACAAAATGGTGAAATAGTCCGGCGAGAACAACTATCTCAGTCGCTCTGGCCGAAAGATACTCACGTCAATTTTGAGGGGAGCTTGAATGCCGCTCTCAAGAAGCTTCGCGCTGCTCTCCAAGACGACGCAGAAAATCCCCGCTTTATCGAAACCGTACCTCGGCAAGGGTATCGCTTCCTGCCGCCTGTGCATGTAGTCCCAGGTGCTTCGGATCTAAAGACCGCCGATCAGTTACTTCTGGATAAGAGCGGAAGCTCCTTAGAGCTACAAGTACGGTTGCATCCGGAATTTTCCGCGGAGGGTGCGACAGAAGCCTTCTGGGATAGGCGGCGGGCCGAACGTACCCAGCGCTGGTTCAATACCATGCTGCTGACGGTGGCAATTCTGTTTGGATCATGGCTCCTGTTTTTCATTGTTTACCCGGTTCCCCGGCCGAGCGTGCAACGCATGACGCGAATCACAAACGGCGGCCGCATCGATGAACGGGGTGGCATCGTCTCTGACGGAACCCGGATTTTCTTTCTGCAGCGTGACGGAGGCCACTGGAGCCTAATGCAGACTTCTGTCGAAGGCGGCAACGCAGAGAAGATGGCTGCGCCATTTGAAAATACCCGCCTGTTCGCGATTTCCCCAGATCACTCGCAGTTTTTAATCGGACAATTTGCCCGGCACGATGACGAGATGCCGCTGTGGCTTTGGCCCGTGCAAGGTGGCGAGCCGCGGCGATTGGGGGGAGCGACGGGTCATGATCCCGCGTGGTCGCCGGACGGTACGCAGATCGCATTTGTACGCGGCCAAAGTCTCTATTCCATTCACCACGATGGGACACAACTTCGTGAGCTTATCCGCGTCAATGGACGTCCGGAAGATCCGGCGTGGTCACCCGATGGAGCTAACATCCGGCTCGCGATTGACGTAGGAGAGTACGGCGATGAGTCTTTGTGGCAGATGTCAGCGGATGGTAGTGGTTTACATACGATCCTTGCGAACGGGACGCCGTCTCGCCAAGCCGCGGGAAACTGGACGGCCGACGGCAAATACTTCCTATTTTCCGGATGCGAGCGATATGACTGTAACTTGTGGGCTATCCGCGATGACTGGAGCTGGTTTCGGCGCTCGCATCACGTTCCGGTTCCTCTGACAAGCGGGCCAGATTCCCTTCACGTGGCCACGCCGACGCAAACCGGTTCGCGAATATTTGCCTTCAGCTTTCGTTCGCATCGTGAGTTGGAGGAGCTAGAGCCCGGCAGTCTTCGCTTCACATCCCTGAGCGTCGATGCGAATGCCGAGGAGGCAGCCGTATCCGCGGACGGCCAGATGGTGGTTTATAGCGATCGCCCAGATAGCTCGTTGTGGCGCAGTCGTACGGATGGGTCGCAGCGGATACGTTTGACCAATCCCCCGCTGGAAGGATCATTCCCACGATGGTCGCCAAGAGGCGAACAGATTCTCTTTACCGGCGTACGCCCCGGACAACCTCGGCAGATTTACCTTCTTACGGCGGACGGCGGCTCGCTGCGGCCTGTGCTCCCCAAAGGATGGGAGGGCTTGAATGCAGATTGGTCGCCAGACGGGTACCGCATAGTAGTCACCATGCGAAATCAGAAAATTCATCCTGCATACGCGCTGTACTTGCTAGAGCCGACAACCGGAGTGCTCAAGGAATTGGCGGATTCGAAGGATCTCAGCGATCCGCGCTGGTCCGCAGACGGCCGGTACATCGCGGCGCGGGACAGCTCAAAACATCGCATCGTCTTATATGACGTTCACCAAGAGAATTGGACCGTTATTGCGTCCGGGGGATTGTTACAGTCGCCTTACTGGTCCAACGACGGCGCGTTTGTTTATTTCCAGGATCAACTAGACGATGAAGAGTCCGTATTTCGCGCGAACGTGGCGACCAGGAAAGTGGATCGTGTATCAGGATTTGCGCCCATGCTACGAGGCAGCGCGGCGCAATGTTTGTTCAGCGGCGTTGCAGCAAACGGCTCGCTCTATGTGATGGTCGAGCGCGGAGCCACGGAAATCTACGCGCTGGATCTTGACCTTCCATGATGAGGGCAGGGATCGGGGGCGGTTGCCCTCGATTTTCGGTGACTAGCGACTGGTATTGAAGTGATTGCGCTTTCGATAGGCCATTACTCCAAGAGCGATGCAGATGAACATGGGCGGCACAATTAACATGAGAATCCCCCCACGCAGGGCTTGGACGATGCGGTGTCCGGCACCGGCGGCCTGCGTATAGCAGAGCGCGCAATTCTGGGCAAACAGCAAGGTCGGTACGAAGAACGCGGCTGCGAGGCCCATCGTTCGGAACACAGACTTCACTGCAGTTTTGCCGCTTCTACTCATCTGCAACTCCTCAGCCGGTATTCTGGCTAGCTTGGCCGGCGTCAAAAAGCTGACCTAGTGCGGAAATGGCTTCATCCGCAACAGGCGGAAACTGTCCGACCAGATCATGTTCATCTGTAGCAGAACAAAAATCGTGACAGGAATAAGGGTCAAGAACAAACTTCGCCGCTCTTCGGCAAGGTGCATGAAATACATGACCGCCAGAGTTCCGCTGCAAAGCGCAAGGGCAAGAAGGATGCCCAGGAGCGAGCCGATCGAAAAGTGACGATACGCCAAGAGGACTTCGACGCCAGCAATGCCAAGCAACACAAAGTATACCGGCAAATATTTCGCAATGACGTTGGTTGAGGCTGTACGAACCGGCACGGTTCTTTCCATTTGTTACCTCGAGATGTTGAGCAGATAAATCAAGGGCACCACAAACATCCAAACCAGATCGACGAAATGCCAGTAGAGTCCGGTAGTCTCGACGTGGCCGGCAGTCAGCCAGCCGCGAGAGAAACCTCGCGAGATCACAATCAACGCCACGACGCCGCAGATCACGTGCAGCAGGTGCAGGCCGGTGATGGAGAAAAAAGTTGCTCCAAACAAAGGCGAACCCCAGGGGTTTTGAAAGAGGCGGACGCCTTCGTCGATCAAGCCGAACCATTCGCGAATGTGAAGCCCGGCGAAAATAACTCCAAGCAGAATGGTCGACCATAGGAAGCGGTTGGTCTTGGCTTTGTCCCCCGTTTTTGCGGAGTCGACGGCCCCAAGCATGGTGAGGCTGCTGGTGATCAGCACCAAGGTCATAATCAATACGTTCACAATACTTGGATTGAACTTGAAAGGAGTGGGCCAGTCGCTGCTGGCAATGCGCAGATAGCCGTAGCCGAACAGCAAAGCGCCGAAGGTGACGGCGTCCGAGATGATGAACAACCACATCGTGAGTTTCCGCGACGGAATGGCGTAGGGAGAGCCTTCCGCCAATTCGGCGCCGTGGCCATGCATGGCTAGTTCGGTGTCACTCACGATCAATCCTTCCCGCAGCTAGAGTCTCGTGCTAATCACAAAAAGCAAATAGAGCCAGAGACCACCCATGAAATGCCAATAGATGGCGGTATTGTCCAGTCGATGGCGGCGCAGAGAGGTGTGGCCACCGACGACGACGTGGGCAAGTAAATAAACAAGCATTGCAATGCCTCCGAGAAGATGCAGTGCATGTACACCAGTGAAGACGTATAGGAACGAGCTATTCGGATTGGTGGCCAAGTACAGCCCCTGGGCGGCTAGGTGACGCCAAACAAGATATTGTCCGCAGACGAAGGACAGACCGAGGATCAGCGTGACGGTGAGCCACATGGACGGTCCAGCGGATTTGGCCAGGGCGCGACGCGCCATTTCCATGGTGAAACTGCTCAGAAGCAGCGCTGCAGTATTGGCGTAGAGCAGGGAAGGGAGGACGATGTGCGACCATTCGCCGGAGCCTTGGCGGACCAGAAGGGAACTGGTTAGCGCGGCGAAAGACATGATGATGGCGAAGATGCCGACCCAAATGCCGCTGCGCGAGGCTTCGGTGGGGCCTTGAAGGCGCGGAGAAAAAACGGGCTGCGATGTTGCTGTTGTAAGTGTGGTTGCAGCCATTGGTTTCTATCCCCTGACAATCTGCTCTGGTGAATCCTGCATTACAAAATCTCCATGCAAGCCCTTAACGCCGTATTGATGAGCATCGTGATAAATGACCGGGTGCCGATCACCAAAATTGTTCCAAGGCGGCGGAGAGGGAACGCTCCACTCGAGGGATGTGCCGTCCCATGGATTGGCGGGGGCGGGTTTGCCTCGGAAACGGCTATGAATAAAGTTGTAGAGGAAAATAAACTGCGCGGCACCGGTGATCAACGCGGCGATGGTGACGAAGCGGTGCACCGGCATCAGCGCGGGCATGAAGTCGTCGACAAAGGATGCAAGGCGGCGGACGTTACCGACCAAACCGAGATAATGGAAGGGCATAAAAATGCAGTAGGTGCCTATAAAGGTGAACCAGAAGTGCACTTTGCCGAGCGTCTCATTCATCATGCGGCCGAACATCTTGGGGAACCAGAAGTAGGTGCCGGACAAAATGCCGAAGATGGCTGCTACTCCCATGACCATGTGGAAATGGCCGACAACGAAGTAAGTAGCGTGGAGATAGATGTCAATGGAAGGCTGCGCGAGGAAAAAGCCGCTGACCCCGCCACTAACGAACATGGAGACGAAACCGAGCGCGAATAGCGAAGCCGAGGTGATACGGATATTCGCTCCATAGAGGCTCCCCATCCAGATGAGCGTGAGGATAGTGGCCGGAATGGTGATGGTCAGCGTGGGAAAGGAAAAGAGCAACGAGGAGAAGGGGTTCATACCACTGACGAACATGTGGTGTCCCCAAACCATGTAGCTCAGGAAGCCGATGGAGATCATCGAGTAGATGATGACTTTGGCGCTAAGCAAAGGTTTGCGCATGCTGGTGACCAGCACGTGAGAAATGATGCCCATCGCTGGGAGGATGGCGATGTAAACCTCCGGATGCCCGAAGAACCAGAAGAGGTGTTGCCACAGCAGCGGCGAGCCGCCCGCGTGATTCTGAAGACGATCGCTTATCACGAGCCCGGAAGGAATGAAAAAGCTTGTGCCGGCCATGCGATCGAGAATGAGAAGCAAGCAGGCGGGTAGCAGGACGGCGAAGGCCAGCAAACCTATACACGAAGTGATGAACCAGGCCCAAGTGCATATCGGCATGCGCATGAGGGTCATGCCTTTGGTGCGCAGGTCAAGTGTAGTGGCGATGAAGTTGAGGGAGCCGAGAAGCTGACCGATGCAGAACAAGCCGATAGAGATGGCCCACAAATTCTGTCCCCAGCCGAGACCAGGGCCAGCGTCCTTTCCCACTGCGCTGAGCGGCGCATAGGCGGTCCAGCCAGAGATCGGCGGCCCGTCCGGAATGAAGAATGCCAGCACGAGGACAACGAAGGCAGCCGCGGTGGTCCAAAAGGACATCATGTTGAAGCGCGGGAAGGCCATATCTTCCGCCCCAATTTGAATGGGCAGGAAAAAGTTCCCAAATCCAGCGAAGGGGGCGTTGGTAAGAACGAAGAAAACCATTAGAGTGCCGTGCATGGTGAGGAGTGAAAGATAGTATTCGGGAGTTATGACGCCGCCGGGAGCGCCCGTTTTGGAGATCAAGTCGAGCCCGAGTATCTTTGCGTTAGGCCAAACCAGATGAAAGCGCATGAGCCAGGAGAGGATCATGCCGGTGAAGACGGCGATCAGTGCGAGGCCATAATATTGCTTGCCGATGACTTTGTGATCGAGGCTGAAAACGTACTTGCGCAAGAATCCCTTAGGTGGCGCATGCACATGGACGGGCTGGGGCAAGGTTTGTTCCATCGCTTACCTCTTGTGTGAAGACAATGTGTCTGCGGGTGATGGCAAAAAGTGCGCGCGCTTCAGAGGAATGCTGCCCCGAGTCCCTGAACCATGGCCCGCGAACAACCTTATTGTTCCGAGATTTTTTGTTTCATCCATTTGTCAAAATCTTCCTGAGAGAGCACGTTGAGATAGGCCTTCATGTTGTAATGCCCAAGCCCGCACAATTGCGTGCAGACAATTTCGTACTTGCCGGTCTGAGTAGTGGTGAAGTGGACGGAAAGATCCAGACCGGGAACGAAGTCCTGTTGAATGCGTAGCTCGCGAACGTAGAAGGAATGTCCGACGTCCTTAGCGTGCATCAGCAGTTGGATTTCGCGATTTACTGGGACGGCAAGCTCCGCGGATACGATGTCATCACGGGACTCTACGTCGTTTGCGGGATCGAGACCGAAGAAATTGGAATTGCCTTCATCGATTTTATCCGGATGCAGCGGACCAAATTTTGCATCAACGCCCGGATAGCGGAAATAGAAGGCGAACTGGCCGGCTTGGGCCTGAACCTGCATGGCATCCGGCTTGGGTGGAGTGAAATAAACGTTAGCCCAGGCTTTCTGTCCAAGAACGCCGAGGGCCAGAATCTCCGTACCAACCAGAATGAACGCAGCGGCCACCATCAGCGTGGCGCCTCCGGGAATGTTCCAGACCTTGGCCCCGGCTTTGCGCTGCGAGAATCTCCACACGAAAAAGGCCAGAAGTAACTGGGCGCCCAAGAAAGCAAAACCCGCTTCCGCCATGGTGTCGGCAAGTTGCTCGTCAATGGCGTGACCGTGCGTGGAGATGTCCACTGGCTGAACGTACCAATGCGCAACAATAGGATAGGCCGATAGGATCGCGATGATGGTCAGGACGGCGCCGAATAGTTTTCCCATCTATCTCACCTCCCCCGCCCCTGTCCCGCCGCGCTCACTTCTTTAATAGGGTTTGGCTTTGAAGACGAAGGTGATGTTCTTCGCCTCGCTGCCCGAAATGGTTACTTCCTGCGTTTGCTCGCCATAAGCCTCGTGCCAGGCTGTGACTGTGTACTTGCCGGCCGGAAGATTCGGCAAACGGAAACTGCCATCGTTGCCGGAAACGGCGTAGTGCGAGTTTTTCAGGACGGCAAACGTGCCGTGCATCCATGGATGCACATTACATTTCACCGGAATGAATTCGGGCTTGTCGTATTTGTCGAGGATCGGCGGCGTACCCGGGGGCTTGGACTTGTTTCACTCGCGGTTAATTTTGGCCAGGGGATGAATGTTGTGCGAGGTCTGGTCGTCATTAACGACTTTCAGCGGTTGGTTAACCTGAAAAGCGAGGACGTGAGGAATATACTGGCAACCCTTCTGGTCAAAGGTTGCAGGCTGGCTCGGGGCGGAGTCGTCTGGAGCGCCCGCCGAAATGTACACGACCACATTTTCAAGGCTGTTGCCAGGTCCGGTCACCACCGTTTCGGTCGTAATTGGCGTAGTGTGCTGCTTGGCGCAGCTGGGCTCCTTGGACATGTCAATGGCTTTGGGTTTTGCAGGCGTGCCTTCATATGTCACTTTTCCACTGATGCCGCCTCCATCGGGCCGCGCGGAGAGCAGGGCGACGAATGAAATCAGCGGGAGGCCCAAGGTGATCACTATTACTTTCAGTCGCATAAACGATTCTCCTTGTTCCATGTACGGCGCGAGCCTGAAAAACTACTGATTAATTCCCGAACCGGTCGGGGTACCGTGAGTCTTGCGAGAAGCGATTTGTTCGGCGCCTTCCTTCGTCGACTCCCATAACGCGAGTTCCGGGCTCTTGTTGGTGACCTGCAGGGTACGTAAGAAGTGCACCAAGTCCCACCCGTCTTCCGGCTTGATCACGTCCGCAAAAGAGGGCATGGGTGTTCCGTCCAGGCCAGTCATGAAAATCTTGTAGAGATCATGGTTGGTTGCACCGCACTTAAATCGCGAGCCGACCGCAAAATTGTAGGGACGAATGGGTTGATCGTTGCTGTCGGTCAGGGTTGACGCCGAAGGGCCATCACCGCGGCCTTCGGGACCATGGCACTTCCAGCACTCCAGTTTTTGAAAGAGCTCCTGGCCATGCTTAATGGATTCGGCAGTGACTTTAGGCTCGGCGGGAACTTTGATAGGATCACCTGGCTTTTCAGCCTTAAATCGGGGTGAGAAGGTTTTGATGAATGCAACCAGATCGGCGCGCTGCTGGTTGGTGAGTGA
>Ga0137415_10005338_pt1 | contig 12718 bp, 7 predicted proteins | sample CZODoug3_1_1_16f_FD_183082 | JGI IMG/M metagenome (GOLD analysis project Ga0137415, IMG submission 183082) | Vadose zone soil fungal communities from Angelo Coast Range Reserve, California, USA - CZODoug3_1_1_16fungal (Hybrid Assembly) | ecosystem: Environmental > Terrestrial > Soil > Vadose... | reverse complement strand
CGGCCAATAAGGAACTTCTTGGCCCCCCGCGGCGGATTCATTCCTTCAACTGAGTCTGCCAGTTGAGCACCACCGTGAGCGACGGCGCGGTTTCGCCGCTGCCGGGGGCGCGCAGCAGGAAGCGCTGGCCATCGTTGCTCACTTCATAGCTGCGCCCAACAATAAAAGTATCCACCACTGGCACGGAAAACAGGGGCTTCGCCTGGCCCACCTGAAGCGGTTCCGAGGCCGAACTAGCGAGCTTCACGGGAACCGCCATGAGCGTCCGATCTTCCGAGATATAGAACAACTCTGTTCCGTCCTTCCGCCACTGAGGCTCCATGCCGCCGCCCGCGGAAATCGGGAACTTCGCGCCAGGCACTGGAAAAGACTGCACGTAGACTTCGTCCCGGCCCGATTCGTTCGAGCTGTAGGCCACCCAGCGACCGTCGAGAGAGAAGCGGCCGTGCCTTTCATCGAACTCCGTTTGCAAATAGGGAAACGGCTTGCGGTCGCCGCTCTCACCTTGTACCGGCTGCGGCGCGATCCATAGATCCTGTCCGGTTTTCGTGCCCGGAATCTCGTAGATGATGAAGCGGCCGTCCCGCGACCAGTCTTCCGGCCAACCAGCCGGAGCGCCCATCCTCACCAGCAACTCCTCAGGGCCGGTGCCATTTGCGGATTTGACGTACAGGTCGAACGCCCCACTCCGGTTTGAGGCCCACACGACCCGGAGGCCGTCAGGGGACCACATGGGAGGATCGTCGACCGCGGGATCGAAGGTAAGCCGGGAAGTGACGCCGCGAACCGAATCCAGAATCCAGACATCTCTGTTGCCGCTCGAAGAATTGGCGAATACGATGCGCCTTTCGTCCGGCGCTAACCGGAAGTCGTCGTAAGTTCCGGGCGGGGCGAACGGGCCCACCTGTTTGCCGGCGCGATCCCACCAGACCAATTGAACCGCGCTTGTGCCGGCGCCAGGCGGCGCATAGACCAGCGTTCCGTTTTCCGAGACCGAGAATGCCGCCCAGAGCACGCTGCCCCCGACCTTTTCAGCGATGAGAGACGCATCTCCGCTCAGGCTCAGCCGAGTGGGGTTGAAGCGCTGGGCCATCAGCGCCTCGCCTCGCCGGAAAAGCAGGTACCCATCTTGCCCCGGCGCGCCGGCCGCTTGAACGTAGATCGCGTTGCTTAAGTCAGGAAGGAGGCGTATGGCCGGCGTTCCGTCCAATGAGCCGGCGTAGATCCCCCTCTCGCCTTGGATGCCCGAACCCGAGTACAAGAAGTGGCGGCCATCCGGCAAGAATTCAGGTGAGATTTGCTGAACAACGGGGGCAGAAGCTCCCAGCTTGGCCAGCGGGACCGGAGCGCCCCCACCCGCGGAGACCTGGAACAATCCCGATGTAAGCGAAAGGGGAAACACGATGACTCCGTCGCGGTTCCAGGTTCCTCCGTTGGCTTCGGGTGCGTTGCAGAGAATCTGTGCCGGTCCGCCGGAAACTGCGATCTTCTTCAATTTACCTTGCGCGAAGAACGCGATGAACTGGCTGTCGGACGACCAGAACATTTTGCTCGCTCCCTCCGTCCCCAGCAGTGGAAGCGCCTGGAGCGTATCGAGCGACCGGATCCACAGGCGGCGGTCGGTTGTGAAAGCGAGCAAGCGCCCGTCCGGCGACAGTTTGAAATACTCGATGCCCGATTTCTCCGGCGGTGGGATCTGGAAACGCACTGGTGCGGGCGGAGCGGGCGGTTTTTCGCGCAAGTAAAGGAACGCGACAGGAGCCAGGCACACCGCCAGCACGGCCGCCACGCTCCAAGCCAGGCGCTCGCGCACTTTGCGGTGTGAAACCAGCGGAGCCGGGACGCCCGCCTGCGAACCTGCTTCGGCAATCCACTGCAACTCGCCGGCTAGATCGGCAGCACTTTGCCAGCGTCTTTCGACTTCCTTCGCCAGGGCTCTCCGGATCGCGTGGTCCAGCGCGGGTGGAGTCATTGGCTTGACGTTGCTGATGGGCTCAGGCTCTTTCTCGAGAATGGCCGAGGCTACACTGAGTTGGCTCTTGCCTTGGAATGCGCGCTGTCCCGTCACCATCTCGTACAGCACCGCGCCCAGCGAAAAGATGTCGCTGCGGCCGTCGAGTTCTTTTCCTTCAATTTGCTCCGGCGACATGTATTGAAATGTTCCGACGATTGTGCCCTGCACGGTCACCGGCGAGTTTCGCGTTGCCGCCGTCAGTGTCACCGCGCTGGAGAGTGGCGCCGTGGGTTTGGCCAACCCAAAATCCAGCAATTTCGCACCCGTAGACGTCAGCATGATGTTGCCCGGTTTTAGGTCGCGATGCACTACGCCATTGCGATGTGCCTTGTCCAGCGCGTCCGCAATTTGCATCCCGTACTTCAGCACTTGCTCCAGCGGCAGCGCACCTTTTTCGAGGCGCTTCACCAGCGTCTCGCCCTCGAAGCACTCCATCACCAAATAATCGACACCATCCTGACTGCCTACGTCATACAACACGCAGATGTGTGGATGATTCAGGCTGGAGATGGTTTTCGCTTCGCGCTCGAAACGCTGCTTGCTGAGAGGATCGGAAGAAAGGTGTGCAGGCAGAATCTTTATAGCCACGGTGCGGTCGAGCCGCGTGTCCTTCGCGCGGTACACTTCGCCCATCCCGCCCGCGCCGATCGCGTCCAGAATCTCGTAGGGTCCCAGCCGAACTCCAGGGGATAGTGGCATTTAGCCGCAATTCTACACTGAAAAAGTTTGGTTACACCCAAGCGGCAGATTAGGGATTCGCCCCGCGACGGGATACACCCTTGGAATCGCATCCGGAACTAGCGCGAGAATGCGATTACCCGCCAAAAGTCGCGCAGTGTTTAGTGTTTACAGATAATTTTAGGTAGGAGGATTCCCCGCATATCGGACCCAACGCCTGAAGAATCTGTTCAAGGGCGCGGCGATCGTGGCCTCGAGCAAGCCCGGTCCGTTTCAAGAGTTCTACACCGCTTTGCTGACCAAGGGCATCAGGCCGGAGATGGCGCGTCTAACCTTGGCCAGGAAGATTGCCACCATCGTGTTGATCGTGTGGAAGAGAGGAGCGTGCTTCGACGCCCAACATCTGAAACCACAAACAGCTTGAGTGTCTCTGATCGAGTCCGCTCCATCTCTGGGGATTTCTCTGGCGGTGGCCGTGGGGTTCTCGAGACACTCGGGTTCGAGAGCGAGTCTCAGCTGATAAGTTAGGCGCTGCGTGCCTCGGGCACTCAGTCTCACAGCCGACCCTAGGCCCTCTCGGACAACCCGAAAAAGCTATGGGCCACGAGTCCCAAATAGAACTATGGTCGCCAAATTGACCACCGTTCTGCTTTGTTGGTTTCGGAACTGACAGGCTTCGTCGCCAAGAAGCGATGAAAACCGCTAGCAGAGAAAACCCAAACCACGGGGCCACACTGCCCCGCAACCGAGCACATGGCGCGGTAGGTCAGAACAGATCTCGCTCGATCAAGTGGGCTGAGAAGCAAGAAAAATTCCGGCCGAAGGAGATGTGTTTTTTCTTGACTTCTACCTTTATAGAACTTACCAGGACCTAACGAGTAGCTGAGAAGCCCGTTCACTGGGTTCATTTATCAGCAATGAAGGTATTTTGAGCGGCCAAGACTTTCCATTGGCCGTTGCGCTTTTCAAGGATGTGCTTCAGGTGAGTCCTGAGTACGTTGTTGCTGCCTTGATTTTGGCTTCCGGGCGGCAGTTCTCGGATGCCGGAAAGTTCGGTATTGAAGTCGACGATGATGTGATTGGGATCGAGCCTTCGCACCCTGCGCACTTTGGCGGCCATGCGACTGCCTTTGAAAATTCCGGCCCAGAGGTCAACGTGTTCCTGGGCGATGGCTGTGCGCCCGTCCACAATCTCGCCAGAGGGGTCGACGAGTTCGGCGTCCGCCCAGTAGTTCTCGCCATAGGCAGCGCCGTCCGCGCGGTTCCATGAATCCATGAAACTACGGACGGTGGCCTCGGCAGCAGCTTTTGCTTCGGCATCAGATGCGGCGTTTTGCCCGTGCAGAGTCAGAGATATTGCAGTGATTGCGACAAGAATCAGCCAGAGACTTTTCATGGCAGAGATTCTATACCCGCGCTTACTGTCGACGAAAGCTATACGTACCCATTACTTCCAAACACCTAGTCTTAATGCCTGGTTAACGTGGTACTCGTCGATGTGAATCCGGCGAAACGGGCCGGTAGCTGTCACTAAAACGTAACGCAAGGTGCTGAACCCAAAGCGTGAATTGATGCCAGAACCCGAGGCGGGAGACAGGAAACAGTGTGAGAGTTGCGGCGGCGATCATGACGTAGGCGACGGCGGTGCCCTCGCCGACCTGCTCGGTGTTTACTCGCCGATGACTATGAACGGGGCCCAAAAGAAGGGGCTCGTCGAACCACTCGTAAACACGGTGTAGCGCGCCTCGGCCAGGGCCACGCTTTTCTTCTTATTCTCCAGGATCCCCTTGTAATATCTCTCCATCAGCAAGGCGGTCGAGTCGTCAGACACTTGCCATAGACTAACGGTTACACTCTCGGCGCCTGCAGCCAGGAAGGCCCGCCCCAGGCTCATAACGCCTTCCGCTCGGCTAATCTTCCCAGATCCGGTGTTGCACGCCGACAACACAACCGACTCGGGTTGCAGTTTTAGTCCAAGAATCTCAGACATGGACAAAAACATATGGGAGGAATCCCCGCCGTCGGATGAAAGAACCAAGGAAGGTTCCTGAACACCGGTGTCCACGGCAAGAACTCCGTGAGTCGCAAAATGCAAGAACCTGAACTTGGAAAGATCGGTATCGAGGAGTTTACTTTTGGTCGCGTCGACACCAATGCGCACGTCCACCGTCTCTTTTCTTTCTTTCAGCAGTGAGGCGATGCTCTGAACTTCCACGGCAGTGCCAGGCAGCCTTTCAAAGGAATACCCTCTCGACTGTAATTTTTCTGAATCCGGTGCTATTAGCTGTGCATTCTCGTTTGAACCTTGGTCTCCGGCGGAAGCTTTCTTTTTCGATGTATTTTGCAGCTTCACCAATTCGAATCTCTCATCTCGCGCCGAGGTGATGGGATCAGCGATTCCTAGAAACGATTCCTGCCAGTTGGACGGAAGTTTGGCGGTTCGAGCAAGCCGCAGAGATACGGCTGAGGGGTAGTACGTCGTAGCTTTCTTCAACAGCGGAAATTCTCCCTTCGACGCCCCCGGTGAATACAGTTCAAAAGGCAGGACGAACAGAGCATCGTCTGGAATCAGGACAAGATCCTCGGAATCCTGAATTATCTTTGCCGCGTCGTTTGGGAAAAGTGCTGCAAACAGTTCCTCACAGATCTTTAAGTCCACGGCTTCAGGATGAGCGGAATTAAGGTGGCTTCGGACCAAGGAAACTTTATCGACGAACCAAGTTCGTTTTTTCGGTACTTCGTAAAATGCCTTGAGTTGATTCTCCTTGCCATCCGGATTCTGAACCATCCAGACGAAGGTAGAATTCTCGGTCATCTTGAATTCGACAAGTGTCTCTCCGCGCCGAAGAGGGAGATTGGCTATCGCAATGTCCTCCGGGTAAGCGATCGCCGCATACTGAGGCGACACGCTTCGCAGGTCCTTGATAAAGACTTGGATCTGGTTCTGCACGCCAACAAGCTCAGAATTTAGGCCTGCCACGCTAGCGACCTGCGATGGATCGGCAGAATCTGACGCTTCTGCCAGCTTTGCAGTAATGCGATCGCGCTGAGAATAGAGGGACTGCTCGGGTTCCCGAACCGAGGCCGGAAGAGAAAGCGCCATCTGACTCTTAAACACCCGCCCCCAACTTTCAGCGAACTGCCTTGCCTTATTCTTCTCGGCGTATTGGAGCGCAGTGGATGCGAAGCCAAGCTGGTCCTTGGGGGAATTCTTGCTCATGGAATATAACAACGCCACGAGCTCGTCATAAATGAAGCTGTAGTTTTCCGCGAGTCCTTTCTGCTCCTGTGCACCAAGTCGCCCCTTGATCGTTTCGATTAGGGCGATAAGTTGTTGGTAGGATCTGAGGGCCTCGTTCAGCTTGCCTTCCGAGGCGAGTAGCCTGGATCCTTGGTATTGGAGCCGCCCTTTTAAGTAAAGATCTGGGGATTTGGCGACCAGCGGACGCGCTTCGTTTAGCGCAGATCGGGATGCCTTAAGGTTTCCGCCTAACCGCTCCGCCTCGGACAAACTGATCAACCCGTGCGCCTGACAACTCGTGTCCTTTTCCTTCAAGCAGTCTTGAATGTCCTCTCTCGCAATCTTTGCAGCCTCACCATATTTTCCGGTTTGAAGGTATATCTCCAAAAGATCGAGCCCGAGGGTCTTTCCATGCCCTAATTCCAAAGCCTTTCGATAGCATGCTTGGGCCTTGTCGAAATCCTTGAGGGACGAAGTTCGATCGGAATAGATTGACGTGAGATGGGCCCAGCAGGCAGCCTGCCCTTCTCTATTTCCGAGCTTTTCGAAAAGTTTCAGAGCAATTTCAGATTCGGTTACAGAATCCTCCCAGGCTCCGAGAAAACCAACTACCCCAGCGAGCGCAAGATGGGAGTACGCAGAGTGTTCCGTATCGCCAGCTTTGGTAGTAATTTCCAGCGCGTCTCTAAATGACGCGAGTCCCTTTTCATATTCACCCTGAGAATCGTAATAGTCACCCAAGAAATATGCGGCAAAGTACGCGTAGATGGGCCCGGCGCTATTTGCCACCTTCCGGGCCTCCAGCAAAGCCGGCAACGCTTTTCCCGGATCGTTCAGCAGATAGTAGTCCCGTCCTAAATTGCGGAGTGAGTTCGTTTCGCCGACGCTGTTGCTCAATTCATGAAAAAGGGTTGCGGCGGCCGCGTGAGATCCACTCGCTTTGGCAAAGTCCTTTTGGGCTTGGTAGGCATTCCCCAGCCCTAACAACGACTGCGCGAGAATATTCTTTTGGGCCGAATTCTGCGCGAGCTCTTTGGCCTTCGCATATTCATCCACGGCGGACTTATTCTCGGAAACTCTTAAGAAATAGTCCCCGAGTCCGACGAGAATGCTGCCTTCATCGGCCGGTGCTTTAAGCTCGTGGATGAGATTCAAGGCAGCGTTCAAATACTCCAACTGCAATCTCTTGGCGGCATCGGATGAATCTGAATTTAGAACGAGCGACACCCGTACATAGGCCCCCGCGGCCGTTCTTTTATCCCCTGCCGACAGGAGTTTATGGACGGCAGATCCCAACTGCGAATTTGCCTCGTCATAAAGCTTCGCGCTGGCAAACGACATTGCCAGTTGGATGAGTAGGTCGGGATTGTCGGGGCTCTTTGAGAGCAGTTTCTGAAGCGAACTCTTGGCTGCCGCGATGTTGCCGGTCAAAGCCTGTACCATGGAATTCGCAGCGTCCGCATAGACGATCATCTGTTCGTCATGCGCTCTGCCGGCAAGGCTGACGCATTCGGCGCTTTTCGTTTGCGCGAGGATATTCTTACCCTGCCGGGCGTAGGATACGGCGAGCTGACACGCGCATTCCGCCTTTAGCGCGGTCTGGTCACCCTGGAGGCCATTCACAAGGTTCTCTGCTTCAAGGGCATATTTTTCGGTCAATCCAGGATCATCCCCGGCTGCAATGTAGTACCTCGTCAGGGCATTCAGTAACGGAAGCTTTTCGAAGTTCAGCAAGGGCCCCAGGTCTTTCAATATCTCTGTGAGGTCACCTGCTCCTCCCGGCTTCTGCGTGATCTGGAGTGGCAGATTCACAATGCGCTGCCAGTTTGCATCCTCTGCGGGCTTGGCTGGCGTCCCGTCGCGCAAGTACAGAATGTACGAATAGATCAGCGATTCGGAGAGTTGACCTTCCTCTTGCCGCTGTTCCACGAGTTCCCGAATGCGCAGTTCTTTCAAACGATGGTCAAGGTAGTCGACCTCTCTTTTCTGCGCGGCGTCGTCCTTTAGGCGAAAGGAAACGAAAAACGCCTGATCGATGGAAATGAGTTCTTTTGCGGGTATCTCTAGCTTTCGGTAAACGTCGCTGAGGGAAACGTATGCTAGGTGAACCGTTTTATTGTCAAGCTCCTCATCAAAGGGACCGGGATGAACCAACGATGTCGCTCTTTCGAGGGCAGTGCGCGACTTGGCCATGTCACCTGCTGGCTGATAGATCCCGGCGAGCATGATATTGGCTCTAAATTCGAGTTCTCGCAGCTTCAATCGTTTGGCATAGGACGCGATTTCCTCCACCAGGGGTACGGCTTCACTTCCTCGACCGATGTTCACCAGCAAGACGGATTCAGATATCTGGACCCGATTAAGGAAGGCTTCGTTCCCTAGCTTTCTATAAAGGTCCGCCGCCAGCGCATAGTCTTTGAGTGCCTCATCTGTTTTCTTTAACCGGCTCTCGAGATTCGCGGCTTTTTCCTCGGCTTCGGCCTCTCCCGCGGGAAATCCCAATCCTTGGCTGGTCGAAAATACTTCGTGCCAAACGCCAATTTCTCTTTCCTTTTGGCTGGCGGCCTCTAGAACATTGGCGAAGCCCTCAAGCCAAATCAAACGCAGGAATGGAAGCTGAAGATACGATTCCAAGCAACTTCGAGACGCGGCATCGGGAGCGAATTCTCGCATGTCCCTTCGATCGACCAAATCCATTTGCCGGATAGCCTCGTCGACTTTGCCTTTCTTCACCAATCCAAAGGCATAGGCATTTTCGGTCTGAATAAAGGTAAAGGTGTCCTTGGCGATGAGGGCTTTTGCCCTGGCGTCCGCTAAGGTCTGGATCGCTTCGTCCTCCTTCCCGATCACACCTTGATACGAAGCTTTGTAGAAGAGGTGCAGAGCCTCGAACTTGTATCCGTTTAGCTTGTCGATATCGAGCGCCTGACCGATCAGAGTTCCCGCTTCATCATTTTTCCCGCTCTGGAGTTCAAGCTTTCCCAACTCGCCAAGAGCCCTAGCCTTTCCATAGAGATTTCCACTCCTCTCAGACAAGGAGAGCGCCTGATGGATAAGATCCATCGCTCCCTGGGTATTTCCTTTCATCTGTGCTTCGGAAGAAATCGACACGAGGATATCGGCCTGCAGGACCTGCCTTTTTGCGTCGATCGAGTCTTGTAACGCCTTTTGAAAAAGCAGAAAGGCCCGTTCGGTATTGCCTTGGACGATGTATGCGGAAGCTAGCGATGCTTCAAGAAGGCCTCGGTCACCGACGAGTCCCCGACTGTTCGCCATTTGCAGTGCCTTCTCGAGTTTCTCTGTCCAGGCAATGCCGTTCGGCTTGCAGGACTTGTCGTCTAGCCCCAGCAGCGCTCGGATCTCGGGGTCTTCCGGTGTTAACTCCGCGGGCGTTGGGTCCGCAGTCGTCCGGTCTTGTGCCAAGGCAGGCGCCGGGTCAAAGAAAAGTGAGGACACGAAAAGGCACAGAAATAAAATCGCCCGGAGTTGGGTTGCTTTGCCCATTCTTGATCCGCAGAGCGTCCTTACCACGTTTCAAAAAGGTTTATCGATCTATAGTTTAGAACATTTATGAACCCGTTGCGTGAATTCGAGGAAGATACTTTCCTAAGCTTCACCCCTAAGTGATTCGGGCGAAGGAGAGCAAGAAATCAGAAACGGCCGCAGAAAGCCCGTCTTCAGGTTCACGAGTGGGATACCCCTTTGATGTCGTGGTATACGCTCGGAATTGTGCTCCTTCGGAAATGTTCGTACACCTCGAAGATGAGCAGCCCCAGCAGTACAAATACGAACTGCACAAAATGGCTTGCATTGCGATAGGCAAGGAAACTGCAGAACATGGCCATCACGGGGATGAGCAGAATGCTCCAGATAAGCGCGAGCCGGAATCTCAGTGCGTGGAAAAGCAGGATCAGGACAAATGCCTCAAAAAGTTCGAGGAGTAGTAGGACCGCGCTGCGCGGAGGTTTTTCGCCGCCGCCTCCGAGCTCCGTCTCGACGACATTGGCCATCACTTCAAGGCCTGTCAGTCGCCCCATGGGGGTTTCGTGCCGGTCTTGCCCCAGATAGGAGCCGCCAAGAAGGACGATCTTGCCGCGAATCGGACTCGCCTCCGGCCAGTCTTTCGAAAGCGCGGTTATCTTTCTCGCGGAAAAATGGACCCGGTGGGAGCCCTCTGGATTTCCGGAATAGCGGATGAGGAGATCTTGCTGTGAGTCTTCGAGCTTCCCAAGCTTCTCAGGGTCGTTTCGGAGATAGGCCTTTGCGATGGCAAAGGGAAGGGACGGCAGCAGTCCTTTTTGCGTGGATATCGACCGACGGTATCTCCGGGTCACTTTGTCTTCGGAGTCGTCAATGAGAAGTGGGAGTCCCGAGGAATTCGTAGCGGGATTAATGCCTTTCTGACCGCCGAGTATGTCCAGAGGCTGTAGTTGTTCCCCTTCCGTACCTTCCTGCGGGACATCACGAAGCTCCCGTTCCCAAACCAACTGAGGACTCCAGTTCCGGAGCGTAAATTGTGTTGCGAATCGCGCGTCGGACGTATCGATATCGATTCCGATCACGGACGGCTGGCCCTTCGCAATGTCGGAGAGAAGTTTCTCCAGTTGCATCGGATCGAGCGGACTGGCGCTCCTGAAAAGCTCTCGATAATCATCGTCATTGATGTCGACGACCATCACCGGGCTATCGGTCGGCGCCCGGTTCAGGCGCACTTGTGTGTCCGAAACCACCCTTTCGACTTTATGAAGTACACCGGAGTGACCGAATATCCAGATCAGAAGCACCAACGCCGCAACGACGGGCAGTGCCCGCAACAGGCGTCGCGCAAGGCGGGGCCGTGGAACGGTTACCGGTGTCTTCACCTCACCTTCGGCAGGGGCACCAGGTTCCTCGAGGGTCACTGGTCTGACCTCGATCTGTGCAGATCCAGATACTCGAGAAAAGCACGTTGATAGGCTTGCATAGTCGCTGGCGTGACGCTTTTGCCCCAGCCCTCTGTCCGACGCACAAACTCCTCGAAGGAGTCCACCGAATGTTGGTAGTCTGCGCCGGTGCATAAAAGGATCCAAGCGATCGTCGTCGACGAGCCGCGGAACAGACGAACCTCGTAAAGGCCTGGCGCAAGGCCATGCGAAGCTAAGGCCGCCTTCTCGCCAGGATTCCAGTTGATCTCACCCTCGAAGGATTGCGGTTTTTTGTCACTCTTGGTTTTCTCTGAAATCGGGACAAACTGCACTTCGTAGCGACCCTTCTCCTTGCCTTCGAACAAGGAACCAAGCTCCACGGCGGTAGCATCTAGCCGGACGACCTCACTTTTTATGGCTTCTGGGTCGGCGCCGCGCACTCTGTGAACGGAGTAACGCTCGGGCTTCTCCACAAAAAGGTCCAGAACTACCTTGAGCAGGGTTGAGACGCTACCTGCAGACTCCCCGGCCTTTGGCAGCGGATGGATGGGATCGTAACAGGCTCCTGATTCAGTGCATTCTCGGCAAACTCCATTTTTGCAACGAACTGTCTTGATAATCTCGCCATGGAGGTTCGCGATAACGATGCGGTCGTCGTCGACAGGTGCAGCGTTTGATAGGACGGCTTCACCCGGAAGCAATTGTCCCAATTTCAAGAACCCCTGCGCATCTCCGTCGCTCCACTTTCCATGCATTTCGAGCACGAACCCCACCCTTTGTTGTGCAAAGGCGGATGAGTCACAGAGGACCAGGGCGCTCCATAAAATGATCGCGCAGCGGCCCAAGCATTTCCCGCTGAGTACGCCAAAACATTCTCGGTCGAGATTCGATGCCACCGTAGCTGCCTCCCTGCATTGTCGAGATCAAATGAATGATGAAACTTCGTGTCCGATCCACTAGTTTGAGACTCCGAGAGTGACCAAATCGGGTGCGATTCCAGAAGACTTTACCAATACTGCCCTCCCCGAAGAGGGCTTGAATATCCATTCAGAGAATCCTCCGAATGCGTTGGGCTTCGAACCCGTCAGCAGGACGCCTTCCGTACTTTCGGCTATTTGTTCCATTGGCACACCCTTCGAATCACGAACCGTGTAGGAAACCAGATTTGAATAGACGGTCTTCACTACGGAAAGGCCATCCTCGGTATTGCCGGCAAACTGCTCGCCACCCTTGGGAGGGGAAGGCGAGTCTGCTCCTCTGGTTCTGCTCGCCAGCGCTTTGCTCACAAAGTCCCTTATCACGTCGATCGCAACTGCGTAGTTCAGGTTTTGCCCCTCTTCGCTCATCGCGACGAGCCCAAGCATCTTCGCATTATTGTCGAGCACTGGGCCTCCTGAATTGCCCGGGTTAATCGCCGTTTGCATTTGCAAGACTCGTGCCATGTGCTTAGAACCGTCTGCATACCGCCAATCGTAGTTATCCCGAACCTGGCTAACGACTCCCGTGCTGTAGGACCACAATTGACCGTGCGGATGGCCAATGATGTGGATATCCTCGGCCACCTGGATTGAGGAAAGATCACCGAGGCTAACTGCCATTAAACCGGCGGGAGGCTTAACAATCTTGAGGAGGGCCAAATCCGCCGGCTCACGCCGGCGTTGGGCCAGGATGAGGAATACGTGTTCGGCAAGCTCCTCGGCTTGAGCACGGCACAGCGCGCCGATTTGCAGCGCCGCGAAGTCATTTTCTGAACCCATCGCGTTGCATGGGTCTGCAGCGATGTGCAGAATGCGTTTATTAAATGGAAAGGAGCTTCTCAGGTGAGTAACAGCATCTATCTTGCGCTCGACATGGAGAACGATCTGGTTCACGCAGACGGGC
>Ga0137415_10005335_pt1 | contig 12724 bp, 7 predicted proteins | sample CZODoug3_1_1_16f_FD_183082 | JGI IMG/M metagenome (GOLD analysis project Ga0137415, IMG submission 183082) | Vadose zone soil fungal communities from Angelo Coast Range Reserve, California, USA - CZODoug3_1_1_16fungal (Hybrid Assembly) | ecosystem: Environmental > Terrestrial > Soil > Vadose... | reverse complement strand
TGGCGGCGGCTGGTGGACGCCGGGTTCGAGTCCGGGCACGCCTACGGCAAGGCGCTGCGCACGGTGAAGTCCTGCGTTGGCACCGACTGGTGCCGGTACGGCGTGCAGGACTCGGTGAGCCTGGCCGTCGCCCTGGAACTGCGCTACCGAGGGCTGCGCAGCCCGCACAAGCTCAAGTCCGGGGTGTCCGGCTGCGCCCGGGAGTGCGCGGAGGCCCGGAGCAAGGACTTCGGCGTGATCGCCACCGAGACCGGTTGGAACCTCTACGTCGGCGGCAACGGCGGCTTCAGCCCCCGGCACGCCCAGTTGCTGGCCTCCGACCTGGACACCGAGATGCTGATGCGCACCATCGACCGGTTCCTGATGTTCTACATCCGCACCGCTGACCGGTTGCAGCGCACCGCGCCCTGGATGGAGGCGATGGAGGGTGGCCTGGACCACCTGCGCGAGGTGATCATGGAGGACTCGCTGGGGATCTGCGACGACCTGGACGCGGCCATGGCCAAGCACGTCTCCGGCTACTCCGACGAGTGGCGAGGCGTGCTGGAGGACCCGGAGAAGTTGGAGCGGTTCACCTCGTTCGTGAACGCACCGGGCACCCCGGACCCGACCATCGAGTTCGTGGACCGGCGCGGCCAGCCGGTGCCGGTGGGCTACGACCGGGGCAGCCAACCGGTGCTGATCGCCGGCCCGAAGCTGGGGGTCGCGGGATGACCGAGGCGCTGATCAGGGAGGTAGGGCTGGACGGGGAGCTGGACACGGGGACTATCTGGGAGACGGTGTGCCGGCTGGAGCGGCTGCAGCCGGGGCGTGGGGTGGCCGCGCTGCTGGGCGCAAGGCAGGTCGCGCTGTTCCGGACGGCCGACACCCCGGAGGGTGAGTCGCTGTACGCGATCGACAACCTGGACCCCTGCAGTGGCGCGGCGGTACTCTCCCGCGGCATCGTGGGGGACCGCAAGGGAGAGCCGGTCGTCGCTTCGCCGCTCTACAAACAAGCGTTCAGCCTGGTCACCGGCCAGTGCCTGGACGAGCCGGACAAGGGCGTCGCGGTGCACCGGGTGCGGGTCGAGGACGGCTGGGTTCAGGTCGAGCTGGGATGACTCGTGCTGGGATATTCATGATGACGCAGCCAGGGATTGACCAAGGGTCCCCACCCGGGACCCCCGATGTCTACCGCCCTCCTCACGCGGGGCCGGAGCCGGCGATGGTGCCGCCGCTGGCCGGGTTCACCGTCGGGGTGACCGCCGCCCGCCGGGCCGAGGAGCTGGGCGCGTTACTGGAGCGGCGTGGGGCTTCGGTGATTCAGGGAGCGGCCCTGCGCATCCTGTCGCTGCCTGACGACACCGAGCTGGCCGCCGCCACCCGGTCGCTGATCGACACCCCGCCGGACATCACCGTGGCCACCACCGGGATCGGCTTCCGCGGTTGGGTGGAGGCGGCCGAGGGTTGGGGTCTGGGCGAGGCGCTGCTGGACGCACTGCGCGCCGGCACGCTGCTCTGCCGGGGTCCGAAGGCGCGCGGCGCGGTGCGCGCGGCCGGGCTGATCGACGCCTGGTCGCCGGCCTCCGAGTCGTCGGCGGAGGTGCTGGAGTACATGCTCACCGCCGGGGTGGACGGCAAGCGGATCGCCGTCCAGCAGCACGGCGAGCCGCTGCCGGACATGGTGGAGGCGCTGAGCTGTGCCGGCGCCGAGGTGGTCGAGGTGCCGGTGTACCGCTGGGTGGCGCCGGCCGACCTGGCGCCGCTGGACCGGCTGACCGACGCCTTGCTGGCCGGCTCGGTGGACGCGCTGACCTTCACCAGCGCCCCGGCGGCCGCCAGCATGCTGGCTCGAGCCGCCGAGCGCGGCATACAGGACCAGCTGATCTCAGCCCTGCGGGGGTCGGTGCTGGTGGTCTGCGTCGGCCCGGTGACCGCCGCCCCGCTGCAGGCGCGGGACATCCCGACCGCGCAGCCCAAGCGCTCCCGGCTGGGCGCCATGGTGCGCACCCTGGAGGCCGATGCCCCCCGGATGGCCCGCGGCTACCCGGTCGCCGGGCACTGGCTGGAGCTGCGCGGGCACGCCGCGCTGGTGGACGGTGTGCTGCACGCGGTGCCGCCGGCCGGGATGGCGCTGCTGCGCGCGTTGGCCCGGCGCCCCGGCCGGGTGGTGACCCGGGCCGAGCTGCTGCGGGTGCTGCCTGGCGGCGGGGACGACGAGCACGCGGTGGAGACCGCGATGGCCCGGCTGCGCTCCACCCTGGGCGAGGCCCGGCTGGTGCAGACCGTGGTCAAGCGCGGGTACCGGTTGGCGCTGGACCCCGGTTCCGGCCCGGCGCCGCTGGGCGGGCACTGCCTGTCCGGGGACGGCCTGTGACGCTGTCCGGCTCCTCGGCCGGCGGGCCGGCGGCTGGCTCCGCCGCGCCCCGGCCAGCGGCTGGCTCCTCGGCCGGCGGGCCAGCCTTGTTGTTGGTGGCGCACGGCACCAGGGAGGCGGCCGGCGCCGAGGTGGCCCGCCGGCTGGCCGTCTCGGTCCGTCGCCGGCTGCCCGGGGTCCCGGTGCGACTGGCCTTCGTAGACGTTCGCCCGCCGACCGTGGCGCACGTGCTGCCCACGCTGCTCAGGACGCCCGAGCGGTTCGAGATGCCCGAGGTGGTGGTGGTACCGGCGTTCCTCGCCAGCGGGTACCACGTCCGTCACGACCTGCCGGCGCAGCTGGCCGCCGCCGGAGTGGCCGGCCGGGTCCGGGTCACCCCGGCGCTCGGTCCCGACCCTCGACTCGTGGCCGCCGCCGAGCACCGGCTGCGCGCCCGCGGCTGGCGGCCCGGCGACGCCACGGTGCTGGCCGCCGCCGGGTCCAGTGACCCGACCGCGCGCGCCGAGGTCGCCGCGGCGGCCCGTGCGCTGGGCCGTCGGCTGGGCTGCCCGGTGCGGGTGGGTTACCTGGCCAGCGGCACCCCGAAGGTCGACGAGCTGGTGGCCGAGCTGCGAGCGGGCCCGGGCGGGGCGCACCGGCGGGTCGCGGTGGCCAGCTGGCTGCTCGCCCCTGGCGTGTTCCAGCACCGGCTCTATGCGGCCGGAGCCGACGTGGCCGCCGCGCCACTCGGCGTGCAAAGGGGGGTGCTGGACGCCCTGCTGGCTCGGTATCGGGACACGCTGGCGGCCCGCCCGGCGGTGGCCTGACGGTCAGTGCGGGCGGCGGACCTTGCCGTTCACCACGGTGACCCCTTCGGCGCGGAGTCGGGCCAGCTGCTCGGAGGCCAGGTGCGGCGCGGGTGAGCCGTCCGCGCGCAGCACCCGGTGCCACGGCAGGTCCTGGCCGTCCTCGGCGAGCAGCCGGCCGACCATCCGCGCCGACGGCAACCCCGCCCTGGCGGCCACCTCGCCATAGCTGAGCACCGTGCCCACCGGGATGGCCAGGATGATCTCGCGCACCCGTTCCGCCGTCTCGAGATCCACCCGGGCAGGATAGGCGGGGCGGTGCGCGAGGCCGTCGGGGTGGCGTGGTTCCATGCCCGACGTGACGCGTCCGCTGCTGGTTCGCCGACCCCGACCGGCGAGCCCCGAACCGCGCTGGGACGACACCGCCCGCCGGGTGCTTGAGCACGGCGCCGGGTTCCTCCGGGTGCTGGGCGGTCCGGGCACCGGTAAGACCACGGTGCTGGTGGAGTCGGTGCTGCGCCGGATCAGCGCCGGGGCGCACCCGGAGCGTCTGCTGGTGCTGGTCGGCAGCCGCCGAGCAGCCGGTGAGCTGCGGGAACGCATCACCTCCCGGCTCACCCAGGAGAGCGGACCCGGGTTCGGCACCGTCCGCGAGCCGCTGGTGCGCACCGTGCACTCGTACGCGTTCGGGCTGCTGCGGCTGCACGCCAGCCGGCTGGGCGACCCACCGCCCCGGCTGCTGGCCGGCCCGGAGCAGGACGCGGTGGTCCGCGAGCTGCTCGCCGGGGAGCTCGCCGGCGACGTGCCCGGGTACGGCTGGCCGGCCCGGCTGCGCCCGGCGCTGGGGGTCCCGGGCTTCGCCACCGAATTGCGCGAGCTGCTGCTGCGCGCCTCCGAGCGCGGTCTCGGGCCGCTCGAGCTGGCCGCGCTGGGCGCGCGGTGCGACGTGCCGGAGTGGGTCTCCGCCGGGCGGTTCTTCCTCGCCTACGAGCAGGTGAACCAGCTGCGCGGGGCGGTCGGCGGCGAGGCATCGAGCGCCACCTCGGCGGCGCTGGACGCGGCTGAGCTGGTCGCCGCCGCGCTGGACGTGCTGGCCGCCGACGCGGCGCTGCTGGCCGCCGAGCGGCAGCGGATCAGACATCTGCTGGCCGACGACGCACAGGACCTGGACCCGCAGCAGATGCAGCTGGTGCGCCTGCTGGGGGAGACCGCCGAGACGTTCCTGCTGGCCGGCGACCCGGATCAGGCGGTGCTCGGCTTCCGGGGCGCCGACCCGAGCGCGCTGCGGGACGCCGACCCGGACGGCTCGCGCACCGCCGTGCTCACCGTGGACCACCGTGCCGCGCCCCGACTGCGCGTCGCCACCGCCCGGCTGGCCCAGCGGCTGCCCGGCGCCGGCCCGGCCCGGCGACGAACCGGCCCACCCCCGGACCAGGACCTCGGCCCGGACCAGGACCTCGGCCCGTACTCGGACCTCGGCTCGGACCCGGACCTCGGCTCGGACCCGGATCTCGGCGGCGGGGCCGGCGGGCAGGGTGCGCTCGCGGTGCAGGTGTTCGCCTCGGCCGCCCAGGAGGCCGGCTGGGTGGCCGACCGGCTGCGCCGGGCCCATCTCACCGACGGCGTGCCGTGGTCGGACATGGCTGTGCTGGTGCGCTCCACCACCCGCTCGCTGCCGGTGCTGCGCCGGGCCATGCTGGCCGCCGGAGTGCCGATGGCGGTGCCGGCGGACGAGCTGCCGCTGTCCCGCCAACCGGCCGTGCTGCCATTGCTGCTGCTGCTGCGCTGCGCGGCCCGCCCGGAGGAGATCGACGCGGACGCGGCGGTGGCGCTGCTCAGCTCGCCGCTGGGTGCGGCGGACCCACTGCGGCTGCGCCGGCTGCGTCGGGGGCTGCTGCGGCTGCACGCGGCCGGGGAGCAGCACGATTCCGGCGGCGGTGGCGGGGAGTGGGACGGCGGCAGTGATGAGCTGCTGGTCGCCGCGCTGCGCGCCGGGGCGGACGGGGAGACCGACCCGCTGCCCACCTTGGCGGCCCGGGACACCGCCCCGCTGCGCCGGGTGGCCGAGCTGCTCGGCCTGGCCCGAGCGGCTGACCGGGAGGGCGCCAGCGCCGAGGAGGTGCTCTGGCGGCTGTGGCAGGCCAGCGGGTTGGCCGGGCGGTGGGCGGCGGCCAGCTCGCACCCCGGGCCGTCCGGCGCGCAGGCCGACCGGGACCTGGACGCGGTGGTCGCGCTGTTCGAGGCGGCCGCCCGGTACACCGACCGGCTGCCCGGTGGCGGCAGCATCGAGGGCTTCGCCGAGTACGTCACCGACCAGCGCATCCCGGGCGACAGCCTGGCGCCCCGGGCACCCCAGGGCGAGGCGGTGGCGGTGCTCACCGCGCACGCGGCGCGCGGCCGGGAGTGGCGGGTGGTCGCCGTCCCGGCGGTGCAGGAGGGTAGCTGGCCGGACCTGCGGCTGCGTGGCACGTTGCTGGGCGTCGAGCGGCTGGTGGACGAGCTGGACGGGCTGGGCGGCGGCGAGGCGCTGTCCCGTACCGCCCCGCTGCTGGCCGAGGAGCGCCGGTTGTTCTACCTGGCGTGCACCCGGGCCAGCGCGCGGCTACTGGTGTCCGGGGTGCGCGGGGAGGACGAGCAGCCGTCCCGGTTCCTGGACGAGCTGGACCCCACCCCGACCGACGATGAACCGGACGCGGCTCGCCCGGTGACTCGCCCGCCCCGGGCCCTGGTGCTGGCCGAGCTGGTCGGCGAGCTGCGCCGGGCGGTGTGCGACCCGGACGGTGCCGCCCAGTGCCGGGAGCGGGCGGCGGCGCAGCTGGCCCGCCTCGCCGCCGCCGGGGTGCGCGGTGCCCACCCGGACGACTGGTACGGGCTGGCGCCGGTGTCCGCGCGGGCCCCGCTGCGCGACCCGGACAAGCCGGTGCCGGTGTCCCCCTCGGACGTCGAGAAGATCATGAAGTGCCCGCTCAAGTGGGTGCTGGAGCGGCACGGCGGGGACGACGGCGCGGTGCTGCCCTCGGTGACCGGTTCGCTGGTGCACGCGCTGGTCCAGGCCACCGCCGCCGGTGCCACCGAGGTCGAGGTGGACACCGCGCTGCGCCGGGCCTGGTCGGCGGTGGACGCCGGGGCACCGTGGTTCGGCCGCCGCGAGCTGGACCGGGTGCGCGGCATGCTCACCGCGTTCCGCGGCTGGCTGGCGGACAGCCGGCGGTCCGGGCTGACCCAGCTCGACATGGAGCGGGGGCTGGAGCTGGCGCTGCCCGGCGGAGAGTTCGGGCCGGACGTGCTGCTGCGCGGCCGGGTGGACCGATTGGAGGCGGACGCCGAAGGCCGCCCGGTGATCGTCGACGTGAAGACCGGCAAGACGGCGATCAGCCGGGAGGACGCCGAGGCCCACCCACAGCTCGCGGTGTACCAGCTGGCCGCGGCGCTGGGCGCGTTCCGTGACCTGCTGGGCGGCCCGGACCCGGCTGACCCGAACGACCCGGGCACCGTGCCCGGTGGCGCGCGGCTGCTGTTCCTGGCCGACCAGGGCGCGGACGGCCGGGCGAAGGAGCGCACCCAGCCGGCGCTCACCGAGGACGACGTGCGCGCCTGGCGCAGGGAGGTGCACAACGCCGCCGGGGAGACCGGGGCGGCGGAGTTCACCGCCCGGCAGAACGCCGACTGCGAGCGCTGCGGGGTGCGCACCAGCTGCCCGGTCTCCGACGATGGACGGGGAGTGCCCAGCGGATGACCGCCGACGCATTCGCCGGCGCGGAGCCGGCGCCGTGACCGTCACCGAGACCGGCCCGGGCGACACCCGGACCGAGTGGCTCACCCCGGCCCGACTGGCGCACGCCCTCGGGGTGCCGCCGCCCACCGGGGAACAGGCCGCCGTGATCGCCGCGCCTCCGGAACCGGCGCTGGTGGTGGCCGGGGCGGGCGCCGGCAAGACCGAGACGATGGCCGCCCGGGTGGTGTGGCTGGTGGCCACCGGGGCGGTGCTGCCCGAGCAGGTGCTCGGGTTGACGTTCACCCGCAAGGCCGCTCAGCAGCTGGCCGACCGGGTGCGATCCCGGCTGCGCCGCCTCGCCGGGTCCCGGCTGCTGGACGACCTCGACCCCACCGGCGCGCGCAAGGCCGCACTGGTCGGCGAGGCTGGTGATGTCACCGTCGCCACCTACCACGCCTACGCGGGTCGGCTGGTCGCCGAGCACGCGCTGCGGCTGCCCGCCGAGCCGGGCGCCCGGCTGCTGTCCGAGACCGCCGCCTGGCAGCTGGCCCACCGGGTGGTGTCCACCTGGGCGGCCGACCTGGACATTGACCGGGTGCCGGCCACCGTGACCGGCTACCTGCTCGCCCTGGCCGGGGAGCTGGGCGAGCACCTGGTGGAGCCCGGCCAGCTGCGCGAGCACGCCGAGGAGTTCGTCGCGCTGGTGGAGAACGCGCCCAGGGCGAAGGGGCAGCGGGCCGCGCTGGCGCTGGAGTTCCGCCGGATGCTGGACAGCCAGCGGCTCCGGGTGTCACTGCTGCCGCTGGTGGAGGCGTTCGCGGCGCGCAAGCGGGCGGAGCGGGCGATGGACTTCGCCGACCAGATGGCGATCGCCGCGCGGATCTGCGCCGAGCACCCCGAGGTCGGCGCGCTGGAGCGGGACCGGTACCGCGCGGTGCTGCTGGACGAGTACCAGGACACCGGGCACGCGCAGCGCGTACTGCTGCGCTCGCTGTTCCGGGCGCCGAGTGGTGCCGCCCCGGTTGCGGTCACCGCGGTCGGCGACCCGTGCCAGTCGATCTACGGCTGGCGCGGGGCGAGCGCGGCCAACCTGCCCCGGTTCAGCACCGACTTCCCGACGGTGGACGCCGAGGGGGCGCCGCGCCCGGCGCGCCGGTACGGGCTGCTCACCAGCTTCCGTAACCCGCCCGAGGTGCTCACCCTGGCGAACGCGGTGTCCGAGTCGCTGCGTGGGGGTGCGCAGAGCAAAGCGGCGCCGGTCGGGGTTGACGTGGCGTTGCGTGGGGGTGCGCAGAGCAAAGCGGCGCCGGCGGGCCTCGTCGAGGTGGACGAGCTGCGGCCCAGGGAGGGCGCGCCGGGGGGGTCGGTGCGGCTGGCGCTGCTGCCGGACGTGACCGCCGAGGTGGCCTGGGTGGCCGATGTTCTGGCCGCCCGCTGGCACGCGGCGCTGGACGCCGAAGCGCCGGTGCCCACCGCGGCGGTGCTGGTTCGCCGGCGGGCCGACATGCCCACCGTGTCCGCCGCGCTGCGCGAGCGTGACGTGCCGGTCGAGGTGGTCGGCCTGGGTGGGCTGCTTGCCGAACCCGAGGTGCGCGACCTGGTCAGCGCCCTGCGCCTGGTGGCCGACCCGCTGGCGGGCACCGCCGCGATGCGGCTGCTCACCGGGGCCCGCTGGCGCCTCGGCGCGGCGGACCTGGCCGCGCTGTGGGCCAGGGCCAAGGAGCTCGCCCTGCCCCGGCAGCCCGCTGAGCGCGTTCGGCTGAACGCGGCGGACGGAGCGAGTCGGGCCGACGGCGGGGACCGCGTTCCGGGCGGCGCGGCGGCCGACGACTCCAGGCTGGTCGCCGACCTGGTGGCCGACGCGCTGCCCGGGGAGCACGCCGAGCAGGCCGGCCTGGTCGATGCGCTGGACGACCCGGGGGAGCGGGAGCGCTACTCCGAGGCCGGTTACCGCCGGATCCGCCGGCTGGCCGCCGAACTGACCCACCTGCGCGGCCGGGCCGGCGGGGCCAGCACGTCCGGCTGGGCGGGGCTGCCCGACCTGGTCGCGGACACCGAGCGCGCACTGCTGCTGGATGCCGAGACCGCCGCCCGCCCAGGGCCGGTCGGCCGCGCCCACCTGGACGCCCTCGCCGACGTGGTGGCCGAGTTCTCCGCCGGCGCCGAGGTACCCACGCTGCCCGCGCTGCTGGACTACCTGGCTACCGCCGAGCAGGCCGAGGACGGACTGAGCCCCGGCGAGGTGGAGGTGGCCCAGGGACAGCGGGGCCGGGTGCAGATCCTCACCGTGCACGCCGCGAAGGGCCTGGAGTGGGAGCTGGTCGCGGTGCCGCACCTGGTCCGCAAGGTGTTCCCCGGCGCGGCCCGGAGCGGCTCCTGGCTGACCAACCCGGCACAGCTGCCGGTGGTGTTGCGCGGCGACGCCCCAGACCTGCCGGACCCGGCGCTGCCGGTGGAGGGCGACCGCAAGGAGGTGACCGACGCGCTCAAGGCGCACAAGGCTGAGCTGGAGGAGCGGCGGCTGTCCGAGGAGCGCCGGCTGCTCTACGTGGCGATCACCCGCGCCGAGCGTGAGTTGCTGCTGTCCGGGCACTGGTGGGCGGCCAGCGGCGACGGCCCGCGCGGGCCGTCGGACTTCCTGCTGGAACTCCGCGAGATCGCCGACGCCCACCCAGAACTGGTCGTCGACCTGTGGGCCGAGGAACCGGCCGAGGGAGAGCCCAACCCGGTGACCGCCGCACCGCGTACCGAGCGCTGGCCGGTGGACCCGCTGGGCGCCCGGCGCGACATGGTGCACGACGGCGCCGAGCTGGTCCGGGCGGCGCTGGTCGCACTGCCCGCCGAGGACCCTCAGCTGACGTTGTTCGAGCCCGTGAGTGCGCAGGGCCGCTCTAGCGACCCTGCGCACTCACAGCCCCTGACCAGCGAGGACGCGGACAAGGAGGGTGCTGCACCGGATAGCGTGGACGCCGACGACCCGGAGGGGTGGGCGGCGGACGTGACCGTGCTGCTCGCCGAGCGGGCCCGCGCCCAGGCTGCCCGCCCGGAGGTGGCGCTGCCCGCCGCGCTGAGCGTCAGCCAGCTGGTGGAACTCGCCGCCGACCCGGAGGCACTGGCCGCCCGGCTGCGCCGCCCGATGCCCTACCCGCCGAACCCACACGCCCGCCGGGGTACCGCGTTCCACGCCTGGTTGGAGCAGCGGTTCGGCGCCACCCGGCTGCTGGACCTTGACGAGCTGCCCGGCGCGGCGGACGACGGGGCAGCGGCCGACGCCGACCTGGACATGCTGCGTACCGCGTTCCTGGCGTCGGAATGGGCGGACCGGCGGCCGACCGAGGTGGAGGTGCCGTTCGAGACCGTGCTGGGCGACACGGCGGTGCGCGGCCGGATGGACGCGGTGTTCGCCGATCCGGATGGCGGCTGGACCGTGGTGGACTGGAAGACCGGCGCCGTGCCCGACCCGTCCCGGCTGCCCGCGCTGTCCGTACAGCTGGCCGCGTACCGGCTGGCCTGGGCCGCGCTGAACCGCTGCCCGGTGGAGCGGGTCCGCGCGGCGTTCCACTACGTGCGGGCGGACGTCACGCTGAGCCCCGCCGACCTGCTCGACGCGGCCGGCCTGCGCGCCTTGGTGCGGGGCGTGCCGGTGGCTGGGGCGAGCGCCCGCCCCGAGATACCCTCACCGCCATGACGGCGAAGATCGTGCTCCTCGGCGCGACCGGATACACCGGCGCGCGTACCGCCGAGGCGATGACCCGGCGCGGGCTGCGCCCCGTGCTGGCCGGGCGCAACCCGGAGCGGCTGGCCACCCTGGCCGAGCGGTTCGGCGGGCTGCCCACCGCCACGGCCGACGTCACCGACCCGGCCTCGGTGCGCACCCTGATCGACACCGGCGACGTGCTGGTCAGCACGGTCGGGCCATTCGTCCAGTTCGGCGAGGCGGCGGTGACCGCGGCGGTGGATGCCGGCGCGATCTACTTCGACTCCACCGGCGAGCCGCCGTTCATCCGCCGGGTGTTCGAGCACCACGGGCCGGCGGCGGCGCGCACCGGGGCCGCATTGTTGACCGCGTTCGGCAACGACTACGTGCCCGGCACGCTGGCCGGCGCGCTGGCGCTGACCCAGGCCGGGGTGGCCACCGCCGCGGTGCACGTGGGCTACTTCGTGACCGCCGGTAGCTCCGCCCAGCGCGGCCAGGCTTTCTCCAAAGGAACGCTGAACTCCCTGGTCGGCGTGCTGCTGGAGCCGATGTACCGGTGGCGGGACGGCGCGCTCCAGGACGAGCCGGCCGGGGCCCGGTACCGCACCTTCTACGTCGCCGGCCGGGACCGGCCCGGGGTGAGCGTCGGGGCGACCGAGCAGTTCGCGCTGCCCAGGCTGGCCGCCACCGGGGTGGCCCCCCGGCTGCGCGAGGTGGACGTCTACCTGGGCTGGTTCGGCCCGATCAGCCGGGCGGTACACCTGAGCTCCCGGGCCGCGCCGCTGTTCGCCAAGGTGGAGCCGATCAGCAAGGTGCTCACCGCGGTCGGCCGGCTGGCGGTCAAGCGGGCCGCCGACGAGCCGAACGCGGCGTCCCTGGCGGCGTCCACCTCGTACTTCGTCGGCGAGGCGTTCGGCGCCTCCGGACAGCGGCTGGCCACGGTCACATTGACCGCCCCGGACGGCTACGCGATCACCGCCGATCTGCTGGCCTGGGCCGCCGGGTACGCGCTGGAGCACGGCGTCGCGGGTTCCGGGGCGCTGGACCCGGTGAGCGCGTTCGGCCTGGACACACTGCGTGCCGGGGCCGCCGAGGCCGGCATCGTCCCGGTCTAGCGCGGCCTCCCGGTGCGGCGCGGCGTCCCGGTGTGTCCCGGTGCGGAGCAGGCCTTAGGCTGAACGGGTGAGTCCGTCGCGCGAGGAACGCGAGCTCGCCGGGTGGGGCGTCATCCACATGCCGGAGCGGGCGCTGAGCCCGACCGCGGCCATCTTGCGGCGGGTGGCCGTCGCGGTGTTCGCGCTGGCGGCCACGGTGGCGGTGGTCTACCTGGGCCGGGCCGGCTACCGGGACGTCAACGGTGACGGCATCTCGTTGCTGGACGCGGTCTACTACGCGACGGTGTCGCTGTCCACCACTGGCTACGGCGACATCACGCCGGCCTCGGACAGCGCCCGGCTGATCAACATCGTGGTGGTGACGCCGCTGCGGTTGCTGTTCCTGATCGTCCTGGTGGGTACCACGCTGGAGCTGCTGACCGAGCGCTCCCGCCAGGCGGTCACGGTGCGACGGTGGAGGTCGAGGGTGCGCAACCACGTGGTGGTGGTCGGCTATGGCACGAAGGGCGCGGCCGCGGTGGACACCATGCTCGGCGACGGCGCGAACCCGTCGGCGATCGTGGTGGTGGACAGCGACGGGGAGAGGCTGCGGCTGGCCGGCGCGCGCGGACTGGTCACGGTGAACGGCAACGGCACCCGGTCGGAAGTGCTGCGCGCCGCCGGGGTGACGCGCGCCGCGTCGATCGTGGTCGCCACGTCCCGGGACGACACGGCGGTGCTGGTCACCCTCACCGCCCGCGAGCTGGCCCCGGAGGCGACCATCGTGGCCGCCGTGCGGGAGACGGAGAACGTGCACCTGGTCCGCCAATCCGGCGCGGACTCGGTGGTGGTGTCCTCGGAGACGGCCGGCCGGCTGCTCGGGATGGCCACCACCACGCCGTCCGTGGTGAACGTGATCGAGGACCTGATCACCCCGGACTTCGGGTTCTCCATCGCCGAGCGGCCGGTGGAGCAGTCCGAGGTGGGTGGCTCACCCCGACACCTGTCCGACATCGTGCTGAGCGTGGTGCGAGCGGGCGAGTTGCACCGGGTGGACGCGCCCACCGTCGACGCGCT
>Ga0137415_10005334_pt1 | contig 12724 bp, 17 predicted proteins | sample CZODoug3_1_1_16f_FD_183082 | JGI IMG/M metagenome (GOLD analysis project Ga0137415, IMG submission 183082) | Vadose zone soil fungal communities from Angelo Coast Range Reserve, California, USA - CZODoug3_1_1_16fungal (Hybrid Assembly) | ecosystem: Environmental > Terrestrial > Soil > Vadose... | reverse complement strand
AAACAACGCGTTAAGCTAGGGGCCGCCAACTTTTAATCCGTTGGTCGGCGGTTCGAATCCGCCACGACCTACCAAACTCCTCAGGATGGTCAACGACTTGGCGCTGATCAGCGGCTCACAAGCGTGGAGCGGATCAAACGTGGGGGAAAAATCCGTTGGTCGGTGCTTCGGTTCTGCGGAGTAGCAATTCGCCAAAGCGAGCGCGGTTGACCCGACGCCCAAGCTCGAAGCCGTTTGCGAGCAAAAATAGAAAAGCACCAGGCCGCTCCTATTCGCGCGCTTGACGCGTGCAGCGGGGCCGGCAAGCTGGATCCTTACTTCACGGCCTCGTCAGCGATGGCTTCGAGCGTGCCCTCGACCTTTGCCATCACCGCCTTGTCGGGCGGCGCTCCGTGTCGTACATAGATCGTGCCGTAGAGGTACTCAGCCGAGTTGTAGCTCAGCAACACTTTCCCGTTCGCGTCTTCCCAGACCATCGCCTTAAGCGGAAGATCGATCGCAAGCGTCGGGGTCTTGATGAGGACCGGCGTGCCGAGGCGCGGATTGCCGAACACGATGACGGTCGCGCGCGACATCTTCAGATCAACGGATTCGGCCGCGGCGGCATGATCGAGGCGCGCGAAGACCACGAATCCGCGCTTCCTCACCGCTGCCTCGAACCTGTCGATTGTCGCATCAACGGAATGCGCACTCGGTTTTGTGATCAGCCCCTCGACAGCAAATGTAGGCAGGGCGGTGCCGGTAAGCAGCATGGCGACGGCACAAACGACGACGTAGCGCAGGAACAGCATGTTGATCCTCCATGGCGGACTGGAAACACGCGATAACAAGTCTGTTACACCGCCTGAATCAGCTCGGCCCAGATATGGCACTCGCGCACCCCGCGTGATCCAGATCAAAACCTGCCCTAGCGCGCGTGCTTTGTAGCACTCCAGCCGCGTGGTTCCAGCAGTCTCTTGCCCAATGCCAGCGGTTCCGGTTCCAGCGGCGTACCCATGCTGTCATTCCAGCGGTTGAGGAAGCCAAACACCGAAACGACCGCCAGGATCTCTACGATCTGGTTCTCGCTCCAGTGCTTGCGCATATCGATAAACATCTCGTCCGTCACCCCATTGGGTACGGATGCTGCTGCTATGGCGAAATCCAGGGCGAGGCGTTCGCCTTGTGAGAAAAGCGGGCTCGTGCGGAACTCCCAGACGGCTGTAAGCCGTTTCTCGTCGACTCCAAAATGCAGTGCGCCTTCCGCTGTGTGTGCCATGCAGTACTGGCAGCCGGCGGCTCGGCTCGCGACATGGGCAATCAGGCGCTTGAAGCCTCGGTCGACTTCTCCCTCCGGGTCCCAGATCGCGGCTAGAAGCTGCGATAGGGCCTTAACGAGTTTTGGCCTTCGCTGGAGGATGAGCAGGCTGTTCGGGACAAATCCGAGATTTTTTGCGACGGCCTGAAAGTTTTTCCTGAGCTCCGGCGAATGTTCTGCCGGCAGAGGCTCGAGACGGGGAGAAGGCTTTCCTAGCATCTGCGCTCCTTCGACGATTTTCCCTCCGGCTGGCGAGAAGGACATTTCACTGATCCGTAAGAGCAGAACACGCAGCAATCCCCGGACTTTGGGCGCAGGACCTCGCCGCAGCTTCTGCATTCGTAGAAGAATTGGCATGAGTCTGTGGGCATCGTCTCCTGCCGGGGGAAGCCGCACTTCGGGCAAGTGATAATAGACTGGTGCAGAACCGCCATGGCAATCGAATGACCCTTTCAGAATTTGGTCGTCAGCGTCGTCAGCCAATCGGGCATCGAGCGAACCAACGCCGCCTCGATGACTTTGTCGAAACCTGAAAGCACGAGCACTGCCGCTGTGAGAACGGCACCGCCGAGAAGTGGCTTGGCGATGCGCCCGACATTCTGCAGGGTCTCTCTTCGGTGCTTGAGGGTCGCTCTCGAGCCGTATGCTATCGCCAAGAGCGGAATCGAGGCCCCAAGGCCGAAGAAGAGCATGACTGCGCCGGCTTTCGCGATTGTTTGACTGCTCGCTGCAAGCGTGACAGCGGCGCCGAGCGTCGGCCCGGAGCAGGGGCTCCACACGGCGCCCAGTAATGCGCCCAGCGCGAACTGGCCACCGAGGCCGCCGGCGCTGAAGCGCTGGGTCGATTGATTGAGCCAGTTGGTGACCGGGGCGCCCAGGACGGCGAATCTCTGCTGCAACGACGTGCTCAATAAGACGACGCCGAAGAGCGCCATCAGCGTTGCGGCGCCGTAGCGGACGCCATCGCCCGACACGTCAATGGTCAGGCCTGCTCCAGACACCAGTATGCCCACCGCGGAGAACGTCGTTGCCATTCCGGCCGCAAGCGCAAGTGGCCCGAACCTGTGCTGATCGAGGGCCGCGAAAAGGACGAACGGTAGGACCGGCAGGACGCAGGGCGAGAGCGTGGTTAACGCCCCCGCGAGGAGTCCCAGGAGAATGCTAATCACGCGACTGCAGGCTCGTCAACGCGCCTTATCGAGCATTGCGCGAATTCGGCCCTCGTCGGTTTCACCGACCGAGCGGGCGACCTCGATCTTGCCCTTGTAGAGAACGAGCGTGCTTTGCGTCGTCGCCTTGAATCGCTTGACGACATTCTTCTGTGAATCGAAATCCACGCGCAGCCGCTCGATTCTGGAATAGGCGGGCTCACCGGAAAGCTTATTGAGAATAGGAAGCTGGGCTTTGCAGGTCGGACACCAGTCGGCGTGGATCTCGATTAACACCGGGTTGCCGGCCTCCTGAGCCGCTTTAAACGCCTGCTCGTTGTATGGGCGTTGGGCTGCCGCCTGGACAGTTAACGGCGCAATGACCATCGCAAGAACGGCAAAGAAGCTCACAAGGTTTCGTTTGAGCACGTACATCGACCATCTCCTTTGTTTAAAGAAGAACAGCCGCTAAGTCATCCAGCGGCGGCGTATCCAGTAATCGATCGAAAGCGTACCCGGACCCCGGCACAGCAGAACGAGCAGCATCGCGGCCCACTGAATATGGGTCGGCCAAGCCTCCGGATAGACGAAGATCTCAATGACGCTGGTCATCCCCAGAAGGATAAGAGCTGCGGCGCGCGTGCCGAGTCCAAGCACAAGAAGGATCGGCGTTACGAGCTCGACCGTCACGGCGCTGTATGCGGCGAGCCACGGCGAGAGGAGCGGCAGCTTGTATTCATCGGTGAAAAGCGCGATGGCCGTGTCCCAATTGGCAAGCTTGGTCATCGCCGAGTTCCAGAAAACGGTCGCTACCGCGAGCCGCATCGGCATTGCTAGAAGCGCGTAGGGCACATGTTCAAGCCATGAGATAAGCCGAGCGATGAAGGCCGAGCATGTCGGCGCCGCTGAGGTCGATCCTAGAGTGGTCATGGGTGTGTCCAATCAAGTGCGCAATGGGTCGGTCCGCACATCGACGAAACGGCCCTTCGCAATATGATCCGCAAGGAGCGCCGCGGGTTCGAAATCTGCCTGCTCCCCGAGCGCACCGTGCAATGGCTGACCACTGCAAAGTGCCACGGTCAAGCGCCAGGGCGCCTCGCTAACGCGCTGCACGTTGATACCTGTTTCGATGCGCTCTACCAGAAGCCAAACCGGCCCGGAGCGGAGATCGATCGCGTGAAGCGCGGCATCGTCCTGATCCAGGACTGCGCGCCAAACGGCATCCACCGGGTAGTTTGATCGAATAAGGCTAATAGACGGATGCGGTACGAAGCGCATAAGCGCGCCATCGGAGTCTGCCAGCCTAATAAGCTGTTCCCCGTTAAGCGAAGTCGCGTCCTCCGCGTGTAAAGCCCGGTTCACTGCCCACTCTAGGCGGGCGACGTCGGGCAAGTAGGCAAGGGAGCGCGCCGGGCCAAAGTCATCCAGAAACGCAGGGAAAGCTGCACCGTAGTCATCGAGACAGGCGCTCCTCGGTGGCTCGCCGGCGATAAAGATTCGCGCAGCGCCTTCAAAGAAATCGTCGCCAACAAGCCGTGCTACGGCAGGATAAGAAAGGCGTAACGCGTTCGTCAGCACGCTCGCAAACGTATTGCGATAGACGTCGAGGCGCTCTGCGGGATCGAGGCCATCGGCGACGATATGCGCGCGCAGATTGTCGTCGCGATGCTCGACCAGGCTTTCGCGCATCGCGCGCTGAACTTCAAGCAGCTCGGGCCCGATCGCATGCATAAGAGGTGTCGTGCATGATTTGCGCTGCCCGCTCGGCTTCCTCCATCAAAACGGACATCGCCGGCACGTCGGTATCCCATTCGATGAGCGTTGGGACCGGTCCGAAGCGGGCGAACGCATCCGCGTAGAGTGCCCAAACTTCCGGCGCAACGCGGGAACCGTGGTCATCGATGCACAGCGTCCGACCATTTGGCAGCGGGCGAACGCTATGTCCGGCAAGGTGGATCTCGCCGATAGCCTCTGGCGCAAGTGCGGCCAGGTAACGGGAAGCCGGCCAGCCATGGTTCCGTGCGCTCACGTAGACGTTGTTCAGATCGCACAGAATCCCGCACCCGGTTCGCCGGGCCACCTGCGCGATGAATTCCCATTCTGGAATCGTGGAATGGCGGTATTGCAAATAGGACGAAGGGTTTTCCACGAGTACGCGCCGCCTGAGCGCAGTCTGGAGTTCCTCGACGTTCCGGCACACCGCGTCCAGGGCTTCTTGCGTCAGCGGCAGTGGCAGCAGGTCCGCGAAATAGGTCCCGCCCACAGCGCTCCACGAGAGATGCTCAGAGACGAGTGCAGGCTCAAAGCGCTCGACTGCGGCGCGCACGCGCTTCATGTGCACCGGGTCAAGCCCGTCTGCGCTTCCCAGAGATAGACCCACACCATGCAGCGAGATCGGATAATCGCGCCGGATCGCGTCAAGGTAGCGAGGCGCACTGCCTCCGCCCATGTAGTTCTCGGTATGGACTTCGAACCATGGAACGCGTGGATGCGCTTCAGTGACCTCCTGATGATGGCGAAAGCGCAATCCGACCCCGGGCTTGGCCGGGATCAGATTGCGACCGCTCTGCAGGGAGGAGGGGTGCAGGCTCAAACGCCGGCCGTTTCAGGCTGCGGTGGTCTTGCCGCCCTGGATCTTGGCGCAGTCGCCTGCGGGCAAGAGCACGAAGGATTTGGTGTCGCGCGCCTTGGTGGCCTGACCGGCGCAGGAGTGTGCGCCTTCGGCGCAGTCGTTCTTGGCGACCGCATTGATGCCGTAGCACTTCTCGAGCTTGTTCGCCATGGCGCGCGCCATGTTGTCCTTCACGACCTGCGGGGCGTTGCTCATGTCTTTCATGCCCTGCGCGGAGGCCGGCGCTGCCTGCATGGCGAGCGCCAGGCCCAAGGCAGACGAAAAGGTCGATGCGGCAAGTACATAACGATTCATGGCTCTTCCTCTGTTGGTCCGGACCCGGAAATCGGGACCGTGACAGGAAATTCGAAGTGAGCCGACCAAAGGTTACGTGTCGGCGGAAATTTAATTGCCGGATCTAGCTCCAATCACGGTGGGAGAATCCGAAACGGTGTCAACCAGCACGCAGGACCAAACCCCCATATTGAGCCTCGTAAAGGAAAGCTCGCCGACGCGCTCGGTCGACGATGCCGCTGGCCCCGCGGCCTCCGACCGGACGCTCGACTGGTCGATCTGCATGGCGCGAGCACAGAAGGGCGATCGACAGGCCTACCGGCGCTTGCTGGACGAAATCGCGCCCTATGTAAGGTCCGTCGCCGTGCGGTATGTGCAAAACCGCGGCGACCTCGAGGACGCGGTGCAAGACGTTTTGCTGACTGTGCATGCGGTCCGGCATACGTATGACCCGATGCGCCCGTTCGGCCCCTGGCTCGTCGCGATCGCCAAGCGGCGCATCATCGATGGTCTACGCCGCCGTGGCCGCGCTTCGGCGCGGGAAATGCCCTTCGATTCGGACCATGAAACCTTTGCGGCACCTGAATCGAACTACCATGAGACGGCATCCGAGGGCAGGGCGCTTCGCGAAGCCCTTCAGGAACTGCCTGCCGGGCAACGGGAAGCCATTCGTATGGTCAAGCTGGAAGAGATGTCGCTGAAGGAAGCCGCGGCAACAAGCGGGATGTCGGTCGCGGCACTTAAGGTGGCAACCCATAGAGGGCTCAAGAACTTGCGGAAGATTTTCGGGAAGAAAGACGGACGTACGTGATCACCACGCCAGATTTGATCGAATCGCTCGTCGCCGGCGCAGAGCCGGTTCGGCGGTTGCGGCCGCCCGTGGTGCGAGCTGTAACGTGGCTCGCCTTCGCGGCGGCGCTTGTGGCCTTGCTGGCGGTCAGCCATGGCCTTCGGCAGGATATTGGCGCGCGGCTTCAGCAGCCACTCTTCCTCACGAGTATCTGCGCATCCGTGTTTACTGCAGTGCTTGCGGCCGTGGCAGCGTTCATCGTGAGCCTTCCTGACCGCTCACGGCTGTGGCTGCTGCTTCCGGTGCCTGCGCTGGCCCTGTGGGTCTCTACGATCAGCTACCAGTGCCTCACCGACTGGGTAAGTATTCAACCGGACCGAATACGTCTTGGCGAGGCAGCGGACTGCTTCGCCACGCTCATACTGACCAGCATTCCGCTATGGCTCGCGATGCTCCTCATGCTGCGTTATGTGGCGCTGCTACGTTCCGCGGCAGCCGCTGTCGCTGCGAGTCTCGCGGTGGCAGCAATATCGTCGACCGCGTTGTCGCTTTTCCATCCGCTGGACGCTTCGGCAATGATCCTGCTCTGGAACCTCGGCACGGGAGCGCTCTTGGTGGGATTGGGAAGCGCCTTCTGGGAAAAGATGTTTTCGTGGGTCGCTCCGCGGTAAGCAGCGGTCCTTTCTTCAATCTCAAGGAGTTGCAACAAATGTCCATTAAGCCCCGGCAGCCCGTTCCCGCGCTCGAGTTCGATACGATCGGCGCGGGTCGATGGAGGCTCTTCGATCAAAAGCCATCGCAATTCTCGATGATCGTGTTCTATCGGGGCCTGCACTGCCCGGTATGTCGGAAGTACACCAGCGAGCTGAACGGGATGATCGGCGAATTCGAGGAGCGCGGGGTTTCAACAGTGATCACTAGTACGGACTCAAGAGAGCGCGCCGAGCAAGCAAAAGCCAAATGGGGGCTGGCGAATCTCAATATTGGTTATGGGGTGTCGATCCAGAAGGCGCGCGAATGGGGTCTATACATCTCCAGCGGGCGCGGCACTACCTCCGCAGGCGTCGAGGAGCCGCCACTTTTCGCGGAGCCCGGGCTCTTTCTCGTTAAGCCGGATGGAACTCTCTATTGGGCGTCGATCTCCACAATGCCGTTCGCGCGCCCTCACTTTGGCGAGATTGCCGCTGCGATCGATTTTGCTGTCAGCAAGAACTACCCAGCTCGCGGTGAGGCTTAGCGGGTTGTGGCGACCATGCGCGACGGCCCCGGCAGAAGCTGTCCTGGCTCCTATGGCTACTCGCCGGCGACTCTAGCCAAGGCGGCCGAGTTGAGGGTCGACTGCCTCTGGATCGCCGGAGGCCTGTACGGCAATACCTTTGCGCTCGAGGTGCTATTGGAGCGCTATGAGCGTGAGCGAGGAGGAAAGGCACTCGTGTTCAACGGCGATTTTCACTGGTTTGATATCGATCCGACGGATTTCGAGGCCGTCAACGACGCCGTACTTTCATTTCATGCCACACGGGGGAACGTAGAGACCGAACTCTCTAACCCGACCATTGGCGCCGGCTGCGGTTGCGCCTATCCCGATTGGGTAGACGAAGACACAGTCGATCGGTCAAACCGCATCATTGAGAGGTTACGACGGACGGCGCAGGACGTGCCCGATGCACTGCGGCGCTTTGCAGCGCTGCCGATGCACTTGCGCATCGATGTTGGCGGCTCCCGCATTGCGATCGTGCACGGCGACGCTAGCTCGCTCGCGGGTTGGGGTTTTTCTCAGGAGCTGCTCGCCAAGCCTGCGGGAATTGCAGCAGCTCTACGCGCTTTCGAGACTACAAAGGTCCAGGTTTTCGCCTCGAGCCATACTTGCCTTCCCGTGCTGCAATCGTTCAGCGGTGGCCGCGTCCTGATAAATAACGGAGCTGCCGGTATGCCGAACTTCCGGGGAGATCTGTTCGGTCTCGCGACTCGAATCGCGCTCTCCCCGGCGGACGATTCGTTCTACGGTGTGCAAATTGGTGACCTGTATGTCGACGCGATACCGCTGCATTACGATCTATCTACTTGGGAGCGGCGGTTTCTCGCACAATGGCCCGCGGGAACGGATGCTCATGTTTCGTACTACAGGCGCATCGTGCACGGGCCAGCGTACATGCCAAGCGACGCGTTGCGGACGCGCGAACAAAAAGCCACTGTTTAGGAAACGTGGGGAAAACGTGGGGATTCGGCGAGTCTCCACGTGTGTTGGCGAGTGAGGGCGGGCCATAAAACAACAATTTAGGAGCATGTCCGCCAACTTTTAATCCGTTGGTCGGCGGTTCGAATCCGCCACGACCTACCAAATCTCTCAAGCGTTTAGCGAATAGACACAGATTTGTCTATCAACCAGCCCGCGCAGCGTGACGCGGTAGAAACGTGACGTGGAAGTCCGTTGGTCGGACGCCGGTCCTAGGGCTGCATCGGGGGACTAACCGGCCCAGCCGAGATGGCTCAGGAAATCCCGCGTACGCTCGGTCAACGGCACCTCGAAAATCTGCTTCGGCGGACCCTGCTCGATAACGCAGCCGACGTCGAATACGGCGACCCAGTCGCCGACGCGCCGCGCGAAGGACATCTCATGCGTCACTACCACCATCGTCATGCCCTCGTCCGCGAGCTGCTTCATCACGCTCAGCACTTCGCCGATCGTTTCGGGATCGAGCGCGGAGGTCGGTTCGTCGAACAGCATGACGTCAGGACTCATGGCAAGCGCGCGAGCGATGGCGACACGCTGCTGCTGGCCGCCTGAGAGCTCAGACGGGTAGCTGGAAGCCTTGTCCTCCAGACCGACTTTGGCCAGAAACATCTCGGCGCGCAGTCGGGCATTCGCGGGGTTCATCTTAAGTACGGTGCGCGGTCCCTCCGCTACGTTCTGCAGCGCAGTCAGATGGGGAAATAGCTCGAAGCTCTGGAACACCATCCCCATCCGCCGGCGCAAAACGCGCAGGCCGCGCTCGTCGCGAGGCAGCACGGCGCCTTCGAATTCGATGGCACCGCCCTCTATCGATTCCAATCCGTTGGTGCATCGGAGCAGTGTCGATTTGCCCGATCCAGAAGGTCCAATGAGGCACACAACCTCGCCGGCGTGCACGTCGAGCGATACGCCACCGAGCGCCTGGAGCTTTCCGTATCGCTTGACGACGCTGCGGTAGCGGATGATCTTGGGCCGATCGGCCTTCGCGCGGTCGTCGTCATTCATTCAGACACCGCGTAGCGACGTTGGATCCAGTCGACGAGCTTCGCCTGCGGATAACCGAGCAGCCAGTAGATCGCGGCCATTGCCGACAGCATCTCGAGAACGCGAAACGTCTGCGCGCGGACCTGCATCGAGACGTAGGCGAGTTCGGTAACGGCGATGACAGAGACGAGCGACGTATCCTTGAAGAGCGACACCCACGTGCTCGCCAGTATCGGAAGGATGCGGCGCAACGCCTGCGGTATCACAACGCGACGCAATGCTTGCACGCGGCTCATGCCGAGCGCCATCGCCGCTTCGACCTGGCCGCGGCGGATAGAGTTGATGCCCGCGCGAAATGTCTCGGCGTTGTACGCGGTGACGTTGAGCGCGAGCGCCGCGAGGCCGGTCAGAAACGGGGAAAGCCCGAACCCGGTGAGAATCGGCAGCACGTAGAAGGCCCAGTAAACAACAAGAATCAGCGGCAGGTTGCGAAAGAACTCGACATAACTGACGGCGAGCGCGCGTAACGGGCCCCAGGCATAGAGGCGCAAGGCGGCGAGGCATGCGCCGCAGGGAAGCGCGATCGCCATCGTCGCCACCGCAAGAAGAATCGTCATGCCGGTCGCGTCGATGAGCGCGCCGCGATGCGTCCAGACGACGCTCCAGTCGAGCGTCATGAGCGGCCAAGATGCGCGACGCTACGATAGAACCTGTCGACCCCGCGGGTGACGGGAAATAGCAGCGCGAAGTAGACGAGCATCGCGAACGTGTAGACCTCGATGGGTTGGAAGCTCTGGCCCGCCACCGTCTCCGACTGCCGCATGAGCTCGGGAACGGCGATCACGGAAGCGATCGCCGTGTCCTTGATCGTGATCGAAAGCAACGAGCCGAATGCCGGGAGCATTCGCACGATCGCTTGCGGGAGAACGACGCGCCGCAGGACTTGTGATCTGGACATCCCGAGCGTCAGCGCCGCGCGCGTTTGACCCGGGCGCACGGATTCGATCCCCGCACGAAAGATTTCCGCGGCGTACGCGGCAAGGTGGACGGTAAGGGCGAGCAACGCAGCGGCGAACGGCGGCATCGTAAGGCCGGCCACGATGGGCAGCGCGAAAAACGTCCACACGATGACGACAAGGACCGGAACCGCCCGCATGGAGTCGATGTAAAGGACGACGACCGGCTTCAGCCAGCGCGGCCCGTAGAGCCGCAGCATCGCGACACCGAAGCCGGAGACGATGCTCGTCAGGCCGGACATCACGGAAAGCGCGACGGTGACGGCGATGCCGTAACCGAGGAACCACGCCTGGTCCCGGATGACGGAGAAATCGAACTCCATGCGCGCAGCGTCCGGATAAGCGCGCGCTATCTCATCGTCTCGACGACACGCGCTTCATCCGCCTTGAGCTTGGGCTCCATTTCCGTTTCGACGCTACCCAGCCACTGCAGGAACGCCGGCTGGTTCTTGTCGATCGCCATGCCCACCGGCGCCGCCTTCTCCTTGCTGTCCTGGCAGTTGTTGTCCTTGGGCAGCACGGAAAGCTGCTTGAGCTTGCGTCCCATCGCGACCCAAGGTACGCGGTTGATCGGCGCCGCGTCGGCGCGCTTCGCCATTACTTCCTCGACTGGGGCCACCCCCGAGCCTGCGACGCCGCGCAGTTGCGCTTTCGGGAAGCGCTCTTTCACCCAACCCTCCTCACCGCCGCCGGTGTAGTACGCGATCGTGATGCCCGCTTTATTGAGATCGCCGACCGACTTCGCGGCACTGAATTTCGGGTTCGACGACAAGCCGAACATGCAGACGCTGGTGCTCGAGTAGATGATGAAATCGACGACCTTGAGGCGCTCGGGTGTTTCGGCCAGGGGCGTGATCGAGATATCGACCTGGTTGGAGGCGAGCACCGGCACCTTGGTTTCGTGGCTCACCGGAATCGGTTCCAGCTTCACGTTAAGGCGCCGCGCGTATTCGCGCGCCAGCATCCAGGCAGGGCCGCTCCAGGCTTCGCCCTGGCCCGATGTGTTTTCGATTAGCCAAGGCGCATTGGCTAGCACGCCGACCCTAAGCGCGCCCGCCTTTCGGATGGCGTCGATGCGCGGGCTTGCGCCCGGCGCTACTGTTGCCACCTGCGCCACGGCACCGGCTGCCGTGAGAATAGACGCAGTTCCAGCGAGCGTTAGCAACGCCCTGCTCATTGCACGCGATTTCATGAATCCCTCCTCTTGTGTGTGCGACGTCAGTTATCGATCAGGCGACGAAGGCGCCATACGGGGCGGCGGGCGCTCATCGGCCGGATCCGCCCAATTCTGGTTCGGCACCATCGGATACCAGCCGGGCCGGCCGGGATCGCGGTCATAGGGATACCCGCCCACGCGGCGATAGAGCGCGGCGTATTGTTCGAGCTTGTCGCGATCGAGCGAGATGCCGAGGCCGGCGCCGTCGGGAACCGCGATCGTGCCGTTGCGATAGGCAAGCTTGCCGCCAACGATGATGTCGTCGACGAGATGGTGGTAGTGCGCGTCGGCGGCGTAGGTGAGATTGGGCAGCACCGCTCCGAGATGCAGCATGGTCGCGAGCTGGATGCCGAGCTCTCCGGAGGAATGGACGGCGACCCCGAGCTGAAACGTCTCGCACACGCCTGCCGCCTTGATACACGGGCGGATGCCACCCCAGAAGGTCGTGTCGAGAAGAACGACATCGAAAGCCCGGTGATGGATGTTGGCGCCGAGTTGCTCGAAGTTGATCACTGCAGTATTGGTGGCGAGCGGCAGGTCGATGTAGCGGCGCAGTTGCCGGGCACCATCGAGCCCCCAGGTCGGATCTTCGAGGTAATCGTTGTTGAGGTCGCGGATGCCCTTGCCGAAGCGGATCGCCTCTTCAAGGGACAGTGCGCAGTTGGGGTCGTAGCGCAAGCGATCGGCGGGTAAGGCATCGGCAAGCGCCCGGTAGCACGCGAGCTCATAGGCCGGGGGAAAGACGCCGCCCTTCAGCTTGTGTGCTGTGAAGCCGTACTGCCGCTTCAGCGCTCGCGCATGCGCCAAGAGCTGATCGGTCGTGCGCACCTCGCCGCCGCGTTCGGAGTCGGTGTAGCGGAAGAAGATATAGGACGCAAACGGAACGGCGTCTCTCAGCTTGCCGCCGAGCAGCGCATGGACGGGCAGGTCGAGCGCCTTGCCCATGATGTCGAGACAGGCGAATTCGAGTGCCGCCAGCAGCTGCAGCCGGTTGTTGTAGAGAGTCGCTGTCGGGTTCGCGATCTTCCAGCGCAGGGCCTCGAGCGCAAAGGGATCATGCCCGACGAGATAGGGCGTCAAGCTCGTGATGGCGGCCTCGGCGCTTTCGCCGCCGCCGCCCATCTCGCCGAGCCCG
>Ga0137415_10005331_pt1 | contig 12729 bp, 16 predicted proteins | sample CZODoug3_1_1_16f_FD_183082 | JGI IMG/M metagenome (GOLD analysis project Ga0137415, IMG submission 183082) | Vadose zone soil fungal communities from Angelo Coast Range Reserve, California, USA - CZODoug3_1_1_16fungal (Hybrid Assembly) | ecosystem: Environmental > Terrestrial > Soil > Vadose... | reverse complement strand
AGGAATTCAGGTGACGCTCACCGTTCCATCGCTGGCGGTTGAACTGTCCGAACATTCGAGCTCGCGGCGGCTATCTCGAAGCTAATCTCTTCCGGTCTGTAGCGTTTGCACGAGTTGCGAGTCGATACGTCCCGTCACCGGCAATCCATTATCCCGCTGAAACTCGCGGATCGCGCTCCGCGTTCCGGATCCGACGACGCCATCGACTGGGCCATCGTAGTAACCGCGCCGAGCAAGAGAGTCTTGAACTAGCGCTTGGATGCTCGCTGATCCGTTTTGGCCAGAGTAGCCGTTGTCCGGATAGTAATTGTTCGGGTAGTAATAATCGGGATAGTCATACGAGTAATCCGAATAATAAGGATACCCGTAATCGTAGTATCCCCATCCTGGATACCAATACGGAAAGAAACCGAAGGAAAAACGATGATGGTGCCGGCCGTCTTCGCCATGTCGGTGCCAGTTACCGTTTCCGTGCCAGGAGCCACCGTTTCCATGCCATGAGTTAGCGTTGCCCGCGTAGGCGTACCTATAATTGTGCATATTGCCGGCCGATCGAGGGCCCCCGCGACCAGCGAATGCGGAGTGTCCGCAGCACACCGAATGACCACCGTGAGATCCGCCTCCGGAATGACCGCCACCGCCGGGCGGTGCCGCGTTCACAACCGTCGGTAGCGCGCTGATTAATCCAATGAGGAGTGCGCGCTTCAAGAAATGTTTTCTATCCACAAATACCTCCACAAAACTATACGACTATGAGGGGCAGATTCAAATGCGTGCTCTAGCTCCGAAGCTGTCGGCTTCTTTCGGCATGACGACCAGGAAAGTGTTTGAACCCTGGCTTCGTACGCGAAAAATCAAAAGAGGCGTGCGGGCTAATGAAGGTAACTAAAACGGCAAGAACCCAAAAAGTAGCCGCCGATGATGGAGCGGCCGGTCGTCGTCTGCCTCCCAATTACCGCGTCCAGAGGCGCCGCCGCTGCTGAAAATGCGAGGGTTGGAAACTGCGACAGAAACCTTGTGGACACTACTTAAACTAATGTGCGTACCTGCGACTGGATGTCCGCCTGCGATTGAAGCAGGGCCAGTGCTTGGGTCACCGGCGGAGTGACCGCCCTTCGACCCAGTCGCAGAATGACCACTGTTCGTGGCACCTGACGAGTGACCGCTGTTCGAGGCACTTGACGAATGACCGCTATTCGAGCCACTCGAGGAATGACCACCGCTAGAACCACCCGAGGAACTACCGCCGCTCGATCCGCCTGAGGAATGACCACCGCCGCCCGATGATGCAACACTAACAAAAGTAGGTAGCGCGCTAACTAACGCAATAAGGGTGACGCGCTTCAGAAAAGAATTCGCATCCATATAAAGAACACCTCCAACCAAGTATATGACCGCGAAGCTTCGGATTCAAATTTGGAGGCTCGCTCTCAAGAAAACGGGAACCAAACACGGGACTAAATGATTGAGCAATCGCGGAGCGGTGTAGCGGCGAAGCCCTAGCGGGCATGAACTGGAATCGGACATTGAACCGTTCAAAGGTCTTTTGCTCGCGCCTGTTCTTTATTTCGGTCGGAGCAAGCATCGATCTGCCTCTGGTTAAGGAGCGACCGCTCTTGATCGCCGGTTTGGTCTTCGGGTTATTGCTGGTGAAATTCTTGTTATTTCTGCTGATTGGTAAGATCACCAAACTGGAAAAGAGCCAGTATTTTACCTTTGCATTTGCTCAAGCCCAGAGAGGCGAATTCGCATTCGTATTGATCGCTTTTGCCGCGCAAAATCAGGTTCTTAATGAAAGCATGGGCAACAGCCTGGTAGCGACGGTGGGGCTATCAATTGTTGTATCTTCTTTCCTTTTCACGATTAACGAAAACTAGTGCAGCCGCGGTTCTTGAGCCGACTGCCCGACCGGGAGGCGGATGAGATCAATGAGAAAGATAATCCAGTGATTCTGGCCGGATTCGGCCGTTTTGGGCACATCGTTGGCCGGGTTCTGAACCTCAAGGGCGTCAGGACTACCGTCCTTGATCTCGATGCCGACCAAGTTGCGCTGGTGCGCAAGCTTGGATTGAAAGTCTTCTACGGCGAAGCTTCGCGGCTGGAACTGTTGCGAGCCGCCGGTGCAGACACTGCCAAACTTCTGGTAGTCGCCGTAGGCGAAAAAGAAACATCGCTACTGATCATTGAAACCGCGCAAAAGCACTTTCCTAATCTCAAGATTTTAACACGAGCTTTCGGCCGGGAACATGCTTACCGGTTGCTCGAACAAGGAGCTGAAAATATCTTTCGGGAAACGCTGGGCAGCTCACTGGATCTCAGCGTTGCCGCATTGCGAGCATTGGGTTTTCGTGCCTATGAAGCCCAGCGAGCTGCCCGCTTCTTTCGGGACTACGACGAACAAAGCGTCCGCGCGCTGGCTCAGTATGCCAAAAATGAAAAGGAATTAATTTTCCAGGCACGAGAGCAAATCCAAACTCTAGACCAACTGATGGAGACCGAGCGCACCCGAGTGCATCAACCGGATAGCGGATGGGAACCACCGGTAGCTAGTTGAAGCGATTCACAAGTGGAAGTCGTATATGACCTATACGACTTATGAGACCTATACGACTCACCAGCTCCCATGGTCAGGCGCTTTACCGTTTTTCCTTTCCCCGACCATGCAAATCGCGCCTGCCGCTAAGACTGCCACGAAGAGTGGTAGTACATATCGCGGCATCGAATAATTGCAGACGCAGTTAACCGAATAGGTCACCAGTCCGATGCCAAAGATGCAGAGACTAATCAACGCGAGCTCAGTCGAAAGGTGATTCCGGGTTAGCCGCCAGATTCCTAATGCGAGAAAGAGAAGAAACCAAGCGCCGACCGGCAGAAAGCGCCAATGTCGGATGAATAAATCGTGGAATGCTCGATCCAAGGTGCCTTGCGCGACTGCCGGCTCAAAAATAAGGAGTCCCTCTAAGCCTTTCCAACTGGCCGGATCTTCTCTCATCGGCCCGAGCGAATCAAAAGTGGCCTTTGCCCCGGTTATGGCGATTCCCTGGTCGTTCGTCGGATAAAATCCTTTCCCGATATCCTGTAGGATAATCTCGATCAGTTTCGGATCCAAGGTCCGGTAGTAACACATGACCCCTTCGAGTGTGATTCGGTCGCGCTCGACTTCGAGCGATTCACCGCTCAAGCCTCGTTTGCGCAAAAACTGCGCGATAAATTCGTCAGTTCCTTTGTGATAGGTGCCGATATCTTTGAAAGCACCGACGGCGGCCTTCACATCTGAATCATTGGTGAACGACGCGGCGCGTTGAGCCGTCCGTTCCCTATCTCCCGCTTTCAGCGAGTCGAGATAGCTGCCGATTCGGTCGCTTAGGGTGCGGCCCATCGTGCGACGTTGCACCACTCCGAAGTGATTACACATCGCGGTAACGAACGTCTGTTCAGTAAATAGACAGAGAATGCTAAGACCGAGCGCAAGGCCGGCGACCTTCGTCATTGGCAACGCATTCTGTAATCGTCGAGAGCCAGCCTGAAAAAATCGAATAACCGCCAGCACAAATGCGGTGGTGGGAAGCCAGCCGAGCAAAAAGCCGCTGATATGTCGTGATCCGATCGAGAACAGAAGAACGAGAAAGTAAAACATCCATGTCTTCCAGGAACTCAGTCCCGCCAAGATCCGAAGCCCTGCTCCAAAGAGACAAAACCAACTAATGGCAATTGTCGACTCAGGTCCGGCGGTATGAGCAACGGCGTAAAAACTGGCGATCGAAGCGAGCAGGAGCGTGATCCCGCCTCTGCCAGACTCCGAGGTGGGTACTGAGAACACGAAGTAGCGCAACGAAAACCATAATCCGACATGCTGGCATAGAACAAGGAAGTAGACCGCGGCCAGGGACGGATGTTGCGACGACAAGATGCTGGGAGAAGAGCCTTGGAGAACGGTATCGGCGATCCAGAAAGGAATCCGGCCTAGCACACAGTAGAGTGGCGGAGCCAGCAAAATATTCATTTCCGTGAACCCCCAGACCAGTTCGTCCAGTACGTCGATATCCTTCCAAAAAGGTAGATAGAACACGAAAAACCAAAGCGATGGCAGAACGAGAATAGCGAGTGGATGGCGCCCGACCCAGGCCAGAAAGCGATGACCAATAACCGATAGCCGATAGCCGAATTTGGTTATCAACGACGGGTTCTCGGTTATTTCGTCTGGCGAGGCGCTTGTTTTCAACTCTTGCGCTCTTAGCACGACTTCGTGGAAATTTCGCGCAGATTTGCTGGAGGTCCGGCGGCTGTCCATTCGCGTCCAACTTAAGGTGGCGGTCTGTCGAGCGCGCGGGTAGGGCGGTCTCTCCGAGACCGCAGGATCAGCGGCAACCCTTCGCCACGTTAGGCCCAAATGCTCTTGACTCTCGCAACAGCGCTCGGCCGAACAGGGTGCAGCTGCGTCCTCGGTCCTGCGTTCTCGGAGAGACGCGCTCTAGCTAGTGCGCGCTCGACAGACCGCCACCAAAATCATGCGCCCATTCGGTCGCGGACGCTGCTTTTTAAATTCTTGGATTCGGTTGTCAGCGTATCGCGATTTCAAGCACGCGATCGATCTCCGCTTCCGAGTTATAGAAGTGCGGACTGAATCGAAGATATTGAATACCTTGTCTATCCTGGCGTTGAGAGCAGAAGATGCGCTCCTGAGTCATTCGTTGAAAAACCTCGGTCAGGTCCCGATCCGGATGCGAAAATGTGACGATACCGGAACCGGTCGCTGGCTCTAGTTTTCCGAGCAAGCGATAACCGGCAGGCTCCAGTCCATCGATCAGTCGAGCGCGCAGGGAAAGAATTCGTTCCGCAATCCGATCAATTCCAGCCTGAAGCAGAAGGTCAATTGCTGCTTTCATTCCGACGATTCCGGGAAGGTTCATAGCTCCGGGTTCATAACGTTGAGCAGTGTCGAGAAACTCGATTTGATCCTGCGCCACGAATCCAGGAGCACGGATATTCCATGAACCCAGCAATGTTGGACGGCACAAATCGAAATGCTCTCTCTTTACGTACACAACGCCGCTGGCTAGTGGACCGAGCAACCATTTATGAGAGTCAGCACTAAGAAAATCAATGTGTTCGACCGTCGTCGGAAATGCACCAAGTGTCTGGATTGCATCCACCGAAAACAAAATGCCGCGCGCATGGAGCATCGCGCCGATTGCTGGAAGGTCGATGCGATAGCCGGAGACGAAATTGCATGATGCCAATGCCACGAGGCGGGTCTTGTTGGTGAGTGCGCGCTCCACCACATCGACCGTGATTTCGCCCAACCTGGGCGGTTCTAGATAGCGCACCGTCACACCGCGCTGCCGGAGATTCAGCCATGGATAAACGTTTGCTGGATAATCATCGAGATAGCAGACCACCTCGTCGCCCGCCTCCCATGAAATGCCATTGGCGAATAGACTTAGACCAAGCGAAGTTGGACCTAGTAAGGCGATCTCTTCGGGTGAAGCATGAAGCAAGCGCGCGGCGAACTCCCGCGTTTCCTGAATAATTCTCAACAATTCCGTAAAATCGGGGAATTCTTCCGCCGATTTGCGAACGTAGCCGCTGATTGCATCGGCCACAGCTTGTGGCAGCACACTCACCGCAGCGTGGGCGATAAAGATTTTATTTCTGACAATGGGAAAACAGTTGGCGCGGAACGACTCGTCGGTCAGAACCGAAGCAAAGAAATCCATCTCTTTGCCCTACACCGAAAGGCGGTCAAAGCAAAGGCCGGGTTTGACAGCTACTTCACCGCCGCCGTTCGTCCGATCAACGGTTTGCGGCCTTATTGGGGCCACTCACCGCTACCGAAGACCGGAGCCGCCTCGGCGAACTGCGAATGTTGAATCTACACTCAATTCCGTTTGGTCCGCTCGCCCTCTTCAATCAACTTCCAGAAACCGGAACTCTTCTCCAGTTGCTCGTCTTCAGCCATCGGTAGCTTCGATCGGAACAAGAAATCGCGAATCGTATTTTTGTGAAGGACGCGGTGCACAACGATACCTTCGGGGCTACGTTGGAAGTAGATCCGATAATCATTGGCGCGATACCGATACAGCTTCCTCCCTTCGCGTTCGATCAGGCCGAACGCCTTGGGGTCCAGATGATCCAAATTGTCGGGAAGGAACTGAAATTCAGCCAGCAGCTCTAGCTGTACTTCTTTCGGGATCTTGGCCAATTCCGAAGCGCTGATCTCGTTAAAGACGATCTGGTACATTGGGGTCGCCTTAGATTGTAGCCCCGGAAATGGCCGATAGCCAATAACGAACCCTAATTCGGAATGCGAATTGCGGGGATGTCGGGTTGGAAATTCGCAATCCGAAATTCCTAGTCATCCCCTGTTGGCTATTTTCGGGATTTTGCGCTTTAATTCTCGACTTGCTGTGATGCGTTTAATCCTTCTCGTCAGTTTGCTGTTCACCCCTCCACTCTTTGGCCAGCTGCATTGGGATGCTCTGCAGCAGGATCAAAAGGCAAAGCCTGGAGACAAAGAAGCAATTGCCAAATTTCACTTTGTCAATACGGGCCAATCGCCGATCAAGATCACTAACGTACGCACCTCTTGCGGGTGCACGACCGCCGCGTTAACGAAGGATCAGTTTGCTCCTGGCGAAGCGGGAGACATTGAGGCCAAGTTTGCCTTTGGCAGCCACACTGGTCATCAAGAGAAAACGATCGCGGTGACCACTTCAGATTCACCTAATCAACCGATCTTTCTTCGATTGGTCGTCGATATCCCTCAAGCAGTCGTTCTTCAGCCGGAATTCATGTTTTGGAAAGTTGGAGAACCAGTGGATACCAAGAAATTCCGGGTCGCGATTGGGGAAGGATTCTCGGCCAAGCTGCTCGGCGTGGAATCGGATAATCCGAACATTCATTTCGTGGTGAACCCGATTACTGCCGGAAAAGAGCTTGAGGTGAGCGTAACACCAAATGAAACCAAGCGCCCGCAGAGCGCTACTTTATCGATTAAGACGGATTACCCTCCGGAGAATCCGCAGACCTATTACGAGTACGTCCGAGTGCAATAGAAAAGTGAAAACCGGCGGGCAAGCTTCGGTTATTTTTTTTGCCGCCCTGGCGTTGGCCGGTCTGACCGTCGCGGTGCATCCGAAGAAACCGTCGTTCCCTAATCGAGCCTCAGACCCAGGAGAAATCAGCCTGCAAGAGGTTCAGAATTGGAACGAACCGGTACTATGGGTCGATGCCCGGCCCGAATCGGACTACGAAGTGGAGCACGTCCCGGGGGCGGTATCGCTGAATCCAGATAACTGGTCGGAACAGTTGCCCCATTTTCTTGATGGATGGCGTCCGGCGAAGAAGGCGGTCGTCTATTGCAGCGCAGCTAGCTGCGAAACCAGCCGAGAAATTGCCGATCGCCTCCGGCGCAGCGGTGTGGATCCGGTCTACTACTTGAAGGGCGGATGGGAAGCTTGGAAAGCTACAAGATGACCGAGGATACGATCAGCTCGCTAATCAATCCTCCGCCGCGAATGCTCGGCTGGGTAGCTCTGGCGCTACGCGTTGTGCTGGCCGGATTGTTCGTATTGGCTGGTGCACTGAAGCTTCTCGATCCCGCGGCATTCGCGCTGGAGATCAATCGGTATCAATTGATTCCTTGGTGGAGCTGTGCACTCCTCGCACTGTTGCTCCCGTGGCTGGAGATTCTTGTGGGAATCGCTCTGCTCACTCGCTGGTTTTCGCGGGGAGCTCTGGCTTGGGTCACTGCCTTGCTTATCGTCTTCAGCCTGGCTCTATTGAGTGCAACGCTTCGCGGCTTGAACATCGATTGTGGTTGCTTTGGCCGGGTCTGGCAGTCAACCGGTACCTTTTGGCCGCTCCTCCGCAATCTGCTCTTACTTGGAATGACCGTTTTCCTTTGGTGGAAACCTCGTCGTCATTGAATTTTCTTCGATAATTTCCAAATGAATTTGCCGAATCGCTGTTGGGTTGAAATTGAGGCTGGCGCTTTGCGAGATAATATCGAAACACTGCGCGGCTTCCTACTGCCCGGCGTAAGAATTGCCCCTGTGATCAAGGCTGATGGGTATGGACATGGTTTGGACGCGATCGCTCAACGGATAGCAGATAAAGTCGATCTTTTAGGTGTCGCCAATTTTGTCGAGGCGCTGCGGATCCGGGCGGCTGCCGTCCACCTGCCAGTCATGATTCTTGGCCCGGCACTGCCGGAGGAACGCGCCGCGATTGCCGACCACCGCTTCATACCAACTGTTTCCACTGCGGAAGAAGCGACCGGTTATGCGGAAGGGACTAAAGAACCGCCTTTACCGATCCATTTCGTCATAGATACCGGCATGGGGCGAATCGGTTTGTGGGAGGAAGAAGTGATCGGTGAGCTTCGGTTGATCCAGGCGATGAAAAAACTTCACGTCGAATCGATCTCGACCCACTTGCCGGTCGCCGATGAAGATCCCGTTTATACCTTGCACCAGCTCGAACGAGCACGTGCTCAGATTGAAAAATTGTCACCAGAGAGTACGACGGTCCTGAATAGTGCCGGTATCCTGCGGTTTGGATCGTTTGCTCGGCCGGGAGACATCGTGCGCGCGGGATTGACCCTCTATGGAATCTCGCCTCTGCCGGAATTCCAATCACGCTTCCGACCGGCAATGACCTGGAAGACCCGCGTTATTCTGGTGCGTGAGGTCGGACCCGGACGAAGCATCAGCTATGGACGTACGTTTATCACGAAGCGTTCGACCCGGGTAGCGACGTTAGCCGTCGGCTACGGTGACGGATATCAGCGGCATTTGTCAGGCCGGAACGCCGACGTGCTTATCCGCGGAAAACGTTGTCCTCTCCTTGGCCGAATTACCATGGACCAAACCATGATCGACGTTTCGCATCTTGAAACGGTCAACGTTGGTGAAGAGGCGATCCTGGTAGGTTCTCAGGGAGAGGAGACGATCCTGGCCTCCGAGCTTGCGGCGAAGGCCGGGACAATTACGTGGGATATATTTACGGCGATCACGAAGCGAGTGGAGCGGGTCTACCGGTAATCGGTGATCAGTAATCGGTAGAGAGGCGATCAGAAATGAAAATTGTAGAGACCTGCCATGGCCGGTCTGGCCTCGGGCGTAGAACGTGCGTGAAACCTGGGCTCGCTTGATTGGTAGGGCTGTACGAAAACCTGGGCGCGCCGAAAACATTCACACTTGCATTTTGGTGTGTCGCGCCGGGTTTGAGCCGTGTACGGTGGAACCGTCGATCTCATTTCAACCAAGCGTTCAGCAAGGCCGGCCTTGTCGGTATAACCACATTTGCAATTGTCAGCCCCTTGCGGCTAACCGCTGAAACCGCCAAATATCCAGACAATTCCAATTCCGAGGCCAAATACAAAGAAGGACAGGAGCGACATCGCTCTCTGCACTCTGGCTGAGGGGAGTGGAGCGCTGTGTTTCGAAGATTTGTGGTCATCGGAAGACTTGGGGGTATTCAGGGTGGATCCAGAATTCGGCATTGCGGCATGATGATCCATGCCGCGTGCGTAAGCCAATTGGTGATGATCGGTTTGATTCTGTTTTCGAACCGTCATCATGCCGTGCTTAAGGTGGTGGGCCACTAACCACCAGTTCGTTGGGTAGGCTACGACAAAGTCAGTAAGGAGGGCCATGGACATGACAAACCAAAACGCCGGTCCGAGAGGATTGTGGCTGCCCGGGGTTACTTTCATCGCCAGTGTCATGACCGGCGTCATCCCAGCCATGAGAAAATTCATGGAAAGCAGCTCAGGCAAGAAAGTGCTGCGCAGTGCGCGGCTATAGGAACCGCCGGCCATGTCGCGCATGAAAAGAGCCTGAAAGATCGTCCAGCCAAAAGCGAAGCCGAGCACATACTCAAGAATCAGTTCCCCTGGACGCGGTATGTGAATCCATGCGCTAATCACCGCGCCGGCTAAAATACCGTTATACTGATCAGCTATTCCATTCCCTCATTCGCCGACTGGTTCTTGAGCGCAAACGGCCCGTATTTATCCGGGTTTTTATTGAACTTCTTCAGGCAATCTTTGCAGCAGAACGCAATCGTCTGGCCCTTGTATTGCGCGTAAACCGGTTTTCCAACGTCTCCTACCGTATCACCGGAAACCGGGCAGACTGTGTTTACCGCTTTCTGGGAGGTTTGTGCGGATGGTGCAGCGCTTGCGCTCGCGGATGGGCTCGGGTCGGCTGCGAATGCGCTAAGGGTAAACGCCGCGGTCAGCGAGACGATCATTTGTTTTTTCATGGGATGGTTCTGGTCCAGACGATTATGTTTCTAAGTTAGACGGATTCGATAGACGAATTTTCGTCAAAAATGAGTTAAATGGGTCGTATGTCCGTTTGAAAAGTGAATCAGTCTCGCGACACGATGCGATCGCGGGATCGACCAAGAACTAGCCGTGACCGTGATGATTTTCATGGGCTGGAGTTAATTGTGCCTGCTGCCGCGTTTGTTGTCGCAGGTGAAGGAACCCGAGCCAGCCAGCCCAAGTAATCGCCGCGCAATCCAAGACGGCAGTGTAATTCCAACTGAAATGTGCCTCAAGCCCTTCTCCAATCCGCTCGCACCCGAGCCATCCGACCGAGAAGATGATATGCGCGGTGAGGCCCAACTTGCAGAGGCGGGATGTCATCGCTGGACTTTCATTTGCTGCTTTTGAGTGTTTATGTTTATGGGGGACTGCAGTCGAGTTTCCGGCTCGCAGAGTGTCTGAGCGCGCAGCAGAGCCGCGTGACGGTAGGCGAAGTCCGTGCTGCGAGCTAGAAAATCGGCGATAGCGGTGAGCTGGTGAGTATCGAAAGCATCCAGCAGCGCAGACACGTCTTTTCGTATCGGGTCGAATACGTCCTGAATGACTCGCACCCGCTCCAATGCAGGGTAGAGGATCTGCTTACGCCCATCGTGCTGGTCCGGTTCACGACGTAGGTACCCGGTTCGTTCCAACCTCGCAACCACACCGGTGATTGCGCCGGTGGTCAGCCCGGTGATCGCAGCCAACTCGCTGCCGGTCATCGCCCCGCGCTCGCGCAGCAAGTCGAGGCACTTGTGGTCCGTCGGGCCAAGCCCTAGGCGCTCCGCGACCGCGTGGTTAAATAGCACCGCGGCAGTGCTGTGTCGGCGCACTAGCCCGCCAACGATCAGCAGGTGGCACTTGGTTCGATACCCGACGTAGGTGTACGGCGCTCGTTCGCAAACCGTGACGTCCCGGGACCGGAAGGCAAACATCATTTCGCGAAGATTCCGACTATCGAGTTTTCTGTGCGAATTCCGAAGAGCTATGTTTCGACGAGAAACCTACCGAAACTCAATATCGTTCTCCATGACGTGCGAGAGGCGCCGGATCGTTTCACCAGCTTGGCTCCGCTGCAGAAACAGACTGGGGTCAATACTGTCGAAGTGAGTCGCTTGGCAGGAATACGACTTGAGCAGGTTTCACCAACGGTACGTCCTGCCCTTGAGCAGATTCTTCGCGAAATCGATAAGACGGAATAACCTGTCAGGGGGCTGAAGTAGCTGCTGCGATTATCCGCCGTGATCGTGCTGCATTTTCATGTGATCCATGTTCATGTTTTCCATGGGCTTCTCGTTCTTCTCTGAACTCGGAACGAAGCCGAGATCGCGCTGTAACTCATCATTGCTGGCCAAGCTTGCCAATGTCCCCGGCGGATTTTCGTACCAGCCAGGGTCATCATAGCTGGTCAGGTTTTCCCGGACTTTCACGATGGTGAACATACCACCCATATCAATGTAGTCGTGCTTACCCTCCATGCCGACCATCGGAATACTGTTGCGCGGGACCGGCATGCCCATTTCGCCCATGTCAGCCATGCCGCTCTCGCCCATACTCATATAACCGGGGATTAATGTGCTTACTTTTTTGTCGAGCTTGCCTGGGCGTACCCCGATCAGATTGGGTGCTTTATGCCCCATTTGATTCATTGCGTGATGGGTCATATGGCAATGCATCGCCCAGTCGCCGGGATTGTCCGCAATGAATTCCACGGTCCGGGTTTGACCGACGGCGACCAGGACCGTGGTCTCCGGCCACTGCGCTGATTCCGGAATTTGTCCGCCGTCCGTTTCAGTGATCTTCCAGTGGAACCCGTGAAGATGGATCGGATGATGCTCCATGGGGCTTAAATTCCCAAACCGGATTCTTACCCGATCTCCGTATTTGGCCACTAACGGGGCAGTACCTGGAAAAGTGCGAGCATTAAACGTGAAGACATTGAAGTCCGTCATTTCAATCGGGTTGGGCCGCATGGTGCCCACATCGATCCTCCACTCACTCGCCATTAGAGCGAAGTCTCGATCCGCCCTTGGACCAGTGGGATTTCGCGGATGAATGATAAACATTCCCATCATTCCAAGCGCTATCTGGGTCATCTCATCGGAATGAGAGTGGTACATGAAGGTCCCGTGCTGCCTGAGCTTAAACTCGTATTTATAGGTCTCGCCGGGACCGATGGTCTTCTGGCTAAGTCCCCCCACTCCATCCATACCGGAGGGCACAAGCAGACCATGCCAGTGGATGCTGGTATTTTCCGGAAGTTTGTTCGTGACGTAAATGCGCACACGGTCCCCCTCCACAACTTCAATGGTTGGACCATGAACCTGGCCATTGAATCCCCAGCAATGAGCGCGAAGTCCTGGCGCGAATTCGTGATCAACTTCTTCAGTAATCAGATGGAATACTTTGACGCC
>Ga0137415_10005328_pt1 | contig 12732 bp, 11 predicted proteins | sample CZODoug3_1_1_16f_FD_183082 | JGI IMG/M metagenome (GOLD analysis project Ga0137415, IMG submission 183082) | Vadose zone soil fungal communities from Angelo Coast Range Reserve, California, USA - CZODoug3_1_1_16fungal (Hybrid Assembly) | ecosystem: Environmental > Terrestrial > Soil > Vadose... | reverse complement strand
ACTTGGTTCTTGGGATCAGCTGTTCAAGGAAGCCGCTGCACCTCAATGTGTTAGCTTCTAGGCGATTGTAGACGGCCTCGACAAAATACTCAGTACGCCTATGATAGGGTGGCAAGCTGGTAACAAACCCTGGGAGGGATCGTCGTGTCCTGCCATGAACGAAGAGGGCCGATTGATTAGTGGGTACTCGATAATTGGATGTCATGCACGGATCGATGCCCGCGCCAAAGCTGCTGACGCTCATCGGTCTGATCGCGTTTCTACTCCTCTACACACATGTTTCATTATCCCACGCGACCCAAACGCCCCCAACCGTGACCGGCGGGCGCGGAAGTAGGCTTTTGGAGAGCACGAGATTTCACAAATCCAATCCCGCGAGCGAGGTTTTCCCTGGAGAGAACGCGAGCGACATGGAGATGCAAGCCCGGATGCTCATTCAGAAAACGTTCAACGGCTACAGAGCGAGCTTCGCCCCATATTGCACTGACCCCAATGGATTCTTCGGAGCGTACAACGCGACCCAACTTCACAGGTCGATCGAAATAGCAGCCCACTATGGGCTCTGGATAATAGTTGACTATCATGGATACGACGAATTACAGACCAGCACCAGCACGATCTGCTGGTTGAACTTCTGGGGCGGTGTCATACAACAATTCACTGACAGCTATGATAGAATAATCTGGGAACCCCTCAACGAGCCCAATGCAAACTTCACTTCGCTATCAACAGTGAGATCTGCGTACCAGGAATGGGTAAATCAGACAAGAAGCCTGGGAGACGATCACTGGATCGTGATCCAAAACCTCTGTAGCTTCAGCTGTCGCCTGCCCGTAGCTGACTATTGGAAGGCCTTTCCGAAAGTAAACGACCCAGCAGGGAGATTGTTCATCAGCCTCCATGCATATTTCGAATATCGGTACCACTATTCTGAATGGTCAAATGCGACCGCGGACACGTACGCTCGTACATTGCTCCTGAACCTGCTCAATGGGACCAAGAACACCGGATGGCCGGTTCTAAACACCGAAGGTGGACCAGGACGGCCGTTCGGAAGGTTAACCAATGGAACCATGATCACATGTCCGGACCTGATCCTTAATGGATCTTCAGGCTATTGCAAAACGAACTTCCACTTCATACAAACAGCGACGACCCTTCTCGACAATCAGGTAACCGTGTTACAATCGCGGCTGAACTGGCTCTGGTTTCCGATGGCCGACTGGTCCAGTACACCAGGAGCAGGAATCTACGGCTCGCTATCCTCGATCGGCCCAGGCTGGGGAACCATATTATCTTACGAGAAGGCACCGCCACTGCTGAATCTCACCATAAGCGCGACCCCCAATACCCTCACAATATACCCTGGTAGTTTCAAAACTTCCCTGATTGCTGTCAACAGCACAGGCTTTGCAGGCGTCACGAACCTAACGACAATCGCGACCCCATCGGGACCACTTGCTTCTCCTACTAATCCCACATTGCAAATAGTCGCCAGCGGGAGCAATGCCACCGTTCTCACAATAACCGTGTCTGTTGGGACCGCCGCAGGATCCTACGATGTTAGAGTGACAGGCTCGGGAGCCATCTTGGGTTCGCGGGCTGCAATCGTCAAAGTAATCGTTCGGGACTTTACATTGACAACTGACTCCGAGGTTGCTCGCGTACTAGCCGGACAACGTGAGGTTTCCCATGTCGACCTCGAGGGCCTAAACAATTTCAACGACAGCGTCATTCTATCCGTAACTTCTAGCCCCTCAGTGTATAACGTGACGCTCTTCCCAGCGATTGTCACGGTGAGACCAGGACATACCTCGATCACCACTCTCTCATTCAACAGTACAACTGCAGACATTTACATCTTGACGATCACTGGACGAAGCGACGGATCATCTCACTCTACCAGCGTGACTGTGATCGTTCAAGACTTCAAGATCTCGGTGGACCGTCTTAACTCTCAAGCCTTGGCCAACTCCAACCAAACTCTCACCTTGCTCGTAGGCGGCATTGACGGGTTTTCCGGGAATGTAACCGTGACCGCCAGTGTTTTTCCCCACGGTCCAATCGTGGAGGTCACTCCCGGAGTTGTTATCTTGACCCCCGGAGGACAGGGAGATGCAAGTCTGATTATCCATCTACCGTCCAACCTCTCAACTGGTTCTTACACCATTACTGTTGATGCAAGTGGAAGGGGGATACATCATCAGACCGTTCTACGCCTAGACGTTACACATCCCAATTTGGGGCCGCATTCTTCTGCCCAGTTTACAATACTAGGACTTCAATTGGTCGAGTTCGTAGGTCTTGTGAGTTTTGTCGTGGCTTTGGGAGCAGTTCTCGCATACAAGAAGCTATTCTTCCACCGGTAACATGCAGGGATTCTTCTTCCTCTCCTGGGCTTGATAATGCAGGATTTTTCTCTACGGCCACAGGAAGTTCAGTATGTCTAGCGGAGACGAACGGTTCTCTCGCTTCGTTGCACAATCTCGGCTCTTGTCAAGTGTGTCACATTGTGTTCCCTTATAGCCACTTGTAGACAGACTGGACAAATACTTCCGCCGCTTTTCTTATGTTGGAAATAAAGGTGGTAACAACACTGCAAACTACAAGTCAAATTCATCGAAGGCGAACAAGGGCTCTGCTTCTTACGTTACTCTCGGCGGCCTTAGCAGTTTCTGCAGGTCTCTTCGCTGCACACTCAGCTAGCGGCACGACAATTGCTCCTGGTAATCTCCCATCATGGAACCCCAACGTAAGCTGTCAAGCCACATTTGCAACCGTCCATCAGGTGATAGGGAACCACTTCAACTCGTCAACCCAAGGTGCACTAGAAAGTGGCGGACCGTTCGGAGTCCTCAACGGGACAGACGAATCATCGCTTCATCCACCATGCACGGCTCCCAATGTAAACGGGACAGTTAACCCGACATTCGTCGAGATCCACGGAATCTCGCTGACAGGAAGCTCAAGAGTCGATGATGGGGCCCTGGGCGGAAAATGTGGAACAAAGTACACGCCCACGAACGGAGGAGGGCCATACCCTGGCGGTCAGACATTCTGCAACGCCTACGGGGTCTTCCAAGACACGTCAGCATATACTGGCAACTGCGAGACACTCCAGGATCCCAATCCGAAAATCTGCATAAGGCTCGAGATCGATAGGGACTGGATGGCCGCAGGCTACTGCGGCGCAGGAACGGTCTGCAACAACTCCACGTTCGACGCTCTTAACCCAACCCAGAAGATCGATGTCCAAGGATTCGTAACATGGCATCCACCCTCAAGCCCTGGCCACGGGTATTCCTCATGGGAACTGCACCCACTCACAGGATGGAGAATAACGAACAGCTCCACACCTGACCTCAGCATAACCGCGAACCCGTCAAGCCTAAGCATTCAGCAGGGCTCGTCCTCAGCATCTCTCGTCACAATACATAGTCTAGGCAGCTTCTCAGGTACGGTAACGCTCGCAGCAGGCACATCGCCCGCGATAGCGAATACTACCACGACATCACTCAACCCGACTAGCGTCGCATTGGCTTCGGGAGGCTCGGCAACATCAACCCTAACAGTCCAAACCTCCCACTCAACACCCGCTGGAAGCTACAACCTTAACGTCAAAGCGACCAGCGGAAGCCTGGTTCGGATCCTGACTATGAGCCTTGTCGTGACTGCTCCACCGCCAGACTTCACCATGTCCGCAAGCCCAACACGCATGACAGTACCCATCGGGTCTACTGGGATGGCAACAATAGCTCTCAACAGTCTATACAACTTCGCTGGAACCGTGAACCTCTCCGCCTCAGTCGCCCCATCGGATACGACTTCGTCGCTTTCCCCGGTCGACCCTAGTTTGTCTTTCAGCCCAGCTAATGTAATTCTCACAGCAAACGGAACAGGTTCTTCAATCATGTCTGTGTCGGCATCGCTTCTCACAACACCAGGAACCTACACCATCACTGCCACAGCTACCAGCGGATCAATATCGCACTCTGCAATCGTAATCGTCACAGTCAGCTTAGTGTGACAGAGCCAACCATCAACCACCAGCCTTCTTTTTCTTGCCAGGTCATCCTCTAACGCAAAGAGGGTATTATCCACAAGATTAGCTGTCCAGACGCATCATTTTCAATACAAAGTAACTTGCTACCAAGAACCTTGGTTGTAACGCAATGTGCTATCTTGTGTTCCTTCATAGACGCCCCGGTTATATTGGAAGAACAACTACTAGCCGTCAGACTTGATTCCATTGAACATATCCGTGGTGGGCGCCGGCTACTGGGGGAAGAAAGTGATACGAGAGATCTTGAACGTGTCCCATACTACGCGCCGCGTCAATCTATGCTCCATTGTTGACAACTCACCCTCCATGCTTGAACAATGCAGGAAGGAATTCGGCCCCTTGGACTATCGCTTGAGTTATCGGGGACTACTTTCGGATTCTGCAACGTCAGCTGTCCACATCTGCTCACCAAACAGCACACACTTCGAGGTCGCGTCAGACTTTCTGAGATCAAAGAAACACGTCCTCGTCGAAAAACCCCTAGCCCTGCGGTCAAGAGAAGCTGATGAGCTGGTTAGACTCGCTGACGCGAAACGCAGAGTCCTCGCGGTCGGACATGTTCATCGGTTCAACAATGGACTCAACGAGCTAAGACGCATGGTCCAGAGCGGATTGCTAGGAGACATCTACTACCTCCGCCTCCAGTGGACCGGCTTCCTACCGCCCCAAAAAGACCGTGATGTAATAACAGACCTAGGCCCGCACCCCTTCGACATATGCAACAATATTCTAGGCACGTGGCCGACCAAGATCTCATGCAGAAGTAGAGGCTACAGAGGAGGAGCGGGCGACGAGGTCGCGTTCATCACAGCCGAACACATCGATGGTGTGAACGCAAACATCGAGCTCAGCTGGTTGGACTCCGAGAAGCACAGAGATGTAACAGTGGTAGGAAGTGACGCAGTCGCCCGGATGGACTGCTTGGATCAGAAGTTGGTCCTTCAACGATCTGACAAGACAGAGACAATATCCACTGTACCAAGCAATACGCTACAGGAAGAGATCATTCACTTCGCCAGATGTGTGGAGAATAACGCGGCGTCCGAACCCTACTCAAATCTATCCGATGGAGTCATCGGAGCTGGAGTAGTGAGACTTTTGGAGGCATCGAGGAGGTCTCGGCTCGAAGAGCGGACAGTCCAGGTTCGACTTCCAGTCTCTGAAGAACTCGTCGCGGGCGAACCATCCCAAACTGGGTTTCGAAAGCTCACGCCTTAGCATGGAATCGACCTATCTTGGTCGGTGTATGGATGCCCCACGAGCCTAAGACCTGGGATCTAGCAAGTGCAGGTTAAGGAACGAGAAGCCTCCGAATCTGATAGGCACTCCCACAAACTCACCCGATTGAATCTTCACGCGTGCAGCACCTGCGGAAGGCTCATTGCGATGACATACCGGGAGACAAAGATAGGAGAACTGATGATCGAAGAGATAGAACTTGACGTGAAGATCGTGTCCTCACGTATCAGCCGATTACGCACCGTCACGCCTCGGAAATACCCCCACCCCGAGCAACCTTCCAACGCGGTCATTGCAGTTGCGGACACCTGCTGGTGACCATGAATAGATCTGGCCATATCATTGTTCAGGCTGTGATACTATGCTTGTCTCGAAATCGAACGAATAGATATGCGAATATTAGGCCAAGAGTCCCTGCGACGATGCCGTTGATGACTACTTCGGCTATGATGATTGTCGGTATCTGAGCCGGGCTGTACAGATAGGTCAAGCCTAGCAAGAAGATAAAGAGCCCTATGATCAGGATCGTCAAGACCAACCCTCTAAGATGGCTTGCTGTACCGTTTTCTTAGCTTCCTCCTCCACCACTCGCCTAGGCCATAGAACACGAAGACTCCAATAAGCGAGATTAGAGCGTAGCCAGAAAGCCCTCCGGTGGAGAAGAACACCATTTGATCAGACGCGTACAATAGAACGAGAAATGTGATCGAGCCGAAAAATATCCCCCAATCAACGATCCTGCTATTCTTGAAAGGCCCATAGAACCTTCCCCATGGCTGATCTTCAGGCTCCGAGAGATCCCTATCAGAGGTTTTCTTGAGGAGTCTCCATGGGTCTTCAACCCACCACTTCAATTTTCTGTCCTTCTTCTGCGTCTTCCCCTCTATGTCCCAGAGAAAGCCTCTGACAAGTCGGGACACGGGAAACAATACTTCCGCGCCGCGGTCGGTCGCGGTGGTACCCATGTCTAACATCACATGAGTGAAAGCTCCGATGGCAAGATACGGATTGAAAAGGTACAGTCCACCCAAAAAGAAGAAATTGTGAAAGAGGGCTCGATGCAGCTGCAGTTCTGCCCACTTCTTTCTTGCGATGAATAGGTGTTCTCGATCGAGGTCCGGGATGAATGCCCCAATCATCATCACTAGGGCGATTTCCACATTTCGAAATATTGCGATCCCGAGTACAAACCCCAATGCCGCATGAGTCGTTAAGTTCAAGGCTCTAGCGAGTGCCCTGAAAAATCCAAGTCGCGACTATTAGCACTATAGGTTATCTGACGCGTGAAGACTCTCAGTCTTTAATACGAATCCTCCAAAGCCAGGATCTATGCAGCCAATTACCTATTCGGTATCTAAAGGGCTGAGAGCTGGCGCGGTAGGCGGTTTCATCGGATCAATCGTCCTAGGTATCACTGGAGAGCTCGGAGCTATTTCGATGAACCAGGAGCTCTTCTACACCACCATCGCGAAGAAACTCGGTTTCGGCGACTACTCTGTCCTCGGAGGATGGACACTCCATTTCCTCGTAGGAATAATCGCGGGCTCTCTCTTCATAGGGGCAACAGCCTCGATCCGGAGGTTCATCTTGACCACTATCAAGAAGGCTGTCTGGGTCGGGGTACTGGGAGGTATCGCGATTTGGATAGTTGTTTATGTTCCCGTCACGGGCATCCTGATCCCGGGGGACCTGACTGACGCGACGTTCGCAGTAGGAACATTCGTACTCCATCTGCTCTACGCAGTCGTGACCGCGATCGTCTCACTTTCTCTTCTCCGCCGAACAATCAAGACGAAGACTGCAGCCTAGGAAAAGACCACAGCGGAACCGCAGCGCGAGATTGGATCAACAGGGTTCAGATTTTGCAGCGAAGCTGAGCCAGCAGACCAGAGAACGTCAAAGTAGATCCGAGCACCTAGTATTGTCCTCTATCCTAATCTCCTCCTGAATAGGAAGCGATCCGCTGGTTCGAAACCTATCGACGTCCAGAACGAGGCAGTTGTTTTGTTGTTGTGGAGCACTTCGAGCCCGATCTCGTCTATCTTCATCCGTTCACATTCTTCAATCAAATGTTTCGCAAGCTCTCGTCCGACTCCCTTCCGCCGGTGGTCTGGCCTAACGAAGAAATCGTTTACAGTCATCACGCGTCCGAGTTCCGCGGAAGGCGTGTAAACTGCCAGAGCCACGCCCACTATCGTATCCTTGTCTCGAGCCACTAGGAGCAAGCCAGTTCCTGGGTGGCGCAATTGCATGTCGATAGCCCACGCTATTCTCTCCTTTGTCGGCGTCAAACCCTCAGACGCATGGTATTTCGCGATGAGCTTCTCGGCCTGTTCGCGATCTGTCTTAACAGCTCTCACTATCGTAACCATTGTTGAACCATTCTCGCTCTAAAAGAGGCTCGCCCAAACTCCTAACTAGGCTGCAGCTCCAAAGAAAGGAAGGCGGGTTTCATGAACTACGTTTGTCCTGAATGTGGGTACAATGCCGGTGAGAACGGCGAGAAGATCCTTCAGATTCACATGAGCGCCCAGCATGGCCCGAACTCTCCGAAATTCATGACGTCTGACCAATTGGCCAAGATCAAGGATGAAAACGATGTTGTCATTGCCCGGAGCTATCTGGTCTTCGGAGGAATAGCCGTTCTCTTGGGTCTCGGCATTACCTTTTATGGCTACAACACATACGCGATGTTGACATGCAGCTCGATCTCGGGCTGCTTCATATCTCAGTCGCTCATCGACCAGATTAACACGTCAGGCTTCGCACTCGTCTACGAGGGCTCTCAAGAGACAGTGTACGGGGGCCTTTTACTCCTCCCCTTCGGCACTATAGGTGTCACATATTGGCGCGCTCGGAAGCTGGCTTTGTCCCGAGAATTCAGATCATCCTCCTCGTTGGAATCTTCACGCTCATACTTGTAACAGCACTCGCCATCGCTGGAGGCATTCTCCCGTTTGGGCAGCGTATTACGCCTTCTCGATTCTAGGTCCGTGTTAGCACGGTCGCCCCCATCTCTCAAGGAACAGGCACGGACTCGCGACGATCGAGTCCTACCCGCCGGTAACATATTTCCTATAGAAAACAGAAGTAAACCCCTAGATAATGAACGTCCGTAGACACGCCCGATTACTGTCTGTTCTCTTGGTTGGTTTAGCTGGAGCAGGGCTACTCACCGTTGGCTTCGGGCTGACTCCGTTGAGCAGTTCCGTGTTCGGTTCTATGTTCGGGTTTGGCTCCACGGGCGATTTCTCCTTCTCATCCGGTTCCCCGGCCACGATCTCCCCCGGTAATACAGGAACTATCTCAGTAGCGATTACGAGCACCGGACATCTTAGCGGAGATGTCAGTGTTTCCGCAACACTGGTGACGAGCACCAGCTCTCCACCAGTCGTAACGACCAGCCAGTCGTCCGTGAAACTCACTCCAGATGAGACCGCGTCATTTTCGGTCTCCGTGTTGACGACGAGCTTTACAAATCTTGGATACTACAATATCACCGTTCAAGGAAAGACAGGAACGCTCTCGCACTCAATAACAATCTCGGCACGTGTAACTCCGCCTCCCCCGCCCCCGTCTCCCGACTTCTCGCTGAACTCTAACCCATCCACGCTAACAGCACCCCAAGGAACGACTGTAGCCGCAACATTGACCGTCTCAAGCATCCTCAGCTATTCAGGAAAAGTGGCACTGACCGCAGCTATCTATCCATCAGGGGTCAACAGTCCCAAAGTCTCCCTGAACCTAACCAGCCTCATATTACCAGGGGGAGGAACCAACGCCACCACCGTGATTGTCAGCGCGTTCAATGCAACCGTTGGATCCTACACGATCACCATCACCGGGACCAGCGGATCACTAAACCACAAAATTTGGGTAGCACTTTCAGTAACAGCCGGGAGCGAATCTCTCTACCTAGAATTCTACTCCTTCAACTCGTCTACCAACACAACTCTCTACCTTCGAAACCTTGGAAGCGCAACAACCAGCCTAGTAGCATACTACGTCACAGATAACTACGGCGACCAGTACTCACTGACAACATGGACCGGCCCAACGATGAGTCCGAACCAGCTCGGAACCGCGACAATCCTAATTGGAGCAAGTTGCAGGGGATGCAGTCTCATAGGATCAGCCTTCACCTTCACACCCAACAACAGCTACACGATAACACTCGTCACAAGCTACAACAACCAGTTTTCCTTCACAATAACAACGTCTGCTCGGGAATCTCTCAACCTGGAATTCGCCGGCTTCACCTCAGGCACCAACGTGACACTCGACTTACGGAATACTGGAACGGCTCCCATTCAGCTCGTCAGCTACTACGTGAAAGATGCATCTGGCGACCAGTACGCGCTGGTCTCGTATCCTGGACCCACTATTCCAGTTAACAACGTGGCAATGGTATTTGTCACGATCGGGTCGAGCTGTCCTGGATGCACGCTTACCGGCACCGCCTTCACTTTCACCGTTGGTTATAGCTACACGATCACTTTTGTGACTTCACGGAACAACCAGTTCACGTTCACCGTGGTCCGCTGAGGACAGGCTAGCACTGGCTTATCGAAATAGCGATTCTCCTTTTTTTTCACGCAGACCAAAAAATGAGGCGTAGAAATGCGGTAGGCGCCCTGTGAGGGCAGGCCTTAACACTGGACGGGTTCCGGCCGTATTAGACGCGCTCGCATTTTAGCATGGTCTTCAAAGCAGCGCGATTTGTTTCTCCCTCCCTAGAGGCATATTAACTCAATACAGGTATGTCCGAAGGAAAACACATGTTGAAGCATATCTCTGTAGCTATTCTCCTCGTCCTCTCAATAGCCATGGTCTCCATCGGCCCTAGATCAACCGCTGCCTCCCAGACTACGTATGACACCAACACTCTAGCTGGCAAGGCGGCAGCAGTTCAAGCCGCCCAGAACCAAGGCCTCGAGATCAACCTGTCAAACTTCATCCTCCAGGAAGCTGACAGTAGCGACCTGGCCACCAACCCATCACCGGACACGCCGATCACTCCATCCTTCGTCCTGTCAAGCAACCTCGACGGCTCAACCGTCAAGGCATCGGACGTAACCGTTAACCAGGACACGGCAGCCGCGACCCAGAACGAACCTGTCATCGCCGTAGACCCCAATAACCCCAACCGAATCGTCGCCGCATCCAACGATTATGTCACTAGAACTTGGAGCTGTACCTTCGGCGGTACGTCTTGTAGCGCTCGCGGCGACGGCTACTCTGGAACATACTACTCCAACGACGGCGGCAACACATGGTGCTGCGTAGCCACAGATCCACAACACATCGGAACCCTAATCCCAGGCATAGAACACCTAGTCGGCGGTCAGTACGACGCCGGAGGCGACCCTAACGTCGCGTTCGACAACAGTGGCAATGTCTACTTCACTGGTCTCGGCTTCGACCGGGTCACACCTCCCAACACTGTTGCTGTGAACAAGGGAACCTTCGACTCCAACGGCAACCTTCACTGGGGTCTTCCAGTCTTCATCGGCCAGACAACCAGCCCATCTACTCTCAACGACAAGCCCTGGACCGCTGTGGACACGCACGCCTCCAGTCCCTTCCAAGGACGCATCTATGTCTCCTGGACCCGGTTCATCTTCACCGCCAAAACCGGCGACTATGTACAATCACCAATAATCCTCGCCTACTCAACCGACGGCGGCCAGACTTTCAGCAATCCACAACTAGTTTCTCCGAACGTTCTCTACAGCCAGGGCTCCCATGTTATGGTGGGACCCGACGGCACGGTCTACGTCCTCTGGGATGGCGACACGAAATTTGGCCCGTTCGACAGTACCTGGATGTCCAAGTCCACCGATGGTGGAGTCTCGTGGTCTAAGCCAATAGCTATCGCACCCCTTATCGACATCTCCTCACCTGCCAACGCGGCCTTCAGGGTCAACAGCTTCCCAGCCGGCGATGTCGCCCCGAACGGTGATGTGTTCGCTGCCTGGTCAACTGAGGCCCTTAATTCAGCAACTTCGTATGGGGTCGATTCGACCTGCTTCTCCGGCTCTACAGCAGGGTGCCACGCTGCGGTCTACTGGAGCAAATCAACGGACAGCGGATCCACATGGACCACACCACAACTTGCTTTCGCCTCCTCTTCACGAACACCCATCGGATATCCAGTAACACAACCCATCGGCGGAGCCATCCTCAACGCTCCTGCTCTTCCACAACCAGTGGACACGTTCTTCCCCGCCTTAGCCATATCCTCGAAGGGTAACGTGTACATCTCCGCCTACGCGGCCGATGTCGTCTCTCCATGGCAAAGATGCGCCAAGCCAGCTTCCCCAACAGCTGTGGGACGAATCAACTGTCTGCAACTTGACAACTACATCCACAACGCCCGCCTCGACTACGTCGTCACCGACCTGACCACATCCACGACCAACACGGTAACCACCCATCCGATCAACACACGCTACCAGTTTGGCGGTGGCTTCATCGGCGATTACACCGATTTAGCGGTTGATTCTAACAACAACTTCCACGCTATCTGGACTGACACCAACAACGTGCAAAACGTCGTCTGGTGGTACGGCTTCCAGTTCGTACCCACTAGCGTACACCAGCAAGACGCCGTCACAGCCACAGGATCCTTCTAGCCTTCCCGCGACAAAACAAACCCTCTCCCACTTTTTTTTAGAACCTAAATATCATCGCGGGCGGTCTGCCGCATACGACATACATGGCTAGAATCTTCAACGGTCACGAAACCATTGTCCTAGTTCTTCTCGCCACAGCCATTCTCGCCGCCGTGACCTATGGAGTTGTCACCTATCAGACTCCATATGGCTGCGGCCCGAACGGCGTTGCCACCGGACCCGGCATAGACTGGCAAGTATTGGCCGAACCATGCATCTACATTTACTTCACCGGGATTGTTGGAGGAAGCGTCCTCTTGATTCTTCTCATCCCAGTGCCGGAGAAAAAAGCTGAAGTTTCCGCTGCCATGAAATAGTGTGAGCGTGTCTTTCCATGCTTCTTGCGGATACCTACAGCCATCTATTGTAATACCTCTCTGGCGTGACGAGTCTGTATCTGCATTCCGATTGGAATCTTCCTGGGAAGTCCTTTAAGGGAACAGTATCTCGAAAGCAACTAGGAAAATAGTATGAGACGAGCAATCAAAGTAATCACAATAGCGCTGATCCTGACACTCGCCACACCTGTCGCAACGCATGGTGCAAAGAGTACCAGTTTGAGTTTCACAAACATTCCAGTCCTCCGACCCGACGGCAACAGCGAACCCGAACTCTCTATCGGACCAGACGGCACTACAGTCTACGTCGCCCTGTCCTGGACACAGTTCTTCACCAACACATGGAAAGGGGGATTCGGACAAGTCCCAATCTTCCAAGGAACAGTAGACGCGAACCTCGCCAACAACGTGGGAGGCG
>Ga0137415_10005327_pt1 | contig 12733 bp, 10 predicted proteins | sample CZODoug3_1_1_16f_FD_183082 | JGI IMG/M metagenome (GOLD analysis project Ga0137415, IMG submission 183082) | Vadose zone soil fungal communities from Angelo Coast Range Reserve, California, USA - CZODoug3_1_1_16fungal (Hybrid Assembly) | ecosystem: Environmental > Terrestrial > Soil > Vadose... | reverse complement strand
AGGCCGTAGCGGCCCTTGCCGTGCATGTAGAAATGGGCCGGATATGGCGGATTGAAGTGCTGCCCCTGGCCATAGTCCGTGCCGATGGTCTCGGTGCCGAAGCCGTGCACGTCGCGCTCCTCGACCAGCCATTTCACCACCGCCGGATCGGGGCCCGGCGTGTGGGCGCCGTCCTCGCGCATGCCGGCATATTGGGGATACGGCTTCTTCGACCAATCGGTGCGCAGCAATACCCAGCTTCCGGAGTCGATACGCCCGTGCCGCGCTTCCCACTGCTCGACGAACGCAACCGCCAGCACGAAGTCCGCATCGACAGCGCATTCCTGCGAGCAATCGATGACCACCGCCGGCGCGATGAACTTCGCGACGTCGATGGTGTCGACGGAGTTGTTGGGCAGATCCTTGCCCGATATCCAGTGAATAGGCGCATCGAAATGGGTGCCGGTGTGCTCGCCGAGGCTGAGGTTGTTCCAGTACCAGGCCGGGCCGCGCTCGTCGTAGCGCGACACTTCCTCCAGCCGGAACGGCGCGCACTGGCCGAATTCCGGCGGCAGCACGATGGTCGGAAACTCCTGCGACAGCGTCTGCGTCAGGTCGACGACGCGGATCTTGCCGCTGGCGACGGCCTGCGCGAACGCGAGGAGATCGATGTCCGGCATCGACAAGTTCCTAGTTGCTGATCTCGCGCTCGAGCGCCTTGGGATTGACGGCGAGCCGTTGACGCACGTCCTCGGCGATGTCGCCGACGAATACGTCTTCAAGTCCGCGCTCGAGCGCTTCGACCACGGCCTTCGCAAGCGCGGCTGGCGCCACCTTCGGTGGCGGCACAGCCTGGAACCATTCGGTTTCGAGCGGGCCGAAGAAGACGTCGAGCACCTTGACGCCGCCGGGACGCAGCTCCGCACGCAGGCACTGCGCGGCCGAAAGGCACGCCGCTTCGACCGCCGAGTAGGACCCATAGGTCGGCCAGTTCATCAGCGCATGGACGGAAAGAAGGTTGACGAAGGCCGCCGCGGAATTCACGCCGTCTGCACCGCGCATACGCAGGGCCGGCCCGAAGGCCTGCGCCAGGCGCACGAGCCCGAAATAGCGCACATCCATCTGCTCGCGCGCAACGGTGAGCCCGTGGCGGTCGACGAAACCGCCCGCACGCACGTGCTCGGCCGTGTTGACGATGATGTCGACACGTCCGCCGTTCTGCTCGGCCTGCTCGCTCACCGATTCGGTGTCGGTGAGATCGAGCGCAACGATCTCGACCCGGTCGATCTTGCGCAACGCATCCATGCCGGGAAACGGCTTCCATGCATCGGCAATTCCGACGAACACGATCGATGAGCCGGCCTTGGAGAACGCCTTCGCCATGACCTGCCCGATCGCATTCCGCCCGTCGGTGATCAACACCCGGCGAAACTTCGGATCACACGTCATCTCGCGCAGTTGCGGATCCTCCGCCATATTGGGCGTTTCCTTTGCGGGCAGCGCGATCATCACCGGCGCGCCGCTTTTGTCGAGCTTGAGCTCGAGGCGCACGCGCGCGCCCTCCGCCGCATCGCCATGCAGATGCGCAACGACCGAGGGACCCGCATCGAGCTTCACCGTGCCGACCCGCCACGGCATGCGCTCGCGGAAATAAGGTTCGGGCGAGGTGTGCACGATCGTCTCGGCGATCAGCGTGCCGCTGCTATCGACCGGCTTGAACGGCAAGCGCGGCGACAGGCACGACGGGCAGGCGTCGCGCGGCGGATAGACCACCGTCGCGCAGTCCACGCAGACCTGAAGCGCAAACTTTCCCTCTGCTGCAGCCGCGGTGAGGCCATGCGCGGTGCGGCTGCGCATGGCCGGCGGGGCGAGCGGAAGCCGCATTCGCTTGAGCGGATTCTTGCGCTTGGGACGGACGAGCGGATCGGTCACGCGGCCCTCGCGAGAACGGCGGCGCCGGAGGACAGGCCGCGATCATAGTTGATCATGCCGAACCCGGAAACGACGCAAAGCTTCGCTCCCGGCACCGGCGCCCCGAGCGGCTTTCCCGCAAGCTGGCGCATGGCCTCGACCAGGCCGAGATAGCCGCCGGCGGCGCCCGCCTGCCCGGCCGAAAGCTGGCCGCCCGAGGTGTTGTGGGGGAACGTGCCGTCGTTGGTCAGGCTGTGCGCGCGCACGAAATCCGGCCCCTCCCCCTTTGCGCAGAAACCGAGGTCTTCGAACTGCATCATCGAAATGACGGGATAGTCGTCGTAGGTCTCCACGAAATCGATGTCGTCGGGCTTGACGGCGGCCATCGCCCAGAGATCGTCGACGTCGACGGCCCAGCCGCCGCGTACCTGCACGGGGTCCTCCGGATAGGCATTGTGCCGCTCGATGGTGGATAGCACGCGGATCGCGGAAAGGCCCAGCGATCTCGCCGTGTCTTCGCGACAGACCAGAAACGCCTCCGCGCCGGCGCAAGGCATGACGCAATCAAACAGGTGAATGGGATCGGCGATCGGCCGCGCCGACATGTATTCATCGAGCGTCAGCTTCTTCTTCATGATCGCATGCGGATTGGACAGCGCGTTGTCGCGCTGGGCGACGCAGACCTTGCCGAAGTCTTCCCGCTTTGCCCCGTACTTGTTCATGTAGTTCCTGGTGATCAGGGCGAACGAGGCGTTGGCGCCGCCGGAACCGTAGGGATAGACCGCATCCTGCGCAAAGCGCGAGAAGGTCGAAAGCGTCTTGCGGAACGAATCCACATGATTGGTGTCGGCGGCGACGCAAGCGACGATGTCGGCGTCGCCCGCCTGCACAGCGCGCGCGGCGCGCCGCAGCGCCACGACGCCGGATGCGCCACCCAGCGGCACGTCGTCGAGCCATCGCGGCGACAGGCCGAGATGCTGGGTCAGGCCGATCGCCCGGTCGGGCCCCAGCGTGAAGCTCGAGAGCACGAGGCCGTCGATATCCTTGGGCCGCAAGCCCGCCTGCCTGGTCAATGCGTGCAGCGCCCGGCCGACCCACCAATGCGCGCTGTTGGTCGAATACCGGCGATAGGGAATGGTCACCGGCACGCAGGCGACGACGCCGTCATAGGGCTTGCGCGCGGCAACCATGCCCGGTCTCACATGAAAAGCTGGATATTGCCGAACGCCGCATCACAATTGACGATGTCGACGCGCTTGAGCTTGATGCGAAGCTTGCCGTCGTTCACCGTCAGCGTGTGCGTCGCCCAGGCCGCGTACAGTGTCTGCTCTTCGAGCCGCGTCTCGACATAGTGCATCGGCGTCCAGGTCACATACTCGTTGGCGGCCTCGTCGCGGCTGTCGACCTGCGGCGTCTGCAGCACGTGGTGACAGCGGCTTTTCGGCTTTTGCGAGAACGTGCGATTGCCCTTCAGCCGCTCGACCCGGATCTTCAGAAGGAGCTTGTCCTCGTACATCAGCGACGCGGTCAGCCGCGGATCGGTCTGTCCCCATTCCAGCGGCATCCAGTAGCGGCCGTCATCGGTGAACAGATCGAGCCATTCCTCGAAGCGCTGCTGATCGATCAGTCGCGCTTCCCCGACGACGAAATCGATCAGCTCCCGGTCGGTGGGGACTTGCTCAACGGGGCCTTGCACGGTCATCACATCGACAGGGTCATGAACTTGGACCAGGCGCGGAACTGGTTGCGCATCTGCCATTCGGTGGTGCCGTTGGTCTCGGCCGTCACGTCCGCCTGCTCGACCGGATCGTAGAGCCGCTGCACGTTGACCCACTGGTTGGCGTCGACATGCAGGCCTTCCTGCGCCCGTTCGTACATCTCGACATCGTCGTGCCCGACCACCGAGGTCGGCGCGTTGATCAGGCGGTTGTATACGAGCGTGCGCTCCAGCAGCATATCGGGCGCATCGACCAGGCGGAAGGTCCAGGACTCGACCAGGGTCTTGTTCGCCGCGATCGGCTTGAACACGCGGATGAGCTGGATCGGCCCCTTCACCATCAAATTGGGGAAATAGATGGTGTTGTGGCGGTTCTCGTCGAGAATGGCCTTGGCGCGCGCCTCGCCATAGGCCGAGACCATCTTCTCGAAATATCCCGGCACCGCCGAATAATCCGAATGAATGGAATGGTGCACGCCGGTGTGGCCGTGGCCGTTCGGCCACACGCGAATGCCCATGTTCTCGAAGAACTCGTAGGGCGCCATGAAGGGCGCGTAGATCTCGACCGCCATCGGCTTCTTGGCGCCGGCAGGCGCGTTCTTCCAGACCTCGATCGCCGTGCCGGCCGACGATTCATGCGCGACCATCGGATGACAGGTGTCGGTCTGATTCTCCACCAGCATCTTCCAATTGCAGTTGTGCATGTAGCGCAGCACGCCGCCGGCGACTTCGAGCTTTCCCATCGGCGAGCGGTCGACCATGTTGTCCAGACTCGAGAGGCTCGCCCCGAAGAACATCTCGAAATCCGGACCGCCATCGTTGAGCTTGGCAAACACGAAGCCGCGATAGTTGCGCGCGTGGCGCACCGCGCTCATGCCCTTGCCGGCATGGCTCTGCTCGAGGCCGGTGTTCTCGTAGCCCTTCCGCAGCGGAATCGCGAGCAACGAGCCGTCGGTCCTGAAGGTCCAGGCGTGGTACGGACAGCGGAAGAATTTTCCGGCATTGCCGCAGCTTTCGGTGGTGATGCGCGTCCCTTTGTGCGGGCAGCGATTGTGCAGGACCTTCACCGTGTTGTCGCTGTGGCGCACCATCAGGACAGGCTGCGTGCCCACCGTGGTGCCGAAGTAGTCGCCGACATTGGGCACCTGGCTGTCGTGGCCGACATAGACCCAGGTGTTGGCGAACAGGTGCTCCATCTCGAGCCGGAACACCTCCTCGTCGATATAGACGTCGCGGTGGACTTCGGTCTCGCGCACGAGTTTCCTGACCGCTTCGACATTGCCGTGATATCTCGACATGGCCATCCTCCTGACGGATCAGAGATCGATCACCAGCTTCGGCGTCTTCGAACGCGAGACGCAAATCTGCATCAGCTTGCCCGCCGATTTCTCGGCGTCGGACAGGACATAATCACGATGATCCGGCACGCCCTCGGTCACGCCGACCTGGCAGATGCCGCAGTCGCCGCGCTTGCAGTCATGCAGCGGATCGTGACCGGCTTCGATCAGAACGCCGAGGATGGTCTTGTCGGCGGGAATAAGAAAGCTCTCGCCGGAGCTCTTGAGCACCACCTCGAACGGCGCATCGCCATGGCGCGGGGGAGTGGTGGTGAAAATCTCGAAATGCAGCCTTCCCGCGGGCCAGCCAAGCTCCTTGGCCGTCGCAATCGCAGCATCGAGCATAGGCCTTGGCCCGCAGCAATAGAGCGCTTCCCCGTCGCCGAGCGACGCCATAAGACCGCGGACGTCGAATATCCCCGACACATCGTCGGTATGGACCGTGAGCTTGTCCACGGTCAGCGCCTCGATCGCGGGCAAGAACGCGAGGTGCGCGCGGGAGCGGCCGGCATAGTAGAAGCGATAGGGGTGGCTCCCGGCGGTCAGCGTCGCCGCCATCGAGACCAGCGGGGTCACGCCGATGCCGCCGGCGAGCAGCACGACCGGCTTTGCCGCCGGCTCGAGCGGAAAGTTGTTGCCGGGCTCCGAGACGCCGACGCTGTCGCCCACCTTGAGCGAATGCATGTAGGCCGAGCCGCCCGTGCTCGGCTCCTCCAGCCGCACCCCCAGGAGATAGGAAGCGGGCCGCGTCATCGCGGCGGGGTCGGCGGAGGCATTGATCAGCGAATAGGAACGCTCGTCGCCACCCGGCAGGCGCACGTTGATGTGCGCGCCCGCTTGCCAGGACGGCAGCGGCTCGCCGTGCGGCCGCGCCAGGCGGATGGCGCGGATCAAGGGCGTCTCGATGCGCGCTTGCGTCACGGTCAGGTCGAAACGGTTCGTCGCAGTCATATCAAGCTTGGAACAGCCTCTTGGTATCAGCCTCCGGTGGCAGCCTCCGGAAGTCACCCTCTCGGGCGCCGCTTGCCGGCCATTGCAGATGCTTTAAAGTTAAAGCAATTCTCTGGCCAGCGGCGACCCCACATGAATCCCAGATGACAACGAGATTATTAGCACGCTACCACGCCTTGCTGTCGTGATAATTTTCCTAGCGATGGACGGATCATGAGCGCGGATACCCCGCCGCCGGCGGCAGCCACCTTGTTCGCGCCGCGCGACCGCACGCTGCCGGCGATGCTGCTGCGGCAAGCCGAGCGGTTTGCGGGCAAGGCCCTGGTCACCGCCGGCGATCGGACCGTGAGCTTCGCGCAGGCGTGCGACCTGGCGGCACGCTTCGCCGGCGCATTGCATGCCGCCGGCACGAAGCCGGGCGACCGCGTGGCGCTCATCTGCTCGAATCGGATCGAATTCCTCGAAGCCTTTCTGGGCTGCGCCTGGCTCGGCGCTGTCGCCGTTCCCATCAACATCGCGTCACGCGGTCCGCAGCTTGCGCACATCCTCGCCAATTCCGCCGCGCGTCTCATGATCATCGAGCCGGAATACCTGCAAAATCTCGATCACCTCGATCTTTCCGCACTCCCCCTCGAAGCGATCTGGCTGATCGGCACGACCGCGTCGACCGCGGCTGGTCACATCCAGGCCTCACCGGTGCCGGCGCGGGATACGGCAATCGCACCGGCCTCGCTCGGCCCCGGCGACATGGTCACGATTCTCTATACATCCGGCACGACCGGCCCATCGAAAGGGGTGTGCTGCCCCCACGCCCAATATTACTGGTGGGGGATCAAGACCGGCGCGTTGCTACAGGTGAGCGAGAGCGACATGCTTTGCACGACCTTGCCGCTGTTCCACACCAACGCCCTCAACGCCTTCTATCAGGCACTGTTGGCGGGGGCGTCGATCGTCTACGAGAAGCGCTTCTCGGCCTCGGCATTCTTTTCAACGCTCGTCGCGCGCAAGGCGACGGTCACTTATCTCCTCGGCGCGATGGTGCCGATCCTGCTCTCGCGCCCGCGCAGCGCCGAGGAGAGCGCCCATGGTGTTCGCATCGCGCTCGCTCCCGGCGTGCCCGCGCAGTTTCACCGCGAGTTCACCGAGCGCACGGGTATTGGCCTGGTGGATGGCTGGGGCTCGACCGAAACGAATGTCGTGCTCGGGGTATCAGTCGACCGGCAGAAGCCCGGACTGATGGGGCCTGTTGTCCACGGTTTCCAGGCGCGCGTGGTCGACGGCGACGACAACAACGTGCCCGACGGCGAGCCTGGCGAGCTCATCGTGCGGGCCGACGCGCCCTTTGCCTTCGCGACCGGATATTTCGACGATCCGCAAAGGACGGTCGAAGCCTGGCGGAACCTGTGGTTTCACACCGGCGACCGCGTCATCCGCGAAGCCGACGGCTACTTTCGTTTCGTCGATCGCCTCAAGGATGCAATCCGGCGCCGCGGCGAGAACATCTCCTCGTTCGAGGTCGAGCAAGTGCTGCTGAGCCACCCAGCCGTGGCGAATGCCGCCGTGTTCCCCGTTCGCTCCTCGCTCGCCGAGGATGAAGTGATGGCGGCCGTCATCTTTCATCCCGACCAACGACCGACGGAATTGGAGCTGATCCGGTTCTGCGAACCGCGCCTGCCCTATTTCGCGGTGCCCCGGTTTCTCGAATTCGTGACCGAACTGCCCACCACGGAGAGCGGCAAGGTGCAGAAGTACAGGCTCAGGGAGCGCGGCGTGACTCCGGCCGCGTGGGATCGCGAAGCTTCCGGATATCAGATCAAGCGATCTTGAAGGAAAGGGAAAACGGCGCGCTCAGATGTTCGCGTCGCGCTCGATCTGGGCCTTGTTCTCCAGGCAATAATAGCCGGCAAGCCGGCTCACCAGCTTGCGGTCCGTCCAATCCTTCAGGATCCGGCTTACATTCTCCCGCGCGATGCCCGCCATGGCGGCGAGATCGCTTTGGGTGACCTTCTGCCGCACCAGGATGCGCCCGCCGCCGACGTCCTGGCCGAATGCCTCGGCAAGGCTGAGCAGCGCGCGCCCCACCCGCCCCTTCAGCGGCAGGAAGCTGGTCGCGGCAAGCGCGCCGTTGGTCTCGCGCAGGCGCCGCGCCAGCAAGACCATCACGTGGCGATAGAGCTCGGGATTGGATTCGGCAAAGGCGTCGAACACGGCCCGGCTGACGAAGCTCAGCTTCGATGGGCGCAACGCCGCGACCGAAGCTGACCGCGGGACGCCATCGATCATCGCCAGCTCGCCCACAAGCGCGCCAGGTCCCAAAATCGCGAGGATGCGCTCCCCGCCGGTCGGCGCGATGACGCTGGCCTTGAGCAGGCCCTCCTCGACCCGATAACAGCCGTCGCCGGCGTCGCCTGAAAGAAACAGCATCTGGTCGGCCGCCAGCGTCAGGACCCGCGCCTTCGCAAACAGTCCCTGGGACATCTCCGCCGGCAGCGCAGTCAGCAAGTTGTCGCGTGAGAGGATCGGTTTCGCCATTGCACCGCCGCCGCTGAACGACCTGTTGCTTGGGGCCGGCAGTATAGCGCAAGGTCGGCAGGTGGATAGCCGCCGCGCAATTCGCCGGAGTGTGCCACGCCGGGACTGGCGCGGGGGCCCGGCGGCGGATTTGCCGGCGGCGAGCCGGTCTGCAAAAATGCTGAAAAGACGCAAGGAACCGGCGGGCCGCCATGGCTGATGGACCGGACGCCCTGACCGCAGCGACCATGATCCGCTCGACGGCGATCTTCCGCGAGCTGTCGAACGATCAATTGGCCGAAATCTGGTCGCGCGCGAAAGTGCACAACCTCATCCGCGGCGCGGTGCTGGTGCGTCAGAACACGCCCTCGGACTCGGTCTTCGTCGTCGTATCCGGCCGCTTCGAGGCCTGGATCGAAGGCCAGAAAGCCGCCATCGGCGAGATCGGGGTCGGCGAGCCGATCGGCGAGGTCGGGTTCTTCTCGGGCACGCCGCGGACGGCCACCATCATCGCGGCGCGCGATTCGGTCGTGGTCGAGCTCGATCGCGCGTCCTTCGACGACGTCGCGCGCCGGGTGCCGGCGATCTACCAGACCTTGCTGCGTGCGCTCGCGGTCAGGCTCACCGACAGCAACCTGCGGGTCGCGAGCGAGCCGCGCGTCGCGGCAGCCCGCACCGTTGCCGTCCTCGCCGGCGGATGCGAGCCGATTCCACAAGTGTTCTACGATCGTCTCGACCAGGTCGTCGGACGCCGCGGCAAGGGTCGCTTGCTGCAGAGCGATGACCTGCAGCGACATTTTCCCGGCCACACGGCCGATGATCCGACGGTGTCGAACTGGCTCAACGCCATCGAGCATGAATACGAGCTGATCGCTTATCGCGCGGACGATACCCTCACTGATTGGACACGCAAGGCGATCCGACAGGCGGACCAGGTGCTCATCGTCGTCGCCGGCACCGCAGTCGCGGGTCTCAATCCGACGGAAGCGTTTGCGTTTGCCACCCACCCGCCGGCGCGCCGCCGACTCCTGTGCCTGCACGAGCACCGCAGCGGCCTGGTGGAGGGCACGGCGGCCTGGTTGAGCGAACGCGACGTGAGCGCCCATCATCACATGTCGCTCGCGGACGATCTCGACTTTCAGAGCCTGCACCGATTCCTGACCGGACGCGCCGTGGGCTACGTCGCCGCCGGAGGGGGCGGCTTCGGCCCCGCGCATGTCGGCGTGTTCAAGGCGTTTGCCGAGCGCGGCGCGACCTTCGATATGCTCGGCGGAACGAGCGCGGGTGCGGCCGTGCTCGGCGGGTTTTCCATGCTGCTCAGCCCGGAGGAGGTCGATCTCGGCACCCACGACGTGTTCGTCACCAGCCGAGCCTTCAAACGCTTCACTTTCCCCCGCTACGCGTTGCTCGACCACGAGCCGTTCGACGACGCGCTGCGGCGCCAGTTCCGAGGCGCGCGCATCGAGGATGCCTGGCGCCCCTATTTCGCGGTCGCAACCGTGCTCGACGGGTCCGATTCGGGACCGTTTCTCATCCGGCGCGGCCCGCTTTGGAAAGCGGTGCGGGCCTCGGGCTCCCTGCCCGCGGTGCTGCCGCCGGTGTTCACCGATGATGGCCGCATGCTGGTCGACGGCGCGGTGATCGACAATATTCCGCTGCGCTCGATGAAGACGATCAAGGCCGGGCCGAATCTCGTGGTGCATTTCGGCCTACGCGACATGCAGCAGCGGTTCGCGGTCGGCGACACGAGCATCCCCGGGCGCTGGCGCCTTGCGCGCCAGATGCTCACGCCGGCGGGCCGTCGGAAATTGCCCGCGGTGCCAGGTCCCATCGGCGTGCTGCAGCGGTGCCCGGCGATGGGCCAGAGCCCGGACGTGCTGCCGGTCGGCCCGCTCGATCTTGTTCTCACCGTGCCGGCCATCGCGGGCGCGAATCTCATGGATTTCGACCACCACCACAAGGTGTTCGAGGCGGCCTACCAATGGTGCCGCGGCCGCATCGACGAGCTCATCCAAGAGGGCAATCCGGCGTTGGCGGCAATTCTCGCGACCACGGCGTGAGCGCATCCAGCCGCCCGAGAGATGCGACGATCAGCCCACCAACGACGCCAAAGCCAGCTTGGAAAACGCGGGCTGCAGCGGCCGATGATCCCAGGCGATGGCGCAACAGTGATCGCGCGCGAGCGGCAGCGACGATAGATTCCAGGCGCGACCATCGAACGTTAGCGCGTCCTCCATCACGGGCTGGCCGAAAACGACGTCAAGCGGTCGTCCGCTGGCCTTCGCGAGGGCCTCCTTGCGGGTCCAGATCTCCACGAAGGTCATGCGCCAGCCCTCGCGATCGCCCTGCAAGACCGATCGCTCAGATGCAGTGAAAAACGTGGCGACTTCGTCTGCGTGCCTCCGGGCCCTTGCGCCCGCCTCCAGGTCGACCCCGATTGCTCCCCGGGATGCCGCCGCCGCCACGACCATTTCGGTGGTATGGGCGATGGAACCGGCAAAGGGCGGCGGTATCGTGGGGGAATTGTCGGGGCGTCGCCCGAGATCGCCCAGGCGTACGTTCGCGGCTCCGAGCGCCCGCAACGCTTCCATCAGCAACAGGCGGCCGACGACCGAGGCCCACTGATCACGCGCACGTCGCTTGCCGAGAACCCACTCCCTGAGATCCGGCGCGAGCTTGCCGATCAGGGCAGCATCGGGCTTCCGATCGCATTCGGCCGGCAGCTCGCATGCGAGCAAACAGGTTTCAGGCGCGTTCATGCCGCTATCTATCCCAGTACGCGCGGCGTCCTGCGGCGCCTCGCACGTTTGGCCGACAATAGCATCGCCGTTCTGACCTGGGCCGACAAAGAGCAATGTTGTGACACCCATCACAGTGCCCGGGCGGCGACGTCTCTAGGGTCACGGTCATCGGCGGCGGTCATCGCACGCCAAACACTGGATCGGAGACCCACATGACGACCAAGTCCTTCCTTAGCGCCACGGTGGCCGTTGTGGCCCTCGCGGTCGGTTCGATTGCAGTCAGCGGCGACGCGTTCGCCCGCGGCGGCGGCGGTGGCGGCGGCCACGGTGGTGGCGGCGGTGGGCACACGTCCCACAGCATGAGCTTCAACGGCGGACAGCGCAGCTTCCAAAGCCACAGCCACAACAGCAGCAAGCACAGCCATCACCACAAGAAGAAGGGCGGCGATTTCGACGGCGACGACGATGGCGATGATGACTCCGAGTGCTCAGGCTATTCCAGCTGGGCCCTCTGCGCGGCCGATGACGACGACGATGACGACGACGAAGATTGATTGACCGGTTGCCTTCGCGTGAAGTCCGCCCGAGTGGAGACGAGCTCGGGCGGCTTTACGTTGGGCACGAGGTCGCGGGCATGATGTCGGCGTTGCTCAAATCCGCACATGTCGCGGCCCGCGAATAAAGAGATGGCGGCTCTGCCGGAGGCAGCGAAATGCGGCCAGACGGCAAGACCCCGCCCCCGCCCGCAGCCGTGGTTCTCCGATCCGGCTGCGGGCGGACCGACCGGCGCCGGATCAATGGTCACCGCGAAGGGGCCGCAGGCTCCGGGTTCGTTACCCCATAGTGATCAGCCAGGAAGTTGCCGGGATTGCCGTAGGCCGCCGGTCGCGGCCGTTCCGGAAGCATCGTGCCGTTCCAGGCCTCCCAGTCGCCCTTGAGGCGATCGAAGACCTCTTTCTGCCGATCTTTGAGATCGGCCCGCTCGCGCGGGTCCTTGACCACATCGAAGAGAAATTCGTTGCCGGCGATCCGCAGGTATTTCCAATCGCCATCGCGGATGGCGCGCTGCGATCCGGCCTTGTAGCGCCAATAGAACTTGCGCGCATGCGGCGCCGCGCGGCCGATCAGGATCGGCCCCAGATCCTCGCCGTCGGGCGGATAGGCCGGGTCAGGCGAGGTGCCGGCCGCGGCCAGCAGCGTCGGCACCCAATCCATCGTGATCATGGCCTGTTCGGAGACGGAGCCCGCCGCGATCCGCGCGGGCCACCGCACGATCGCCGGGATACGAAGACCGCCTTCGAGCAGTTCCTGCTTCATGCCGGTAAACGGCCAAGTCTTCGAGAACCGCTCACCGCCGTTGTCGCTCGTGAAAACAACGATGGTGTTGTTGGCGAGGCCAGTCGCGTCGAGCGCTTGCAGCACACGACCGATATTCGCGTCCAGGCTCTGCACCATGGTGGCATAGGTCTTCTGCGTGCCGCCGTCGCGGTGAAAGATGTTTCTGATGCGCTTCGATTCGGCTTCGTCGCCCGGCCCTTCCAACGGCCAGTGCGGCGCGGTGAAATGCAGGCTCATCAGGAACGGCT
>Ga0137415_10005326_pt1 | contig 12733 bp, 14 predicted proteins | sample CZODoug3_1_1_16f_FD_183082 | JGI IMG/M metagenome (GOLD analysis project Ga0137415, IMG submission 183082) | Vadose zone soil fungal communities from Angelo Coast Range Reserve, California, USA - CZODoug3_1_1_16fungal (Hybrid Assembly) | ecosystem: Environmental > Terrestrial > Soil > Vadose... | reverse complement strand
CGCGGCACGGTGCTCGCGGCCACCGTGGTGAAGCTGCACGCCGACCCGAGGCGCACCGCTCCGTTCACCGTGCTGCGGCTGCGGCTGGACGACGGGCCGGTGGTACGCGCGGTCGCGGCGGACGGCGCCGAGGTGGCCGTCGGCGGGCGGGTCGAGGCGATCATGGTGCCCATCCCCGAGGGGGCCGACGAGCTGCTCGGTCTGCGGTTCGCCCCGGAGCTGTCGGGCGGTGGCGCCTGATGGCGGGCCAGCTCGGCGACCTGGAACCGGTCTACGTCGTCGGCGTCGGCTGGCACCGCTACCAGCCGCTCAGCGAGACGAGCTATGTCGAGTTGGGGCTCACCGCGGTGCGGGCGGCGCTCGCCGACGCCGGCATCGAGTGGGCCGGGGTCGACGAGTCGTTCATCGGTACCGGGCTGCTGGGCATGGCGGTGGGTCGGCCGATGCTGCGACACCTTGGCGCGCTGGGCCGCCCGCTGGTGCACGTGGAGAACGCCTCGGCGTCCGGCTCCGCCGCGTTCCGGCTGGGTTGTGTGAACGTGGCCGCCGGGCTCAGCGACGTCGCCCTGGTGCTGGGGGTGGACAAGCCGGCCAAGGTCTACCGGGCGCCGACCGGGGTACCGGGGCTGGCCGAGGACGCGATCGTGCCGTTCACCCACTTCAGCCTGCTCACCGAGGAGTACGTGAGCAGGTACGGCGTCTCGGCGGAGGACCTCGCCATGGTCGCGGTGAAGAACCACGGCAACGGGGCGCGCAACCCCCACGCGCACCGGCAGCGGGCCCGCACGCTCGAGGAGGTGCTGGGCGGCAAGCGGGTGGCCGGCTCGCTGACCTCGCTGCAGTGCTGCCCGGTCGGCGAGGGCGCGGCGGCGGTGCTGGTGGCGTCCGAGCTGGGCATCCGGCGGCTGGGGATCGACCCGGCAAAGGCGGTGCGGGTGGCCTCCTCGGCGGCGGTCACCGAGACGGCGACCTCGTCGGACCAGCAGGTCACCGCCGACGTCATCGGGCGGGCGCTGAGCGGCGCGCAGGTCCCCGCCTCGGCGGTGGACGTCTTCGAGCTGCACGACGCGTTCACCATCGAGGAGGCGCAGTACGTGGAGGCGGCCGGCATCTGTCCACCGGGCAAGTACTTCCCGCTGCTCAAGCAGGGCGCGTTCGACATCGGCGGGCAGTGCGCGGTGAGCCCCTCCGGCGGGCTGATCGCGATGGGCCACCCGATCGGGCCGACCGGCGTTGGCCAGATCGGTGAGCTCGCCCTGCAGCTGCGCGGTGCCGCCGGCCCACGCCAGCACCCGGGTGCCCGGGTCGGGCTGGCGCACCTGGTCGGTCTCGGCGCGGTCGGCTACGCGCACGTGCTGGTCCGGCCGTGACCTCGGCGGAGCGGGGCGCGCCGCGGCTCGGCCCGCCCTCCCGGCTGCCCGAGACCATCACCGCCCGGCTGCGGGTCCCGGTGATCGCCGCGCCGATGCTCGGCGTGTCCGGCCCCGAGTTGGTGATCGCGGCCTGCCGGGCCGGCGTCATCGGCGCTTTCCCGACGCTCAACCCCCGCTCCGCGGGCGAGCTGGACGCCTGGCTGACCCGCATCGCTGCAGGCCTGGCCGACCTGGGCGGGACCGCCGCGCCAGTCTGCCCGAACCTGGTCATGCGCAGCCCGCGACTGCGCGAGGACGTCGCGGTGCTGGCCCGGCAGGGAGTCGAGCTGGTGATCACCAGCGTCGGCTCGCCGGCGCCCGTGATCGGTCCGCTGCACCACGCCGGGACCCTGGTGCTCGCCGACGTGGCGAGCCTGGAGCACGCACACAAGGCGGTGGACGCCGGCGCCGATGGGCTGGTGCTGCTGGTCGCCGGGGCCGGCGGGCAGACCGGGTGGCTCAACCCGTTTGCCTTCGTGCGGGCGGTGCGGGAGTTCTACGCCGGCCCGGTGGTGCTGGCCGGCGGCATGAGCGACGGGGTGGCGCTCGCGGCGGCCCGGCTGCTGGGCTGCGACCTCGGCTACATCGGCACCCGGTTCATCGCGACGCCGGAGAGCCTGGCCGACGACGACTACCGCGCCATGCTGGTCGAGTCCACGATGGACGACGTCCTGCTGACCAGGGCGTTCAACGGACTCTGGGGGAGCTTCCTGCGCCCGTCGGTGGTCCGCGCCGGGCTGGATCCGGACCGGCTGGATGAGACGGTGACCCCGGAGGCGGCCGCCGCGCGCCACGGCAGCGGGGGCAGCGCGGGCGCCAAGCGCTGGACCGGCATCCGCAGCGCCGGGCATTCCGTCGCCGGTGTCCGGGCGGTGGAGAGCGTCGCCGCGATCGTCGAGCGCACCCGGCGCGAGTACGAGTCCGCGCTGTCGTCCGCACCGAGGGACCAGCCGCCGTCAGGGCAGCCGCCCTCGCGGGACCAGCCGCCGTCAGGGCAGCCGCTGCCGGCTCCCCGGCCGGGGTCGGTCGAGGCCTGGGCCGCCGAGGAGCCCGACCGAGCTGTCCTGTTCGAGGGCGACCGGTCGATGACCTGGGCCCAGATCAACGACGCGGCGGATAGCCTGGCCGAAGCGCTCGCCCGGCGCGGGGTTCGCGCCGCGGACATCGTCGTGGTGCGCACCCAGATCCGGCTGGAATGGGTGGTGATCGACGCCGCGCTGGCGAAGCTGGGCTGCCTGCTGCTCGGGCTGAACTGGCGGCTCACCCCGGACGAGGTCCGCTACGTGCTGGCCAACAGCGGGGCGCGTGCGGTGATCTGCGACGACCCCGATCCGGCTGCCCTGGCCGGCGCATTCGACGGAGCCGAGCTCGTCGCCGCGGTCTCTCTCGACGCCCGCGCCGACGGGTTCCAGCACTACGCCGACCTGGTGGCGGGCCCGCCGGTGCGCCGAGTCTCGGCCGCCGACCCCCGGCTGGTCATCTACACCTCCGGTACTACCGGCCTGCCCAAGGGCGTGGTGATGGCGCCGCGACCAGGGATGGAGCGGGAGGCGGCGGAGTACCACGCCGCCGTGGCCACGCGGTCGTCCCGCCGGCCCGACGACGTGTACCTGGCGACCATGCCGTTCTCGCACGGCGCCGGCCCTGGCCATGTGCGGGGCGCACTGCGCGCCGGGGCCCGGGTGGTGTTCCTGCGCCGCTTCGACGCCGAGGCGGCGCTGGCGCTGATGGTCCGCCACGGGGTGACCAGCTGGGCCTCGGTGCCCACCATGCTCAAGCGGATCGCGGCGCTACCCCAGGACGTGCTCGCAGCACACCGGCCGAGCACGCTGCGCCACGTCAGCACCGGTGCGGCGCCGGTCAGCGCGGCGCTCAAGCACTGGGTCGCCGGCTACTTCGGGGACGTGCTGCATGAGGGCTACGGCGCCACCGAGGTCGGCATGATCACCCACGCCAGCCCGGAGATGCGGATCGACCGACCGAGCTCGTCGGGCCTGCCGCACCGGCACGTCACCCTCGACATCCGGGACGCAGACGGTGGCTCGCTGCCGGCCGGGCGGACCGGGGAGATCTGGGTGCGCACGCCGGTGGTGATCAACAGCTACCTCAACGGCGCGCCGCTGGGCCCGGACGTGCTGGACGCGGCGGGTTTCTTCCGCACCGGCGACATCGGCCACCTCGATGCCCAGGGCTACCTGTTCATCACCGACCGGGCCAAGGACATGATCGTCAGCGGCGGGGTGAACCTCTACCCGGCGGAGATCAAGGCGGCGCTGCTGACCCACCCGAAGGTGCAGGACGCGGCCGTGATCGGCATCCCGGACGAGGAGTTCGGCGAGCAGGTCAAAGCGTTCGTCGAGCTCAAGCCGGGCGAGCGGGCCGAGCCGGCGGAGATCGCCGAGGGCGTCGCCGACCGACTGGCCTCCTACAAGCGACCGAGATCGATCGACATCGTCGAGGAACTGCCGCGCAACCTGATGGGCAAGCTGCTCAAGAAGGACCTGCGGGCGCCCTACTGGGAAGGACGGGAACGTCAGGTATGAGCACGTCAGGTATGAGCACGGCACAGCACGACATTCTGGATCTGGGCGGACGGGTCGCCCTGGTCACCGGGGCCGGCCAGGGCGTCGGCCGGCAGATCGCCCTGCACCTGGCCCGGCACGGCGCCGGCGGGGTCGCGGTCAACGACTACCTGCTGGAGCGGGCCGAGGCGGTGGTCGAGGAGATCCACGCCGCCGGTGGCAAGGCCGTCGCCGTGCAGGCCGACGTCAGCGACTTCGAGTCGGTCAAGGCGATGGTGGCCCGCACCGAGGAGATGCTGGGCACGGTCGGGGTGCTGGTCAACAACGCCGGCAACATGGGCGCGAACCCGACGCCGGAACTGCGCCGGCCGTTCTGGGAGACCGGGCCGGACGTGTGGCAACACATCATCGGCGTCAACTTCGACGGCGTGCTCAACTGCGTGAGCGCGGTAGTGCCCGGCCTGATCGAACGCAACGCCCCTGGTCGGATCATCACGATCATCTCCGACGCCGGCCGGTACGGCGACTCCGGGCTGGAGATCTACGCCGGGGCCAAGGCCGGCGCGGCCGGCTTCATCCGGGGCGTGGCCCGCACCCTCGGCCGCCACCAGGTCACCGCCAACTGCATCGCCATCGCGACCACCGAGACACCGGCCACCGCCGCGCGCATGGCCGACCCGGTACGAGTGAAGAAGATGTTCTCCAACTACATCATCCGCCGTCCCGGCCAGCCGACCGACATCGCCAACATGGCGCTGTTCCTGGCCTCCGACGCGAGCTCCTGGATCACCGGGCAGACCTACCCGGTCAACGGCGGCTTCACCCTCGCCCTCTAGTTCGGAGCAGACTCATGGCTGATTCAACGGTTCTCACCGAACGCCGGGGCCACATCCTGGTCGTCACGATCAACCGGCCGCCCGCCCGCAACGCGGTGGACCGGGCCACCGCGCGCCAGGTCGAGGCGGCGATGGACACCCTCGACGAGGACGCCGAGCTGTACCTCGGGGTGATCACCGGGGCCGGCGGCACCTTCTCGGCGGGTGCCGACCTCAAGGCCGTCGCGCGGGGTGAGTCGGGCGCCACCGAGAAGCGCGGCGGGTTCGGGGTGCTGCGTCGGCCACCGGCCAAGCCGCTGATCGCGGCCGTCGAGGGGTTCGCCGTCGGCGGCGGTTTCGAGCTGTGCCTGGCCAGCGACCTGGTCGTCGCGGCCCGGACCGCCCAGTTCGGGCTGCCGGAGGTACGGCACAACGTGGTGGCCGTCGGCGGTGGGCTGTTCCGGCTGCCCCGCCGGTTGCCCTACCACCTGGCCATGGAGCTGGCCCTGACCGGCAGGTTCGTCGACGCCGAGTTCCTGCACCGGTGGGGTGTGGTCAACCAGCTTGCCGAGGAGGGGAAGGCGCTCGAGGGCGCACTCCAACTGGCGGAGTCGGTGCTGGTCAACGGCCCGACGGCGGTCGCCGCTTCGAAGGAGATCATGTTCCGGTCGGCGTCCTGGGCGACCGAGGAGGAGGCCTGGGTTGCGCAGCTGCCCATCGCCCGCCCCGCCCTGCAGTCGGCCGACCGCAAGGAAGGGCTCACCGCGTTCGCCGAGAAGCGCAAGCCGATCTGGCAGGGCCGCTGATCCCGGCCCGGGGCCACTGCTGACCGGTCAGCCAGCCGGCTGACCGGTCAGCAGCAGCGCGCGGACCATCACCTTGGCCAGCCCGACGGTGCGATCCAGGTCGACCGCGTCCGGGTCGGCGAGGTACTGCAGGGCGACCCCGCGCAGGATGCCCTCGATCAGCACCGCCGTGGCCTGCACCTCGCTGTCCCCGCCGACGCCGCCGAGATCGGCCCGCGCGTCCCGCACCATCTCGGCGATGTGGCCTCGAGTGATCGCGTTCGTCTTGGCGACGGCGGGGCGTAGCCCGGGGGTCGAGGTCAGGCCCTCGATCAGGATCACGTACATCGCCCTGGCGTTGGCGTCGTGGTTGCGCACCCCGGCGAAGTAGACCTCGAACAGTCGGTCGAGGGCTGCCATCCCGTGTACGTCGACGGCTTTCAGCTGGTCGGCGGCCCGCTCCCTGATGGTTGCGACCACCGCCTGCATGCACGCCTCTTTCGAGCCGAAATGATGGCTCACCAGGCCGCGGCTCAGCCCGGCCTCCTTGCCGATCTCCACGAGCGAGGTCCCCGCGTAGCCGCGAGTTCCGAGCAGCCTGATCGCGGCCTGGATCAGGCGCAGCCGTGACTCGGCGCGCCGTTCCGCCTGCGTGCGGCGTTCGGTCACGGTCAGAGCCTATCCAGCGGCGATGCCGCGCGCCGGCACGCCACTTCCCCACGAACGGCGGCTTCCGATACCGTTGGCATCCGAATTCCCTTAGAATCTTGAATCGGCGGGCCGAGTAAATCCGGAGGATGTTGTGCCCCGGTTGACCAGGCAGCAGAGCAAGGCACGCACCCGCGCGGCGCTGATCAAGGCCGCCCGGGCGCTGTTCCTGTGTCGGGGTTACCAGGCGACCTCGCTGGAGCAGGTGGCTGAGGAGGCGGACTACTCCAAGGGTGCGGTGTACTCCAACTTCCGGGGCAAGGAGGAGCTCTGCCTCGCCGTGCTGGACGACATCAACCACCGTGAGGTGGGCGAGCTGGTCGAGCTGCTGAGTGCGCCGGCCGACTTCGAGGCGGCGTTGCGGGCCCTGGACGGCTGGGCGGAGCGCGTGCTGGGCAGCGAGAGCTGGACCGTGCTCGGCGTGGAGGCCGTCGCCGCCGCGCACACCAGCCCCAGCCTGCGGGAAAAGCTGGCGCAGCGCGACGAGGCGCTGGTCGGCCAGCTCGCCAGGGCGCTGCGCCGGGCCGTCGAGGCGGGCCGGATCACGCTCACCGGCACGCCGGAGGACGTCGCGGTGATCCTGATCGGCACCGGGATCGGCCTCGGCCTGCAGCGCGCGATGAACCCGGCGATCCGGTCGGGCCTGCTCGGCCAGGCCACCCGTGCGCTGATCCACCCCGCCGCGACCCCGTCCGACTTCGCTGTCCCGACGACCGCGCACTGAAACCAACGGAGGCCCAGATGGACACCAGCAAGATCGAGCAGAACCCAGTGGTGAAGGCGATCGGCTTGCAGGCGCTGCACCTGCACCAGGCGATCTACGAGCGCACCGACGGCCGGCTCGGGCACAACCTGTTCGGCACACCCTGCCTGCTGCTGCGTACGACCGGCGCGAAGACCGGGGCCGCCCGCACCAACGGCCTCGTCTACGCCAAGGACGGGGCGGACTACCTGGTCGTGGCCTCGTTCGGAGGCGCCCCGCAGGCCCCGGGCTGGTACCACAACCTGCTGGCCAAATCCGAGGTGGAGATCCAGGTCGGCACCGCGCGGCACCGGGTGACGGCCCGCCCGGTGGTGCCCGGCGACGCCGACTACGAGCGCCTCTGGGACATCGTCAACAAGCACAACGCGGACCGCTACCGTGCCTACCAGCGTGCCACCACCCGGCCGATCCCAGTGGTGGCGCTGACGCCGACCGACTGACCGGCTACGACTCCAGGTCGAACTCGGCGTTGCGTACGCCGGCTAGGAAGGCCTGCCACTCCCTCGGGGTGAACTCGTGGGTCGGCTTCATGGGTTCCTTGGAGTCGCGCAGCGAGATGTTGCCGTTCATCAGCCGGCTCACCTCCACGCATCCGCCGTTGCCCGAGAAGCTGCTCTTCTTGTATTGCCCAGTGGGGATCATCGCTTGTCCTTCGGGGGAGCGAGGTTGGACATGATTTTTGTCAGGAATGCCTGGGAGTCCGAGGGATCCATGGCGGTGTGACTGACCGAGTCGAAGAGTCGCAGGTATTCGAGGACGCTGGACTCTTCCTCCAGGTACCGATCGCCGGAGTGGGTCTCGACGCTGACGATGTCCCGGTCGATCTCGTCGGCGAACTGGAAGATCGTGAACATACCCATCAGACCCGCGTGTGCGCCCGCCTCGAAGGGCAGGACCTGGATCGTGACGCGGCGGGTGTCCGCCAGCTGTTTGAGACGGTCGAGCTGTCGCCAGGTCTCTTCCTCGGACCCGATGATCCGCCGCAGGGCGGCCTCGTCGATGACGGTGATCAGGCGCGTCGGGCTGTCCGAGGCGAGCAGGATCTCCTGGCGCCGGGTGCGGATCTCGACGAGCTGGGCGATGTGCCCGGAGGCCTTCTTCGGGGGGATGGCCCGCAGGATGTGCGCCGCGTACTCGGGCGTCTGGAGCAGCCCCGGGATGACCGACTGGGCGTAGGCGCGAATCACCGACGCGCCGGACTCGAAGTCCAGGTAGGCGTCGAACGGCTGTGAGATGACCTCGGAATACTCTTTCCACCACGCCTGCCGGCGGCCCGTGCTCATCCACTTGCGCAGCCGGTCCGCGGTCGGCGCGTCCACCTCGTAGTAGCTGATCAGGTCGCGGATGTCCCGAGGTTGTGGGACGCCCTGCCCGTTTTCCAGCCTGCTCAGCTTGGACGTGGAGATCAGCGTGTCGTCCGCGACCTGCTCGAGGGTGCGCGTGTCCCGCAGCCGCCGCAGCTCGGCACCGAGGCGCCGCCTGGGCAGCAGTGGGCCCTCGGCCGTCGCCATGACACCTCCCCGGTCGGCGAGCAGAGGCTGCGTAACCATGCAGTCTCCTCTGCGAGTCCCAACTATCAAAGGCCTGTTTGGGTACGCCTCGATCGGGTACTCATGTCGCACACCCTACCACCAACTTTCATATGGGATTCCCAAACGGAGCTTGTGTATGGGTGTTGCGGATGCGATCCTATGACTGGGCTCCCATCGGCGCCTCCGGCGACGACCCGCCTGGAGTCTCCCCACAGAAGGGGGCGTGCTCATGACCACGCCAAGGGGTACGCGGGAACTGGCCGGGCGCTTGCCCGGCCCGCACTACCAGCGGCGGCCACGATGAGCGCCGAGGGGATCCTGACCGTCGGGTACGTGCTGTGGACCCTGGTCACGCTGGCGATCTACCTCGCCTACCGCGTCGACACCCGGGCACAGGACGACGCATGGCGGCGGATCGAGGAGGAGCGGCGCAAGCTCAGTGACGAGTGGCGGACGCCCCGATGAGCGCCGCGACGCTGCTGATCGCCGGGTTCGTCGTGACGGTGCTGGCCTACCTCGGCTACCTGTACGGCGCGCCGGCCCGGCGGGCGCACTGGCGGCTGATCGCCGAGGAGCGGCGCAGGCTGTGGGAGGCCCGGCGGATGTTCGAGCGGTACGAGCGGGACCGGCGCCACCCCGATGACAAGGCGGAGCTGGCCGACTACCTGCGCGACCGGTAGCGGCCGACAGAGCCCGGCCCGGCCCGGCTCGGTCCGGCCCGGGTCCGGTGTGACGGGGGCCGTCGCGGCGACGCGGCGGCCCCTGTCGGATCGCACAAGGGGTGGCCCGGTTGCCGAGGTGGGATTCGTGGGTCCGGTCAGTACCGCTGCCGGGGACCCGACCTGCATCGTATGGCCCAGGTCACTCCGGGTCGCGGCCTCGCGGGCCGGGCCGGAGTGGGCAGGGCGGCGCAGTCGGTGCCGTCCCCGGCCCCCATGAGGTGTCCCATGACCATCGGCAAACCCGCAACGAGGCGGCGCCACCCGGTCGACGAGCTGCTGCCGGTCGGCAAGCTCGCGGTGTACGGCTTCCAGCACGTGCTGGCCTTCTACGCCGGCGCCGTCGTGGTGCCGATCCTGCTGGCCGGCGCGATCGGGCTGACCGAGCGCGAGCTGATCCACCTGATCAACGCCGACCTGTTCACCTGCGGTATCGCCTCGATCATCCAGTCGGTCGGGTTCTGGAAGGTCGGCGTGCGGCTGCCGCTGCTGCAGGGCGTGACGTTCACGGCGGTGTCGCCGATGATCGCCATCGGGCTGGCGGCCGGCGGCGGCAGCCAGGGCCTGCTGGTGATCTACGGCTCGGTCATCGTGGCCGGCCTGGCGACGTTCTTCGTGGCGCCGTTCTTCAGCCGGCTGATCCGGTTCTTCCCGCCGGTGGTGACGGGGTCGGTGATCCTGATCATCGGGCTGGCGCTGCTGCCGGCGGCCGCCTCGGACGCCGTGGGTGGGGCGGCCCACACGGACCCGACGAACTCCCGCAACCTGGCGTACGCACTGGGCACGCTCGCGCTGATCGTGGTCATCCAGCGAATCTTCAAGGGCTTTCTGGCCACCGTCGCGGTGCTGGTCGGGCTCGTCGTGGGGACCGGGGTGGCCTGGGCGCTGGGGGACGCCACCTTCGGCGCGGTCGGCGAGTCGGCCTGGTTCGGGGTGACCACGCCGTTCTTCTTCGGGATGCCGAAGTTCACCGTCGCGGCGATCATCTCGATGGTCGTGGTCATGCTGATCACCGCCGTGGAGACGACCGGCGACGTGTTCGCCACCGGTGAGATCGTGGACCGGCGGATCGGCCGCGCCGACATCGCCAGGGCGCTGCGCGCGGACGGGCTGGCCACGGTGATCGGCGGGGTGCTCAACTCCTTCCCCTACACGTGCTTCGCGGAGAACGTCGGGCTGGTCCGGCTGACCAGGGTGACCAGCCGGTACGTGGTCGCCGCCGCCGGCGTGTTCATGATCTTGATCGGCATGGTGCCCAAGGCTGGCGCGATCGTCGCCGGCATCCCGTCGCCGGTGCTGGGCGGCGCGGCGCTGGCCATGTTCGCCACGGTCGCGGTGGTCGGCGTGCAGACGCTGTCCCGGGTGGACTTCCACGACCACCGCAACGTGGTGATCGTCGCGTCCAGCGTCGGCCTGGCGATGCTGGTCACCGCGCAGCCCGAGCTGGCCAAGGCGGTGCCCGGCTGGGCGGAGGTCATCTTCGGCTCGGGTATTACGCTCGGTAGCTTGACCGCGATCGTGCTCAACGTCGTGTTCCACCACATCGGCAAGGACTTCGGCCCCGCCGTCGCGGGCACCCCGGGGGCCGGCTCGGTGCGGCTGGACCAGGTCGACCGGATGAGCCGGGAGGAGTTCGTGCGCACGTTCGGCCGGCTGTTCCAGGGGCCGACCTGGGTGGTCGAGCGGGCCTACGAGCACCGGCCGTTCGCCGACACCGGCGAGCTGCGCGCCGCGTTCCAGGAGGCGCTGTTCTCCGGCACCCGGGGCGAGCAGCGCGACCTGATGGCGTACTACCCCGACCTCGGCGGCGACCGGGTGGCCGACGGCGAGGCCGGCGAGGACTCCACCCTGGACCAGTCCAGCGCCGGCCTGACCAGGCTCGCCGAGGTCGACCAGGCCGAGTTCGGCGAGCTCACCGCCGCGTACCGGGACCGCTTCGGCATCCCGCTGATCGTCTGCGTGCGCGACGCGGAGAAGCGGGAGGCCATCCTGCGGGACGGCCGGCGCCGGCTGGCCAACTCGCCGGCCCAGGAGCACGCGGCCGCCCTGATCGAGATCGCCAAGATCGCCAACCGCCGGTTCCAGGACCAGGTGGCTGAGGCAAACCCCATCCACAGCGCCCGCACGCGGGCCTTCGGCCAGGAGAGCACGTGAGTCTGGACTCCTTCAACGCGCTGCCCGAGGCGGCCGCGCTGGCGCGGCTGCTCGGCTGCTGCGCGGCGCCCCGCTGGGCCGGCGAGGTGGCGGCCGGCCGGCCGTACCGCTCGGTCGAGGAGCTGCACGCGGCCGCTCTGGGCGCGCTGACCGACGCCGACGTGACCGCCGGCCTGGCCGGGCACCCCCGGATCGGCGACCGGACCGGCGACGAGCGGTCGCGGCGCGAGCAGCGCGGGGTGGCCGGCGCGGACGCCGACCTGCTCGCCGCGCTGGCCGCCGGCAACCGCGCCTACGAGCAGCGGTTCGGGCACGTGTACCTGGTCTGCGCCAGCGGGCGCGGCGCCGCCGAGCTGCTCGCGGCGCTGCACGGCCGGCTCGGCAACGACCCGGCCACCGAGCGCGGCGTGGTGCACGCCGAGCTGGCCGCGATCAACCGGCTCCGGCTGGACCGGATGCTCGGCGAGCTGACCCCGACCGGGGCCGTCCGATGAGCCTGTCCACGCACGTGCTGGACGCAGGGCTGGGCCGCCCGGCCGCCGGCGTATCCGTCCGGCTGGAGCGCGCCGGGGCCGTCGGATCTCTTGCCGAGGCCAGCACGAACTCCGACGGTCGGGTCCCGGACCTCGCGGCGGAGCTTCCCGTGGGCGACTATCGACTCACCTTCGGTACCGGCGGCTACTTCGCCGCCACCGGCCAGCGGGGGTTCTACCCGGAGGTGGTCGTGACGTTCACCGTCACCGACCCGGCGCGGCACCACCACGTGCCGCTGCTGTTGTCCCCGTTCGCCTACTCGACGTACCTCGGGAGCTGAGATGAGCTCGAACCCCCGCATCGTGCTGGCCGACAACCAGTACGGCAAGGCGGAGACCCGGGTGGTCCGGATCTACCGCGACACCGACCGGCACGAGATCCGCGACGTCTCGGTGTCCACCGCGCTGCGCGGCGACTTCGCCGACGCCCACCTGCGCGGCGACCAGTCCAAGGTGCTGCCCACCGACACCCAGAAGAACACCTGCTACGCCTATGCCAAGGACAAGGGGCTGCGCGAGATCGAGCAGTACGCGCTCGCCCTCGGCCGGCACTTCGTCGCCGACGTGGCCCCGGTGAACGGCGCGCGGATCGAGGTCGAGGAGTACAGCTGGGACCGTGTCGAGGTGGACGGGCGCGAGCACGACCACACCTGGGTGCGGCGCGGCTCCGAGGTGCGCACCACCGTGGTCACCGTTCAGGACGACCGGGCCTGGGTGGTGTCCGGGCTGCGTGACCTGGTGCTGCTCAAGTCGACCGGGTCGGAGTTCGCCGGCTTCCTGACCGACGAGT
>Ga0137415_10005325_pt1 | contig 12733 bp, 9 predicted proteins | sample CZODoug3_1_1_16f_FD_183082 | JGI IMG/M metagenome (GOLD analysis project Ga0137415, IMG submission 183082) | Vadose zone soil fungal communities from Angelo Coast Range Reserve, California, USA - CZODoug3_1_1_16fungal (Hybrid Assembly) | ecosystem: Environmental > Terrestrial > Soil > Vadose... | reverse complement strand
ATCCACACTTCAAATCCTAACTCTGCCAGCAGTCGTTCGAACCAGCGGGAATATCCGGTCGCCTCCATCCCCACTCGTACGTGGACTCCTCGCAGCTGCAGGTCTTGATAGAACTGCTCGGCCTCCCCATCGCTGTGGTTCAGTCGTCGTTCCTCATACTCGCCAGTTCCTTCTATCAAAAATGCAATCTGCTGAAAGCTCGGGTGATAATCTACGCCTATCATCATGTTCGGCTCCTTCCTCCCGAGCCTCTGGTCGTCAAGCAACCAAAGTCTACTCGGGTCGAGGGAGCCGACACTGTTATGCAATCATGTGGTTCCTGAGCCGATTGCGTTCTCGATATTGCAAAACACAGAGAATCACTCCTCCAAAGAAGCCGACGGCGTAAGACGTGTTGCCGATCAGCCCTGAAACGAAATCGCGAGCTCCTTGGGATCAGAAGGCTGCAGCCGCTTACCTCGATCAGCGGTCTCTTGAGGTTTGCGGTTCCGGAGCCGAAGTGGCGGCCCCCACGCCATCCGGGTGGATGGCATGCACGGTCACGAGATGAAACCCCAGAACGTCGAGGCCATTCTCCAGATCGACCTTGATCAAAGCTTGAAAGAATGGAGGCTGGCCTTCAGTTTTCTTTAGGCCCAGGGAGGTAAGTCGCGCCGTGAGTTCTGCGACACCGGGCTCGGAAGTGAGAAATCCCGTGGCGCCGGAACACCCCGAAGTGTCCAACCCTCCGACTACGGCGATATACCGGCCAGGGATGATCCCAGGCCCAACAGTGATGAGGGCGTAGTCCGACTTCACCGTTTGCGTGACCGGGTCACGCTCGGTCTTGTAGACAGGCGCTTCGCCTGGAAGAGGATGACGGTTGACGATGCGCCCGTTCCACAGTTCGTCCTCCATTTTGGGGAGCTCGTACACGAAATCTTGTCCCGTAGAAGGGAGCTGGGCGACGGCATCGTTTTGAAACGATGAGCCGATGAGGATGACATTGTGCTCCTGGAGATCATGAATGGTGACCAATCGGCTGCGCTTCAGGGTGGTGTCATAACCCATTCGCGAAAAGAGGCGGGTAAATCTCCAAATTGCTTCCACGTCGCCAGTGCCGGTGTAGCTATATTCGTAGAAGAGTGGCCCGGCCTTGGCCACGAGAGACGGATTGGAGGCGAATTGGCGCGCGAGATGCGGGTCTACCGGGGAGCCGCGGTTGTCGCTGGCGCCGCGTCGAAAACGAAATAGATCGTTAGTGCGGTCGATCAGAAACACGGCGTTAGCGTATCCAATGATGAGGCCGCGATCCTTGCCGAGGAAAGTAACCCAGAAATCACGGACGGCGTTATCGGGATTGCCAGCCGGCGGGTCGACCGCAGAAGCCGTCCGATGCAGAAATCCAATTTCGGACCAGTGCAATTCAACCAGGGTACCCGCGATGGCGAGCGCCGCCAACAAAGAGAGCGCGACGACTGGATGCGAAAGGAAAAATTGACCGAATTGTTTGGGACCCTGGGCTTTGGCAGCAGCGGTTCCATTTCCAGAACCGCGGGGCGTTCTAATCGCGGTGGTGGCGGCGGCAGTTGGTTGCGAGGGACTGTTCTGGGGAAGAGATAATGACGTCCGAATGCCGATGCTGGGAACGTAGTGACCGGTGGGAATTTCTACGAAGATAGGGTCGTTGGCGCCTTCGTTCTGATAATACTCCTTGAGTTTCTGGCGGATGCGGTGCATTTCGACGCGAACGACGGGGTCAATCTTGGGGTCGTAGCCGTCACCACGGCCGAATACATCTATACCAATCGTATATTCTTTCAGATGTGTGACTTGTCCCTCAGCGGATTTCGAGGTTACATACTGTAACAAGCGCTGTAACGCCGGAGCGTTTCGAAAAGACCCAGAGCGAAGAATCCGATCGAGCTGCTCTCGAACTTGCTCGGGAGAGGCCTTCAGATGTTGACTGGTTGCCGTGTCGTATTCGGATTTCATGGCTCCTCAGTCTGGTGGCGGAGCGCATAGCGGCTTTCGCCGGACGAAAGGTGGCTGTAACCGACCACCTATCCCTTTTGTAACCCCATTCTACTTGTGCGGAATGGCCGACTTCAACTATTCGATTGACATAGGGGCGTGGGGGTGTTGGCTGCCCCTGTGAGTCTAAATGGGCTGACTCTTCGAAGGAGGGTGGGATGCGAAAGAACAAGGTCATAGCGTTTGCTGTTTTCCTGACTTTTATGGTTTTCTCCGTGAGTGCGGCGTTCGGTCAGGCCATCACGGGGACGCTGCTGGGGACAGTCTTGGACTCCTCGGGAGGCTCCGTCGCCGGTGCTGAAGTTACCGCGACCAATATGGATACTGGGGTGAGCCGCACAACCACGACTGGGCCCGAGGGCTACTATTCCATTCCAAACCTGCCTCCCGGTCGATACAGCGTCACCGTGAAATTCGCTGGGTTCAAAACGGCGACTTCCCACGACAACGTCGTTCAGGTGCAGCAAACGACGCGGGCCGATTTCACCATGTCTGCGGGTGACGTGTCGCAGACGGTCCAAGTCACATCGGAAGCGCCGTTGGTGCAGAGCACGTCTTCAGACATTGGCTCGGTCATTGAAGCCAAGGAAATTAACAACCTTCCACTGAATGGGCGGCTATTCGAGCAATTGGTGACGATTACGCCAGGAGCGGCGGCGGCGGGCTGGAGCGACTTTGCAGAGAATCCGTCGGCGGCCGGTGCGGTCACCCCAACACAGGCGGTGGTAAACGGGCTGCCGTGGTCGGGAAACCTGTACATGGTGGATGGAGTCCATAACGAAGAGCCGCTGAATGCCTTTATCAGCATCACCACGCCTCTGGCGGCAATTCAGGAATTCAAGATTGAGACGAGCAACCCGACCGCCGAATACGGCTCGTTTGGAGGCGCAGTGGTGAACCTCACGACCAAGTCAGGCACCAATGAATTTCATGGAGAAGTGTTCGAGTACATTCGAAACGACGCGTTTAATGCGCGCGATTTCTTCAACCATCGTCCTGGCAGCAGGAAAGCTCCTTATCACGCAAATCAGTTCGGTGGGGCGATCGGCGGGCCGATCAAAAAGGACAAGATATTTATTTTTGGGGACTACCAGCAATTGTTGCAGCACAATGGCGTGACGAATACGCGCACGGTGCCTACGGCGCTCCAGCGGCAAGGCATTTTCACTGAGGGAACGCAGCCTCCGATTACGAACACGGCTGCTTGCACGCCCAACCCTTGCACGAGTAATTCAGTTCCGCAAAGCGATATAAACGCAATTTCGAAAGCACTTCTGGATCCCAGCGTGATTCCCTTGCCGAACGTCCCTGGAGCGCTTGTAAATAATTTTACGGTTAGCACGGTCAACACACAAAATGTACCGCAATTCGACGTGCGGGCCGATTATGCGATGTCTGACAAGAACCGATTTTTCGTCCGCGAATCTTATGCCCATCGAGACTTCACGAACCCGCCTCCGGGCACTATTTTCATGTTTAGCGACCCCAACTCAACGTCCGCGAACCACAACGCGGTAATTTCTTGGGACCACATTTTCTCGGGCACGACCACTAACGCGCTGCGCATCGGATTCAATCGCTACTTTACGAGTGATGCGGCCACCTCGAATAGCGTTGACGAAAATAATAAACTCGGAATTCCCAATGGGAACCTGGCAGCGTTTCCCAATACGTCTGGAATCGCACAGTTCAATATCCCCGGGTTCGGGAATGGCGACAACCACCTGACCGGCGACCCGGGTTGGACCAATGCGGTGCGCATCGCCAATATTTTCGAGTATTCCGACAATGTGATCATGGTCCGCGGCAAGCACAGCATCAAATTTGGCGGAGATATTCAGCGAATTCAATCAACGTTAACGAACTCCCAGAATGACCCGCGCGGAATCTTCAATTTCCAAGGAAGCTACACAGGCTATCAGTTTGCAGACTTCCTGGTGGGCTTGCCGAATCAGGTGATACGCGACTTTGTCGTGACGCGTCCGGCGGTGCGGATGACGTTCGCAGGTTTTTTCGCACAGGACGACTTCCGGGTGACGCGGAAGCTGACACTGAATGTGGGCCTGAGGTGGGATGTGTACACGAGACCCGTCGATGCGCATAACCACCAGAGCAACTTCGTGCCGTCGACGGGCTTGATTCAGATCGCTTCGTCGAGTAATCCCGGGCCGAACGTGGATACATATCACGGAAATTGGGGGCCGCGCGTTGGTTTCGCGTACTCTCCCGACAATGGACGAACGGCCGTTCGCGCCGCGTACGGCATCAGCTATTTCCCCGATAATTTCGGTGCGACCGGCGGCACTCTGGAGCGGAATTATCCGTTTTTCCTAATTATTACGCAGAAGGCGACTTCCCAGACCGATCCCGCGCAGGCTTTGAAGCTGAGCAACGGGTTGCCGGTTGCGCCGGCCGTCACGGCCACGCCGGGCGGAACCCTGACGCCGCCGCCGAATTTTGCGGTATTCGTAGTATCCAAGAACTTTCGGCAGGATGCAGCGCAGGTATGGAATGTCAGCGTGGAACGCCAACTTATGACTAATATGTCCTTGCGCGCCGCATACGTTGGAACGCACGGGACGCATCTGTATCGAGACCTTCAGCTTGACCAGTGCGATCCGGCGGTCGCGGCGGTCACACCGCCTCCGGCTTGCCTGCCGTTCTTTGCTGTAGCTCCGACGATCACGGAAATCCATCAACGCAACGGGGACGGCTATTCGCATTACAACTCGGGACAATTCCAACTGCAAAAGCGAACAAATATCGGTCTGACGCTCATTGCTTCTTACACTTGGTCAAAGATGATCGATAACACAGACAGCGTCGTCTATCCATACAGAGATAGCCTAAACCGAGGTCTGGCGCGCGGGTTCAAGGGCTCCGATATCCCGCAGAACCTAACTATCAGCTATAACTACGATCTCCCGTTTGGGCGTGGTCGCAGCTGGCTGACTGATGCATCGGGAGCGATGAACTACATCGTGAGCGGATGGTCAGCCAGTGGAATTACGACATTTCAGTCGGGTGTACCATTGCAGGTGACCGTTGCTAAGAACCTACTCAACAATTTCGGCGGAGGCAACCCTGCAAACCTTACTTGCACAAGCGTCTCTGAGCCGAAGACCGTAAGCCAATGGTTTGACACTAACTGCTTTGCGGCACCCCCAGCCTTCACTTTCGGCAACTCGGGAGTAGGGCATGTACGCGGGCCGGGCGAGAGCAACTGGGATTTCTCTCTGGCCAAGTCAACGCCTCTGGGCGCCGAGAACAGGCAACTGCGGTTTGAGGCAGACTTCTTCAACTTGTTCAATACTCCTCATTTCTCGAACCCCGGCACAACGTTTGGGGCCGGCAACTTTGGCGTGATCAGCGGTACTCGGCTGCCGCCGCGGTACATTCAATTTGGACTCAAACTTTTGTTCTGAGTGTGTATGCGTCGGCAGACGCGTACCAGATCGATACGGGACCCCGTCCCTAGGTAAGCCGGGCCAGTGTGGCGCAGTCCACGTCGAGGGCGCTCCAGAAGACAAGTGGTGGGGCGACCACACGGCTCGCCGGTTGCTGAAATGGGGCGCAGCCTTGCCTGCTTAGCGCAGGCAGGCTCCTGTGGACTGGTGGAAGCACCTTTATTTCTTTCCGCTAAATCAAGTTAAGATCAGACCAACATGAGATCGCCTATTTCATTGCGTCGCCGGAAGCAGATCACGATTTTCTCCACCGGGCTCGCGGTCGTTCTGTTGACCATGCTGGCAGCGAGCTATCAACAAACTGAAGAATCGGCCAGACACAGTCGAGGATCCGCGCAGTCCCGCGTAGGGCTGCTCGATTTGGACACCTCGGACCCGAATCTCGCGGCAGCATTTGGGTGGGCACGCCGACAGGCGCTGGCGTACTCGTTCAGCGGCGATCTAGTTGGCGATTGGTACGAAGCCGCGTTGCCGGGGCGGCAAGCCTTCTGCATGCGCGACGTGTCGCACCAATGCATGGGCGCCCATGCGCTTGGGTTAGCGCGGCACACGCGGAACATGCTGGCGAAATTTGCGGAGAACATCTCCGAGGAAAAAGACTGGTGTAGCTACTGGGAGATCAACCGGGAGAATCGTCCCGCGCCGGTGGACTATCGCGATGACGCGGATTTCTGGTACAACCTGCCGGCCAATTTCGACGTTCTGGACGCCTGCTTTCGCATGTATGTGTGGAGCGGCGATCGGGCATATCTCACGGATGGAGCGTTTCTAAACTTTTACAAACGAACCGTTCATGAGTACGTGGCGCGCTGGGACTTGGGGATTGATCGGATCATGACGAGGCCGCGCATCATGAACGTTCGCAGCCGGCCGGGTTCGACTAATCGATTCCAGACAAACCGAGGAATCCCGAGCTACGAGGAGAGTGATCCGAACTTTGTGGTCGCGATCGACCAAATTGCGGTGCAGTACGCCGGATACCTAGCGTATGCGCGATTCGAGCAACTCCTCGACAACGAGGAGGAGTCTCGGGCCTTTCTGAAGCGAGCGAATGAGGTGAAATCGTTTTTGAATCAAGTGTGGTGGGACAAGGAGTCGGCCAGTTATTACTCCTCTTTGGGACTGGATCGCAAACTGAGAAAGCATGGATTGAATCTGGCGGTTCTTTACTATGGGGCTGCGGAAGATGGGCCGAAATCAGAATCCGTTGTGAACGCGATACTGCGAAGGGTCGGGAACAAGGAGCCCATCGGTATCGAAGAACAGTCCCATTTGCCAGAAATCTTGTACCGTTATGGAAAACCGGACCAGGCCTACGAGCAGATTCTCGATCTAACGGGAGAGGGGAAGAATCGCCGCGAGTATCCCGAAGTCTCTTACGCGGTGATTGGCGCGATCGTTACGGGATTGATGGGGGTTGAGTTGGTCCTGGCAGAACCCCAGAAAGCTCTGCAGGAGGCTCTCTATGTTGAGGGGACGGTTAGCACATTGTCGCGCTTAACGCCGAAGATCAAGTGGGCGGAACTGCAGCATGTTCCGATCCGGGCGAACGAAATCTCGGTGAGGCACGACGGGTTGAGCAAGACGACGCTAACTAACACGGCCGGGCCAGCGCTGATGTGGAATGCCTGCTTCCCCGGTCTACATCGCAAGTTGCTGGCAAACGGCAAGGCAGCAGAGGTAACTCCATCCGGCCGTGCGCGAAACGACCAACCGCTCTCATGTATCACGATTGCCGTCGGCTCTGGCGAGAGCAAGATCGTACAGACGGCCGAGTGAAAAGACCAATCAAGGCTGCTATGAGCTTGCCGATCAAGTGCTTGGAGTTCGTGGCCATCCTCGTTGTCTCGGCAGACACAGGGCTTTTGGAAGGCATCCTCCCCTACGTCCGAGCAGAGTGGGGCAAATGGCCAATCTTCGAGGGAACCACGAGACCGAATCGGCGGAAATGCGACCTTACGCTGGACCTCGTGCTCCGATGTTGGGGGCTTACTTGGGCTGTTTCGCAAAGGACATAGCATGCAACGAACTAGCAGGTCCGGGTAGGTCTAACTCCCGGTAATAATCGGCTGCACGGAAGTGATCTGTTGTTGGCGTACCCCGATTAGTAATGAGAAGTCGGCTTGTGGGAAGTGTGGGATGCGTCGCGCTCCCGGTGTTTTGTTTGGTGTCTTTGGTGTCTGTTTGGGGCCGAAATTGGCGCTATTTATGCGGAAGAATTGAAAGAGTTGAAACAGGCGAGATCGTAGAAATCGGCACTATCCATGCGGTTTCCCTGCATGTTGATGAAAAGATGGTAGGATAACAAGAGCGGCTAGGTGAGTATCCCACCCTCTCCGCCAGTTTCTCTTGCCCAAGATCGCCAGATTTGCTTCATTCCAACGTCCCTCAAATCCTGGAGTTTTCCGTCAGGAATGCAATCCGAGCCGGGGCACCGAGGGAGCGAAGTGCCGGCGATCGTGCCACAATAGGGTTGTAGGCACGAGCACGCAAGCCTGGACGGGAGGAAGCTATGGATGTGGGACTGATTGGATTGGGGAGGATGGGAGCGGGAATCGCGAAGAGTTTGCTGCGTGCCGGGCATCGCGTGACAGTGTTCAACCGCACGCGTGAGCGCGCGGAGGCGCTGCGCAAGGATGGCGCGGCTGTCGCGGGTTCTGTTGCGGAAGCGTGCCACGGCGATGTGGTGCTGACCATGCTGGCCGACGATGCGGCAGTAGAGGCTGTCGTGTTTGGCGAGGGCGGCGTTTTGAACTCGCTGGCGCGAGGTCGTGCGCACATCTCGCTGAGCACCATCAGCGTGGCGCTGAGCGATCGCTTGGCGACGGAGCACGCTCGCGCGGGACAGGATTTCATCGCCGCGCCGGTGTTTGGCCGGCCGGAAGCGGCCGAAGCAGGGAAGCTGGCCATCGTCGCAGCGGGCCCAAAGACAGCGGTCGAGCGGTGCGAGCCGTTGTGGGAAGCGATGGGGCAGAAGTTACTTGTGATTGGCGAACAGCCGTCCAAAGCGAACGTCGTCAAGCTGACTGGCAATTTTCTGATTGCGACGGTGCTGGAATCGCTCGGAGAAGCTTTCGCGTTCGCGCGTAAATCCGGTGTCGACGCTGCGGCGCTGCTCGATTTTCTGACCAGCACGCTCTTCAATGCGCCCGTTTATAAAACATACGGCGGCTTGATCGTGCAGGGTAAGCATGATCAGGTCGGCTTTGCGCTGCCGCTTGGGCTGAAGGACGTGCGCCTGGTGCTGGAGGCAGCCGACGCGCAAAGAGTGCCCATGCCAATCGCCAGCGTGTTGCACGATCGGTTCCTGACAGCGCTGGCGCGCGGGCATGAGCGAAGCGACTGGTCCGTCGTAGGCCAAGTGGCGGCGGAGGACGCCGGGTTGGCCCGCGCGCAGAGCGCCTAGGCAGTGCCGCCCTTGCAAAGCATGAGAGGAGTTTGACCGAAGTCACCTCCAGCGTGTCGCCTCGTACTTCGCCACTGACGTTCGATTTGTCTACAAGTGCTACCTAATTCCCGAAGAAATGCGTTTCAAGACCTGCGCTTCTCTTCATGGTAGGCTCGGAGCCTGTTTGGGAGAGGCGAATGAGCGGACCGTGGGCAGGGAAATGGGCGCTGGTGACTGGAGCGAGCGCGGGAATCGGCGTGGCTCTGGCGCGGGAATTGGCGGGCGGCGGCACGAATCTGGTGTTGACTGCGCGGCGCAGAGAGCGATTGGAAAAATTGGCACGGGAGTTGGCGGCAGCGCACAAAATTCGCACCGAGGTATTCGCAGCGGACCTCGCGCAGCAGGATGCTCCGCAGCAGATTTTCACTTTCACTCTTGCGAAGCAGGTTGAGATCGAGCTGTTGGTCAATAATGCGGGATTCGGCGGCTACGGCGAATTCGCGACGTCAGACACGCAGCGGCTGCTCGACATGGTGCAGGTGAATTGCGGTGCCGTGGTGCATCTGACGCGCCTTTACTTGCCGCAGATGCTGAAGCGGAGCCGCGGCGACGTGCTGATTCTGGCCTCGACTGCGTCGTTTCAGGCGGTGCCTTTTATTTCCACCTACGCCGCCACGAAAGCATTTGATCTGCTGTTTGCCGAAGGACTCGCCGAAGAGGTTCGACCCTACGGCATCCGCGTTTGCGCGTTGTGCCCAGGCTCCACGGACTCGGAGTTTCACGAAGTAGCCGGCCAAGCGAGTTTGGTTGCCGCGATGAAGAATCGAGAAACAGCGGAGAAAGTCGCGCGGGTCGGATTGCAGGCGCTGGCTGCTGGCAAGAGCTATGTAATTTCCGGCATGGGCAACTATCTGGGTGCGCATTCACAGCGGCTGGTGCCTCGCCGGTTCGTCACGCGCATCACGGCCAGAATGTTCCGGCCGCCCGCAGCCAAGCCGGCTTGATGCCACAGCTCGGCAACCACTGCTGACACGCGCCGGACATGCTAAACGTCGAACCTACATAACCATGATTCTCACCGCGCAAAGCGCCGGCTGCTCGGGAACCTTTTTCCGTGCCTCCGGGAATTGTAAGAGAGCGCAAGGAATCTACGCGCCGCGAACGCCGTACCAGGAGAGATGAGTATCCCGGAGCAAGACAGGGACGACGTTCTGCTGCGGCGCGCTGCCAAAGGCGACGAGGAGTCGTTCGCGTTGCTGTATCGGCGCCATCAGGCACCGTTATACCGCTTTGCCTTGCGCATGACCGGCAATGCCTGGGCCGCCGAAGAAGTAGTGCAGGACGTGTTCATGACATTGATGCGCGAACCGAAGAAATATGACGCCGGGCGAGGCGCGGTGGGCGCGTATCTGTTCGGCATCGCCCGGAATCGGGTGATGAAACACCTGGAGCGCCTGCCGCGAGAGCTGTCGCTGGAAGCGTACAACGGTAACGGGGTTCGAGCGAGCGATGCAGCCGTCAATGCGTTTACTCCGGTGCATTGGGCCGAGCAACAGGAGCGCAGCCAGCGCGTGCGCGCCGCTGTACTGGAGCTGCCCGCGGAGTTTCGTGAAGCGGTGGTTTTGTGCGAACTCGAGGAACTGAGTTACGAGGAAGCCGCCCGGCTTAGCGGGTGCCCGATCGGCACGATCCGCTCGCGCTTGCACCGCGGGCGGGCACTCTTGATGGCCAAGCTGGAGATCCTGAGGGATGCGCCACGGCGCGTCAGCGCGGCAACGTAGAGCAAGACAAAGGAAGTGCATCATGAAGTGCGAAGAATTTGAAGCGATCGGTCTCGAGCGCAGCGGCCTGCGGATGGGCGAGCTCGATGCGGCTTTGCGGGACGCCGCTGCGGAGCATGCCGCCAAGTGCCCGAACTGCGCGGCGCTGCAGGAATCCTGGCAAGAAGCGCGGGTCGCGTTGCAAGCGTTACGTGAGACGACGCGAGATGCGGAAACGCCGCGGCGGGTGGAAATGCGGCTGCGGCAGGAATTTGGCATGCGGCATCGCACGGCGAGGGCGCGCTCCGCGGCGATCTTTGCGGCTTGGGCGCTCGCGGCAGCGGCTGTGTTGTTTGCCGGCGTGAGTTGGTGGAATTGGAGACTCGCGCAGACTCAGCGCGCCGACGTTTCGGCTCGAAATGCCGCGAAGATGAATGCGCCGGCTCCGGCGCCGTCGGGGACGGATACGTCCGAGGAGGTGACGCTCGTCGCCGACAGCGAAGCGGGCGACTTTACCCTGCTGCCCGGCAGCTTGCCGCATGACGTGGACGATTCGGCCATCGTGCGCGTAGGTATGCAGCGCGGCGCACTCAGCGCATTAGGTTTGCCGGTGAACGAAGAACGCGTGAGCGACTGGATTCAGGTGGATTTGCTGGTTGGCCAGGACGGTCTGCCCAAAGCAGTGCGGTTGCCGCAATCGCAATAGTGCGCGTTTGATTTCTTGAGGTGCGAGCTTAGAAACGCGGGAGAGAAGAGGAGACGAGACGATGAATCGTAATATTTGGGCCTGTTCGCTTGTGGGCGGGGCTCTGTTGCTGACAGCGGGAACTCCCAGGGCGCAAGAAACACCCCCTCCGCCTGCGTTCGGGCATCAAGCAGAAGGGCCGGACGGAGGCGGACCCGCGGGGCCATTTGCCGAACGCATCGAGTTAATGGGATTTGAAGGATTGAATCCCGGAAAAATTGTCAAAGGCGCTCCCTTTTCAGCGACGGCAAGCTCGGAAACCACACAAACACTGCAGGATGGGAACACGATCCATCGCACCACGTCGAGCGCGCTGTATCGCGACAGCCAGGGGCGATTCCGCAGGGAAGTCACGCTTTCCGGGTTTGGACCGCTGCAGGCATCCGGAAAGGCGCGCACGATGATTACGATTGGCGACCCCGTTGCGGGCGCGCATTACCTGCTGGACCCGGAGCAAAAGGTGGCGCACAAAATGACTCCACCCATGGGCGGTAAGCGCGGCGGATGGTCCAATGGGAACGCGGAGGCCTTCGACCAAAAGATGCAGCGGCGCATGGCCAAAGAGGAAGCTTCAGACGAACTGAAAAAGGAATCGCTCGGTACGCAAGCGATCAACGGCGTAAACGCCGAGGGTACGCGCATGACGCGCACCATTCCGGCAGGACAAATTGGAAACGACAAGCCAATTCAAATCGTGTCCGAGCGTTGGTATTCGCCGGACTTGCAGATCGTGGTGAAGAGCACGCGCAGCGATCCGCGCTTTGGGACCACTACCTATGCGTTGACCAACGTTCAGCGCGCCGAGCCTGCGGCGGCACTATTCACGGTGCCCGCAGATTACACGGTGAAAGAAGGCGGGCCAGGCGGTCCGTGGAATCACCGACGCGGGTTTCGCGGCGCTCCCCTGGCTGGTGGGACCGCCGATGCACCACCGCCGCCACCGGGCTTCTGACTTTGTAATTTGTTGGCGGCCTTCTCTCCTCAAGACGGACGCGCCCTTCCTGCGGTGTCCCCAAGGCCGCCGGGAGGGCGCAACCGTTTTAACGCTCAGATCGCCTGGTGTTCGCTAGAATTATCCAATGGACGAACAGAAACTCGCGCGAACTCTTAAACAAGAAGGGTTCCGTCACACCTACGTCTGGCAAGATGCGCCGAACGCGGCCTATCCCGATCACACGCATCCTACGGAAACCGCGCACATCATTCTGAGCGGGGAGATGACGCTGACGATGGACGCCGAGAGCCGGACGTATCGCGCGGGTGAACGCTGCGATGTGCCAGCAACGGCGGCTTCGATTTTCATGCGGTTGCGAATAATCGCAGAATCTAATGCGAGCGTCTCAATTCGCCGCGCAGAGAA
>Ga0137415_10005324_pt1 | contig 12734 bp, 9 predicted proteins | sample CZODoug3_1_1_16f_FD_183082 | JGI IMG/M metagenome (GOLD analysis project Ga0137415, IMG submission 183082) | Vadose zone soil fungal communities from Angelo Coast Range Reserve, California, USA - CZODoug3_1_1_16fungal (Hybrid Assembly) | ecosystem: Environmental > Terrestrial > Soil > Vadose... | reverse complement strand
GTTGGACAGCACGAACGAACGCAGCGACGACAGGACCTGGGCCTGGGTGGGAGCACCGGTCACCGGATCCGGTGCGGTCGGCAATAACGACAGATCGATGCCGGACATCACCAATCGGCTGGTAATGAACGTATTGAGCTGATCGGTGGTGAGTGCGGATGGGTCGACGGCCATAGGAGTCCTGTCCGGGAGAGAGCCGGGTGAGCTCGGGTGACGAGGGCTACCTCAATCAACCCCGGACGCGTTTCGGACCCGTGCCCGGTCAGTGACACACGAATTTCGGGCCGATCCTGCGCATCGCGGGTGCTGGGCCGACTGGCCGTAAAACGAGGTTGCCCGCGCTTCGCGGTGCTATAGCAACGCGAAGCGCGGACAACTTGGCCGGTAAGGGCGTCTAGCTGAGGTTCAGCGCTGTGTCGTCGATGACGAACGACGTTTGCAGTGAGCTGTCCTCGGTGCCGGTGAAGGTGAAGGTCACCGTCTGGCCGGCGAGTGAGGACACGTCGACCGACTTGGAGCTGTACCCCGTTGCGTGGTTGAGGTTGGAGTAGGTCACCAGCGTGGTCGATCCGGCCTTGACGGTGAGCTTGTCATAGGCGGTGCTGGTGGTCGTCTCACTCGTGTCGATGTGCAGGTAGAACGCGAGGGTGGCGTGGCAGCCGCTCGGGATGGCAACCGATTGGCTCAGGGTGTCGGTGTGCGTGGTGCCGTAGCCGTCTAGCCAGGCCTTCCAACTGCCGCTGTGCGCCGCCTCGCCGGAGGCGTTGTCGATCACCCCGGCCGTGGCCGACCACGGTGTGGCAGTACCGGTCTCGAACCCGGGGTTGACCAACTTCTGCCCCGAACAGCTCGTCCCACCGGACGGGTTGATCGTCCAGGAGAACTGGGCGCTACCCGTGGCGCTGGCGGAGTCGGTCGCTGTCGCGGTGACGCTGTAGGTCGTCGCCGTGGTCGGCGTGCCCGAGATCAGCCCGGACGAGCTGATCGACAGGCCAGCCGGCAGCCCGGTTGCCGACCAGGTGTAGGGCGCGGTGCCGCCACTGGCCGACAGTTGCAGGCTCACCGCCGTGCCCACCGTGCCGGTCTGGCTACCCGGGTTGGTCACCGTGACCCCGGTGGAACCGCCGCCGGACGTGAACGCCGCGGTGCCGTTCGGCGTGCCGAGCCCGGTCGGGCCGTCCCAGCCGGCGGTGCCGGTGCACAGGACGCTCGGCGAGCACGAGCCGTTCGATCCACTCGTGACATCGAACAGGTTGCCGGTGTGCGAGTAGGGGTAGGAGTTCGGTCGATCACTCGCACCCGGCGTGCCGGCGAGCGCGTACACCGATGCGATCAGCGGCGCCGAAAGGCTGGTACCGCCGTACACGCTCCAGCCGCTGCCGCCGTAGGTGATGTAGACGGCCAGGCCCGTGTTCGGGTCGGCGACTGCGGAGACGTCGGTGTCCGCGCGCTTGGTGCACGCGCTGATGCCGCTCTGGAACGAGGGCTTGGCGACGCTCACCGAGCAGCCGCTGCCGGCGCCGTTCCAGACCGATTCCGACCAGCCGCGGGTCGTGCCTGATGCGCTGTTGAGCGACGTGCCGCCGACGGACACGACGTACTGCGACGTGGACGGGTAGATCACGCCGGCCGAGTAACCGTCGTCGCCGCTGGATGCGGTGTAGACGACGCCGGTGTGGTTGAAGTACTGCGTGTCATAGCTCGGCGAGGTGCTGTCGTCGGTGCCGCCCCAACTCATCGAGATGTACTTCGCGCCGAGGGTGCGGGCGGTGTCGACCGCGGTGAACAGGTTGTCCGACGCGTCATTGGCTTCGACCAGCAGGATGTGGCAGGCCGGGCAGGCCGATGAGACGGCGTCCAGATCCAGGGTGATCTCGCCCGCCCAACCGGTGTTGCCGGTCGGCAGTGGGCTCGTCGCCCCGCTCTGGTTGACCTTCTTGAAGCAGCCGTTCGCCGTGGTGCAGGCCGCCAGCCCGTATTGCGACCGGTACGTGGCCAGGTCGGACTCGGCATTGGGGTCGTCGTAGGCATCGACGATGGCTACGGTCGGTGCTCCGCTCGCCGCCGGCAGCTTGTACGCCGCCTGGATGTCGGACGGTCCGTAGCCGGCCGGTACGGCGTCCGGTGTCAGCACCTTCGGCTCGTTGATGTCGGTGCGCTTGAGGGCGAAGCAGGTGAACTGGCCCTTGGCGACCTTCTGGCTACAGCTGTGCGCGAAGCTGGGGGTCTGCGCGCTCGCTGAGGTCGTCAGCGCGGAGGCAGAGAGTGCGACGGCTGCGATCGCCGCACCACCTGCGAGGACGGTTAATCCTCGGGACGGGAACTTCACTGGTACCTCCTGGGGGTGAGGTCGGCCCACGGGTGTGTGGTCCGCGCGTGAGGTTAGGGGTAAAGCGCCCGTAAATTGCCCGAATTGTTCGCAGGCCGTCTGGCTACTTCCGGACTAGCACCAAGCTGTCCGTAAATGCCTGTAACCGCACCGTGGTGCGGCGACTCCGAAACGCGTTCACATCACTGCAAACGGTAGCTGCGCGCTTGTGCACGGAACTGGGCGAGTCGCCGCACGTTCCTGCGTCGGCCGTACTGGCGGCCGTCGGTCCGCCTAGTGGACCGGTGGACACGCCAGTTCCAGAAAACACCGAGCACGCTGCGATCACGGCCGTGGCCGCCAGCGTTACGGGTAGCGAAATCGTGCGTGAATCCAGCTGATTCATTCCGATAATCGTCGTCCGCATGGGGAGGATCCGCCTCATACCGGTGGGTAGTTATGTCAGTGGTCTGGCAGCATGATCGTTGTGGACGGGCGGCGGGACGGGGCACTAGCCAAGCCGGTCGTCGCGCTGCTTGGGCGTAATGCGGAGATAACGCTGATCGAGCAGTTGATCAGGGATCAGCGGGATCATCCCCGTGGCCTCGTGCTCGAAGGTGAAGCCGGCATCGGCAAAACGGTCTTGTGGAACGCCGGCGTCGATCTCGCGTCGGCCAGCGGGCTCACCGTGCTCAGCACCCGAGGCTGCCAGCCCGACACGAATGTCTCTTTCGCGGCGCTGGCCGACCTGCTGGCGCCGGTCGTCGACACCATGCTCGACCAGCTGCCCGAACCGCAGCAGGTGGCGCTCGAGGTTGCGCTCGGACGCCGCGCCCCCGGCGCCGCGCAGGCGCTCGCCGGTGCTCGGGAGATTGGCGCGGCGGTGCTGAGCGTGCTGCGGCGCCTGGCGGCGGCCGGGCCGACCCTGGTGGCGATCGACGACGTGCCGTGGCTGGATCGCGCGAGCCTCGACGCGCTGCACTTCGCCCTGCGGCGCCTCGAGGGCGGCGAGCCGCTACGCCTGCTCGTGTCCCGGCGCACCGTGGGGGCGGTCGAGGACGGTGCTCCGTCCCTGCCACAACTTCTTGCTGCCGACGCGCTCGACATCGTGCGGCTGGGGCCGGTCGACGCGTCGATCATCGACCAGATGCTCGCCGAGCGCCTCGGACTCCAGCTGCCGCAACGGGTCCTGCAGCGGCTCGTGCAGCAGACAGGTGGCAATCCGCTGTGGGCGCTCGAGGTCGCCAACGTCCTGCGCGGGACGCAAGGCGTCGTGAGCGCCATGCCCGTCCCGCAATCGTTGTCCTCGCTCGTGTCGCGCCGCCTCTCCGGCCTCGGCGAGGCGGCCCGCGAGGCGTTGCTCGTCGCGTCCGCGATGCCGCAGCCGACCCTGTCGCTCACCTCGGCGGCGCTTGCTTCCGCGGTGCCTGACCCGAACGGCGCCATCGACGAGGCCGTGCGGGCCGGCGTCGTCGTCGAGTCAGCGGGACGTCTGCTCCCCGCGCATCCACTGCTCGGATCGGCGGTGCTCGACGCGCTGCCGTCGACGCGTCGCACGGCGTTGCACCGGCGGCTGGCGGCCGTGGTCCTCGACCCCGAACAGCACGCCCGGCATCTTGCGCTCGCGGCCGGCGACGAGCCCGACCGCGAGCTGGCCGACGCGCTCGACGCCGGCGCGAACGCGGCCCGGGCCCGCGGAGCCACGTACGCCGCGGCCGAGCTCGTCGAGCGATCCATCCGGCTCACGCCCTCCGATGCCGCCGACGATCTCGTGCACCGTCATGCGGTCGCCGCGGAACTGTTCTTGCAGGTGGGCGACATGGACCGCAGCCGCGTCCACGCCACGGCCGCGCGAGACGGCGATCCGGCGACCGATCGGCGCGCGTTGCAGCTTCTCGTCGAGACGACGTATTGGGTGCACGGACGCCGCGCCGCCCAGGAACTCATCGCCCCGCTGGTCGACGATCCGAGTACTGACCAGCATCTGCGCGCGGTCGCGCTCGCGCTGGCGGCCGACGTCGGCGACACGCACGGCACGCCGCGCGAGGTGCTGGCCCAACGTGCGCTCGATCTGTTCGACCAGGTCGGCGATGGTGCCGATGCCTCGGCCATGGCGACCGCGCTGCGCTACCTGGCGCTGGCGCGACTCGACGGCGGCGAGGGGATTCCGTTCGACCTGGTGAAGCGCATCGAAGCGCTGCAGCAGAACCTGCCGTGGATCCCGAGCGTCGACCGCATGAGCGTGTTGGTCGCCTACTGGGCCAAGGCGGTCGAGGACCTCGACGGATCGCGGACCGGGCTGCAAGCGGCCATCGCCGATGCCCGGGACGAGGGCGAGGACTCCGTGCTGCCCGCGCTGTTGGCGCACCTGGCGCTCACCGAGTGCTGGGCCGGTCGCTACGTCGCGGGGCAGCGTGCCATCGAGCTCGCGATGCGCAACGCGAACGACACGGGCATGGCACCGGTCGTGCTGCACGTGGCGCAGGCGCTGCTCTACATCCTGACCGGTCAGGTCGAGGTCGGCCGCTCGCTGATCGCCGCGCGGATGCCCAGCGATGGCAGCAGCGTCGACGCGCAGCGCACCGTCGTCTACGAGCACGTCCTGGGATTCGCAGCCTTGCTGCAGGGTAATGACGACGAGGCGGCGCGCCGGCTGTGGACGGCATATCAGCAGGCCCGGGCGGCGGGCATCCACGACCCCGGACGTCGTCAGCGCTTGGAGGGCGATCTCGGACAAGCGCTCGTCAATACCGGACGGCGAGACGATGCCCGGGCGCTGGCAGCCGAGCTGCATGCCTTCGCCGAGCGAACCGAGCGCCCCACGCTGCTCGGCGTGGCCGCGCGGATCGACGGGCTGGCCCTCGCGGCCGACGGCGATCTGGACGCCGCGGCGACCGCGCTGCGTCGGGCCGTGTCCTGCCACGAACGCTCGCCGATGCCGCTCGAGCTCGGCCGCAGCCTGCTCGCGCTCGGCCAGGTGCAGCGGCTGCGCAGGGAGACCGCAGCGGCTCGCCGCACGCTGCAGGACGCGCTCGATCGCTTCACCGAGCTGGGGGCCGTGCCGTTCGTCCAGATCGCGCAGGCCGAACTGGATCGAGCGCAGCGCACCCGTACCCGTGGAGCGCTCACTGCATCCGAGCGACAGGTCGCTGACCTGGTAGCGGGGGGCCTCGCCAACCGCGAGGTGGCGGCCGCGCTGTTCACCAGCGTGCGCACCGTCGAGGGCCATCTCGCTGCGGTGTATCGCAAGCTGGGTGTGCGCTCGCGTACCGAGCTGGCCAAGCGCGCCGCCGCGGTCGGTGGCCTGGAGGCGGCGCAGTGAACGTGCGACCGCGGGCCGGAGGCGAGGTATTCGGACGCGAGCGGGAGCTCGCGGCCGTTGACGCGCTGGTGGCCGATACGGGCCCGGGACCGCACGCGTTGATCCTGGAGGGCGAGGCCGGCATCGGGAAGTCGACCGTGTGGAATGCGGGCACGGCGGCGGCGCGCGAACGGGGCTGGACGGTGCTGTCGGCTCGGGGCAGCCTGTCCGAGACCGGGCTTTCCTTCGCCGGGCTCACCGACATGCTCGACCCGGTCGTAGACGACGTCATGGCCGACCTGCCCGAGCCGCAGCGTATTGCGCTCGAGGTGGCGCTCGTGCGGCGATTGCCGGGCGAGGTCGAGGTCGGCCCGCGCGAGGTGGGAACCGCGCTGCTCGCCGTGTTGCGCCGGATCAGCGGCACCTCCAACGTGCTGCTCGCACTCGATGACCTCCCCTGGATCGACCGGGCGACGGTGGATGCGATCCGGTTCGCGCTGCGCCGGATGCAGGTCGAGCCGGTGCGCCTGCTCGCCTCGCGGCGCACTCCCGGCGGCGTCGGCGCGCATGACGATACGACGGGCGCCGCCGACGTGCTCGCGCCGGAGGCCATGAGCGTCTTGCCCATCGGCCCGGTCGACGCGTCCATCCTGGACCGGATGCTCAGCGACCGCCTGCGACTGCGGTTGCCGTCGCGGATCCTGGGGCAGGTGGTCGAGCAGACCGGCGGCAATCCGTTCTGGGCGCTCGAGGTCGGGGCCACCCTGGCTGCGGCCAGCTCGGTCAGCGGCGGCGTGCCGATCCCGGAATCGCTCTCGACGCTGGTGGCGCAGCGGTTGTCCGGCCTGCCCTCCGGCGCCCACGAAGCGCTCCTCGTCGTCTCCGCCCTGGCCCATCCGACGACGGCGCTCGCCGGTGCCGCGCTGGAATCCGCCGTCGACGACCCGAGCGCCGCACTGGCCCTCGCGGTGGACGAGGGCGCCATCGTCGAGTCCGAGGGACGGTTGCTCCCGGCGCACCCGCTGCTCGGCTCCGCGGCGCTCGATGGGTTGCCGCCGGTGGCCCGCACCGCCCTGCACCAGCGGCTCGCCGCGGTGGTGAACGACCCCGAGCAGCGCGCGCGGCATCTCGTCCTGGCCGCCGGCGAGCCGCCCGACGCCGACCTCGCGGAGGTGCTCGACGCCGGCGCCCGGGTCGCCCGCTCCCGCGGTGCGACCTACGCGAGCCTCGAGCTGGCCGAGCTGGCGGTGCGATTCACGCCGGCCGACGAGCCGGCGAAGCTCTCGCGGCGCCGGGTCGAGGCCGCCGAACTGCACTACATGGCCGGCGATTGGGAACGCGTCCTCGAGCTCGCGGAAGCAGTCTGGTCGGGTCCGGATCCCGGACGCGACGTGCAGCGCCGGATCCTCGGACTGCTCGTGCACGCGCTGCTCTACATACGGGGCCAGGCCGCCGCGCAGCGCACGGCCGACGAGGCCATCCTGCGCTCGGGCAACGATCCGCTGCTCCGCTCGATCGCGCTCGCGTGGGCGTCGGAGGTGCACACCGTCCCGAAGACAGTGCTCGACTATGCCCAGCAGGCGATCCTGCTGTGCGAGCAGCTCGGCGACGCCGCTGACCAGGGCGCGCTCGCTCGGGCGCTGCTGAGCCTGGCCGAGATGGAACTCTTCCTGGGCAACGGCTACGACCGCGAGCTGGCCATGCGGGCCGCCCGCGCGCAGGCCAAGGCCGGCTGGATCCCGTACGTCGAACGGGCCGAGGTGCTCCTGGGCTTCAGCGCCAAGTACGCCGACGACCTGGACACCTCTCGCGACGCGTTGACCAGCATGCTCGCGGTCGCGCACGAGGAGGCCGAGCTGTCCTCGGTTCCGGTGCTGCTCGGCCACCTCGCGATCACCGAGGTGTGGGCCGCGCGCTACGACGAGGCCCGCAAGCACCTGGCGGCCGTCGACGACGCCAAGCGTGAGACCGGCCCCGGCATCGGCGAGCCCGCGTCGCTCATCTGTGCCCGGGCCATCGTCCTGATCATGGACGACGACCTCGACGGCGCGCACTCCCTGCTCACCAAGGCCGGCGAGCAGGGGCCCCGAATCGCGGTCAAGCAGGCGGCCATCAACGCCATCCTCGGCCTGATCGCCTTACTGCGGGGCGAAGACGAAGAGGCGGTCGCGCTGCTGACCGGCGTCCTGGTCACCAGCCGGGCCGAGCACCTGTTCGAGCCCGGGGTGCGCCAGCGTCCGGAGGGCAACCTCGGCCAGGCGCTGGTCAACACCGGGCGGCTGGACGAGGCGCTCGCGCTGGCCGATGAGCTTCGCGAGCTCGGACGGCGCGGCGATCGCCCGAACCTCACCGGCATCGCGCGACGCATCGACGGGCTGGTGCTGGCCGCACGCGGAGATCTCGACGGCGCCGTGCGGGCGCTGACCGACGCGGTGCGCGACCACGAGCATGCGCCGCTGCCGATCGAGTACGGACGCAGCCTGCTCGCGCTCGGGCAGGTGCTGCGCCGTCGTCGCGCGCGCTCGGAGGCCCAGCGGGCTTTGCGGGACTCTCTGGACTCGTTCACCTCGCTCGGCGCCGCGCCGTTCGCCCGCGCGGCCGAGGCCGAACTGGGACGCGCCCAGTCGGCGCGGTCGGCGACGGCACTGACCACGTCCGAACGGCAGGTCGCCGAGCTCGTGGCGAGCGGCATGACCAACCGCGAGGTCGCCGCGCGGCTGTTCGCCAGCGTGCGCACCGTCGAGGGCCACCTCGCCGCCGTGTACCGCAAGCTCGGCATCCGGTCCCGTACCGAGCTGGCCGCGCGCTTCGCCGGTGACCTGGACGGATCCGCCGAGTCGCGTTGACATCGCCTAACCTCAGGTCATGGACCTGACGCACGTCGACGCGAGCGGTGCCGCCCGGATGGTCGACGTCTCGGCCAAGGACATCACCACCCGTGAGGCCGTTGCGGCGGGCCGGCTCACCACGACGTCCGAGGTGATGGATCTGCTTCGGCGCGACGGCCTGCCCAAGGGGGACGCGCTGGCCGTCGCTCGCATCGCCGGTATCGCCGGGGCCAAGCGCACCTCTGATCTCGTGCCGCTGTGCCACCCGGTCGCCCTGCACGCCGTCACCGTCGACCTGCAGTTGACCGACGACGCCGTCGACATCATCGCGACGACCCGCACGGCTGACCGGACGGGCGTTGAAATGGAGGCGCTCACTGCCGTGGTTGCGGCCGGGCTGGCGCTCTACGACATGGTCAAGGCCGTCGATCGTTCGGCGGTGCTCGGCGACGTGCGGCTGCTGGCGAAATCCGGTGGCCGCAGCGGGCAGTGGCGACGGCCCGAATGAGCGTCTCCGCGGCAGTGATCACCTGCTCGAACCGTTCGGCCGCCGGTGAGCGGGCCGATGATTCCGGCGAGCTGCTCGCGTCCCTGCTGCCCCAGGCCGGGTGCGAGGTCATGTCGCGGGTCGTCGTGCCCGACGACGTCGAGGCGATCCGCGCCGCCGTCCGGTCCGCCGTCGATGACGGCGCTCGGGTGGTGATCACCACCGGGGGTACCGGTCTGGCCCCGACCGACGTCACGCCCGAGGCGGTGCGCGCCCTGCTCGACCGGGAGGTGCCCGGGGTCGCCGAGGCGTTACGCCTGGCTGCCCGGGATCGGGTGCCGACCTCGGTGCTCTCGCGTGGCGTGGCCGGTACCGTCGGCGGGGCGTTCGTGGTCACGCTGCCTGGTTCGCCCGGCGGCGTCCGCGACGGCATGGCTGTGCTGACGCCGCTGCTGGGCCACGTGGTCGACCAGCTGGCCGGTGGCGACCACCGCGCAGGAGGCGGCATATGAGCGGGGAGTGCCCATGATCGCGTTCGAGCAGGTTCTCGTCAGCGTCTCGACGTCCCCGCTGGACGTAGCGGCCCACGAGCGGGCGGTCACCCTCAGCGCCGCCGGCGCGCACGTGGTCTTCTGCGGCGTCGTGCGCGACACCGACCATGGACGCGGCGTCGTCGAGCTCGAATACGAGGCTCACCCGGGCGCTGAGAAGGTGTTGCGTGATATTGCCGGGCAGTTCGCCGGGTTGTCCTCGGTCGACGGGCTGGCGGTGAGCCATCGGGTCGGCCGTCTCGTCGTCGGGGACGTCGCCCTCGTCGCAGCCATCAGCTCGATGCACCGTAGGGAGGCGTTCGACGTGTGTGCCCGCCTCGTCGACGAGGTCAAGCGCAGCCTGCCGGTGTGGAAGCGGCAGGTCTTCGACGACGGCACCGACGAGTGGGTCAACTGCCCCTGAGGGCGCCGATCGTGGTCGAGTGACCCCGCGCGTCCGACTGACGTCACGCCTCGCGCCGACCGCGCGGTGTGGTACTTACGGCACGATGGTGTCGCCCCCGGCGGCCCTCGCTCGTGGTGGTCGACCGCAGTGGGTGGTAGTTACCGCGGTGCGCCGTGAAGTACCGCCGCGCGGCGTAGTTACGGCGCGCAGCGGCCAACGCCGGAAGGAAAGCCATGGTCCAGCCTCACCGCGCAGTGCCGTAATTACGCATTCACGCGGGCGGCGTGAGGCTGCCCCTCGAGGCAACCGCGGAACGCGGTCGCGGACGCAGGTCGCGCCTCGGCGGCAACCCGCGAGATGCGTTCGCTTTCCGAGCCACGCACATGAGGGCACGAGCGCCGGCGTTCCGGCTCAGCCGCCGGCGAACGGCGGCAGGACGTCGATCGTCGCGGCCGGCGGTAGCGGCAGATCATCCGCTACCGCCAGCCCGTCGACGAGGAAGCTTGACGCTGCCACGACGTCCGCGAGGCCGGGTCTGGCGGCCAACTCGCTGCGCAGCGCGGCCAGGGTGGGCGCCTGCGTCGGCTCTTCGGCATGGCCGGCCGCTCGGCGGGCCCCCGCCCAGAAGCGGATCGTGGCAGCGATGGCTCAGTTCTCCTCGGCGGTGCCCGGCTTCTGGGCGGAGCCGGTGGTTGAGCTCTTTCGAGCCGATCCGGATGCCTTCTGCGCCGATCCGGTTGCCTTCTGCGCCGATCCGGCCGGCTTCGGGTCGGCGGCGCCGGCCGGATCGGAGCTGCCGGAGCTGCCGTTGGTTCCGTTGTGGCCGCGATCGAGCAGGTGCTCGAGCGTGGTGCTCACCTTCTTGATGCGATCCGAATACTTGCCGTGCGTGAGGTGATCGAGCCTGTCGGCCGTCGTCTCGACGCCGTGCGCGGCAATGGGTCCGGCCTTGTGTGCGAGTTCGGTTGCCCGCTCGCGGGCTTGACCGGCGAGCGGCGCGGCCCGGCTCACGACCTCGCCGGCTACCTGGGTCGCCCGCTCCTTGGCTTGTCCACCGATCCGGGCGGCCTTGCTCGCCAACTCTCCGGTCTTCTCGGTGATCTTCTCCTGATTTACCATGACGTTGCCTCCTATCGGCTCCTCGAATTTGCCGACCAGCCACATCCATCCAAGCATTCCGGCGACAATGGTGTCGTGAACGCACCTCGTGCCGAAACGCCTGGCACACATGACGGCGCCGGCGAGAGTGAGCAGGAGCCGGCGGTACTACCCGATCGGCCGACCGATGAGCACGACGAGGCGTGGGGTGAATCCGATCGGCGCGGTGAGCGCGACCGTGATTGGTACGAGCGCGAGCGCCCGCCCCACCACGAGTGACGGGCGCCGCGCGTTCGGGCCTTACGCGACGGGGCGATCGCCCTGCTGGGTGCGCAGCAACTCCCGGATCTCGATCAGGATGTCGACGTCGGTGGGCGGCGTCGCCTGCTCACCCCGGCGCTCGCGCAGCTTCTGGTTGGGCACGACGAGGATGAAGTAGATGACGGCCGCGGTGAGCCCGAAGACGATCAGGGCGTTGATCAGCGTGGAGATGTCGATGAACGTCGGGTATTGCAGCTCGCCGCCGCGCAGCGAGAAGCCCCAGCCGTTCACACCCGCACCCGGGAAGGCGTTGATGATCGGCTTGACGATCGCACCCACGAACGTGTTGACCAGCGCGGCGAACGCGGTGGCGATGACGAACGCGACAGCTAGGTCGATGATGTTGCCGCGAAACACGAAGTCCTTGAAACCCTTGAGCATTTCCTGCCCCCTACCGGGAGTTCTACGCGTGACGCCCTGTCACCCGGCCAGATGTTAGGGGGGATTGCGAACGGTGGCGAGCAGAGCTCTTCCCGACACGGCGGCGATTTTCAGCGATGTCGCCCGGTCGACGGCGACCACGATGTCCAGGGTGCCGGCGTCGCTGTCCGCCGCGGACGACGTCGCGACCGCAAGTACCCGCGCACTCTCGGCCAGCACATGGGCCGCCGGTGACGCCGTCGCCGCGGTATCCGGAGGATCGCTCACCAGGAGGTCGACCGAATCGCCGGCTCGGACCAGGCCGGCGCCGGCACCGCTGACCTGCACCGGCACGGCGCGCAGGTCGCGGGCCAGGCCGGTCGTCAGGCCCGCACCGATCAGCCGGGCCGCGGTGAACGCCTCCCCGGCCCGTACCGCGCCGGCGACGCGGCGCCCGACCGCGTCCTGGGACCGCGTCAGCGCTCCGGCCGGGCGGAGCTCGTCGGGCCAGGAGCGCAGCCGCAGATCAGCCGAGGTCAGGGCGGTTCCGGCCGCGAGATCGCGCGCCGCGACCACCACCGGATGCTCAGGACCCGCCGTGCTCGAGTGGCGAGCGGCGCGCCCGCCCAGGGCGGTCACGGCGGCGAGAACCAGGCAGCCCAGGGCCAGCATCCGGCGGGGCCAACCGCCGAGGCGGGTGGTCAGAGAAGTGAGATCAGTGATCGGCACGGACTCCAGTCAAGCGCCCGTCCAAGCCGCCGTCAGCCGGCGAAACGAATCTGTGGATAACGAAACTGGCTGTGGATAACCCGACGCTCAGGCCGTCGCGGCCGCCTTGCTCGAGGCGCCGGAACCAGAACCGGCCGCGGCCGGCTCGGACTTCTTCTCCGCCGCCGGCTTGGATTCGGACTTGGCCTCCGCCTTCGACTCCGCCTTCGACTCGGCCTTCGACTCGGCCTTCGAGGATGCCGAGGAGGCTGAGGCTTCCGCGGCCGAGGCGGCGGCCCGGCTGTCAGTGCGGTAGAAGCCCGAACCCTTGAAGACGACGCCGACCGAGCCGTAGACCTTGCGCACCGGCTTGCCACACACCGGGCA
>Ga0137415_10005321_pt1 | contig 12739 bp, 16 predicted proteins | sample CZODoug3_1_1_16f_FD_183082 | JGI IMG/M metagenome (GOLD analysis project Ga0137415, IMG submission 183082) | Vadose zone soil fungal communities from Angelo Coast Range Reserve, California, USA - CZODoug3_1_1_16fungal (Hybrid Assembly) | ecosystem: Environmental > Terrestrial > Soil > Vadose... | reverse complement strand
TTGGCAAAATTCATGCTGTCACTCCGCGATGAAAGTTTCGAACTCCTACAAACAGAAGCAGAAGACCGAGGCATATCGATCCAGGAATTGATCAGAGCTGTGATCATCCCTGACTGGGTCAAACTAAACAACGCGACAAAACCCGCTTTCGATAACGGAAACAACGGGCTTCGAGCATACAGATCCTCGCCCCCGGCGCGCGACCAAGAACAAATGTTCCAGCCTGCAATGAGCAGGGTACGATAACACACACGATCACGCTTTCTCCTTCTTCCCCGAGAGTCTTCCGGGCGCACCATCTTCTATTCTTTCGATATTTGCACGATCAGTTTTTCCAGGTTCAAATTGTGATATCGGCGGTGAACGATCAATATGGTGAGGCAGCTCTTACAGATCGTTGCGGAGTATCCCGCGGCTTCGATCCGAATTAAGCTCTCTTTGGGGACATGCTCTCTCCTAAACGCACAGGTCGCAAGCATCAGCTATCTCGGCTTTAGCAGGACTTTTTGTTGGCACCACCACGTCCTTAAGCATTCAAGCGTCCAGTCGCCCCATTCTCCTACTCGAGGCAGTGAAGACTGTTCAAACTCCACAACTTTTATGGAGTATCATTCATAGTCCAACAGGGAAGCGCAATGGGAATAATCTCTGACATCGAGAAGACCTTGCAGATTCCCCGGCTAGGGACCGCCCTACTGGCTATCCTCCTCGGTGCCCTGCTTCTAATGATTCCTTGGTTATTGAACTATCTAATCGCGATAGGCTTAATCATCTGGGGAATCTCGGAGGCGGTCAAGGCGAGCAATGCGTCGAAAAGTTCTACCCCGACGAAGTAGGTCTCAATACAGCCAAAGTATTACGCTAGGAACCGTTCGTGCATCCTGTCATTAGAAGATACAGGAAGAATGATGAGGTCGAGGTTCTCCAGCTCTCGCAGAAATATGCTTCATGGGACTTCACCCCAACTGAAGCTGACATCCAAGGCTTCCATTCGTCCGAGCCTGACTTCTTCCTGGTAGCAGAGCTCAACCAAAAAATAATTGGCTTTGTCTATGGCCATGAGTCAAAGAACGTTCCCGAAGAAGTCCTGAGGAAGTGGAAGGCCACAAGAGTCGGATCCGTCGAGGTATTGGCAGTCGAGGAGAAGTACAGACGGAGAGGAATCGGAACCCAGCTTCTGAAGAGCCTCTTTCAAGCCTTCACTGAGAGGGGAATCGACACGGTCACACTGTCAACACCCGCTGAGGAGGTTGCGGCAAAAAGACTGTATGACAAATTGGGATTCGAGACCAGAGGCTATTTCTTGAAGAAGAAACTCGAGCGAAATTGAGCGAACAGGCAGCTAGACTATTTTGCTCGCGACTCGATTCTTCTTCGCATCCTCATAGTTCGAGACTTCTATCAGGTTCAGATCAGGGTCCCGGAAGTACACGGACATCATCTGGCCGAGCGCACCAGTTCTCTTGACAGGGCCTTCTAGTATTCTGACTTTCGATAGTTGGAGACGGTTTACAATTTCATCGATAGGGGCGGTCGTGGTGAAGCATAGGTCGGCTGAGCCAGGAGTAGGTCTGTAGGCTTTCGGTTCGAGCTCCTTGCCCGCCTCATGGAGGTTGATCTTTTGGGATCCAAAAGACAGCGCTTTGCGGCCGTTCTCGAAGGTGACGACATCCATCGCAAGGACGTTTGAGTAGAATGTACATGTTGTCTCGATGTTTCTCACTGTAAGGACAAGATGGTCGAGCCGATCCAATTTCATAGATGTTGCCTGCGATCTAGTCCTGTTTGTCGTATAGAAAAAGGAGGGTTGAGCGAAGTGTTGGCTTCGCCCGTAGAGGTTAGTGTTGAGGCTAGTTTTGTACGACTTGGGCTTCTTCTGTCCGGCCGGGGTGCTCATTTTGAGCGAACATTGCCATGGCCTGCTTCTGTTTCTCGTCTTTCTCTTTCTTGCTCATGTTGACTTGTTGAGATACTGACCAGTGATGGCCATATGGGTCGGTTAGCTGGCCGTACCGTTCGCCCCAGAACTGGTTGTCCAATGGCATGGTGACCTTGGCGCCTGCGTCAACAGCTTGCTGCCAGATCTTCTCTATGTTGCTAGTGTAGATGTGCAGTGTGACCGGACTGTTGCCGAGCATATCAGGTGATTGAGGACCGCCACCTGGGAAAGTGTCGGATAGCATTACTATCGAATCGCCGATTCTGATGCGCGCGTTCATGATTTTTCCGTCTGGGATGGCATCTCGTGCTAATTCTTTTGCGCCGAATGCTTTCTTGTACCAGTCTATGGCGGCAGCAGCACCGCTGATCGTGAGGTATGGTGTTACTGTATGGAATCCCGGTGGGATGGGTGCTTTCTTGGACTTCGCAGTTTTCTTCGCTTTTGCCTTTTTTGATTTGGACTTAGGCATGATCGGGGCTAGTGAACCCGTGAACTAAAACCTTGCTAGCGTTTCTTTGCGTTAATCGTCGGTAGGGGTTCGAGGTCTAGGGGACACGGCAGGAATCGGCTTCTTTTCTTCAGTTCCATGGCTAATTCAGGTCGGAATTTCGAGTCGACTGCGACAAAAGAGCAGCAGAAAGGCCCAAGGATGATGGAAGCAAAGGATCATCTGCCGTTTCGAAGACCAAGGGTATTTCCAATTGCCTTTGGAATGAGGGAGAGCACAGGCACTTTGGACGAGTACCGTGGTTTCGGAGCCCGCTAGTGAGGATGTGTACGCCTGTTCATTACCTAACTCCTAAGCGCCGAAACACATCGACGCTTCTCTCCCTCTTCAGAATATGAACTCGATCGAGAAGCCTTCGGGCATGATCTCGATGGGTACCTTTTGATGTAGAAAGATTTCCTGTGAGGAGCAACGCTTAACGGAGGCCGAGCACTCTAGAATCTTGCGTTTTGGTTATGGCCGAGGAAGACCCTTCAAACCCGACTCCCCTGGGGGAACCTGCAAGATTGGGCCCTTACAATGGGGAAGCACGGAGGGATATGCATAAGCTGCCGGAAATCATCCATGGCAGAATGTTATGCGTGGCTCACGGCCGAATGTGCTATCGAAGAATCTCAAGTGTTGGCATCGGCGAATGGATTTGCCCTGACGAACGCCATGGAACGCCCATCAAGAGCTCCTAAGAGAACACATCTCTATTTCTAGGAAACGAATGTCCTTTCCGGGAGAGGAGATATCGGATTGCTCAGTGACCTTTTCGAATCCAGACCTTTATGTTCGCAATGTGGCGACTGTTTCCAGGACAACCTCTTCTGCCTTTTTCAATGCCTCTTTCAGTTCCCGTCGGCCGAACGCTGGCCTCCAATCTCTCCATAACTCATCACTCACAACGAGGAAATTGCAGACCTCGACGTTTCGATAGACGCCTAGCGCGTACATGGCCGATGTCTCCATATCAACTCCAAGAACATCACGCAGCCGATAATTCTCGATCGTCGTCACCATCTCCCTGTAAGGAGCGTCCGTGGTCCAGATCGGACCAGTATACGCTACAACACCCTTCTTTACTCGCGCCTTCTCAAGCGCCCTTACTAGACGCAGAGCTGGGCGAATCCCGTCATCACTCGCCAGATAATGCCGCGAAGTCCCCTCCTCTCTTATGCAAGAAGTCGGGATGAAACACGTCCCGATTGGCGCCTCTGGCTGAATACTGCCCGCAAGCCCAAGCCCTAGGAAGACGCGAGCCCCGCAAGCAATCAGCTCCTCCATAACCAGTACCGTTGCAGGAGCGCCCAAAGGAAAACTGGCGAAGGATACATTGTGGGTTCCAATCTTGCCGTTATAGAGCGGGAACCGCGGCGCCCACCACCAAGACGGAGAGTCTACAGCACCAGTAGTCTCGGCCATAGACTTGACAGCGCCAATGTCCCAGGAACCAACGACGATAGGAGCGACACCGAGTTGCTCGATAGAAGCCTCGCGCTGGGACGCTTGGTATTCCACGGCCATATGTGGCGTGAAACGCTCGCTCATAGGCTGGAGAAAATCGGTGCCCATGATAGGCTTTGCGAGAACTGTTTTTCAACTTCCCGATAAGACAGGTGCACTTGGAGAAGCCTCATTCCAAATGAAACTCGCGATACTCAGCGACTTCGACGGCACGGTCACTCTCAACGACACGTTCGAGAATGTTGCGGAGAAATTCGCTCAAGGAGATTGGCGAGCGGTTGACGAGCAGTACGTCAAGGGAGAAGTAACACTGGAAGAATGTCTGCGTAGACAGGGTGCGATGGTAAGGGTCTCAGAATCAGAGATCTTGGACGAGCTGGACAAGGTAACCCGATTCAGGCCCGGCTTCGATAAGCTGATCGAATACTGCAAGGCTAACAACTACCCGCTTGTCTTAGTTAGCGCGGGTCTGGACTTTGTCATCAAACACTTCCTGAGCAAGATGAACTGGCAAGGTCAGGTGGGACTGTATGCTGCAAAGGCTAAGTGCACGCCGACTGGTATCACCTTCGATTTTCCCAAACCAAAGAATAGCAAGTCGGTGAACTTTAAAGACGATATGGTCAGGTATTACAAGCAGAAGGCTGATACGGTCGCTTACATAGGAGATGGTAGGTGGGATCTCCACGCGTTGAGGAACGCGGACCGCCGATTCGCTATCAAGAATTCAAAGCTCGCAGAGCTAAGCAGAGAACAAGAAATTCAGGTGACACTGATAAGCGATTTCCAAGAGGTGGTCAAATCTCTTCAGAGGCAAATGTCCGAACGAGATTCATGGCATGGAAAGGGCGAATAGCAAACGTCTCCGTTCGGTCCTTTCTATTGCATGTTCAGATGGGACCTGTCCAAGTTTGATTATCCGAGTCCTAGTCGAACCGCAGAAGTAAGAATCAGGCTTGCCTCAGAGAGCGAAATTGGCTCAGCGGCGGAAGTATGGTATGAAGGTCTAGCCGAGGAAGAAGGTTCTCCTTGGGCGAACTATCTGAAGAAATGGACTCCCGCAACCGCAGCAAAATGGTTTCTTGACTCGAAGAAAAGACTTGGCGCGAAGATGCTCCTCGCTGAGGAGCGAGAGATGATCGTGGGAATTAACGGGATAATCTCAGAGAGAAACTCGGGTAAGGGCCGGTTTTTCACCGGAATAGTCGTCTTGCCTAACTATCGAAGACGAGGGATCGGTTCTCTACTTTTGCACAAGACCCTCTCGGACCTGGATAAAGAGGGCCTTCGATGCGCAGAGGTGGAAACCATTCAAGGAATACCGGCTGCGAAATATCTCTACCCGAAATATGGTGGAAAGAACATCCAGGTTCCGGCTTAGGAAAACTTGATCTTTCCGCTTAGGACTCAGATTGTAATTCTTGTTTTGTCTTGTTTGCCTTGTCCGTTAAGATGTCTATCGCGGCCTCAAGCCTCTTACATTTTTCTTTCTCTGAGAAGAGAGCTGCAAGTAGCTCGTTGATCTTGCCGAGCGCATAATCCATACTTCTATTGATCTGTCCCAACGGGACATAGTCTAGGCGGCGGGGCATGGTTGCGAAGAGCTGTCGTTGGGCCGCGTTTATCTCGCTCATCTTAGCGTTGTCGGTGGCGCCGAGCCAGGTTACTTCTCGTGCGGTTTTCAGACTCTCGTACAACTGGTTTTGTAGGTCGATGTAGGCGTTCCAGTAGACGAGCCAGGACTCGTTGAATTCGGCAAACGTCTGCTCGATCCTCTTGCTCTTTTCCGCGTTTGAACCGATTGACAATGGTGATGATGGAAGAGACCGAGTCCGGTAAATGTGTTGCGGGGTGGTAGCGACTGTTTATGAGTAGCGATGCACGGTCCATCGATTGGTAATCTTAGTGGAACATGTTTGCGACAGGTGTGGCGGTCAGTTTGAATACAGTGAACTCAACTCTCAAGAAAAACAGATCCTCGACTCGTCTGGCAAATGGAAGACGGAGCGAAGCTATCGGTGCTTCGACTGCGAGAAAGAAGCCTTACTCGGACAGGGTCCCGCTTAGAAAGGCGCGAACGCGCAAGCAGATCGGCAATCGGACTATTTCTTCCTCAGAGCCGCAGACTCGACCTTACCGTGGACCCTGACAGTCCCTACTCGCAAGGATGAGGTTGCGAGCTCCATAGTCACATCGAAATTGAAAGCATAATCTTTTTCAGCCATTTTTTCGAAGACCTCCGCAAGAGAAGATGGCGACGATTCATTCTTCTGGGGCATGATAACCGAGCTTCATTATTCTTGTACCGAGTATAAAGTTCTATGCCACGGGGTTTTCGAGCTCCGCATTGCTTGCCTCTACAATCTAGCTTAGCTTGTACAGTTTGAGGGCGACGAGCAAACTCCAGACTATGAGGAAGATGAAACTGCCTATGTTGAACAGTCCTGACATCATCGAGCCTATTGCGAATGTTGGAACCCTCGAGGGCATTCTCGCTGGATTAGCTCGAGATTCCGGGGTTCAACTAGGCTAAGGCGTCGTTGTACAGCGCGTCCAGCACCGAGTAGGCCTCCTCGGGGGTCGAAGGGTTCGCTGGCAGAATATCCTCTGCGATCGATCGTTCAAGTATCTGACGAATGCAATACCGGAGCTTGATCGGAGTTAAGCTGGCCTCCACATTCCACATGGGATGGTCCATGTTGACGAAGACTGTTCGGACCCCATTCTTGTCGGTCTCAACATATGCCTGACCACGATCTCCACCGTGGGCGATATCGAAGGCTAAGACCTGGTCCTTTAGATGTATGACGCTGCGAGTTGCGTCTCGAGGATGAGTTTTCGACTTCCGCTCTTTTCGATGTTCAGACCCGTTTTCTTTCTTCGCCATGTGTTGCGATTTCTGGCTGGTCTTTGAGGCTGTCTTTGCCTTGATCACTGCCTTTGAGAGCATCTCGATGTTTCGCCGGAGACTACGGCGCAGTCTCTCGGCAATTTCCCGATTGAGATATTGTATACTGCGGAGTTCTCTCCGGCTGGCGGTCTGTCTTAGGAACTTGTAGACCCTGTTCCTGACAAAGCTCCGCATGGCCTTCTCGAACACTCGCCACTGCGCACTGTCTCGCTCGAATTCGTTACCACCAGGTAATCGTCGGAGGAAGTCTGCGTTAACCCAGCCCTGTATGCGGCTTAACCCGTGGATCCGGTACTGGTCGAGACCGAAGAACTGGTGTTGGAGACAGGTGATGTGTTTCTGCTGCACGCTCATACCCGCCTCAGCTATCCCTGCACGGGTCTTCGAGATGGGAAGAATCAACACTTCGCCAGTGATCCTTCCGTATTCTGTGGCAATATTGACGGGGAGGAGAGTTGCGCCGCGGAGTTCTTCCGGCTTCACCGTTTCGCCGTTGACAAAGACTTCGAAGGGACCATAGCCTCGTAGAGCAAGGACGTTCGCCCTTGCAAGGAGGGCTCTCCGGACGTCTGCAGGATCAGTCTTCTTCGTCAGCGATCGGATCCTGATTCTCAAACCATCATGGTCGAGAGGTGCTTGGATTACTCGTAAGGGCTTCCAGGTGGACTGATCGGTCGGCGCCCAGTGACGATCGATAAGGCTCTCGGTTAGCATGATGGTCCGGTCGAAACGTCCCTTGTGGACTTGCAGCTCCAACTCACGACCTAGATTTAGCCAGGCGAGACTGCCCATCCCATACGACTCACGGATCGGACGCTTGTACTTCGGAGAGAAGCCCTCGCCAGTTGTTTTTCCCTTGGTAAGAAATTCACGCAGACCGTCGAGGTCCATTCCATGACCCCATTCCTCGTACTCGATCTGGGACCCTGAGTCTGAGATCTTGATCTCGACCCTTGTTGCTTCCCCCCACATCCACGAATTGACAACAAGCTCGACGAAAAACTGCGCGGCATCCGTGTACTGTCGTCCAAGGGTCTTGATGATGCTCTTGTGAGTAGCGACCTGTAGATCTTCGTCCATTATCGAGTGTACTGCTCTCGCTGAATGGACCGGTCGTCTCGTCGCCAAAGGTCTTGTCGTTTGTCGTATGGAATGTCGGCCGGATAATGGACTAGTGTAACCGGCCTCAACAGAGAACGGGAAATAATCTAACGGTTTCTACCTAGCGCGACCCGGCTTTCCTAGTAACTTCTTTCGCAGGCTCAGGTGTATCTGGGAAGAGGTCCTTCGGCATTCCGGAGAGAACATCGGACAACGAGTCACGGCCCATTTGTCCCTGGGCGCCGGTCTGGAAGGGTCGGACTCTGTTGAACAGGTCGTCGATCTTGTTCGCCATTTTCATCTTCTCATTAATCCTCCCGTCAAGCTCTTGACCGTCCGCTTCCAGTTGTTGCACTCGGGGCGCGAGTCCTTCTATACCCTTTGAAACCTCAAGCATTCCGTTAACCGTGGCGAGAGACGATCTTAGACTAGTGATCTCCTTCTGCATAGCTTCTCGATAGCTGCGGAGCCGTTCGAGAATAGGCTGGTAGAGACGGAGAAAGTCGACCATGAGACTCTCGAACTGCCGAATAGCGAGGGTGAATTTCTCTTCTCTCTTCTTCTCAGCAAACTGTTTGGCAGTACCCAAGAGCTTCTCTCTAAGAGCAACCCTCTCGATAACATCATCCAATACTTCTCGTACATTGTACGACTCGTCAAACACAGTCTCGCGCATTAGAGGTCAACATTCCATCACAAAGAGCCTGAGCATTAAGAGACACGTCACTCGGGACCGCGAAATAAAGTACCTGCACAGCGGGAATCCAGAACGACTAAGATCGCTACTATCCTCGAAGCTGGGTCAGCATGTCGTCATGGAATTTGAAATCCCTCCATGCGAGCACGTATCTGCAGGTCAATTTTGCATGACCTCGGTCGAGTTTTCTCGGAATTCACCGGCAGCGTTAGCCGGGATCACTGAGCCATTCTAGCCATTCACCATGTGCGTTGCACCTGGCCAAGACCTTCTCTGTACTTTCTCCATTGCTTAGTGATGCGAGGCTGAGGAGGGGGGTTTCTGATTTTTTTGGCCATTCCAAACTGATGTGAAACAGGTGTCTCTTCTGGGACGCTTTTGCCAGGATCAGCTCCAGTCTCTCTCTTGGCTTGCCGTTTGCGAGGGAGAGAGTAAACGAGTGAAAGATGCACAACTGGGAGTCGTCTCGGACACGTTTGATGAGGCTAGGAAGAAGCTCCAAGGCATCTCCACGAACGATTTGTGGAGGGGCATGTCTCGCCACTCGGATGGCGAGTTCGAGTTGATCGGCCCTTTTCTGGTGCTCGGGCCACACCAAAGCCCGAAGCCACTGAACACTCTCGGGATCGTTAATGTCAACGGGATTAAGGTCCACCCCGAGCCGTGAAGCGATTTCCGGAAAACGATTCGGAACTGGAGGACGTTTTTCTCCACGTAATAGACACTCGACTTGTACAGGGGAGTCGGGGTCCCCACATTGCAGGGTTTTGTTGTATTGATAGTGGTAGCGGTCCCAGAGCAATGTTAGACCCGCGCTGGAGCCAATCTCGACTAGAGCCAATGGCCGATTTTTCGCCTGGCGGGCTACGAGTTCGAAGGACGGGACCAGGATTGCACAGCGTCCCACCTCGTTCGTCTGAACAAAGCGGGTGGTGATTATCCTGTCGATCTCGTTCTTGTGTTCAAGGACGAAGCTGCGAAAATAGGGATAAGCAAGGTCGTAGTGCTTGGAGTTATTGTTGAGACTGGGGTAGAACGCGGCTAGCTGATGATGTTCACCTTTGAGTAGAAGAAAATGGACGGCAGAGAAGAACAGATTTGGTAGAGCGTCTTTCTCCCAAGCCCTTGCGGCTATCGTTAGAATCTCCGGATCCTCAGCAACCCTCATTGCGAGGCTGACGTAGAGTGGGGAGCGACCCGGGTAGACCGTGCTAGCATAATAGCGAAAGCTTTCGGCTGCTTTGTCAACAGGTGATAGCGAACGGTCCGGATTGTCCATGGGACTTACGTTCGCATTACTCTTGGTGATTATCAGGATTTCCGGTTGCGGCTATTTTTTCTGGCCGGGGTTCTTTCTGTGCGACCTAGGATCGCAATGCGCCGAAGGTTGCATGTCCGCTGGCTTCGTTGACGACTATCGGGATGTCTGCGTGGCTGAGGAAGGCGTAGATGATGTTGACGCTGTTCCAATGATGCAGTTCAGTGAAGTAGGCGCGATTTCCGGCTTGCACCGGGCGTTTGAAGGCAGGTGCACTGAGGTCGGGGTTGTCCTTGTACATGATCTGGAGTAATGCTTCTGCAATCGCTCTGTTCTTACGGGTCAGTGTGGGGCACTCGTGATCCGTGATCGGGTTCCGGACTGTAATATCTACGAGTCGTGGACTAGAGGGTTTATATAGAAAGTAATATCCATTACTCTATTGCAATAAGATGATATCTATGCAAAACACAAACTATCCCGCCTACGTCTTCGCAACCGTCAATCACGGCATGACGAAGAACGTGGTCGAGGAGCTAAAGAACAACCCGAACATCGACCTCATCGCACCAGTCACCGGACGCTTCGACCTAGCACTACGACTAAAACAGAACACCCCAGAACAAATCGTACAACTCGTCAGCCAGATCCGCCAAGTAAAAGGCATCCAGACTACTCAGACACTCTTCGGTTTCAACGGCATCAACGGCGCCCACTTCCAGAACCAGATGCCTCTAGGCATCAGCCTCTTCAACGTCACCACTCCATTCCAGACATTCGTCAACCAGCTCAAGAGCTTCCCAGGCCTCGTCGAGGCATGGACAACACCAGGCCAGTTCGACATCGTAGCACTCTGGCAGGCAAGGACTTCTGACGAGATCGTCAAGTCCGCTTTCGAGAAGTTCCCTACTCTACAAGGCATCTCCCGCAGCGAGACACTTCTCGCACCGACACCACTATTCAAACAATAAACATACGATTTAGTTCCAAGACCAATCTCCCTTTTTTCTTTCGTTCTTCGCACCGGATTCACTGCAAGGAGAACCGTGCATTCGATCATCCTACCTTTGCGGGGGTCTTTTAATGACCATTTGGGCAATGGTTTCGAAGTCTTGAGAACTATTAACGTCTAACGGGCGAAGCGTTTCATCTGGCCGTTTACGATTTTTGATCCTATTGTTACGTGTGGCTTTCCCAATAGGCCGGTCAAGACTTCTTTGTGGTCAGCCCGTCGTCTGGGTAGGCGTTCGATGATTCGTTTCATTTCGAGGAAGAGTTTCTCGTAGTACTCCAGTAGGTGTTTCCGTTCATCCACTAGCTGCCAATCCAGTTGCGTGTACATTGTTTCTCTTCTATCCCCGTTTCCATCGTGTATGACGGCTTCTGCTTCGAACATGAAGTCCTGATTCCTGCTTCGAAGCGCTAGGTAGAGATCGAAAGGAATCCTTGAGGGCGGGGAAAAGGCAATGTAGCCGCTTTCATGCCGATCGTATCTTCGACGAAGATTCGCTCTGTGACCTCCACTGCAAGACGAGAACGTCTTGTATCCCTTATCGTTCAATAAAGAAACGATCTCGCGTATGGCAGGATCAATCCGTGAAGCGTTAGTTCTTACCCGCAGATCCTTCCAGTTCGATACGTCGAGCTCTCCCAATCTCTTCGAGTGGGCGCGTGGTAAGAATTCGTTGGGCAAAGTCTAGACCCCTATTACCTTACCGGTTTCTCTTGTGTTCGAAAACAGTCTCGTAGACGAGTCTGTGGAACCAGTGGGGTCCCGCTTCTTCGTTTGGAGCAAACCGTCCGCGAGAGGCGAAACCTGATTTTGCCCCGGTGCTCACGAGGCTGATCGCTTCAATGTCCTCAGAATCGACTTGTTCGCTGAGCCAGGTGCTGTTTCGACGTTGGAATTTTTCCTCGTCTAGGGCATACTGAAACCATAGAAAGAGCGTTTTGTCCGGCTTTCCCGGAATAGGCATGTACACGTTGACTGACAAGCCCCACGGATAGAAGTTCAGCGTCATGTTCGGGAAGATGAACCACCACAACGCAAACACTCGCTTCGAGGGATTCTTCGGGTCTCGAAACCTATCGGCTAGAAGTCGAGGGTCGAAACCGTTTTGCTCGTCTCTTGCATACGCCCATTGCAGAGCGCTAAGCTTGTACAGCTCAGTTCGGTAGGACGACAGGTCGATAGCATCGGCTAATCCGCCCGGTCCCTTATGGACGAACCTGATGTGGAAGTTGTCCATGTAGTTCCAAGCATGCTGTTTCCAGTTTCCCTCAACCTCTCGAACTTCACCCTCGACACGTTGTCTCCTCAGCGACTCGAGTTTGATTCCAGGTATCGATTGTTGAACCTTCTCGATGAACCCCCAGAAGGGTGCCAGCGGCTCGCCTGTCGACACAAAGATCCACTGACCCCACTCTTCAACGTGGACATTTCTTAGGTTGTCCGATTCCCGTGGAAAGCCTTCCATCTTTTCAAACCCTGCCTGCGCAAGAAACTTTCCTTCGTTGTCAAATTGGCGTCCGTGTTGCGGACAGATTATCGCCCCTCCATCACCCGACGATTCAACGAGAGGATGCCAAGCGTGCGTGCAGACGTTGGGAAAACAGTTCAGCTTACCCTGTTGGCCTCGCAGGAGGAAGAGAGGTTTTCCTAGAAGATTGAATGGGACTCTAGAACCGGTTTTTCGTAGGGAGTCTGTGAGAGTGGCTAGACTTTCTTGGGAATTACCCTCTGATGGTACTAGCAGCCATGTGTGAGCAAAGATAGTTCCAAGTTCTAGTTCGAGAAATTCCGGGTCCACAAACGCAGAAGCAGGTAAGGATTCGGCTCGACTAATCTCGGAGTCTACTAGGAATTCTCTCGA
>Ga0137415_10005320_pt1 | contig 12740 bp, 8 predicted proteins | sample CZODoug3_1_1_16f_FD_183082 | JGI IMG/M metagenome (GOLD analysis project Ga0137415, IMG submission 183082) | Vadose zone soil fungal communities from Angelo Coast Range Reserve, California, USA - CZODoug3_1_1_16fungal (Hybrid Assembly) | ecosystem: Environmental > Terrestrial > Soil > Vadose... | reverse complement strand
GGAAGGGCGAGCGTCGCCTCTGCGAAAACCATCTGCTCCGCGCCTTGATCGACTTTTCCCCATGAGTTCGCTTCTTTTAAGGTCGAACTGCTGAGCGCACCGTCACGCACGTCGGAGACCGTGATTTGCACGGCGTATTTGTGCATGCCCACATCGAACCCGAGATAATCGCCGGCCACCACCGTATCTTGCGCGAAATTTTTCGGCACGCCGCCACCAATCATGAGCAGACCGCTCTGCTTCGATTCGATCTTGATCTTGGTCAGTTCGAGAAAATCTTTCGCCGAATCGATGCTGACATGTCGATTCGGATGATGCCATTGATGATGAATTAATCCGAACCCGGCGCTGCAATCGCTGAAGGCCGGACAGAAGATCGGCACATTTTTCTCGAAAGCCGCGAGCACAACCGAACTGCGGTTCTTCGCGTTGTCCTTCAAATGCTGTCCCATCTCGCGAATGAATTCGCGCGATGAGTACGGACGCGGCTCAAGTTTATCCGCGATCTCAGCGCAGGTCGCGTCGCAAACACGTAACTGGTCTTCGTCGATGTAAGTATCGTAAATACGATCGATGGCGAGGCGGCGCAGCACATCGTCGTCGGTGTTGATTTCGCCTTTGTAATGTTTGAAGCCAAGCGCTTCGAAAAAATCTTGATCGACAATGATGGCGCCGGTGGAAACGATTGCGTCCACCATGTTGTGCCGGACAAGGTCGACAATCACATTTTTCAAACCGGCGGAGAAAAGCGAGCCGGCTAGACAGAGAATGATCGCGCAATCTTCATCGCGCAGCATCGTTTCGTAAATTTGCGCGGCGCGGCCAAGATCGCGGGCCGAGAACGCCATCTTGCTCATTGCTTCAACCAGCGGCACGACGTCGTGCTCCTTGATGTCGATGTGCTCGATTATTTCGACAAGAAGATCGGATTTCTTCGGTTTCATAAACTATTCCGGATATAGCCAATTCATGTAATCTTTCACGCCCGCTTCCAGGGGAAATTGAGGTTGGTAACCGAGTGCGCTGCGAACCTTATCCAAGTCCGCCTCCGTGAAGTTTTGATAATGCGCGTGTGGATTGTCGATGTAATCGGCCACGAATTTTGTGCCGAGGCACTTGTTTAGAATGTCGACCAGCTCATTAAATGACCTTGCCTGGCCACAGCCCAAATTATAAATCCCGCTTTCCCGCGCCTCGAGCGCGAGAATGCTTCCTTCCACGACATCCTTCACGTAAACGAAATCGCGCTTCTGCTCGCCCTGCTTGAAAATGCGCGGGCGCTGTCCCGCTTTCATCTGCTGCGCGAGATGATAAACCATGCTCGCGGGCACCCCCTTGTGTGCTTCGCGGGGCCCATAAACGTTGAAGTAGCGCAGCCCGATTATGGTCCAATCGGGCGACTCCTTCGCCTCGCGTATCGCGATGTTGTCCATGATCGTCTTGGAAAACGCGTAAATGTTTGCCGGTGCAGCGCCGTTTGATTCGGCACTGGCTTCGCTCGCCGGCCCATAGGTCGATGCGGACGACGCGTAGATGATTCGGGTTCTTGTTGGCCGCGCAAAATTCAAGAGACGCCGGAAACTTTCCACATTGTCGTGCACCTGGATGAATTGGTCGTGCAATGTCGTGTCCGTGATCGACGCCAAATGGAAGATCGCATCGAACTTTTCCTCGCCGAATTGGTCCTGCCAATCGAGCGTCGCCAGATTTTGCGCGACGAAATCACCACGATAACCAACAAGGTTCTTGAAATCGCCGGAGCGAAAATCATCGATCACAGTCAGGCGCGCCTTTGGAAATTTTTCCTGCAATGCGAGAACAAGATTCGAGCCGATGAAACCGGCGCCGCCGGTGACGACCAGGTTGAGAGCAGAATCGGACGTGGACACAGGTTGATAATGCGCGCCTGATAAATAAATCTTGAGCAGCCAAGCGCAAGCCGCTACTTGTCGATCTAGTTCTTTGTCAGCTTGGAAAAGTGGATCGGCGCGAGAAATCCCGTGCGAATCGGGAGCAGTTGCGCTGCTGTAACTGGATACGACTTCCCAGGGCCAGTCCCCGAAAATTTTCGGGGGTGAAGGCGGGAAGAAGGATGAAGCCAGGAGCCAGAATATTTGTCCGGTCCACCTCATTCGTGCCGTCGTGGCACAGGCATCCCTGCCTGTGAACACTCCACGGACGCAGCCTCGAAGGCTGTTCCACAAACGTGCGCGAAAAAACTTCTTCGCAAAAAGAAGAATGAGAGCTGGGCGACCCAGCTACTTCGCTAAACCTCGACCCGAGGAGTGATTTCGAATCATCGGAAGTAGCTGGGAACAAGTCCGACTCTCGGAGTTGGAGGTAACTTGTTATGAGAAATCGCCCATTATGTTTTGTTTTTCGTTGTCTGGGTAGCGCACGCGTCTCGCGTGCTGGCGATGGCGTCCCGCCGTCGCGAACTTTTCTTGCACCGTGCCTGGACGTGCTGGCCACGTTTTTAGGAAAGACTGTTTCGGCGCGACGCCGAAACCAGCACGCGAGACGCGTGCGCTACCCAATCCGATTCGCTGCGTTGCTCGTCTTCGCGCCAGTCGTTTGCTTCGCGCAAGATGCCGTAAGATCGACAGCGACCGATCAGGAAGAAGCAGAAGCGGAACCGGTAATTGTCTCGGCCACGCGAACCGACATTCCGCTCGATCAATCGCCGGCCAGCGCGAGCTTGATTTCGTCGGACGATCTCGAGCAAAAACAAATCGAGCGTGTGAGCGACGCGCTTCGTGAGGTTCCAGGACTCAATGTTGTCCAAACCGGTACGCCCGGTCAGCTCACTTCCGTTTTCATGCGCGGTTTGCCGAGCGAAGACATGCAAGTCCTCCTTGACGGTATTCCGATTAATCAAGGGTTAGCCGGCCAGTTTGACTTCGCGAACCTCACAACGGACGACATCGACCGAATTGAAGTCGCGCGTGGTCCGCAAAGCACGGTATATGGGCCGCGAGCTCTGGCTGGCGTTGTGCAAATTTTCACCAAGCAAGGAACGGGCGAACCGGGATTTACTTTGAGTTCAGAGGGCGGATCGTACGATACTTTTCGTGAATCGCTCGAGAGCGATGGCAAGCTTGGCGAATTCGATTATTCCATCGGCGCCAGCCGGCTCGACACCGACAATGCGCGGCCAAACAACAATTATCGCAACAGCTCAGGGATCGCGGACGTTGGCTGGTCGCCTAACGAACAGTTACGGATCGGAAGCTTGTTTGTCTATTCCCTCAGCGACACGGGAAATCCCAACACAATCTTTAATCCCAGACCGGTTGACCATTTTTTAACGGAAAAATGGTTCATCGCGCCGCATGTCGATCTCCGGCTGGGCGATTGGTGGGAGCACAAATTTATTTTCGATTACGATCAGGAGCGGCAGGTCAACAATCCGAACCAGGATGGATTTGTCGGACCGACGCGCGCGCTCTTCGAGCGAACGACTGTCGATTATCAAAACGATTTGAAGCCGGCTTCGTGGCTGACACTGACATCGGGATTTTTTTACAGCCGCGTTAACGCCGGCCAGGAGCGGCCGTTTGTATCGCAGGCGTTTGGCCCGCAGCCGACGTTCATCAGCGATCACACGCAGGAAGTGGCCGGCTTCCTGCAAGCCACCGTTAACATCGACAATTTCATTTTCGTCGCTGGGGGGCGTCTCGATAATTTCAATCAATTCGGAGACGTTTGGACTTATCGCTTCGCTGGCAGTTACAAGATCGACAAGACGAACACGACGTTACACTCGAGCGTCGCGACCGGATTCAGTCCGCCGAGCAGTCAGGACAAAATTTTTGGGATGAATTTTGGATTGCGGCCGGAAAAAGATCTCGGCTGGGACATCGGCATTGAGCAACGACTCTGGGAAAACCGAGTCACGGTTGGTGCGGCTTATTTTCACAACGACTTGTCGAACGTGATTGGATTCAACGGCCAGTTCCAAACGTTGAATCTCGGCGCGGCGGAGACGCAGGGACTTGAAACAGAATTGCGGGCACAGCCAATTGCCGATCTTACTTTCGCCGCAAGCTACACCTATCTGGATACGGAGAAGACTTCGTCAGCCGACATTTCGCAGCCGCAAGGCGCGCGATTGCCACGACGTCCACGCAACGAAGTCTATGTTTCCGGTTCCTATCTTTGGTGGAAAAAACTGCGCACGACGATCGCAGCGAAGTTTGTGAATGCGCGCGAAGAAATTAATTTCGGCGGACCAAATTTCGACATCGAAGATTACAGCTTCGTTAACATTGCGGCGGAATATGAAATTAATCCGCACATGTCGATCTTTGGAAGGATCGACAATCTGACCAATGAGCATTACGCAGAGGTTTTCGGATTTCCCGCGCTGGGGCGTGCTATTTACGGCGGGATGAGGGTGCGGTTCTGATCTGTAGCGGCGGTCCATGACCGCCGCTGAAATTATTGCGACGCTCATAGAGCGCCGCTACAGCTTGAATTCCGCGCGGCATCGCTTAATCACGAATTGTGAGTCCGCTGATCTATCTTATCGCCGGCCTGATCGGCGGTGTGCTCACTGTCGCAGCAATCGTCTTGATGGTTCGCAAACGCGGGGAGCGAATCGAGATGTTCGCGAATTCGAGACTGGTTGAAGAGGAATTGGTCAAGCGATTGGAAATAATCGATCGCGGATTGCGCGACGAATTTTCCCGCAATCGCGAGGAAGCAGGCGCGGCGGCTAAAACGCAGCGCGAAGAGTTGAGCAAATCGCTCGAGGGCGTGCGGTCGATTGTCGATCTTCGCTTGAAGCAGCTCCAAGACGATAACGCCAAGCAGATCGACAAGATGCGGGCGACGGTTGACGAAAAATTGCAAGGCACGTTGGAGAAACGCCTCGGCGAATCGTTCAAGCTGGTGAGCGACCGGCTGGAACAGGTGCACCAAGGACTCGGCGCAATGCAGCAGCTGGCGAGTGACGTTGGCGGCTTGCAAAAAGTTTTGACGAACGTGAGAACGCGCGGCGGCTGGGGCGAAGTGCAGCTTGGCTCACTACTGGAGGAAGTGCTGACGCCGGAGCAATTCGCCAAAAATGTGAAGACCCGCGAAGAAAGCGCCGATCACGTCGAATTCGCAATCAAACTGCCCGGTGACGAAAATGGCGCACCGGTTTGGTTGCCGATCGATGCAAAATTCCCGACCGAAGATTATCAGCGTTTGGTGGCCGCGCAGGAAAAGGGCGATGTCGCGATGGTAGATGAAGCGATGAAAAATCTGGAGTCGCAATTGAAGCGTTGTGCGAAAGACATTTGCCAAAAATACATCAACCCGCCACGCACGACGGATTTTGCGCTGATGTTTTTGCCGACTGAGGGACTTTATGCCGAAGCGATTCGCCGCGTTGGATTGATTGAACAGGTGCAGCGCGATTGCCGAGTAATTTTTGCCGGACCAACGACGCTCGTGGCGCTGCTGAACAGCTTGCAAATGGGCTTTCGCACGCTCGCCATCCAAAAACGATCGAGCGAAGTTTGGAATTTGCTCGCTGCCGTGAAAACGGAGTTCGGAAAATTCGGCGAAGCGTTATCGGCGGTGAAAGACAAGCTCGATCAAGCAGCGCGGCACGTGGATAATGTGGCCGTGCGTTCCCGTGCGATCACAAAGAAACTGCGCGACGTGGAAGAATTGCCGTCGAATCCGCAGCCTTTGCTGAAAGACTTGTTAGGCGAATCAGAGAACGACGAGTAGGTGGATCGAACGCTCCGTCGCTCGATGCTGCAAGTGGCGGCCGAAGGCCGCATTAATGGCAACGCGCAAGGGACTGCGCGTTCCACCTCGTGTGTGGATCTACAGCACTTTGTCCCATTTCGATTTGTCCTTGAGCATGATCTCGCGGAGGAGACGGATCGGTGGCATGCCGTGGTTGAGAAGCTCGTTGTGGAATTTTTGGAGCGAGAATTCGTTGCCTTGCTGCGCTTTGTAATCGTCGCGCAGTTTCAGAATCTGCAATTTCCCGAGCGTGTAATTGAGATAGCCGGGATCGAACGTGCCGCGCATTGCTTCGGTCCGTGCTGGTTTTTCCTCGTAGTAACAATTGTCCTGAAAGAATTTGGTCGCTTCATCGACCGTCATTTTTTGGGTGTGCATTTTGATCGATACGCACAGGCGGCATAAGCGCAGCATCGCTTCATCGGCCTGGGCCATGCGATATTTGGCGGCGCGTTTGATATCATCGACATTTGAGGTCGGGCTTGTTTTCGGGCTCGGCTTCGCTTTTGGCGTTGCGGTTGTGCCCGGACTCGCACTTGCCTTTGGCGTTGGACTCGGAGTCGGCGTGCCGCTGTATCCTTCGTCGATCATCATTTTCTCGCAGTAATGCGCCCAGCCTTCGATGAAGGCATAGCTGCCAAAGATTTTTTCCACTTTGCTCGCTGGCGACGCGTTCAAGCGTAGAAACTGCACATAATGCCCGGGATAAACTTCATGAATCGAAATGACGTCGGCGGTGTAATAATTGAACGCGGTTAGCCATTCTTCTTTTTGTTTCTCTGGCCAGTCGCTCTCTGTCGGCGTGACATAATAATAGGCTTCGGTCGCTCTCTTTTCGAAAGGGCCCGGCGTGTCCATGGAGGCGAAAGACGTGGCGCGACGGTATTGCGGCGTCTCGGTCACGCGCGCTCGTACTTCCGACGGGATCGTCACAAGATGGTGAGTTGTGACGAAATTTCGAATTTGTTCGAGGTCTTTCCCGATATCGGGAAGCAAGTTCTCCGGGGTTGGATGCTCGCTCTGAATTTGTTTGAAGACTTCTCTGGCCGATTTGCCCGGATCAATTTTTCTCGCGGCCTCGGCAAACGCTTGCTGCTCCTTCTTTAATTCCGCCATGCCGATCTCGAGAATTTTCGCCGGCGGAAGATCGACCAGTTCGGTTTCTGCGAGCAGCCGCTGATATTTTTCTTCACCGAGCGCGAAATCGGGCGAAGCTTTCGGAAGTTTCTCGCGTTCCAGCCAGGCCCCATAATCAGCCAGCGCGACCGCGGCTCTGCGATTGGAATCCTGAAACTCGGCGCGAATTCGCTCGTCCTTCAGCTCGGCGACCGCTGCGACCAGGTTTTTCTTGAGGAAATCTGAGGAACCTTTCGCAATCTTAATCGCAAGTTCGACATATGGTTTGGGAAGCACGTCATTCAGGTTGGTTTTTGCCGCAATGACGATGTTTGGAACCTGCGACTCGATGGCGGCGATGCTGTGAACGCGGTCTTCGAGCGGCGCGAAGTTTCGCTTGATGTAAACGTTTACGTCAGCGGCGCGCGCATAGGTCATGGGATTGCGTTCGAAGACCGACATCTCCTGCATTTGAAAGAGTTCCTTCTTGATCGCGGCTTGCAGGATGCGCAGATCAATCGACTGCCGTTGACTCAATTTGCCTCCGTCGAATTTTTTCAGCCGGTCGTCGAACCGCCGCAACCGGGATAGCTCGGCATCAAGCGCGAGCCGGCTGTAATCGCCGATTTTGCCGTCGTATTCGTGAAAGCCGAGAGCGGTGCCCTGGAGCGGATGAGCAGCCAAATAACCGCGGATATATTCCTCAGCCACCGCCTCATATTCGGCATCGGGGGTTTGCGCTGCGAAGTTGGCCCCCATGGGCAGGCAAATCGCGAAGACCGTTAGAAGGCTATGAGCAACTTTCATGGAAGGCTCTTGGTTTGCTTGTGCCGCGCAAGCTTATGCAACGCTTTGGACGTTGCCAAAAATTTCCGATGAGCGATTGTCCACTCTGCTTGGAATAACCGTTGATTAATATGAGAGCACGCTTCGTTTTCAGCACGTTTGTTTGTTTGCTGCTCGGTAGCGTTCTTCTGAATCTTCGCGCAGAAAAACCTCGGACGGCGAACGGAGAGGAGGACAACGGTTACTCGCAGATTTCCATTTTCGCTAAGGCCGTCCAATTGATCCGGCAGGATTACGTCGATGGAAATAAAACGAGCTATCGCGATCTCATCACGGCCGCGATGAAAGGCATGCTCGCCTCACTCGATCCGCACAGCCAGTTCATGGACCCGGATGATTTCCGCGACATGCAAGACGACACGCGCAGCCGTTTCAACGGCCTCGGGATCGAGGTCTCGATGAAAAACGGTTTGCCGACTGTCGTCACTGCGATGGAGGACACGCCGGCGGCAAAAGCGGGCATTCTCTCCGGCGATCAGATTCTAAAAATAAACGGCACTTCCACGGAAAGAATGGAGCTGCAGGACGCGGTCAATGTTTTGCGTGGACCGCCCGGCCATAAAGTGACGCTCACGCTGCTGCGGCCTTCGACCAAGGAGATCAAGGAATACACGCTGGAGCGCGCGGAGATAAAAGTGCAGAGCGTCAAAGGCGCCAGGCTGCTGGATACGGAGCTGACCGGCCCATTCAAGATCGGCTACATCCGGCTCATCCAGTTCAATGAGCCGACCCCCGACGAATTGTCGAAAACCCTCGACGAATTGCAGAGGCAAGGCATGCAAGCGCTCATTCTCGATCTTCGGAACAATCCCGGCGGGCTTTTGAACAGCGCGGTGGATGTCTGCGCCCAATTTCTGCCGCCCAACACCAAGGTGGTTTCAACGCAAGGCCGAGTCGCCTCCCAGCAACGTGATTACTCTACTTCCGGGGCAGCAAAAGAGCGTCCGCATTTTCCGATGGCGGTCCTGGCGAATGAAGGCAGCGCCAGTGGCGCGGAGATTGTGTCCGGCGCGCTCAAGGATTTGCACCGCGCCATCCTCGTGGGCGAAACCACTTTCGGAAAAGGCTCCGTCCAGAACGTCATGCAGTTGCCCGACGGCTCGGCTTTGCGCTTCACCACAGCGAAATACTACACGCCGAGCAAGCAGGTGATTCAGGGGAATGGCGTGACCCCGAACATTCGCGTGCCCATGAGCGCAGAACAGGAACGGGCGCTCTTCGCGCTGCGCAGCGCTGAAAACATAAAGCCGGACGAGGAAAAAAACATCATCAAGACAAAAGATCCGCAGATGCTCCGGGCGATCGACGCCCTCAAAGGCGTGATGATTTACGCGCAGCAGAACGCGCCCAAGCTCGACGCGGTGAAAAAATAATTGGAAGACAGCCGTCCCGGCTGTAAGGGCAGACAGGCTTCCAGCCTGTCGAAATCTAGCAACAGGCAAGATGCCTGTTTGCCGTGACAGGCGCGACGCCTGTCTTCCGTCGCAGATTTGGCAGGCGGAGCGCCTGCCCTACAATTCTTCTGTGAAGATAATTCTCGCGCTCGAAACTTCGTGTGACGAAACGGCCGTCGCGATTTTGCGTGGAGGTCAATTGCTTGCCAGCGAAATCGCTTCGCAGATCGCGGAACACGAAAAATTCGGCGGCGTCGTGCCCGAATTGGCATCGCGCAATCATCTTGTGTACGCGCCGCGTCTGCTCGAACGTGCGACGCGTTCCGCTAAAATCGACATCGTCGATGTCGATGCTTTTGCGGCGACGAGCGGGCCCGGCCTGGCAAGTTCATTAATGATCGGCGCATCGACTGCGAAAGGTCTCGCGATCGGTTTCGGCAAACCTTATCTCGCGATCAATCATCTCGAAGGGCATTTGCTCTCGCCGTTTTTCAATGGCGATTTTCAAATCAAGCCGAACATCTCGCTGATTGTCAGCGGCGGACATACGATGTCGATCCAAGTAGGTGGGCTGGGCGATTATCGATTGATTGGCCGCACCGTCGACGATGCTGCGGGCGAAGCGTTCGACAAAGTCGCAAAGATGCTCGGGCTAGGTTATCCCGGCGGTCCCGAGATTGAAAAACATGCACGCAACGGCGATGCGACCCGGTTCGATTTGCCGCGGAGCATGCTCGACTCGGAGAATTTTAGTTTCAGCGGATTGAAAACGGCGGTGCGCTATCTACTCCCGAAGTTGCGCGGGGACTTCCTGGCGGATCTTTGCGCGTCGTTTCAACAAGCAATTGTCGATGTACTGGTGCGCAAAACGATCGCGGCGGCGAAGAGATATGATGTCGATCTGATCACGGTGAGCGGCGGGGTAAGCTGCAACGAGGAATTGCGACGGCAGCTGCGCGACGCGTGCGATCGCGAAGGATTTAGATTTAAAAGCGCGGAGCCGTGGTTGTGCACCGATAACGCAGCGATGATCGCCTTTGCCGCGTCGTTACGCCTCGATGCTGGGTTTGAATCGAAGGTGACGGAGGAAATCGATCCAAATCTAGCGTTGGCGTGATCTTGTCTGGGGAGCACACGCGCCTCGCGTGTTGGTTGCGACGCCTAGCGCAACAATTTTCCGCATCGCAGCAAGTTCGCGATGACGAGGCGCCATCGCCAGCACGCGAGGGCGCGTGCGCTCCCCAGAAATCAGCGATCAGTACTCGCGCTCGAGGAGATAATTTGCGAGCGAATGCAAGGCCTCGGCTCTGTGGCCGAAGACCGACAATGCTTCGTGCGCCTGTCGGGTAAGCCGTCTCGCTTCGGCGCGCGATTTTTCCAAACCGATCACAGCGGGATAAGTAGCCTTTCTTGCAGCGACATCTTTGCCTGCGCTTTTGCCGAGTTTCTCGCTCGTTTGCGTAACGTCGAGAATGTCGTCGATGATCTGGAAAGCCAGCCCGAGGGCGCGACCAAATTGTGTGATCGCGTTGAGTTTCCTTGCGTCGGCGTTCGCACTCATCGCGCCGAGGCGCACTGAGGTTGTCAAAATCGCAGCCGTCTTGTTTTCGTGGATGTAACGAAGCTGCGCTCGATTTGCCTTGCGACCTTCCGCTTCCAAGTCGGCGACTTGACCGGCGATCAGTTTTTGGCTGCCGGCAGCGACTGCGATTTCGTGTAATAAGATCGACATGTTGTAGCGCGGCGTCGGCTGGGCACGCGAAACAATTTCAAAGGCGATAGTCAGTAACGCGTCGCCGGCAAGGACGGCGATGCCGTCGCCGAAAACCTTGTGGCAAGTGAGACGGCCGCGGCGGAAATCGTCGTTATCCATGCTCGGCAAATCGTCGTGGACGAGCGAGTAGGTGTGGATGCACTCGAGTGCACAGGCAAGCGGAAGCGCGTTGTCGATCTTTCCGCCGCAAGCCTCTGCCGCAGCGAGGCACAAAATTGGCCGTAATCGTTTCCCGCCGGCAAATAAACTGTAACGCATCGCCTTGTGAATGGTCGTTGGTTTGAGATTCTCTTTAGGCAGATGTCGATCCAGCGCCCGATCGATCTTTTCTTGCCGCGACTTGAGATACGCTTTCAGGTTCATTCCGCGTGACAGTGTAAAATTTGATCGCTGCGCTGCGCTAGAGATTTTCTGCGGATTCAACGGCGACCGTCGGTTTCGTTCGCATGGCCAGAAAGGCGCCGACGAGCAGAACACCGGCGCTGAGCAATTGCGCTTGGGTAAGACGTTCGCCGAAAATCCATGCGGAAAGTGCCAGCGCACCGGCGGGGCAAAGGAGTTGCAGAGTTTGCGCAAGCGCGACACCAATCTCCCGGATTGCGACATAATATAAGACGTGCGCGAGCGTAATGCAGCTGACGGCGGAAACGATGAGAAGGAGGTTAACGTGCGTGCCCGCGTGAAGCGGAGTGTCGATCTTTCCAAAAGCGCACATCAGGGGCAGGAGGAGTATCGAGGTTATGAAGCTGATCAAACCAAAACTGCGAATCGAGCCGAGCTGCGCGGAAGGACGCTTGACGAGCACGCCGTAGAGCGCCCAGCAAAATGTGGCGGTGAAGGCGATGACCAAGCCGGGCAGCGCAATATGTCGATCTTGTCCGCTCGATTGGAACCAAATCACACCGAACGCGCCGATTAAGCCGAGAACTGTGCCGGCTTGAAATTGCCATTGACGGATGATGTGGCGTTCCTCCGGAAAAAAAGCGAGCGCGAGCAGCGCGGTGAAGATGACGGATGAGCGGGTGAAAATCGCGTAAACGCCAGGGCCCATGTAGAAGAGGGCCATCACCTGCGTGATTTGATGAACGACATTGGGGAGGCACGGAGCGAGGCACAAGGTCACAGCGCGCCAATCAAGGCGCGGGCCGCCGCGGCGAAGCCGATAAAACACAAGTGGCGCGATGGCGATGCAGGCGACGGAATAGCGATAAAAATTCTGTGCCCAAGGGTCGTAGTAGCGATTCAAGTAATATAGAAAGAGCGACGGCGTCGACCAGATGACGACCGTGGCGAAGACCGCGGCGTAGCCTTTCGAGAGATTAGTACGACCGCGTAGATCGACAATCGCTCGCGTGGAATCCAGTTGCTTCATCGCTTGGTGTTTGATTTTGGCGCGTGAATTTGCTCGCTTATAAACGATTAATCGCTCAAAAAGTAGTTTCGGAGGAGAAATGAATATCTTGAACAAGCAAACAATCACCCTGGCGATAGCGGCATTTTTATGGATTGCGCAAACAGAAAGCATTTCCGCAAAGCGGCCTACGGCCACCGATACGGGCGGGCAAAACAAGCGCGGGACTTCCGCAAAGCGGGTTCCGGCCACCGCGTCGGGCGAGCATAACAAGCGCGGGATCGAGCTGGCGGAACAAAAGCAGTACGACGCGGCCATCGCTGAATTCACGAAAGCCATCCAAGCCAGTCCGAAAGATCCTCGCGGTTACAACAATCGCGGCACCGCTTATCGCGCGAGTGGCAAATTTGCCGAGGCGTCCGCCGATTTTTCCAAAGCAATCGAGATCGCGCCAAAAGACTACATCGGCTACATAGAGCGCGGGCAGACCGAGGTGATGCAAAACCAATTTGAT
>Ga0137415_10005317_pt1 | contig 12741 bp, 14 predicted proteins | sample CZODoug3_1_1_16f_FD_183082 | JGI IMG/M metagenome (GOLD analysis project Ga0137415, IMG submission 183082) | Vadose zone soil fungal communities from Angelo Coast Range Reserve, California, USA - CZODoug3_1_1_16fungal (Hybrid Assembly) | ecosystem: Environmental > Terrestrial > Soil > Vadose... | reverse complement strand
CGCCCCAGCCCCGCCCCCAGCCGCTCCGCCACCGGCCCCACCAGCACGGGTACGCGTCGCGCCCGCGCCAGACGCTCGACCTTTTCCCGAGTGCGTACGCTCGCGTCCGCCGCGAGCACGACGCACGAGAGGGCATCACGCTGCAGCTGCGCCCGCACCCCCGACACCCCGATCACCACCCGCCCGCCCCCCCCCCGGGGGCCCCGCCCCCAACCCCCGGCCCGCCCCCCCCCCCCCCCCCCCCCGCCCCTTGGGTCGTGGATCGGGTGAGCGGGGCGGCATTTTATCGCCGGGAGGGCGATCCGTGCGTTGTCTCGCGCTCAACGCGTCGTTCGAGCCGCTGACCATGGTACCGGTGCGCCGCGCCCTGCGCCTTGTCATCGACGGGAAGGCTGAAATCGTCGAGGCCGACAAGGGCGCGGTGGTCCGCAGCGAGCGCCTGGCCATCCCACGCCCGGCGGTCATCCGGCTGGTCAAGTTCGTGCACGTCCCGCGGCGGTTCCGGCGTCAGGTCACGAACACCTTCCTGTTCGCGCGCGACGAGTACCGCTGCCAGTTTTGCGGCCGGCACCAGACCGAGCTGCGGCACCGTGAATGCCTCACGCGGGACCACCTGGTACCGCTCTCGCGCGGGGGCACCAACGCCTGGACCAACGTCCTCACGGCGTGCAGCAGCTGCAACACGCGCAAGGGCAACCTCGTCCCTGAGGAGGTCGGGATGCATCCGCTGCGGCCGCCGTTCGAGCCGCACTTCGTGCACCTGGCCTGGGCGGTCCGTCGCCTTACGCCGATCCAGAGTCGCTACATCCGACTCTTCTACGGGGCCGACGTCCTGGCGACGCTCAAGGCGCTGTGAGACTTCCCTGGATCGTCCCGAGCGCGGCAGTGGCGGCGCTCGCCGTGGCGCTCGTGGTGAGCCGCAGCGCGCATGCCGCGCGGCACCCGGACCCACGCCCCGGCATAACGGCCGAGCTGGTCCTGCCGCCTGGGATGGTGCCGCGCACGCCCGGGTCGATCGAGGCCTACGCCGCGGCGCGGACGGTCCCCGCCGTGATGGACGGGCTGTACTGTCACTGCAACTGCTCCCGCAGCTTCGGGCATCGCTCGCTGCTCACCTGCTTCACGTCGGATCACGGAGCGTACTGCGACATCTGTATGGGCGAAGCGACGGCTGCGGCCCGTCTAGTGGAGGCGGGCGGCTCTCTTCAGGAGATCCGCGCGGCGATCGACCGACGATTCGGCAGGTGAATTAGCGGGGCGGGCCTTCCCGGCGGAACTCCGTCGAGCGCACCTCCAGCGTAAGTCGGGGCAGCCCCGCGATCCGAACGAGGACTCGCTGTAGCCCGCGCGCCAAGGCATCGCCCACGCTCCCCTGACCCGAAGCAACCGGGCTCACGTCGCCCTTCAGCCACCGCGTCAGCTCCTCCAGGTCACTGTCGTTCAGCGTCGTCAGGTCGAGACGACACAGGAAGTAGAAACGGCCCTCTCCTGTCGGCGCCAGGGTGACGCGGTAGGGGAGTGCGAGCGCGCCCGCCAGCTCCTCCGCATTGGCGTAGCGCCTGACGGTGCCGCCCGTGCGGATCAGCACGAAATCGTCCGCGAGCGGATCGTGGCGGGCGAGCGCGTCCCAGGCGGCGTCGCTCACGAACCGATCGAACCAGCCCGAGCGCACCTGCCATAGCTCCAGGCGATAGTGCAGCCGGAGCGGAAAGCCGGAGCGCATCAACGCGACGTACTTGCCGTCCGCCAGCAGGGCGGTCGTCTGGATGCGGGGGATCTGCCGGTCGATCGTGATCGCGAGGGAAGGGGACTGGGCTGCCACCCGCACGGGGGCCGCCGCGACGGCGACGAGCGCGAGGATTGCGTGCCTCGCCCCACTCCCGAGTCGCACCCTAGAAGCGGTGATTCAGTCGGAGGACGAAGCGGAACGGCTCTCCCACGGTGACCGCTTTCGCCGCGTACAGGCCGAAGCCTCCCCAATCCACGCCCAACCCGAGGTCGGCGAGCCAGCTGGCGAGCGTGGGCAACTTGCCGGAAGAGAGGTGCCCCGCGCCCTGTCCCACCAGCCAGCCCTGACCGGCGTCCCCGAACACCACGAGGTCCGGTCCCTCGAGCCGAATCAGGGACTCGAGCGGATGTCCTTCGCCCTCCTCCCGAGACGGGTTGTACGTCCAGTGCATCGAGATGTGGCCCCGGTACTCGGCCTGGACCAGGAGCACCCGATCGCAGGCGGCCACGTGCGAGGCGACGAACGCCGGATCGGTGATGTCCGAAGCGCACCTGCCTTGCCGGAACGCGTAGCCGGGCAGCGGGTCCGGTCCGCCCAAGCTGAGCCGCCGCTGCAGTGGCAGCGGGTCGCCTCCCGCCCAGCCGCCCGCCAGCAGCCGCAGGTTCAGCCGCCCCGCCGAGCTCACGCGGCTGTAGCGCCGGAAGTCGAGCCAGGTGCGCAGAAAGCGGTAGGAGTCGTTAGTCGGGATCGGGTCCCGCACGCTCGTGGGGATGCCTGCCTGCGGCGTCACGTCGTGGCTCGAGCTGCGCTCGAGCGTGCCGCGCAGGTACCAGCCCGAGGTGGGGTTGTCCGCGTCGTTGCGCGTGTCGAGGGCGAGGCCGACCGCGATCGTCGTGTAGTGGCCGCCGTCCACCGGCGCGTTGGCCCGCCACAGCTGATGGTTGCGGAACACCGTCCACGGATCTTCGGCGAGCGCGCTCGCCTCGCGCTCGCGCCGTAGCTCCACGCTCGCCGTCAGCGGCGCCTCGATGTGCACCGTCGCCCCCCCGGCGATCCCCTTGCTGACGTAATAGTCGCGATAGTCACGCCGGAATAGGAACGCCGCCCAGCCGACCTCGACGCGGTGGAGCCCCCAGTCCTCCACCGGGACGACGATGTCGTAGGCGCGGAACCCCAGGCTGACCGGGCGGGATTCACCGGCTCGCAGCTCCGTACGGATCAGGTATCCGAGATCGCCGCGCGTGTGCGTGAGGTCTCCGGCGGTGCGGAACACGCCGAGCGCGTCGAAGCGCAGCCGGGTCGCGCCGCGCAGCCGCCAGTCGAACACGGGGCCGAACACGACCGGCACCCCTTCCACGCGGTTGAAGGTGCCGCCTGTCGAGAGCGTCAGGGCCGAGCGCGTGTCACCGGTGCCGAAGGCGTATTGTGGGCTGAAATAGCGAAACCGGCGCCGCAAGTCCGGTGCGAACACTAGGGAATCACCCGTCACCCGGTAGGCGAGCGGCTCACGGTACTCGCGCGCCTCGCCGCCGATGGCCGCGCTGGCGGCGCGGCTGATCGTGCCCCCCACGACCAGCACGGTGCCGGTGACATCCGCGCCGGGATCGAGAATCGCGTCGCCGTTGATGACCAGCAGCGAGCCCTGGATGCGCCCGCCGATCAACGCGGGCCCGTTGCGGATCGCCACGTTGCCGCGCCACTCGTTGCCGCGCGGCAGCCGCGTGCGACCGACCAGATGCGCCGTCGCCGGCGCGTTGTAGAAGCGGATCGTCTCCTCCACGACGAGCTTGGGCAGCTCGGGTGGCGCCAGGTGCACACCCGCGCTCTCGGGGTGGATGACGATGGCCGTGTCCTGGGCCGCGGCCGCCGCCGGGGGGGGGGCGAGAAGACCGAACAGTAAGAGCGCTGCGCGCATATCGAATACCTGGGTTGGAGCCAGACCTCGCTCGTGCATGGGTCGTGCCGGGCGCGGCGCACCGACCGTGCGGCGGGGGCGGGCCGCGACCGCGACAGAGCGTGTCATCCCGTCATGTTGCGCGGAGGCTCGAGACCGAGCCGCCGCATCCGCCGGTAGAGGTTGGCGCGGTCGGTGGACAGGCGGCGCGCGGCTTCGGCAACGTTGCCTTGCGTGGCCGAGAGGGCCCGCGCGATCAACGTGCGCTCGAACCGGTCCAGCGCGTCGGTGAGCGCGACGTCCGTCCATGCGAGGCCGGAAGCGTTCGTGCCCTCGGGGCGCGCTCCACCACCGTCCTGCGGGAACACGCGCGCTACGTCATCGGCGGTGATTGTCGGGCCGGCCGCGAGGATGGCGAGCCGCTCGATGATGTTGGCCAGCTCGCGCACATTGCCGGGCCAGGGATAGGCGGCGAGCAGCTGGAGGGCACCGGCGTCGAGCTGGACTGGGCGACCCAACCGGGCCGCTTGACGCGTCGCGAAGTGTCGCACCAGCGGCGGGATGTCGTCGCCACGCTCGCGCAGGGGCACGATGTGGATCGGCAGCACGTTGAGCCGGAACAGCAGGTCCTCCCGGAAGTGGCCCTGCGGTGGGGCCTGCGTCAGGTCCTTGTTGGTGGCCGCGATCACGCGGACGTTCACCTGAATCGGCTTCTCGCCTCCGCCCCCCAGCCGCTCGATCACGCCCGTCTCGAGCACCCGCAGCAGCTTGGCCTGCGCTTCCGGCCCGAGGTCGCCGACCTCGTCGAGGAACAGCGTCCCCTCGTCGGCCAGCTCGAAGCGACCGAGGCGACGCTCCGTGGCGCCCGTGAAGGCGCCGCGCTCGTGCCCGAACATTTCCGACTCGACCAAATCCTTGGGGATCGCCGCGCTGTTCACCGTTACGAAGGGCTTCGCGGCGCGGGAGCTCTGGCGGTGGATCGCGGACGCCACGAGCTCCTTGCCGGTGCCGGACTCCCCCGTGATGAGCACCCGGGATTCCGTCGGGGCGACCCGGGCGATGAGCGCGCGCAGCTCGTCCATGGCTCGGCTCGTGCCGACCAGCGGGTCGCTGTGGCCCAGTGCTTCGTGCAGCCGGCGGTTCTGCTGCAGAGTGCGGGCGAGCTCCAGGGCGCTGCGGATGGCGACGAGCACCCCCTCGGGCGTGAGCGGCTTCTCGAGAAACTGGAACGCCCCGAGCTTGGTGGCGCGCACCGCGTCGGCGAGGTTGGCCTTGCCGCTCATCATGATGACCGGCACGTCCGGCGCGCGGCGTTTGAGCTGCTCGAGCGTCGCGAGCCCGTCGGGGCCGGGCGGCATCATCAGGTCGAGCAGCACGGCGTCGGGCGCCGCCTCCTGGACGGCGGCAAGGGCAGCGGTGCCGTTGGGCGCCTCCGCCGTCTCGAACCCCTCGGACTGCAACAAGGCCCCCACCATCTTGCGGATATTGGCTTCGTCGTCGACGAGCAGGATGCGGGGGCTCATGCCGTGAACGTGATCGCAAAGGTGGCGCCGCCGCCCGGCGTTTCCGACACCGTCACTGCGCCGCGGTGCGCCTGCAGCGTCTGCCGCACCAGGGCGAGGCCGAGGCCGGTGCCATCCTGCTTGGTCGTGAAGTAGGGCTCGAACACCTTGTGGTGCAGCTCGGACGGGATGCCGGGCCCGTGGTCGGCGATCGTAACTACGAGGCCGCGGGGGTCCCCCACGAGCCCCACATCGATGGCGCCCTGGCCCCGCATCGCCTCCGCCGCGTTCCGCAGCAGGTTTGCGAACGCCCGGCGCAGCGGCTCGTAGTGGCCCATCACGGTGCGCCGTCCGCCGTTGGTCGAGAGTCGGACGCTCACCCCGGGGGGCACGGCCGTGTGGGCGAGGTCGCTCAGGAGCTCGACCAGGTCGACCTCGCTCTGCGGGCCCTCCGGCAGCCGCCCGAAGTCGGCGAACTCCCGGGCCAGCCGCTCCAGCCGGTCGGTCTCCGCCGTCATGACCTCCACGGCGGTCACCGTCCGACTGTCTGACTGGCCGGCCGTCCGACCGAGTTGATCCACGGCGATCCGCATCGACGTCAGCGGGTTCTTGATCTCGTGGGCAACGCGCCGCGCGACTTCCCGGAACGCCCGCAGCCGCTCGGCCTCGAGCTCGCGCTCCCGCGCGGCGTCGAGCGCGCCCGCGAGATCGCGCAGGGCCTGGCGTAACGCCTCGAACTCCGGGGCGCCGCGCACCGCCGCCCCCGCCGGCAGCGGCTCGCGGATCGTGATGAGCTGCGTCCAGCCCACCAGCTCGTCGATCGGCCGGGAGAGCTGGCGCGACAGGTGGCCCGCCACGCGGATCGCGGAGAACAGCACGAGGCCGCCGAGCAGCACGATGACGACCGCGAGGCCGGCCGACAGATACTGCAGGTAGGCGTCGCCGCGGCGGGCCAGACTGACCGAGTTGGAGATCTCCTCGAGGTGGCGTCGCACCGCCAGCCGGGCACCGGGGGAGAGCCGGCTCGTATCCACCCGCTGCAACATGGCCCGGGCGGACTCGTTCACCTGCTCCAGCGAGGCGTGGCTCCCGGCGGCAGGAGCGACCGCCCGCACCGAGATCACCCAACCGACGACCGCCAGGGTCGTGGGGACGGCGGCCATCGCGACCAGGATGACGAAGATTCGCCGGTGGAAGGGAAGGGGCATATTGTTGGCCGCAATTTAGGGCCAAAGCCCGGGTGAGACAATTCGACACGGCGAGGAGTCGGATGAAAAGTCATACGCACTATCTCTGGTTCAACACGAAGCGGCGGCAGGAGATACTCGACATCACCGACGTGGTGGCCGAACAGGTGGGGGCCAGTGGCGTGCGCGAGGGGCTCGTCTTGGTCAGCGCCATGCACATCACAGCGTCGGTGTTCGTGAACGATCACGAGTCCGGCCTGTGGCAGGACATCCTGGACTGGCTGGAGGGGACCATCGCCCCCTGGGCGCCCGAGCGCTACCGCCACAACGAAACGGGAGAAGACAACGCCGCGGCCCACCTGCGAAGCCTGACGATCGGGCACGAGGTCCTCGTGCCGATCACCGACGGCAAGCTCGATCTCGGCCCCTGGCAGCGGGTGTTCTACGGTGAATGGGACGGCCAGCGCAAGAAGCGGGTGATCGTGAAGGTGTTGGGAGCTTGACAGGGCCCGTGCGGACAACCACTGTATTAGGACAGTAATACACACCCCCGCCCCTGGACTAGGGTGTTCGAGCGCATCGATCCCCGCAGCTCCACGCCGCTGTACGCGCAGATCGCCGGCCGCATCAAGCTCGCGATCGCCGCGGGCGAGCTGCGTCCCGCGGCCGCGTTGCCGTCGGTGCGCCAGCTGGCCGCCGAGCTGCGGGTCAACCCCGCAACCGTCGTGCAGGCCTACCGCGACCTCGAAGCCGAGGGATTCGTGGAGATCCGGCACGGCGCGGGCACGTTCGTGCGCGAGCTCGCCCCGGCCCGCCGGGCTCGCGAGCGCGCCCGCGAGGCGAGCGCCCTCGTCCGCCGGCTGCTCGGCGACGCCCGCCGCGCCGGCGTTTCCCTCGCCGAGCTGCAGGCGGCGATCGAAGAGGAGATCGGAGTGAAGACCCCATGACCAACGCCATCGCGATCGAGCACCTGCGCTACAGCCCCGGGAAAGGGTTCGAGATCGCCGACCTCGACCTGCACGTCCCGACCGGATCGATCTACGGCTTCCTCGGACCCAACGGCTCCGGCAAGACCACGACGATCCGGCTCGTCCTCGGACTGCTGCGCCCGCAGGCCGGCCACATCACGGTGCTCGGCGACGCCATGCCGGCGGCCGCCCCTCGCATCCTGGCCCGCGTGGGCTATGTGCCCGAGCAGCCGCACCTCGATCCGACGCTCACCGTCCGCGAGACGATGAGCTTTCAGGCCGCCTTCTACCCGACCTGGGATCGGCCGCGGGCGGAGCAGCTGCTCGGCCAGTTTCAGCTCGACGAGCACCGCTTGTTCGGGCGGTTGTCGAAGGGGCAGAAGGCCAAGCTGATGATCCTGCTCGCGCTCGCGCAGCAGGGCGAGCTCCTCGTGCTGGACGAGCCAACCGACGGCCTCGATCCCGTGGTGCGCCGCGACATTCTGGCCGCGCTGATCGAGTACGTCTCCCAACGGCACGCCACGGTGTTCATCTCGAGTCACCTGGTCCACGAGCTCGAGCGGATCTGCGACTGGGTCGCGGTGATGGACGACGGCCGCCTCGTCACGGAAGTGCCCATGAACGATCTGAAGAACGGGACCAAGCGGCTGCGGGTCGCCGGGGCGCCCCCCCCTCCCGCGCTCGCGCAGACGCCGTTCGTCCTGCTCGCGCGCGAGCCGGCGACGAACGGCGGAGGGGAGACGTGGGTCGTGCGCGATTGGAAGCCCGAGATGACAGGCTACTTCGAAACGATCGGCGCCCAGCTCCAGGACGTCATCGATCTCGATCTCGAGGAAGGGTTCGTCGAGCTGCTTCGCACCTTCCGCGCTCCGCACAGCTAGGAGCCTCTATGTTCCGTGCGCTGCTCTACAGTCAATGGAAGTGGTCCCGCTTGATCGTCGTGCTCGGCACGGTCGCGGGGTTCGCGCTGCCGATCATTTCCCTCCAGGGCGCGGCGCGAGCCGACCGGGGCCCCCTCCAGGCGCAGGAGTTGTTGCGCGCCGTGCAGTCCTGGGGGTCGCTGTATCCCGTCCTGGCCGCCGCGCTCGGGTTGCTCGTCGCGATCGCCACATGGGCGCCCGATCACCGCGGCCGGCACGTCCACGCGCTCTCGCTGCCGCTACCGCGCTGGCGGTACGTGCTGCTGCGGTTCGGGAGCGGGGTGACGGTTTTGGCGGGGCCCGTGCTCGCGGTGCTGGTCGGCGCGCTGCTCGCGACGACGCTGGCGAGCCTCCCGGTGGGGCTGCAGGGCTACCCCTTGGCCCTGGCGTTGCGGTTCGCGATGGCCGTCCTGGTCGCGTACGCGGTGTTCTTCGCCGTCTCGGCGGGGACGGCGCGGACCGCCGGCGTGATTCTGGGCGTGATCGGCAGCGTGATCGTCGTACAGATCGTTGCCAATGTGGCGAACGTCGAACTCGACCTGCTGGGGAAGCTCCAGGTCGTCATCCTGAACTGGCCGGGCCCGCTCGCGGTGTTCACGGGCCGCTGGATGCTGGTGGATGTCTGAGATGGTGCATTCCGCGCGTTCGTGCCCGTGCGTTGAAACGCCGGCTCGGCCAAAGCGCGCGTCCTTAAGGACGCTCGCACCAGCCGAGCCGGTCCTTCAGGACACGGCAACGACACGCGGTCTGGCCTGCTTGTTGTTGCTCGTGGTCCTCGCCTGTACGTCGCCCCTAGGCGCCCAAGACTCCACCCTCGCCCGTTTGCGCCACCGCGCCGACAGCCTGGCGCGCGAGTGGCGCCAGGCCAACGCCGTCGCGGACCTGGTAGATAGCCTGGAGCGCGAGCGCGCCATGTCGTGGAAGGACACCATCAGGGTGGGGGCGCTGCGCATCCTCGCCAATCCGTCTCCCCTGCCGTTGCGCGAGGCGGCAGCCCGTGCCTGGCCGGTGCTCGACAGCCTGTACGGGCCAGAGGCTCAGGCCCTCGCCCAGCGGCCTGTGATCATCCATGCCTTCGATCCCGACACGACGGTCCCCCGGTCGCCCCTACACATTGGCATGGAAGTGCCCTGGAACATGAGCGCCGCCGCGCTCACCCAGCTGCTGCTTGGGAACGCGCCGATGCCCGAGCCTGACCGCCCGCTGCGCGAGTGGCTGAATGGCCCGCTGCGCCCGTCATGGCGTGCCGCCGAAGATCGTGCCGCGGTGTATGTCCAGCTCGTCACCGCGCCCTCACAGGCAGTGCGCGATTGCTTCCAGGGACGGCTGGAAGGCTGTGCGGCAGCGCTGGATGTCGGTGCCTCGCCGGCCACCATTGAAACGTGGTATCCGAGTGCGGCCGAGCGGCGGTCCCTCCTCACCCAATCCTTCGGCGACTTCTTCAACCACGGTGCCACCTCAGCGGCATTGCGCCTCTGCGTCACCGGAAGCGACTCCGCGTGCACTGGACTGTTGCGGTCGCTGCCGAGGGGGGTTTTGCCGCGCCCGTTGGGAGCCGATGCCCGTTTCACCTTGGTGCACCTGGCGCTTCGGCTGGGCGGGCGGGAGGCTTATCATCGGCTGTTGGTCGACCCCGCGGCGCCGGTCGGCGCGCGCCTCGCGGCGGCCGCGGGGATGAGCGAAGACTCGCTCGTGGCCCGCTGGCGCGCGGAGATCCTTGCGGCGCGTCCGGTGCCGGTGGAAATGCCCTCTTGGGCGTTCGTCATCGCGCTGGGTTGGATGGTGTTCTTTGCGGGCTGCGGCCTGAGGAGCTCACGATGGCGCATGGGGTGAGGGTTTGGGGTGCCATCGCCATGCTCGCGTGCGGCATCGTCGCGGTCGTGTACCTGCCTCCCCGCGGCGGCGTCACCGCGCCGGAGTTGCGCTTTGCACCCGGGGTGCCGCAGCCGACACCAGCGCGGTTGCGCGCACAGGACGTGGCAGAGCGGTGGCGCGCAACTCAGGCGGCCATTCGACTGCTCGAGTCCTCTCATCCCGTCGTGCGGCCGTTCTCTCGTGGCCGTTCGGACGGAGCTGGCCCGACCGTCATCGTGGACGGTCCCGATTCCGTTTCGTCCCTGCTGCGCCCGCTGCTGGTGACGAGCCTCGATACGGTGTGGCATCAGCTGGGCCTAGGGGAAACGAAGGTGGCGGTCGTTGTGGTGTTCGAAGCCCACCGAGTAACAGTCCGAGGCTTCGCCCCGGTCGCGCGCAGCAGTGATGCCTCGTATCTGCTCCCCGATTCCGGCAACCGTACGACGTGCGGCGTCCTGATCCCGGCGGGGTACTGGATCACCAACCTCCTTCTATTCCGACGGGTCGAGAGGGAAGGGCAATTCCGCGAATGGCTCAAGGGGAGCCTCGGGCCCTGCGCCTTCTATGCCGCCTACGGCAACCCGGGGAAGCCGGTCCGCTCCTGGCTCGCGCGACGGAACTTCGATCTCGCGCTATACCCGGTCTGGGATACGCCGGGGCGGCCGCGGCTGTGGGGGCTCGAGGCGGATCCGGCCAGGCAACGGTGGTGGTGGGATTGGGTGTATAACCAGTCCTTGACGGCCGTGGCGTGTCTGGCGCGCAGACCGGACGCGTGTCGAACCGCAGTGCTCGAGGGGGTCGAGGGTGTCTTTGACGACTCCGTTCCCCGTGTGGTGACGCTGGGTCAGTGGTGGTGGAAGAGTCAGCGGCTGGTGGCCGCAAACCGTTACCTCAGCGACGTCGTCCGCGAGGTAGGTCATGATCGGTTCCTGCGCTTCTGGAGCTCCACCCAGCCGGTCGACACGGCGCTCGCAGCGGCTCTGAGAATGCCCGTCGGAGAATGGACCGTCAGTTGGGAGCGCCGCTTCGCTCCGCTGCTTCCCCTCGGTGCCGCCGCACCGCTCAGCGCGTCCGTCCTCGCGGTGCTGCTCGCCGCCGCCGCGGTCGGCAGCGTCGCTCTCACGGCGCGCCGGCGGCAGGTCCGATGAGACGCTCCGGCACCCTCGTCGTGATCGCGGTGCTCGTCGTCGCGGTGCGGCCGCCGCTCCGCGCCCAGGACAACCGGTGGGAGCGGCAGGTGTCAGACCAGTTGCGGCGGGCGGTCGCGTCGCTTCGCGGCAAAGGTGTCGGCCGCCCGGACTTGACCCACATCGGTCCCCTCAACACGGAGGAGTCGGAGTCATTCCCCGTCACGCTCCAAGCCGGTCTGGCGTACTCAATTAGCGGGGTCTGCGACAACGACTGCACCAGCCTTCATCTGGGGCTGGCGAACACCGCGCACAACGACCTCGCCGTCGATCACGCGAGCGAGAACTTTCCCCTGCTGCGGTTCACGCCGCGGGAAACCACGCGGTATTGGGTCAAAGTGACCATGGCCGCCTGCCAGATGAACCCCTGTTGGTATGGGGTCGCCATCTATCGAAAGTGACCCGGCCCTGGCATTCCTCACGCAAGTTGTTTATTCTCAATGGGTCCCAACGCAGGGTAGAGTGGTCAGGGAAGTGGTCACAGGTCGTCTGGCGGTGCTCTTCGCCTCGCGGGCCAAGAGCATCCCGAGCGGGATCGCCCCAGCGGAGCCCGCCGGATCACCCCGCACCGCGGCACGAGGCGCCTCGCGCCTGCCGCTGCGCCCTCCCATCGGCCTCTCTCCTCGGTCGGGATCGTCACCGGCGACGAACCTGACGAGCTCGTGGAATTCCGCCATGAGACCGTCGCCGACTACAACGCGCTCGACCTGACGCGCTCCGTCGACCCCTTGTCGTTGAGCAAGTGCGGCACAGTGCCACGACGGGGACCGCGCTGGTCCTGAGCCTGGAATTGAGCACAACCACATGAATCAACAGCCGCATGCGCATCTGCCACGGCCGGCCCACAAGGAACCTCCTGCCCACGCGCCGAACGCAGCCCTCCTCATCGATTTCGACAACGTCACCATGGCGATCCGCTCGGATCTTCAGACCGAGCTGAAGCGCCTCCTGCAGTCTGAGATCATTCGGGGCAAGGTCGCCGTCCAGCGCGCCTACGCTGACTGGCGACGCTATCCGCAGTACATGGTTCCCCTTGCGGAAGCCTCGATTGACACGATTCAGGCAACGGCCTATGGCTCCTCCAAGAAGAATGCGACCGACATTCGCCTCGCCGTGGACGCGATGGAGCTCGTCTTCACTCGGACCGAGATCGGCACCTACATTCTCTTGTCGGGCGATTCCGACTTCTCCAGTCTCGTCTTGAAACTCAAAGAGTACGGTAAGTACGTCATCGGAGTCGGGATTCGGGAATCGTCGAGCGACCTGCTCGTTATGAACTGCGATGAGTACTACTCGTATAACGAGCTCGCCGGCTTCACCAAGACTAGCGACTTGACGCACGAACGGCACGACCCGTGGGAACTGGTCGTCGAAGCGGTCAAGCAAATGACGGCCCACAACGACGTCATGCGCTCCGACCGCCTGAAGCAGGTGATGCAGGAGATCGACCCGAACTTCGACGAGAAGGACGCCGGGTTCTCGCGGTTCAGCAAGTTCGTG
>Ga0137415_10005316_pt1 | contig 12741 bp, 11 predicted proteins | sample CZODoug3_1_1_16f_FD_183082 | JGI IMG/M metagenome (GOLD analysis project Ga0137415, IMG submission 183082) | Vadose zone soil fungal communities from Angelo Coast Range Reserve, California, USA - CZODoug3_1_1_16fungal (Hybrid Assembly) | ecosystem: Environmental > Terrestrial > Soil > Vadose... | reverse complement strand
GACCTGCCGATTGTTCCAGAAACTCTATGTTGTTGAATCGTCTAGCTCTTTCTTGCGTCTTGCACCACGGTTTTCCAGGGTATTCGGGGCTTGCTGTTCCCTTACTGTTCCCCAATCCGAAGACGGAATGGAGGCTTTGTTTTCGGCTTCACAGATACAGTGATTACGGAGACGGAACTAAGAGAACTGCAGAAAGACCAGAAGCTAAGTCTACCGTTCGGCAATAGTGCGGCGGTATTTGGCAGGCAACGCGCTACCTCGCGTTACGAAGCTCGCGCTTTTTGGCCTTCATCGCGTACATAGCCACGTCTGCCTTCCGTAGGAGGACTTCGATCCTTTCACCGTCATGGGGATAAACTGCAACGCCTACGCTGACGGAAAGCAGCGGTCCCATCCCATCATTGGCAATGCTGTCGCAGATGCGTTGTGCCACTTGGTTGGCCGCCTCTGCGCCTGTTTCCGGTAACACAACTGCAAACTCGTCCCCGCCGTAGCGCGCCGCCGTATCGATGTCCCGGCAGAAGCTCAAAACATCGGCCACCCGGCAGATCGCATCGCTTCCCGTATGATGCCCGTAGCGGTCGTTGATTTGCTTCAATCCATCCAGATCAAATAACAACAGGGCAAACTCTTGCCCCGTGCGCTCGGAACGCTTGATTTCCATATTCAGCACTGCCGCGAGATGGCGGTAGTTGGCCAGTCCTGTCAGCGGGTCGCGAGCCGCCTGTTGATGCAGATGGTCCTCCAACTGGCGCTGTTTGGTGACGTCCTCAGTGATGACTTCATAGGTGTCCCACTCGCCCCGCTCACCCATGACTTTTTGTCCGTCGAGCCGGACCCTCAGGATCGTGCCGTCCTTCCGCTTCCATTCTATTTCGAGGGGGTCGACGGATCCTTGCTGGTCTGGTTGCCCCAACAATTGGGCTCGTTTGCCAGGATCTTGAATCAGGCCACTCGCAAGGTTTACAGCCAAGAGTTCCTCTTTTGATGCGTAGCCGAGCATTTTCACCATGGCCTCGTTCACTTCGATAAATTTGCCATCGCGGTCGCAGCGGCAAATTCCGTAGCTTAGATTTCCCGCCAGGGCGCGGTAACGTGCTTCTGAATGCCTCAAGCCGATTTGGGCTCGGTCGCGTTCCTCGCGCAATGCTTTCTCATCCAAAGCCCAATAAACGGCTACGGGAAGATGACCAATGCGCCCCATTTCAATGCAATCGTAGGCGCCTCTTGTAATGAACTCCGCCACCGTCTCACGTTGCATGGTGCCACCAACGAAGATAAGCGGGATCTGGCTCTTCGATAGGTGCAGGAGTTCCAGTGTCTGCGTTTCCCGCCAATCGGGACTGGTCAACTCGGCAACAACAAGGTCATAGGCGTGCGAGCCCAGCCGTTCGCTGAACTCCTCGGGAGTGACAACTACCTCCGCGCTGACCGTGAAATGCACCTTGTTGAGCTCTTGCAGGCAACGTTCTACTTCCGCCGCGTTACTATGAACAAAGAGGATGTACAAAGGCTGATGTCTGCCTTCCGATCCGCTAAGGACATCTCGCTTGAGGCGGGCTTGTGGGGTCGAAGTCATCAGAGGCTAGGAAAAATTCCCGGAGCCATTCCTTCCCTTTGTCATACTGGCCCCCGAGAGTGTTCGGATTCTAAGCATATAAACAGTTGCAAGGTATCCCACTGGTTATGGGAGACGCTTAACCGTCAATTTTCGAACGAGGTGCGAACCAACGTATTTCCCGAGCGGCTTCGACGCCGTTCATCACGGGCATACTGACATTGAGAATCACCAGATCGAGCTTTAGCTCCCTAACCTTCTCAAATGCTTGCTTGCCATTTTCGGCTTCACCGCAAATTCCCAGAGTGTCCCGGGTAAGAAGAGACCGGATACCACGCCGTATAGCTTCACAGTCGTCGACAATTAGAATTCATGTCACGACGCCATTCGCGCTTGCCTCGGCTAGCCACTCTTCAAGAACCGCTTGATCCTTGGCCTCAACCTGGACAAACCCGATGCCCATCCCTTCGTCGAACAGGTTATGGGTCACATCACCTACAGCGGAGAAGTTCGCTTTAGAATTTGAGATTTTCACGCTAACTCTTGTCCCTTTGGGGGAAGGAGCCTTAACTGTGACGAAGCAACCGCACAAACTCAAGTCGCGAGTAAGGGAAATGAGTTGCTTCCGTGATTCTACATTGACCACTTCGACGGCGCTTACAAAGTGATGGCGGGTTGCGCGACGGCGTTCGATCTGCGTAGTGCTTCCGATACTCAACGTGTTTTTCTCTGTTGGGTTAGTACTGCGCACGCCGTAGTAGGCCATGTTCACTTCACCTCTTGAGCTGAGTGCCTTTTTGCGTCGGTTTCAAGAGGGGGGCATTAAGGGCTCTTGCTGCTCCGATCCTAGGGTGCACACGATTACGAAGCAATCTAGGGAAATACCCTAATGTCGTTATTCAGTTACTGTTCAATTAAGATGCCGAGGTACGAAACGAAGGTGTGCAAAATTGCTCAGCATCGAGGAATCTCTCAGGAAATCAATTGCACTCTGCGGCTGCCCCTACATTGCCTTACGCGATGAGGAGGCTAGTCGTGCAGGACGATATTTAGAAGGGACCTGTGCACTCGCAATCCGTCCTTGTAGTCGATAAGGCCCAACTTCTTGAACTTATTCATAAAAAAGTTCACGCGTGACCGGGTTGTGCCAACCATTCCTGCTAGCGTTTCCTGGTTTATCTCCGGAACTATGGTCTCGGGTGTGCCTTCTTTACCGTAGTTGGCGAGCAACAAAAGAGTGCGGGCCAGCCGTTGCTCGCTGGAGTTAAAAAGCTGATCGACCAAATCCTCCTGGGTGCGCACGTTGCGTGAAAGCAAGTACGGTATGAAGAGGTCTGAAAACATACGCTCCTCGTGGAGGACGCGCTGCATTTCTTTCTTGTCAATCCGAAGTATAGAGCTAGGTACAATCGTCACAGCCGTCGCCAGGCAGACAGTCTGACCTATTAAGCATGCCTCACCAAGGAACTCGCCCCCACCTAGGATCGCGATGACCGCTTCTTTGTCCTGTTTGGATTTGACCTTGAGCTTCACCCTACCTTGCTGAATATAGAAAACACTCTCGGCGGGATCACCTTGAGAGAAGATTTTGTAGTCTTTTGGGCACTGCGTAATAGTCCTTGCCACGCCCACGGTCGCAAGAAACGATTGGGGATCGAAAGATACCCCTCCCTTTTGTTTCCTAGTCGACTTCGGTAGCGAACTCACCAGAGTGCCTCATTGCAGAGTGAAAATTTCTTGGTAGCAAAAAATTCAGTTACCGTCAACTAAAACCTTGACGATCGAAAGGAAGCCTTCTTTGTATCCGTAGCCGGCCCACCGACTCCCTCGCGGAGTTACGTGTAGTACCACAAAATCCAGTTGCGGTCCGCCGCAGTCCAAAAGCGGTGGTCAAATTTGGACATCCCACCCGAATAGTAGTATGGCCGATTTGAACACAGACTCAGGATTAGCCCTTCTCAACGACCTTGAGACACGTGCTCACGTAAGTTAGTGAGTTTTTTCATTTAAACTCGCTGGTTTGTTGATCCAGACCTCCGTCGGAACGGAAGGTAGTTTGGGAGCCTGTCGGCCTCGGGACACCCGTACCTTCGACGGACAGCCTTGAGCAAATCGAGAGTTGAACCGAAGTGGGGTGAGCGTGGTTACCCTTATCATTGCCCATTCGTGGCCCCTACCAAATCGCGCTCATAATAAAGCAATTGCACGCCTATCCCCCAAAGCCCTTGAGGCATATTCTTTGACTCGATGTGAGTCACACGGCCCGCGAATCGCCGAAGACCCACTTTTACTCCGGTGACCCGCTTTGGCATTTCTAGCAGGACTTCCACGGCTTCTCCGACACACAGTACGACATTCGTGGCGAAGTAAACGCCTCTCGTCGAGATGTTAATGGCCTTAGCTTGATGCTCGCCCTCGGCTAGCATCCCCATGCGATGAAAAGATAGCGGAGTGTGCAGCTTGAAACGTGGCGTGACTCGGTGCTCGGATGTGAGCATGCCTTCTCCTTCTTGCGCCTGTGAAGGGTGAGGCAGGCAGGATCAATCTTGGTAAAGACCAGCATTCCGCAAGAGTCCGAAACATTTTCAAGATCGCAGAAGAGTCTACTCGGCAAAAGGTCGTTTATTGGCTCTTGCCTTGGATCGACCGCGAAACGTGATCCAAAACATAGGCCGCCGGTACACAGCGTTCTCCCACGTGCCAACTCAAAGACCATTTCCTCGGAGTTGCGGGTCAATTCCTCCGAGACAAGCACGATGTCACTGCAATTGGAAGACCAAGTCTACCCGCCAGTTGGATACCTAGAAATTCAACCGTCAGGATTCTAGTACCTTGTAGGTTATCCTACGGTCCGATCTCTAGCCGAACGGTGAAGTGGAACGTAGAACCGTGTCCAAGTTCGCTTTCGACCCAAATGTGTCCGCCCATCATGCCAGCCAAACGCTTTGAAATGGCTAGCCCGAGCCCCGTGCCCCCAAACTTGCGTGTGGTTGACGAGTCTGCCTGAGAAAATGCCTCGAAAATCAGTCTCTGTTTTTCGAGGGGAATTCCGATCCCTGTGTCCCGGACACTAAAATGAAGAATGGCGCAGTTATTGCATTCCGCCTCTTTTCGGACTTCCACAACAATTTCTCCGCTGGCCGTAAACTTGACTGCGTTTCCCACCAAATTAATAAGAATCTGTTGCAATCGAGGGGGATCACCTACCACCAAGGTGGGCACTCTCGGGTGGACTTTCAGGGGGAGCTCAAGCCCCTTGCCATGAGCCTTGATTGCAAGTACTTTCATCACCTCTTCTAAGCTCTTTCTTAAATCGAAAGTCATGACATCCATCTGCAATTTGCCCGCCTCGATCTTTGAGAAGTCCAGAATGTCGTTGACGATCGTCAGAAGCGAATCAGCAGAGCTCTTTACTATTTGAAGGTATTCGGCCTGCTCCGCGGTCAACTCCGTGTCAAGCAGGAGGTCTGTCATCCCAATAATGCCGTTCATAGGCGTTCGGATTTCGTGACTCATGTTGGCGAGGAATTCGCTCTTTGCACGGTTTGCAGTTTCCGCGGCTGCCCTGGCGAATTCCATCTCTTCAAACGCTCTTTTGCGGTCGGTAATATCTTCAGCAATACCGACAATCCGGCACAACTTGCCTTGTGAATCCTCAGCCGGAAAGCTGCGGGCGTGAATCCAACGAACCGATCCATCGGGGCGAATTAACCGGTACTCCATTGCCGTTGCGACACCTCTCAGGGATTGTTCAAAAACGTTCAGCACATGATGGCGATCTTCTGGATGAACCAAGTCAATCCAGGCATCGACACGGTCGTAAAGTTCCTGACGGGATCTTCCGGTAACTTCCTCGTAAGCCGGGCTGACATAAGCCATTTTCGGCGGATCTGGCGTTACGATAAAAAAGATTTCCCGGATGTTCTCCGCCAGCTGACGAAACATTTCAGCACTTTGCTGTTGGGCGTGCTCTGCTCTTCTGCGCTCGCTGATGTCCACGAAAGTTACTACGGCACCAATCAGAAAGTGGTTCTCACGTACTGGATAGGACCAACACTCAACTGGAAAACTTGTTCCGTCGGAGCGCCAGATGACTTCGTCGTTCACGTGGGTAGCCTGACCGCGGCGAAAGGCTAAGCAAATGCGGCATTCGTCGCTGGGGTAAGGCGTTCCATTCGGGCGAGTATGATGCATTGTGTCGTGCATGCTCTTACCGATGAGCTCGACTGGGTCCTTGTACCGCAGCAATCGCAGAGACGCAGAATTGCAAAACGTGCAATGACCCATCATGTCCAGCGCACAGATCGCCTCTCCTGTGGACTCCAGCAAGAGTCTTCCCAGTTCTGCCTTGTCAACGAAAGTCTCGGCTGGGCTGCGTTTGCTACGTTTGCTTACCATTAGGGCTCCTCTCGGCTCGCAATCTGTCGGCTGGGAGTTGTGGTATACCCTTTGAGCTTGCGGTAGAGCGTGGTTTTGCCAATGCCTAAGAGGCTTGCAGCGGCGAGCTTATTTCCTCCCGTTTCCCGCAGAGTATTTGCGATGGCGCGTCGCTCGAGTTCCTCCAGAGGGACGAGCTCGTTGCTAAAAGGAGCATTCAGGGTCGATGCACGATAGGGGACCGAAGGCAGGTCATCTGCCGTGAGAACACTGTCAGAACTTAAGGCCAAAGCACATTCGATAGCGTTTTCCAATTCGCGGACATTACCTGGCCAATCGTAGGCCATCAATCTCCGCAGCGCGTCATCGGAGATCTCACGGACGGGCTGCAGCGGGTCGGAGAATTTGTCCAGGAAATGGGCGACCAGTAGGGGGATGTCGACCTTGCGTTCGCATAGCGGCGGCAGCCTGATTTGCACAACGTTCAATCGGAAATACAGGTCTTGGCGAAACGTCCCCGCCCGGACTCCCGCCTCGAGGTCTCGATTAGTTGCGGCGATGACCCGCACGTCAATTTGAATTCGTTCCGTGGAGCCGACAGGCCTTATCTCTTTTTCTTGCAGAGCTCGTAACAATTTGGCCTGCAAGAACGTGGGGAGCTCGCCGATCTCATCTAGAAAGACCGTTCCTTCATGAGCGGTCTGGAGCAGACCCCGCTTCGCGCGGTCTGCACCTGTGAAGGCACCCTTGACATGTCCGAACAGTTCGGACTCCACCAAAGTAGGAGTCAATGCCGAACAATCAACGGGAACAAGCGCCTTCTCACATCGCAATCCCGTGAAGTGTATGGCTCGTGCCATCAGTTCTTTTCCTGTTCCGGTATCTCCAATGAGCAGAACCGGGGAAGTGCTCTGGCTGACCTTTCCGATCAGATCGTAGAGAAGACGCATCGGAGCGGATTGACCGATAAGCCCGCCAACACCAGCTTGGCTGGACAACGGCGCGCGCGAGAGGTTCGCGTGGTGGTCTTCCATTCTCTCCAGCTTTCCTTTTCGGATGTGGTCCCAGCATCATGTTCACTTGATCAGTGATGTCGCTTCAATACTGCAGAGTACGCAATGCGATACGTTACGAAACTGTTGCGGGACTTGCATTATTACCGAGGGCTAATACTATGTGCATGAAACTACGTGCGTAAATTCAGCTATAACAGCCGCCACTGTTTGAGTTATGCTGGTTATCCTGTAAGTTGAAGGAATCGTTTCTCCTATGTCCTAATTCCGGTGACCGGCCGATGTGCACCCCGTGCACTATCTGGAGAAGGGCACCATGAGCCAGATCGGGGCCACTCTCGCAGGTTCCTACAATTACGGCGAGGTCGCTCGCTCCATACTAATCGCCATCGCCGCCTCCTATGCCGCACTCGATCTTGCCGGCCGTATAACCGCCGCGCGCGGCTGGGCTCGCGCAGCTTGGTTGACCTTTGGCGCCACTGCGATGGGCATCGGAATGTGGGCGATGCACTTCAAGGGGTTGTTGGCGTTCCGGTTGCCGGTCACAGTGGCCTACCACTGGCCCACAGTTCTGGTGTCGCTCGTGATCGCTGTCCTTGCGTCGGCGATAGCACTCTATGTAGCGACTCGACAAGAAATGCGGCCAGTTCAGGCGTGGATTGGCAGCCTCATCATGGGCGGCGGCATGGCAGCCATGCATTACGTTGGCATGGCTGCCATGCGATTGGCGGCGGTAGCCCGCTTTGACCACCTGCTCGTGGCACTGTCCGTTGTGCTTGCGATCTTGTTTTCCCGTTTCGCGCTGATGTTCACTTTCGACTACCGCGAAGATTTCAGGGGAACCACTATGGCCAAGGTCATAAGCGCAGCAATGATGGGTGCCGCCTTTTCCCTGATGCATTACAGCGGCATGACCGCAGTCAGCTTCATGCCCACTGCTGCGTTCCCGAACCTGTCGGACGCTGTGAGCATCTCCCCGCTCGGCAACAATGGAATTGCTATTGTTACCTTTCTCGTCCTCGGCACGGCCATCTTAACGTCATCGGTGGACAGGCGGACGCAGGTGGAAGTCCGGCAACTCAACGAAAGACTCGAGCAACGTGTCGTCGAGCGCACCAGACAACTTACAGCCGCCAACGAGGAGCTGCGACACCTCTCCGGACAACTCTTGCGGTCGCAAGACGAAGAGCGACGCAGAATCGCCAGGGATTTGCACGATTCTACGGGCCAGAATCTCGTCGCCTTGGCGACGATGCTTGGTCAAATCCGCGGTTCAATTCCCTCCGGCCAGCAAAAAACACACAACCTTTTTTCCGAGTGTAAGGAATTGGCCGACCAGTGCATCCGTGAAGTCCGCACGCTTTCTTATCTGTTATACCCACCTGTGCTGGATCAGGCTGGTTTAGACGACGCGATTCGTGACTATGTGAACGGCTTCACCATGCGAAGTGGAATCCAGGTGGAATTTGAGGTGTCGCCGCGCCCCGAACGGATGCCCCGAGATGTCGAGTTGGCTTTATTCCGGGTGGTACAAGAGAGCCTGACCAATATCCAGCGCCATTCGGGAAGTCAACGAGCGAAGATACGAATTCATCGCAACCCGGATCTCACGCTGGAAATCAGCGACTCTGGCCCAGGACCCTCTGCCGGGGTGCCGAGAGGGAAAGAGGAGCACCGATTCGAGGTAGGTGTTGGTATCCACAGCATGCAGGAGCGAGTGAAGCTGATCGGCGGTCGGCTTGAGATTGATTCCACCAGTCGCGGCACAACAGTCCGCGTAACGATACCTCTCGGAAAGGAACGAACGTGAAAAAACTTCGCATTCTGATCGCTGACGACCACGGGTTGGTGCGCCGCGGTGCACGGGCGGTCCTCCACTCCCGACACGGCTGGAGAGTGGTCGGCGAGGCAGCGAGTGGCCGTGAGGCCGTACAAAAGGCAATCGAACTGAAACCGGATGTGGCCGTGGTCGATATCGGCATGCCCGAACTGGACGGAGTCGAAGTAACACGTCAAATCCGAGAGGCAGTTCCGGGTACCAAAGTTCTTGTCCTCACGATGCATGAGTCCGACCAGATGGTACGCCGAGCACTGGACGCAGGGGCCAGCGGGTACCTTTTGAAGTCCGATTTCACGGACTGCCTAGCGAAAGCGGTGAAAGCCATTGCTGGAGGTAAGCGTTTCCTCACCCCTAAAGTATCCGAAATTGTGCTTGACGGATTTCTCAACAGAAACAACCAGCATCAGCGAGGGGACCGGGTGGCCGCTCGAACAACTCCTCGCGAGATTGAAATCATCCGCCTCCTGGCCCAGGGAAAATCCAATAAGGAGATCGCTGCGGAGTTGGGAATCGCCGTCAGAACCGTCGAGACCCACCGCGCTAAGATCATGTTCAAGCTGGGCCTCCATTCCCTGGCCGAGCTTATTCACTATGCTATCCGCCATGGGATAGCTTCAGCGCAACCAGCCAGGTAGAGGCCTCCTATTTTCATTCGTTAGGTAGTTTACCTGATTGAAATACCAAGGTTTTTCAATACCCTTGTTTATATGATTTGCAACTCCGATCTCACGCTGGAAATCAGTGACCGTAGCCACGGAGCGTTCCTCAGCAGGCGGCGAAGGAAAAAGGAGCCTGCGTTTGAGATTGGCGTGGGTATCCCAAGCATGCAGGAACGAGTGAAGCTGATCGGCGGCCGGCTTGATATTGATTCTTCCAGTCGCGGCACAACAGTACGCGTGACGATACCTCTCGGAAGGGAACGAACGTGAAAAAACTTCGCATTCTGATCGCCGACGACCACGAGTTGGTCCGCCGTGGTGCACGGGTAGTCCTCCACTCCCGACACGGCTGGAGAGTCGTAGGTGAGGCCGCGAATGGTCGTGAGGCGGTAGAAAAGGCAATAGAACTGAAACCTGATGTCGCCATACTCGATATCAGCATGCCCGAACTGGATGGAGTCGAGGCAACGCGTCAAACCATAGAGGCAGTTCCGGATACCAAAGTTCTTGTCCTCACGATGCATGAGTCTGACCAGATGGTACGCCGAGCACTGGACGCGGGGGCCCGCGGGTACCTTTTAAAGTCCGATCTCACGAACTGCCTAGCGAAAGCGGTGAAAGCTATTGCTGAAGGTAAGCGTTTCCTAACGCCCAAGGTCTCCGAAATCGTGCTGGATGGATTTCTCAAAACAAGAAGCGGGGATCAGCAAGGGGAGCGGAGAGGCACGCGAACAACCCCTCGCGAGATTGAGATCGTCCGCCTCCTGGCCGAGGGGAAGTCAAATAAGGAGATCGCAGCACAGCTAGGAATCGCCGTCAGGACCGTTGAGACGCACCGCGCGAAAATCATGCTAAAGCTGGGCCTCCATTCCATGGCCGAGCTTATTCATTATGCTATCCGCCAGGGGATAACCTCAGCGCAAGCAAACAGGTAAAGTCCTCTATTTTCGTTCGTTAGGTAGTTTACCTGATTGACATTTCCTAGATTTGAAGTAGGCTTCGTGTCTTCCCCTTCAACAAACTACCCGACTCGGCGAAATACCGACCCTTGCCGTCTCAGAAATCGGAACCTGCCATGAAAACAGAAAGAGCCCTTGCTAGACTCGCCTCAAATCATCTCGACGAAGTAGCTCTAGCGGAACTATATCGAAACGATAAGGAGAAGATCGATGGAATCGTTGGTCAGTGGTTTGGGAAAGGAACAATTGCGACCGACGCTTTGAGTCGGGTGTTGGTTAGGATTGCTAAGAACGCAGTACACTTTTGTCCGCAGTTCCATAAGCCGGAAGATTTCATACTAGGACATGCTATTCAAGAGTGCCAACGCCTATACTCCGAGGCAAACACTCGCATAGCTCTCGCCCACTTCAACTGAATTTAAGGTTCTCCGGCTTCGATGGGAGTATCGGCTGGCAGTCCTGAGAAGCTCACCTAACAGTGAAACTTGTCGAAAATTCCGCAACGCGGACATCGTGAAATTCGTGGAGCACGTCAGGGGGACACTAAGGATACTCAATGGTTCAAGCGAGACTGGCTGGATTCTGACCGCCAGAGAAAACGATGAGCGCGGCGATCATCGTTCATTAACTAGAGTAGAGCCGACAAGTCGACTCGGTCGAAAGAGCCGACGCCGTCATCTAATCAGCTTCCAGGGTTAGCGCTTTGGGTAGATTTTTTGAAGGTGGGCACGCGCAGATCGTCGCCAAAGACAATTTCTAAGTCGCTTCGACTCCGCTGCCGGGGGTCCTGCGACTTCCTCTGGAACCACTTTCGGAATCCAGGGCTAGTTAATTCGCTATGATCTTCACTTCACTGCCGAATCTTTGGTAATCCGTAAACTGGCCGCGACACCAGTAGATTTCCTTCTTCTTGTAGCGAGCCTCTGTAAAAATGGTCAGAGGAACGAGCCGGGGAGGTTCACTTGCTCGCTTGAGCCAACCGTACGTAATGACAACTCCAAGGTCCTCCCATCCTCGATACACCTTCAATTTGTCAGAAAGTTCCAAATGCTCCGACATTCGGATGATGTTCGTATCTTCGTCCGTCCAAACTTCCCCGTAACATGCGACGGCGACAGTCTTGCTGATTGAGAAGAGGCCATAATCTTCGACGGGTGCAAAGGGACACAAGTTATCCTCGACGCTGGCGTAATACTGAAAGACCTTCATGCGGTGCTTGTTCACAACTACGTCGGCGGCTTGATGAACTTTTAATCGGAATTCCGCTCCAACCATCTTAGGAAGCTTCGACCATTCGTCAGCCGGGACTACCCAACTACCCCAACGAGGGTTAGGTACTTCCTCGTACTCCCTCTTGCCGTCGGGATACCTGCGGAATCGTTGAACGCCGTCCACGACGCGGACTTGAAACTCTGCCTCAGCCACGGACTCATTGTCTCCCATGCCCCATTCAAAACTCTGCACAGCGATATAGTTGCGAATGCTGTCTGCCAGAACGTGCGCTTTGTCTCGTAGCACCTTCACTTCGGGGGGTTCCTCGGGTCGGTGCTGTAGCCCATCACCAATGCGTGGCACGAATTTTGGATTGTGGTCAGGGCGTGGCATGAATTTTGGATAGAGGTCTGCCGAGACTGACAAGACTTCCCTAGTGGGAAATATTCTCTGCGCTAGGAAGGGCTGGACTTTGCTTACGAAGTCTACGAGGGCTTGAACAGGCACAGCCACCGCCGTCGTTTCATTGCCCTCGCACAGAATGGCTAGAATCTTTTCGCTTTTCCTATCAACGACGATGCCGCCGCTCGCACCTTTTATGAGATTTGCATCATTGACGGGGAACTGGTAGTCAAAGGCAAGGAGGCCCGATGTCGTCGGGGCTTTGAATGTGGCCGGAAATCGGGTCAGTCGGCGAGTACGCTTGATAGTCCCCATAGAACCGTGAGGGAAACCATAGATGTCCACTTCCTGGCCAACTTGCGGCTCATCCAGACTGTAAGCAAGACCGTGATGATGGGGCAGCGAGTGTTTCAACTCAAACATGGCAAGGTCTCGTTCCTTGACATATGGAAGCACGTCCCCGCTCCCGATATTGTTCGCCGTAGCGCCTTCATCGTGCGGGCCCGTGGCAAAATATCGCTTGATGATCTTGTCCCCTTTGACCTTACGCGCCCGCGCAGTCATGGCTACGTGATAATTGGTTACGATGAAACGACACGCGGCGTCCAGACAAAAGCCCGTACCGAAGCTGGCACCTATGTCGAGCGAAGGGACAGGCTTCCCCGAGGCACCAAGTTTTATCGAGGGAGCAAACTTCATGGCGGCGACAGGAACGACGATC
>Ga0137415_10005315_pt1 | contig 12742 bp, 18 predicted proteins | sample CZODoug3_1_1_16f_FD_183082 | JGI IMG/M metagenome (GOLD analysis project Ga0137415, IMG submission 183082) | Vadose zone soil fungal communities from Angelo Coast Range Reserve, California, USA - CZODoug3_1_1_16fungal (Hybrid Assembly) | ecosystem: Environmental > Terrestrial > Soil > Vadose... | reverse complement strand
GGCCGAATTAGGCCACTCGCAGATTCAAAATAAGCCACTGTTGAACGGAACTATTCCGGGGCAGGCAGATTGGACTCGTCTGCGCCCGCAACGTCGGGCGCGGAGAGGAAACCCCGACGCGGTGCACTGCCTGCCACCATCGGGTATTCTAGATTATATCGGCCTCAGCGTCCCCCAACGCTGGGGCCGTTTCTTTTGGGGCCTCGCCTAGAACGCCCCGGGCCAGAAACTTTAGGAATATGATGCGTGACCATTGGGAGGTCACGCATGGCAAAAGAACCGCACCAAAAGACCAACGCCGAACTCGCGCAGGATTTGTCCACGCGGCCTGACAGTCTCGTCCACCTCACCGCCAGGGCTGAAATGGCCCGAAGAGCCGCCGTCCAAGACCAGTGGCGGAGTTGGATCATGCTCGCGTCCACCGTGATCGCAGCGCTCGCCGCCGCCGCTTCCGCGTGCTCCGCCTACTTCGCCTATCTCAGCTCGCTCCATAAATGAGACGGCGAGACTGCTGCAGCACTGGAACGCAGGGAAGAGCAAGACGCAAAACCAACCGAAACGGTTGATTTAGTGGGGCGCGACCATATCGTTCTTCCAAAAAATCGTCGAAGATTTTCCATTTGGCGCTTTGATACACAAAGCACCAAACATTTTTGATTTTGTTGCGTTTGGCAACTTTTCAACAATTTGGTGAAATATCGTTTCAGCGTTTGTCATCACTATATTTCGGGATTCATTTCAACGGACGCGACTCCGAGCGTGGGCGCAATGCTGAAGCGAGGTGGAAATCTCGCGTCTGGCTACGCCGCCCTGTCATTCGAATTCATCAACCGCCAACGCAGCAGCAAGCGGCCTGCCATTCCGCACAGAAGCGTCAACAGCAGCACCGATCCCATTTGCCACACAAGCACCATCAGACTTGAGTCCTGTGGGTGGAAGAGACGCAGTCCGAAGTTTCCTAGTCCCGCGGCGGCGAGGCCGCCGAGAGCGGTCGTGATTTTCGGCGTGAGAGGGGCGCCGCGCCGAAGCATGACCGCCATCGTGACCGCAGGGACCGTACCGACAAGAATGATCGCGGGCAGGCAAAACCAATCGGAGGCAAAGTTACGAAATCCATCGGCCGTCAAAATCTGCAGACAACCTTCGCCCAGGCTCGCCAGCCAGACGGCAAGCGGCGCGAACGGAAGCCATGCGATCCTGCGATCATATCCAGGAATAATCGTTGCGAAGGCGGCGACCGCGGCCGTGAGTCCCGTGATCAGCGCGGCGATCTGCTCGATCATGAAATGAGCATCCGAGAGTTTCGCGGCTAAATTCGAGCGAGGCGACATTACGAGCACGACCAGCGCGACATACGGTATGCCCAAAGCAAGCCATGCGGCTGCGCGAAGGGACGGGCTTGGAAGCCGCTTGACGGGGGTCAGGGTATCGATCAGCCGGCCCATGACTTTCTGTGTTGCAGTATTCATTGGTCCTTCACCAGAGCCTTACGAAGCGCCGCGATACCGCGATGGACCGCAACTTTGAGCGACCCGACGCTCATTCCGCTTTCTGCCGCCGCTTCGTTCAGCGACATCTCGCGCAGCTTGAGCATCTCCACGGCTTCCCGCTGACGGGGCGGAAGGTCGCTCATCGCCTTTCGAAGACCCTCAGAGTCAAATTGTCTTTCCTGCTCGCTATTCGCCCGATCGTCCGCAAAGGTTACGGGCACTTCGTCGACCAGCACCTCATTCGCAGCGCGGCGCGCCCATTTCCTTCCGCCGTCTGCCAGTCGGTTTCTGGCGATCGCGAGTAGCCATGGCATGAACGGCCGTTGAGGGTCGTAGGTAGCGCGAACCGAATGCATGGAAATCAGCACGTCCTGTAAAATATCCTCGATTTCGGCCGGCCCCAGAAAGCGCCTTTGGCTCTGGATCATCCGGCGCAGGCGCGGGATGACATCGCTCAGAAGGCATTCATAGGCGCGCGCGTCGCCGGTCTGCGCGGCTTGCATGAGCCGTTCGAGGGTTGGATCATTCGCCTGCTGGGTCATGCTTCGGTCGCGAATCCTGTCAAGGAGGCGATTCCTGAACAGATTCGCGCCAGAAGCAAGGTTTTCGTTTTCGGCAACGATTGAGGGCTCCGTCCGAACAAGGTGCGGACGGCGGCGGGAGGTCAACTCTGGTTCATTCAGCATATATCTGAGCAACGCGTCACGCTGACCTTTTTCGCCGCGCAAAAAGTCTGATTTAGCCGTGTAACCTTTTTGGCTTCCAGCGCGAATGATTGTCCGCCGGTCCCGGCGTCGGGACGCACCAGGAGAGGAAAGACATCATGAACCGTCGTATGCTTGTTGCATCTACGCTGACAACCGCCGTTGGCCTCGCGCTTGCGATGCAGGCGCCCGTCGTTCACGCCCAAGGCATGGCCAATCCGCCTCAGGTCGTGAAGGACAACATGGAGCGCATGGGCAAGAACAAGCTCGAAAAATGCTACGGCATCAATGCCGCGGCCAAGAACGATTGCGCGGAAGGCGCGCATTCCTGCGCCGGTCAGGCGACCCAGGCACGCGATGCAAAATCGTTCGTGCTTCTACCGGCAGGCGACTGTGGCAAGATTCAGGGCGGCAAGACGACCGCGACCTGAGGTCAATAAGCTGATGCGCCCCCCGAACATCAGCGGAACCAGCCTGATTCCGGAGAAAGCCGGGATCGGGTTGCGCTTTCAGCATCACCAGGTCATGCTCGACACTCGTCCGGACGTGGCCTGGATGGAGGTTCATACCGAGAACTACATGGGCGGCGGGACACCGTTGCGCTATCTCGACGCCATCAGGCGTGACACGCCGATATCGCTGCATGGCGTTGGGCTCTCGCTTGGGAGCGCCGAGGGGATTGATCCGGCGCATCTTGAACGCATCCGAATGGTTGCAGAGCGCATCGAGCCCGGCCTGATGTCCGAACATATCGCCTGGAATGTCGTCGGCGGAACTTATCTGGCCGATCTGCTTCCGCTGCCGATGACGGAAGAAGCGCTCGAGGTTGTCTGCCGCCACGTCGACCAAACCCAGACATATTTGAAGCGCCGCATCCTTGTCGAAAACCCGTCGATCTATGTCGCCTTCGGCAGCTCGATCATTCCGGAATGGGAGTTCATGATTGCTGTTGCAGCCAGTACCGGTTGCGGCATCCTTTGCGACGTCAACAACATCTGCGTCAACGCCCATAACCACGGCTGGGATGCTTCGGCCTATATCGCCGCCTTGCCGTCCGAAGCCGTCGGCGAAATCCATTTGGCCGGACACAGTATCAAAGCTCTCTCTGACGGAAGCACCCTGCGCGTCGACGATCATGGTTCGCGCGTCAGTGAGGAGGTATGGAGACTCTATCAAGAGGCGCTGGCGCGTTTCGGTGCGGTCCCGACCTTGATCGAATGGGACAACGAAATTCCACCGCTGGAAGTCCTTTTGCAGGAAGCAGATCACGCGGCGGGTTTTATTGCGAGCGCAGAAGGAGCCCGTCATGCCGACGCTGCTTGAATTGCAGACAGCGATGCAGGCAAGCCTCGTTCACCGGGACAACGAGGCGGTTTCTGCGATGCTCGCCAGGCACATAACTCCCGATCGGCTGGACATTTATCGCAATACGATCGTTCACAGCTTGACCAAGGCGCTCCGGCTCTCCTTTCCCGTCACAGAGCGATTGGTCGGCGAGGAGTTCTTCGAAGGCGCCGCTCAGTTCTTCATTGCCGAACATCCGCCGCGGGAAGCGTGGCTCGACCGGTTTGGCGACGAGTTTTCCGATTTTCTGCGGTCTTTTCCTCAGGCGAAGTCGATCGTCTATCTGGGAGATGTCGCCGAATTGGAGTGGGCGGTTAACGGCGCGCTGCACGCAGCGGATGTCGCGCAGCTTGATGTCGCAGCGCTCGGAGCTGTTAAGCCCGAGGACCAGAGCCGAATATGTTTCGTTGCCCATCCTTCTGTCAGCCTTCTTCGGCTTGCCTATCCGGTCGATGCGATCTGGCGCGCGGTTCTGGCGCGCGACGATGAGGCGCTGGGAAAAATCGATATCGAGTCCGGGCTGGTCAACCTGCTCGTCGAGCGCCGTGAAACCGGCATCGAGGTCGAGCGCCTCGACGAACAGTCATGGCTTTTCTTGTCGAATCTTTGCGCGGGACAGCCGATTGAGGCGGCTCTCGACACTGCCGGCCATTTTGATTGCTCTGTGGTGCTCGCAGAGCATCTGGCGCTCGGGCGCTTTTGCCGGTTCGAACTGGCGGCTCCCGGAACGTCCGGCTTTAGCAATTCAACGGCGGCCTGAGGATGATCGCGTGAGCGGCAACGTGACAGCAATTCGTTCATCTTCGGGCGTCCATGGAATGCTCGGACGCATCCGGGGGGTGCTTGATGGTGTTTCGTATACTTGGCTCGCCCTGCCACTGCGGTTCGCGGTTGCGACCGTGTTCTGGAACTCCGCCATGGCAAAGCTCGCCAACTGGGATACGACGCTGTCGCTGTTCTCCGACGAATATCAGCTTCCGCTGCTGCCTCCGGAGATCGCCGCCTATGCGGCGGCCACGGTGGAACTCACGACTCCGGTTCTGCTGGTGCTGGGCTTGCTCACAAGACCGGCTGCCTTCGTCCTGCTCGGAATGACCGCGGTCATTGAAATTTTTGTCTATCCGCAGTCCTGGCCGACCCACATCCAGTGGGCGGCGATGCTGCTCGTTCTGCTTTGCCGCGGCGCGGGCGCGCTGTCGATTGATCATCTGCTCTGGCGCCGGTTCGACCGGTAGTTCGGGCGCCGACCGGACGGGATTCTCGACCGCACACAAATCGGCGACCACGTAACGCGGCAGCTTCAAAAACGTAACTTCCGGAACCGCAAGCAAAAGGAGTGTCTCCATGTTGTCCCGCCGCTCGATCCTGAAAGCTTCCCTGATCGCCACAGCCATTTTGGTTTCACCGGCCTTGGCCGAAACCGCTCCGTCCTTCGATGCCAAGGCCTTCGACGACGCACAGAAGGCTGGCAAACCGATCCTGGTCGCAATCCATGCGTCCTGGTGCCCGACCTGCAAGGCGCAGGCGCCCATTCTCAGCGAGTTGCGGGCAGACCCGAAATTCAAGGACCTCGTCTATTTCGTGATCGATTTCGACAGCCAGAAGGATCTAGTCAATCGTTTCGGCGCCCGTATGCAGTCGACCTTGATTGTTTTCAAGGGAGCCAAAGAAGAAGGTCGATCGGTAGGCGACACTGATCGCGCGTCGATCTACGCGCTGGTCGGCAAGTCGGTTTGACCGGAGGCGCTCCATGACGATCGGCAGCCCGTTGCTGGCGTTGATCGCGGGCGTTCTCTCGATCCTATCGCCGTGTGTGCTGCCGATTTTGCCGGTCGTGCTGGGCGCTGCGGCCTCTGAGCACCGGTACGGCCCGCTTGCGCTCGCGGCGGGGCTTTCGCTCTCGTTTGTGGTCCTGGGATTGTTTCTGGCAACCGTCGGTCACTCGATAGGACTTGACGCCGAGCGGCTGCGCTCCGTTGCCGCGGTGCTGATCATGGCTGTCGGCGTGGTACTGCTGCTGCCGCCGCTTCAGGCGCGATTGGCCTTGGCAAGCGGCCCGGTCGGGAACTGGGCCGACAGTCAATTCGGCCGCTTTCAGAAGAACACTTTCTCCGGGCAATTCTGGATCGGAGCACTGCTGGGCGCCGTCTGGAGCCCGTGTGTCGGTCCGACGCTGGGAGCGGCCTCGCTGTTGGCAGCGCGGGGGCGCGACCTTCCGCAAGTCGCGCTGACGATGTTCGCATTCGGCGTGGGGGCGGCGCTCCCGCTGCTGGCGCTGGGATGGGTCTCGCGCGAGACCACGATGCAGTGGCGGAGCCGTCTACTCTCTACAGGAAGCGGAATGATGTTCGCGCTCGGCTTACTGTTTGTGACAATCGGCGTGTTCATCGTCACCGGATTGGATAAACTCATTGAGAGCAAGTTTGTCGAGGCATCGCCGCAATGGCTGGTTGATCTAACCACGAGGTTTTAGCTTCAGTTCTTATGCGGACAAAGATGATGCACCATGATCCATTACGCCTTGGCGGCGGGTTCCGACATACCGAAAATGGCTGTGTCGAAAGTTGGCGGCGGCGAAATCCAGCTCGGCTGCGCGCCGGGATGGCAGGTGCTCGTGATCTATCGTGGAAAGCATTGCCCGATTTGCCGAACGTATCTCAAAACGCTCAACGCGTTGCTGGACCGGTTCGCGGAAATCGGGGTCGAGGTCGCAGCGATCTCCGCCGACACTGCCGAAAAGGCGGAAACCGAGGCAAAGGAAGAAGGCTGGCTTTTTCCGATTGGGCATAGCCTGACGCTGGACCAGATGCGGGCCTTGGGACTCTATGTCTCCAATCCACGCTCGGCTGAAGAAACCGATCGTCCGTTTCCGGAGCCGGGCCTTCTGGTCGTCAATTCCGAAGGCAAAATTCAGATCATCGACATCTCGAATGCGCCGTTTGCGCGCCCCGATCTTAACAGCATCCTGAAAGGCGTGAAATTCATTCAGGAAAAGCAGTATCCCATCCGGGGAACCCTCGCGTGACCGAAGTTCAACGGAAGGGAACAAACCTCGAAGGCGTGAAAGCATGCGTCTTCGACGCGTACGGCACGTTGTTTGACTTCGCTACGGCCGCGCGAAGACACTCGGGATCATTGGGCGACAAAGCCGATAAATTGACCGCGCTCTGGCGCGACAAACAGCTTCAGTATACCTGGCTCCGGGCAGCGCAGGGGCGGCACGCCGACTTCTGGCAAGTCACGGGCGATGCCCTCGACTTCGCAATGGAGACATGTGCGATCAACCAGCCCGGAATTCGCGATAAGCTGATGGCGTCGTATATGACGCTCGATCCCTTTCCGGATGTGACGCAAGCTCTGGACCGGCTGAAGGCGGCGGGAAAGCGGCTCGCGATTCTCTCGAACGGCTCGCCGGGCATGCTGGAATCCGCGGTGAGGAACGCCCGCCTGGACGGCGTGTTCGAATTGGTTATTTCCGTTGAGGAGGTCGGCGCCTACAAGCCGGACCCCAGGGTATATCAATTGGCCGTCGAACGGCTTGGCCTTCCGGCGGCGGCAATCTCGTTCCAGTCGTCCAACGCATGGGACGCCTATGCGGCGTCTGCCTTCGGCATGAAGGTGGTCTGGTGCAATCGATATGCGCAAAGGCGTGAACGGCTGCCGGGCTCTCCGGACCATGAGATCACCACGCTCGCGGAACTTCCAGCGTTGCTCAGTGCCGATTTCGGCTAACGCTTATCTGCGCTGTCGTTTTCGCACGACAATGGCTTTAGATTAGTTCTCTGTTTGCGTAGCCCGGGCTCCACGGCGCGAGCTAGATGCTCGGATTCGGGAGAGAGCTGATGCTGTCGAAACTTGGACTCGTCTATCGCTACGCTATTTCAGACGGAATTCCCAAGCGCTCGTTTTATGTTGCGATAGTAGTTGGCTCTGTACTTAATCTTATAAATCAAGGAGACGCATTGTTTGGGGCTTCACCCATTAATTGGACAAAAATCGTACTCACTTATTTTGTGCCATACGTCGTCGCTACCTACGGCGCCATTTCATATCGGTTGTCGCAACCTTAATACGCGCACCTATCCCGCCAAGACTTCGCGATTACTTTGCCGCCCTTGCTTACAATGCCCATCAACTTGATCGAGAGCAAAGACAAGACGCGTGGCATAAGATTAAGAATAAGGCCGCCCAGAAACGCGAGTCCGATAACGGCAAGTGGCCACGCCGTTGCGGAAATATCCAAATTCGAGAATGGGAACTTCGTGTCCGCCACATAGAGGGGCCAACCGTCGTTCAGAACTTTATTGGCCAACATTCCCGATCGACACTGGAAGCTCCGACGGCGGCAAGCAGATTCGACTGGTACAGGCCTGCGCCGTGACTGTTCCTTGAATCGCTTTGATTTCCGTCAGGCTGTCTTTGGGAAATTTTGCAGTGATGGCAACCGAGCCCTCATAGACATCAAGGCCTTCGGGGGCAAATTCGGCGGTGAATCGAATTGACTTCGGATACTCGATTTTCGCCGGCTTGATGTCCATGAATTCCAGAGACGTAGGGATCAGGTAGTCGAAAGAGGCCGGATTGGCATTGATGTGAAATTTGTCGTCGACCGTAACCGTTACGACGATTGCCTCTCCGTCCGTGATTGACATAACGGACGCCGCGACGCGAACGTGATCGGCTGAGACCGGAACGTGGAACTCCCCGGACGTATTTGCACCTGTCGCAGTACTTGCAGCGGTCACACTCTGGCGTGTCGATAGTAACGGATAGCGATTGAGATCGGCGATGGCAGACGCCCAGGCCTCCGGGTGATCCTGGAATTGACCGCTCAAGCGGCGCACGGCGTTGGTTGCAGCATCGAGATAGCGTGCCTCGCCAGAGCCTGCATGCAATCGCAGAAGGAGGCCGATTGCCATCGACGTGCCGGAAGGCGATTCCTGGTCTCCCTCATCCGCGATCGGAATCAGAAGATCCTTTTCATTAGGTGTCGTCGAGAACGAGCCATCCTGCCGGACAAAACGACTGAGCATGTGGTCTGCGAGCTGCGCGGCGCGATTCTGCCAGACTTTGTCGCTCGTTACGTCGAACAGCGTCATGAACGATGAACCGAGCGAGGCATAATCCTGCAGAAATCCGTCCGTTTGTGCCTGGCCACGGTAGACTTCATGCTTGAGTGCGCCGCTCTTTTGGTCGTATGCGAGTGTCCAGAGGCGCTCGGCCGCCGTTTTCGCCCAGGTTACAAACTCGGGGTCGCCAAGGATTTGCCCGCTTTCGGCGAGCTCGGCGATTGCGAGTCCATTGAGCGAGATAACCATCTTTTCGTCGCGCGCTGGTTGACGACGCTTTTCGCGCGCTGCCATCAGCTTGGCTCGATCGGATGCAAACTCGGCGAGCATCTGCGGCACATCTTTGAAGCCGGAATCCTTCAGCGTTCGATCGATGGGAACACGCAGCCGCAGCACGGCGGCGGGCTCTCCGTTAATGTCGTGCGGATGCGCCGCTTCTGGGACATTCGGCTTTGGCACCGCTGTCAACGCATAGACGCCGAGGAAACGCGCTGCCTCCTTGTCGCCGAGCAGGGAAGCAACCTCACCGCGCGTCCACAGATAGCCCTCGCCCTCTACGCCGTCCAATTGAGCATCGCGTGCGGTGTAGAAGCCGCCGTCGGGCGACATCATGTCCTTTGCCAGATATCGGGCGGTCTCCACCGCGATTTGTCGATAGAGCGGCTTTCGTGTGATCTGGAAGGCTACTGAATAAAGACGTAAGAGCTGGGCGTTGTCATACAACATCTTCTCAAAATGCGGGACCGACCAGCTAGGCTCGGTGCTGTAGCGATGAAATCCGCCGGCGAGTTGATCGTGGATACCGCCGAAGGCGATGGCATCCAGCGCATCCGAGACGCCTGACAGAGCAGCCGGGATACGATTGATCTGGTAGTCGGTCAGCAGCAAGGCGAGACGCGGCGCGTTGGGAAACTTCGTGCCGCTTTGCCGGTCCCCGAATCCGCCAAGTAGCGGGTCGAACTGCGGCAGCAACGTATCTCGCGCCTTAGCCATCCATGCGCCGGGGTCGACCGGCGCAGAAACGTTGCCCGTCATCGCCGACTGCACGCGTCGCATCGCGGTCATGACGTTTTCGCCGATGGTTCGTACCTGAGCTCGATCGGACGTCCACCCATCATGGATAGAAGTCAGAACGGTCGAAAATCCGGGGCCGGCTCTGGGGTCATCTTTCGGCGGGAAATAGCTCCCTGCGTAGAAGGGCTTGAGATCAGGCGTGAGAAAAAGATTGTTCGGCCAACCGCCGCCCCCGGTCATGATCAGTCGCGCCAGCATATAGATACGATCCACGTCCGGCCGCTGCTCGCTGTCGACTTTCACGTTGACGAACCATTGGTTCATCAGTTTGGCGATGTCGGGATTCGAATAGATCGTCCGTTCGGCAACATGACACCAGTAGCAAGTGCTGTACCCAATCGAGATGAAGATCGGTTTGTTTTCTTTTTTGCTTTCGCAAACGCCTCAGAACCCCAAGGATACCAGTCTACCGGATTATGGGCGTGCAACAGAAGATAAGGGTCGTTGGAATCGATGAGTCCGTTCGTGTATTCGTATCGACCCGCGGCGTGATCGGCGGGGAGAGTCCGGCCTGCCGCGTCGTCGGCCGGGCTTGCATGAGGCCAAGCGATCATGCTGATCATGACGGCAAGACCACTGAAATGCCTTGTTAGGACCCGCTTGATCGCCTCAATTGCGAGCTTAGCCATCACGGCTATCCTTGTTAATGAAAACCGACATCCGAAAGCCCATAGGCCACGGCAGAACCAAAAACCTTAGAACCGATGAGCGGACCCTGATGAAGGTCGATCGCGTCTTGGCTGATCATGTCAATGCGGCCGCCCCCACGAACAACGGCGCGGGTTCGCACCCTGGCATCATTTCTCCTCCAATTTTTAGTATTCCATTTAATACTGTAATAATGTAGAAATCAAGGCTCATTGGGAGCTGCGACGATGTCAGAAGCAAGTCCGAAGCGGTTGGCGTTCGAGCAATTCGCGCTCATGGCGCGCGCTCTAGGCAACGAGCATCGTCTCGAGCTGCTGGATATTCTGATTCAGGGCGAACGCGGCGTGGAGCAGCTTGCCCTGGCTGCGCACCTTACGATTAACAACGCATCTCAACATCTGCAGCAGCTGCGGCGTGCCGGTCTTGTCACCAGCCGCAAAAACGGAACGCAGGTGATCTATTCCCTGGCCGACCCTGAAGTGATCACGCTTATCAGGAATCTTCGGCATGTTGCTGAGCGCAATCTCGCCGAGCTCGGCAGGGTGGTGGAACGCTACTATCGCGACCGCGACAGTCTAGAACCGATTTCGCGCGATGAACTGCGCGCCCGTCTACGCAAGGGTTCGGTCCTGGTGCTCGATGTGCGTCCGACGGACGAATATGCGGCGGGGCACCTTCCCGGCGCCATCAGCATCCCGGTGAGCGAGATCAAACGTCGCCTCAAGGAGATTCCGAAGAGCCAAGACATCGTCGCCTGCTGCCGCGGCCCATACTGCGTCTACTCCTACGAGGCCATCGAAATTCTCAGGCCAAAAGGCTTTCGTGCGCGGCGCCTGGATGGAGGATTTTCCGAGTGGCTTGCAGCTGGCCTGCCGATCGAGCGCCCGCGTGCACCGCCTCGCAACTGAGAATTCGCGAACAAATTAGCCCGCCGGAATGATCCCATAGCTGGAGGTTGAAATGAATTTGGCCCTGCAAGGTTCGGTATCGCCGGTCCCGGTGGTGGATATACGTCGCTACGCTATCAGCGATCGTTTCGAGGTGCGCCCGCCCGCAGACTCCTCATGGGCCTTCAGATTTGGTGTCCCGTAATAGCCGACGCCCCTTATCAACGCGTCCTCGACGTGAGCGTCGTCGCCCCGCAGTCTTGGCGGATGACGCGCGAATCCGAATTTGGCAACGTGATGTTTTACGGTGAATGCGCGGGACCAGTCGGTGCGCCTCTGTCATTCACGATAAGCTACGTCATCAAACGTCTGCCTATCGCTGGTACGCTCGACCCATCCCGCGCGCGATCCTTACAGACTACGCAGCTCTTCGCCCGGACGCTCGGACTGGAGCAATACGTCGATGTCGACGAGAGGACGCGGGTCTTGGCGCGTCATGTCGCCGGGGACGAAATGAATCCTTTGTCCCAAGCACGGCGCATCTATGACTACGTTACCGGGACGATGAGCTACAACGCCGCCGAACAGTCGTGGAAGGGTAGCACGGAGCACGCCCTGGTCTGTTCGGTTGGTAACCGCAACGATATCCACGCCCTGTTTGTATCCTTATGCCGCTCGATCGGAATCCCGGCGCGCTTTGTGCTCGGGCAAGCCCTCGAAGCTCCGATTTCGGGTGAAGAGGCCTGCGACCTCTGTGGCTACCATTGCTGGGCGGAGTTTTTATCGCCGGGCTCGGTTGGCTTCCGGCGGATGCATCGTGCGCGTGCAAGTATGACAAGCACGTGCTGTTCGGCGATCTCGAATTGAACCACGTGGCGTGGTCGGTGGGACGGGATCTCCTATTTACGCCTCCACAGCGCGGCGGCCGCAGCCTGTTCTTCGCCGGGCCGTACGCCGAGTTCGATGGCAAGGCTTATCCGGTGGAACGTCACGTCAACTTTTCCGAATTGAGGGACGGAACAACGGAGTAAGCGTTTCGGACCTGATTCCCTGGCTTCTTCTTCGCTGCCATTGGCGCATTTCCCCTGAGATACTTACGACAACTGAGCACTGCCTTACCGGCACTGTTTTCGCGCTCGGTGAGCGGGATTGGACCAGCCCGCGGGCAGCCGCACTTATTGCATATCTACGGACCGCTTGAGCGTGCCAACCAAGGCAATCGCTAGATGGAACATCGGCGATGACTATCGGCAGTTCGCTCTCAGCTTTCGTCGCAGGGACCCTTTCGATCCTTTCGCCGTTCCCCGAACCGGGGCTGTTTCCAATAAGAATTTCGTCGATGACGACCGCTCAATTCGCGAGTTGACTCCAGATTTCGTACTATGTACTATAATAAATGTAGTATAGGGGAGGGCGGATTTACCGATGACGATTGCATCTGACACCAGCCGTCCGGCAAGTTTGCGCAGCTTTTGGCTCGGTATGGCCGCCTATCTCGTCCCCACGTTTCCGATCGCGTTTGTCTG
>Ga0137415_10005314_pt1 | contig 12742 bp, 11 predicted proteins | sample CZODoug3_1_1_16f_FD_183082 | JGI IMG/M metagenome (GOLD analysis project Ga0137415, IMG submission 183082) | Vadose zone soil fungal communities from Angelo Coast Range Reserve, California, USA - CZODoug3_1_1_16fungal (Hybrid Assembly) | ecosystem: Environmental > Terrestrial > Soil > Vadose... | reverse complement strand
GAGCAAATCTATGCGCGCCGCGAAGGCCGCAGCCCCTCACTAGCTTCGCTGCTCGTGCCCAACGTCGAAGACGGCGTCGAAGGCATGCGCTTCATCGCCGCCACCCTCGAATCCGGCCGCCGCAACGCCGCCTGGGTCGACCTGCATGCAAATTCAAAGTGATTTCATGGCGCGGGCGGTGGGCATCCGGTCTCATCCAATTCCCGCAATTCCTTGCTAGCCTGTGCACTACCTTTTTTCGAAGCCACCAGCAGCAATACGCGTGCTTGATCGCAATTTGCAGGAACTCCGTCCCCACGCAAGTAAAGGTCAGCAAGGGTTAACGCCGCCTGAACATTTCCGCCTTCAACGGCAGACCATAGCTGCTGCGGTGACGCTACGCTCTTTTTTGCGCTCCTCGTTTCACGCGATGGCGCCAGCGCGACGGAGAGCGCATGCGAACTTCCTGCTGAAGGATTATCGAGAGATTGCATACGCGGTTTCACAACGGCTGAGCTCAGGGGATTGTCTGGCGAGTCGCCCGCCTGCGTTAAACGCCGTGTTTTCCCCTCCGCAGAGGCGCTGGAGCCGCGCCTCGCGCCGGACAAGGATACCGGAACTGACACCCCAGCTTGAGATCCTGAATTTGGCAGCGCCGTTTGTCCTGAAGCTGCTGGTGGTTGGGTAGCGAGTTGTTTGTCGCTGCTGGAATACTTGGCAGCCGGTATGGCCATTGCAGAAGTGACCAGAATCCCCAGAAAGACGCCCCGAATAAATTGCCGACGAGTGGCAGAGTGATACCGCTCCAGTGGAACCAGCTCCGTTGCGATAGAAGATGCCGTAGTCGTAATGGCCTCGGAGCCGGAGTCCTCCGCAGAGACGGCTTTGCGTTTGAAGCTTTGACCGATCCAGTTCCGAATCTGATTGCGCGCGCTTGGGCTGAGCTCCAGAAACCTCAATCCTCCAACCTTTCTGGTGGCGTCCGTCCACGCAAGCTTGCCGATTGCTTCGATTCGGTCCGAGAGATCGAGTGAGAACCAGAAATGAATTGGCCCTCTCCGATGGGGGACAGGCGCAAACGCTTCAAAGCTGAGTCCTCCCTCGGAAAGGTTCAACACCTTGCCACCGTCGTCGTGATCCAACTGAATGAAAGCCAATGTGTCGGGAACTGCCCTTAGCTGCCGGCGATTTGTGTTCATTTTTTTAGAGCATTTCTTGAATTTTCGGCCCAGTCTTCAGCGGCTAGGTATGAGGGATAAGGCCGAATCGGCGGGCCCAGGACGGGGGTGAGGCTCAACCAAGCTCTCGCATCATACTTGGACGCCCCCTATTCGGAAAGGGGTTTTTTGCAAAAATAGAATCAATAATGCCACGACAGTTTAGATGCAGACTCGCCGCATCGTATTTTTGCGGCGTTGAGAGAGAAAGGCCGGCTTTCGCCATCATCGGTTAACAAGAGGTTGGCTGGGAGGCCTGGACTCGAACCAGGATAGCCAGATCCAGAGTCTGGAGTCCTACCAATTGGACGACCTCCCAGCAGACAGGAACAAAAAGGAATCGCGGCACCTTCCCGAGGATCGGGACAGCCACGATTCGACTCTTCTAATTTAATAGGGATTCGCGGGTGCGTCAACCGACGTGGGAGGTGGACAGAAAGCTCCCTTCCCTCGTCCTTCGTCTCACGCCAAAACCACCTCTTTGGGTCGGTACCGAGAGTACTAGGGGAATCACCTGCGCGGATATTGCAGGGTTTCCCCGGTTGTTGACCATGCAGGTTAATGATATTCAACTGCCCGGATGCGCCTGCCAAAGGAGGCTTCGAACGGCGTTCCATCGAGCAAAATCCTCAATGCTCTGAGAGCCGGAAGCGTAATGCCGTCAGAACCCGCATCATCGAATGAAAGGTCCCAGGTCCGAGAATCGCGGTCGGAAGCGCGGATATCGGCGATGGAGCCGCTGCAGTTGTACAGCTTGGACCAGCTATCTATTACGGAGCCTGTTCGCACGCAAAACATCAGTTCTCGCGGCGCTCGCGTGATGACGCAGCGGATTTGGGAGCCGGGCAGCCGCTTGCTTATCAAGTCTCTCCGCAGCGACTTCTGGGCGCGGGCGCGTGTGGTTTACTCGAGGTCGTTCTCAAACACACGATTTGCCATGGGTCTGGAGTTCGTTGCGTGGGCAGGTAAGTGGCCAACGCAAGATTAGCTTCTTAGCGATGCGAGTTGGTCGCCGTTCTCGTCATGGACGATTGCGCGGATGCTGCCGGCACCAGGTGCCCTTTCTCCATCTTGAATTCTTCGCCGCCCCAGTGGATGCGATTGGATGCAAAGCTCGCCAGCCAAACCACGAAATAGATGGCGTCCCGCAACGGCACCAGCCACAACCTGCGCCGCACCACATCGTCTCGCACACCCCAAACGCCGACCGTCCAGGCCATCGTCAAGCGCAGAACGAGATAGGCTAGCAGGTACGCGGCGGCGATCCACGGTGCAGGCGCAAGCAGCGCGGCGAGCAGAGCCCACGGCAGCCCATGAGTGAAAATCAGTCCCGCAAAAGACAGCGGGCGGCAAAGCCGCACGGTCCGCGCCCAGCGCGCTTGGTGCTGCCAGAAGCCGCGCGCGGTCTGCGCTGGGTACATCGTCCACACCGCTTCCCGCGAAAGCAAGACTTTGCCGCCCGCCTTGGCGATGCGATGGCCAAGCTCGTAATCGTCGGAGTGCATGTCCGCGATCGCGGCGAATCCCCCAATTTTTGCGACCCATTCCTTCGCCGTGACGATCGAAGCGCCCAGCCCAAACGTGATTCCCTCCATCCAATTCGCCATCAGCACGCCCGCAAAGAAATCGCTCGCCGCGCCGATTGCTTCCAGCTCAGCGCCAAGATTTTTTTCCGCAATGCCCCGGTAAAATGAAGTAACCGCGCCAACCTTTTTGTCCGCGAAGGGCGCAACAACTTCGCGCAAGTACTGCGGGCCGACCCGCACGTCGCCGTCGGTCAGCGCAAGAACATTGTGCTGCGCTTCACGCGCCAGCCGCGCCAACTTGTTCACTTTGCGATTCGCCCCTAGCTCTTCCGAACCGGCCAGCAAACGAATCCTCCGCTGTGGAAACTCAGCCATGAGCCGCTGAATCAATGGCACCGCCGGATCCGCAAGGTCGGCCACACCGAAAAGAATTTCGTATTCGGGATACTCCTGTCTGCAGAAGCTCGCGAAATTCTCGTACGAGCCAAAATCCACGCCGCGCAAAGGTTTAAGCAAGCTGACCGCGGGAGCATAGGAAGCAATCTCTCGCCCGCGCTCGCGGAGAAAGAATCGCAAAGCCGCAAGTGTTGCCGCAATGTAATACGCGAGTGGGGTGGCGGCCATGACCAGCACGAAGTACCGCCAGCCCGCAAACGCAAGCGCCAAAACATTCGCTCGGTTCACTTGATTCCCCGCGCGTTACGCTGCTGCCCAGCCAATCTCGCGGTCCTCGCATCTCCAGCAGGTTGCAACAGCCGGTTCCTCACGCGAAATTCCAGGCCGCGCCAAAGAATTTTGTCCGTGAAAAACCCGGCGAACCATACCACCGCGCTGACCGCATCATGCGCCGGGGCAAGCCACAGCTTCGAAGCAATGTTGCGATCTCGCAATCCCCATACCCCTGCCGCATAAGCCAGGCCAATGCGCAAGATCAGATAGGTCGCTATGAAAAACGCCGCCATGCCGGCCTGGCCCGAAGCCGCAGCTACGGACGCCGCCAAAATCGCCCAGGGCAAGCCGTGTGCGAAAATCATTCCCGCGTAACCTGCCGGCCGCACGTTGCGAAGCCCAATGGCCCAGCGCAACTCATGTCGCAAAAATTCCCTGAAGGTTCGCTCCGGAAAAACCATCCACACCGGCTCGCGCATCAATTCCACGCGATGGCCTTTGCCCGCGATCCGGTTTCCCAGCTCGAAATCGTCGGAGTGATGATTGGCCATCGCTTCCCACCCGCCGATTTCCGCGAGCCGTTCCTTGGTCGTCGCCATGGTCCAGCCATACGCAAATTGCACCTTGCCTTCCAGCTTCCGTGCCACCAGCGCGCTGGGCACCGAGTCCATGCACATCCCGAGCATTTCCAAATCGGCGGCAATCGTGCCCCCGCCCGCGCAGCGATAAAACGACGTAACCGCACCCACGCCCGCGTCGGCAAAAGGAGCAACTACTTCGCGTAAATAATCGCGCTCCACGCGAACGTCGCTGTCCGACATCACCAGCAAATCGAAGCGCGCGTCCGCAACCAGCCTGCACAAGCTGTTCACTTTATCGTTTTCCCCCACCCTCAGCACGTCGGTCACGTATCGAATCGCCCGGCCGGGAAAATCCCGCTGCAATTTCTCGATCACCGGAATCACTGGATCTTTCGGGTCGGCCATCGCAAACACTAGCTCGTATTCCGGATAGTCGAGCCGGCAAAAGCTCGCGAAGTTCCCATACGCGTCATGGTCCACGCCGCGCACCGGCTTCAGAATGCTGATGGGCGGCGCAAACGAATCATCGCGAGGAGGCGATCTGCGAAGCGTCAGAAAATATTCAACCACGCAATATAGCGAGAGCAGATAATACACCAGCGGGGCGGCGGCAAGAACCAGAACAACCAAGCGGAGCATCGACACCACCGTTTCGATCATGACACCTATTGCGAGGCGGCCACGGAAGGGACTGGACGATTAGCGTACACCGCTTTGCCGCCACTTTCCGCAAGCAGAAATGTTCCGGCGGCCGGGAGTCGTTCGGCCGCGGCGGCGCGATGTTCGGGTGGCACAAACAGAAATACCCGGTTCGGTCCCTGCCACAAGGCCAGAAATTCGGGATCGGTCAGGAAAATGCGCGGTGCATCCGCATAATACGAACCTGGTGCCAAATTGTTATAGCGCCCATTCCACAAGAGCAATTGCCGATCGCTGTAAAACGCCACACTGGACAAAGCGTCAAACTCTCCGTAAAGCGCCAGCGTATCCGCGGATGTAATCAGTGGCAAAACCTTGCTCATCAGCGGCCTCGAGGACAGATACGGCCCGAAGACACAGAGCGCTATATTCGCCGCGAAGAAGAACACGGCCATGGTACCACCCAGGCAGGCCGCCGCGGCTTGCTCCCGCCGGCTGCGGCGCAGCCACCATGCCGCGCCCAGCCCCAAAAGAAATGAGGCGGCCGCCAGCGCCGAAGGCAAGCGCAGCAGAGCGAAAGCCTGTGGCGTCAAATCCAGTATGTGCGCCATCGACACCCGATAAAAATTATTTTCGTGCTCTTTCAGAAGCGACGAAATATCCCCGTGCACCTGCACCCTTGCGGAAATCCATAACATGGCGATCAGCACCGCCGCCAACGCAGCGCCCACCACGGCCAGCGCCGCTTGCATGCGAACGATCCAGCGCTTGCCCTGTTCCTCCGCCTTCGCCAGGCCGATTCCCAACAGCATGGCGATGGCCGGCCAGGCTCCAAAACTGTAATACTCCATCCGCGAGCCAAACGTCAGCGAGAAAAACAGCAAAATAAATCCTGCCCACAAAACCAGCAACAATCGCGCTTGCCCTTCCGGGGATAAACTCTTCCAGGTCCGAGGCCGCTGAATGCACCTCAGAGCGGCCGGAAGAAAAATGCTCCACGGAAAAAGCCACACGAGATGCGCACTCAACCACAGCCAAAGCGGTACAGCTTCATAATCAGGAGGATACCGCGTGCCAATAGCGCGCTTTAGATGCTCGTTGATGAAGTAGGACCAGAAAAAGGACTTGGCGCGCAAGCTCGCAAGAATGTGCCAGGGCGCCACCACCAGCAGGAAAATCGACGCGCTCGAAAACAGATGCAGCTCGCGCCAGCTGTTCCACGATCGTGTCGCAGCGATGAACAAAAACAGAATGACCGGAGGAAAAATTACGCCGATTAACCCCCGCGTCAGCATGGCCAGCCCCGTCAAGACCGCCGCGCCCCAGTATGCGGCACGGGGATTCAGCGACCCGGTCCAGCCGCGCAGAAAAAGATAGAAAATCGCCGTGAATTCCAGCGCGTAAATTGCTTCGGGAATCATGATGCGCGTAAACAGAAAAAATCCGCCGCTGGTGCAAGCAACCAACCCGCTGTACAGTCCCGCACGAACGCCGAAAAATTTCCACGCGAATTCGTTTACCAGCAGCACCAAGCCGATCATCGCCAGCGCCACCGGCAAGCGCGTGGAAAATTCACTCTGGCCCAGAACCGCGTAACTGATCGCCACCACCCAATAATGCAGCGGCGCTTTCATCAAGTACCGAATGCCGTTCATGTACGGGATGACGCCGTCATGGCGCTGCAGCATTTCGCGCGACACCATCGCATGCGAAGCGTCCGCATCGTCAAGCAGGGCGGGAAAGCCGGCATTCCCAAGGTATATCGCGGCGGAGAGGACAATCAGCAGAATAACCGCGGCAGTAGGACTCCATTGGGAATTGCCCACGCGCTGTGCGCCTGAAGGGCTCTCCGCCTCCGCAAAGCTGTTTTCAACCTGCGGCAACAAGCGCAACTCCCGCGCACACCAGCACCACACCAATCCACCGCGCGGAGCTCACATCCTCGCGCAAAATGTATTTCGCGCCCAGCGTGCCCACCACATAGCTTAGTGCCGAGGCCGGAATCACAAAACTGATCGGCTGCCACGACAGCAGCACCAGCAAAGAATAAAACGACAGCGCCATCAGCGGCGCGCCCGCCCAGAACCATCCATTGCGCAGCGCCCGTGCAAGAAACGCCAGCACCTCGCGAGGCCGCAGGCGCGCCGGTTCTCCGGCGGCCTTCATTCCATGCGTGATCGCGATTTCGCCGCCGGTGCTGCCCAGTATCAGCACGGCGAGCAGCAGCGCCACACGCATCATGCCGCCACCTCTCGCACCGCGACTTCCGTGGTGCGCGGCCGCGTCTGCCCCACGAGCAAAACGCCAATGCAAATCAGCACGACGCCGACCCAGCGCCGCGGCGAAACATTCTCATGCAAGAACACCACCGCCAACAACGTCAGCAGCGCGTATCCAAAAGCGCCCGCCGGCATCACGTAACTGTAATCGGCCCAGCTCAGCACGGTCATGTAGCTGGCCATAAATCCAACCAAGAACACAATCCCGATCCATATGGTTCCATTCGTGACGGTGGACACAAAGGCGTGGCGCAAGCCTACGGCAGAAATCTCTACCGCGCCGATCTGGATCATGCCGCGCTTTAGCAGCAGGTCGCCGGCGTTGGCGCACACCACCATCGCCAGGATCATGACGAGAGTCTTGATCCGGATCGGTAACTCGTGTCCCATGTTGTGAAAACTAATCGTTTCCGGAAGCGGACGGCGGCGCCGGCACGGCAATCATCGGCTTATCGGTGTCGCCGCCTTCACGCACCCACTTCCAGCGCTCCGAGCGGAGCTTCAGGAAATCGACCGCTTCATGATACAGCCGCTTGCGTTCGTTGCTGTCCCAAAGCGCTTCGCGCACGATGCGCCAGACTACCTTCGGGCGGAAATAGTATTCGTCGTAGAAGCGGTTTACACCGCCCATCATCTCGGCCTTGGACAGGTGGGGATATTCGATGTGCGGCAACTGGTGCCCGCCGGAATCGGCCAGTGCTTCCACCTTCAGGAAGCCTTGCTTGGCCATGGACTCGTGCAACTCCGTACCTGGCATGGCGTGCGCCAACGAAACCTGAATCGTCTCGCAATCGAGTTCCTTGGCGAAGTCGATGGTCTTCTGAATCGTCTCGCGCGTCTCTCCAGGCAAACCGATTATGAAGTCGCCGTGCACACGAATGCCGACCTTGCGGCAATTCTTCATGAAAGCGCGCGCCATCTCCACCGTCGCGCCCTTCTTGATGTTCTTCAAGATTTGCGCGTCGCCAGACTCGAAGCCCACAATGAACAATCGCGCGCCCGCGTCGGCCATCCCTTTCAAGGTCTCATAGTCGCTGTGCACGCGCGCAGTTGACGACCAGCGAAACTTCAACGGCTTGAACTTGCCGCACAAATCCAGCACGCGGTCCTTGCGGATGTTGAAGGTATCGTCGTCGAAGAAAATTTCCTTCATTTGCGGAAAGTATTCGATAGCTTGCTTCACTTCGCGGGCCACATTTTCCGTGGAACGCGTGCGCCAAGCATGCCCCGAAATGGTCTGCGGCCACATGCAGAAGGTGCACAGCGCCGGGCAGCCGCGAGTCGTATAGAACGAGACGAACGGGTGCAGCAAAAACGGCACGTTATAGTTTTCGATCTTCAGGTCGCGCTTGTAAATGTCGGTGGCAAACGGAAGGGCGTCGAGCTCTTCGGTGTGCAGTTGCGGCCGCTCCGCATTGTGGACGATTTTGCCGTCCTTGCGATAGCTTACACTCAGAATCTCGCCGAGCGGTTTGCCGTGCGCGTACTCCACTACGGAATGATCGAACTCGCCGCGCGTCACGAAATCGATGTCCTGGCTGGCATTCAAAGTTTCATCCGGCTTGATGTGCCCGTGCGGACCAACGAACGCAATCTTCAAACTTGGATTGGCTTCCTTGATCCTGCGGATGAGCTTGACGTCACTCTCGAATCCCACAGTGGAGGTGAACAAGACCAAAAATTCATAGCTCTTGCAAATCTCCACGGTCTGCTGCCAATTGATCTTGGCCGGCGAAGCATCGAGCAGCCGGCTGCCGGGAATCATACCCGCCGGATACGTCAACCAAACGGGATACCAATAGGATTCAATCTCGCGGGTCGCGGGCCACCGCGAACTTGCTCCGCCGTCAAAATTCTCAAAGCTCGGCGGATTCAACAGCAAAGTCTTCATCACATCCGGCATTCTTCACCCTCAGTTACTTTCGTAAGATTGTGCGGCCCCCAGGGCGCAGCCGTGCCCAGAGATTGTTTGCCTGCGCGGAGCCCCCAAAGCTCAGCATCTAGTCTACTGGAGTTGGCTTTATGGTTCCAAACCTTATCTCTAAACGGTGTTCCCTTGCATTGAATGGCGATATACAGCATTAAACGGCGACGCCGGTTTCGCGGATTTCGCGTTTGCCACTGTTTCTTCGCTCCAAGACCTCCGAGCTGATCGCTCTTTCCGCATGAGAATTGAAGGCGTGGCGCGTCATCGAGCCCAGGCAAACGCTGACCGAGCACAGGGTCGGTTGATTAAGGTAAATAACCATTACACCCGTCCCCCTAGTTTTTTTGTAAGTGTTGATTCTAAAGGTAGTTCAAGCCCTTTGTTTTGATACACGTTTACAAGTGTTGATTCTAAATAGTTTACGGCACATAAAATCCGGGAAAACGGGCACACCGCGCGGGGCGCTGGACTTGAGCCTAGAAGCACGGAGAGGACTGCGGCTGGGTGGCGATGAACGCAGACTTCTTCAGATGCCGGAGAAACCGCTGAAGAGAATCTGAGGGACTGCCGGAACTTGAACGCAAATTCACCCAGAAACTGGATTACTCCAGTCTTGCGCTCCTGGCAAGGAAAAAACGGAGTTCTTCCCGGACCGAAGGGCAGCGTGGCGGCGAGCGCGACGCATGTTGCCTACAATTCTTGAGCCATCACACGTTTTTAAGGCTGGGCGAGAGAGCGGGAGACGCCTTTTGGTGTTTGCGATGCCTCGGCGGCGCTGGCTAGGATTTGCCAGATGCGGTCAATCCAGTCGAGGTGCTCTGGCTTCATGAGGACGGAGCGAAGGCAGGTCACGGTTTCGCGGTCACCGCGAACACTGGGCTCGAGCGAACTGAAGAAACTGACGGGCAACTCCGCGACGGCGAGATTCAGGCCGCGCTCGGCAGCAGCCGCGAAGATGACTCGCGACTTCGCTGACATTTCGCTGACACTGGCGGCAAGAGGTGCGAAGACCATAATGTCCAATTCCGGCGAAAATGTCGGCACAAAGCGGCCGTCTCCCTTGACTCTTTCGTACAGCGCAAGCGCCGCGGACCTGCTGCGCTCGAGGCGTTGTGCGAATTCGCCACGCTTTACGAGCGGCAGAAGTTTTTGCGTGGCCCACAGCGCGGCCGCGGAAGCTCCCGGGCGCGAGCACTCCAGGCTGATCTCGCCCAGATGCAATTCGGCCGAACTGAAGTAGGTATACGGCGAATCATGCTTGTACAAACTGCCGACGTTCGGATCGCGGAACAGCACGCAGCCACAGCCGTAGGGTTGCAATCCGTGCTTGTGGGGATCGATGACGATCGAATCGACTTCCGCGATGCGTGCGAATGCGGATTTGGCGTGTTCGGCAAGATTGCCGACCAGCCCGAAATATCCGCCGTAGGCGGCATCGGCATGCACCCGAAAGCCGTGCTTTTCGCGCAGGGCCAGGATCTCCGGCAACGGATCGACCGAACCTGTCGCGGTTGTGCCCAGGGTCGCAACCACCGTGCCAACGTCGCCGCGTTCCACGCGTTTTCGCAGCGCGTCCATGTCCATACGCGCCCGCGAATCCACCGAGATGGACTCGAATTCGAGCTGCAAGACACTGCTGATGCGATTGTGCGTGTAATGCGCTTGTGCGCTCGCCAAAATCTTCTTGCCGGGCCGCACCTGCCCCGCGACCCAGAGGGCTTCGAGATTGGCCATGGTGCCGCCGCAGCATAGATGCCCGAGAAAAATCTTCCAGCCGAACATCGAGGCGATTTCCGCGACGGCTTCCTTCTCCATCGCGGAAGTGGCGCGGCCGCCGTCCAACGCGTGATTGTTGGGATTAATCCACATGGCCAGCGCGTAGGCGAGCCGCGCCACGGGATGCGGAGGCTTCAGCATTTGCCCGGCGTAGAGAGGGTGAAAATAGGGATAGTTGTCGTGCAGGCGTTCGGCCGTGGCCTTGAGCACGTCGAGCAGGCGGTTTTCGTCGTAGGCGCTCGGCGAAAACTCGAGGAGCCCGGCGAACCCGCCGTCTAATTTCTTCACGGCCTCCAGAAATGCATTCAGGCTCTTTTGTTCAAGTTGCAAAGATCACCAATCCGTTCCGACTTTGGCGAGGAGGTCGCGGTTCACAAGGCACCAGCCGCAGATCGCGATTTTTACTGCCAGACTTTATCAAGCTGTCCGGCCGTTTGCAGCAAATCGAGCTGGGCCTGCTGGCGCTGGAAATTTGCGTCGAGATAGGCCATCCACTTGTCGTTTTCTTCCAGGCGCGCTTTCTCGACTTCACGCAAGTTGAGGCGGCCTTCGCCGAATTGCGATTGCAGCACGGTCAGATTTTGCTGCGCGAGTTGCAGCTCGAGGCGCGCCACTTCCTTTGCGGCATCGCGCTCGCGCAGACGGCGCGTCTTGACGCGCACGGCGGCGCTGACTTCGGTCTTCTTGTTGGCCAGCTCCGCCCTGGCTACGTCCAGATTCACCTGGGCCAGCGCGATATTGGCCCTGGTTTGCGCGCTGAAAATTGGGATTTGCAGTTGAATTCCGGCATTGAAATTGTTGCGCTCGAAGGTTTTGAAGAACTGGTCGTAGTTGTTGAATTTGGCCAGCAAACTGTACACGCTGACCAGCTGGAGGGTTGGATAGTAACCGCGCTTCTCACCGGTCAGTCGAAATTCCTTGGCGCGGACGTCGGATTGCGCTACGCGCAGCGCCACATTGTCCTGCAGTGCGAGAGCAACCAGGTTAGCGCCTTCCTGCTCGGCGACGCCGGGCAAGTCCTCCGGCGTGACTTCGATCAATGTGTTTTCCGCGAGCCCGGTTTGGCCGCGCAGCACTACTTCCAGTTCATCTTCGCGGCCTTCAAGCTGAAAAACGCGCTGCACAACGCGCGCTTTGGTGAGCTGGTCCTTGGTCACGACGACGGGCAACTCAAAGTTTTCCTTTTCACGCTGCTGTGTCACGGCCAGGATTTTGTCCGCGCTTTCCTGCTCCTTGCGCAGCAACACGAGCGAATGGCGCACCATGGAAAGCTCGAGATAGGTGGAAGCGGTGCGCACGATAACGCCGTTTCTGGCGTCTTCCAGAAGAATTTTTTGCGACTTGGCTTGCTCTTGCTGTTCTTTTCCTTGTCCGCGCAGGGGCTCATTGAAGACCTGCTCGGTGTAGGTGACATCGAACAGCGCGGGGGCGCGCCCGCCGGGAGTCTCGGGAATTCCGAAGGTGTAGCCTGCGCCGGAACCGGCGTAGAGGTTAGGCAAGAACTGGGCTTTCGTGATCATGGCGGAGCGGTCCGCGAGGCGAGCTTGCAGCTTGGCAATTTGGATGTCTTTGCTGTTTTGCAGCGCGAGTTCGATGGCGCGCTTCAGGGTGAGGGAAACGGCGGAGGTGGTTGGAATCGGCTGCGCTTCCTGAGCGTGAGCAGGCATCGCTAGAACAAGAAGCAAAGCGATACGGAGGCCCCTGCAGAAAAAACTAGAGTTCGTGCCCGTGCCAGATCTGTTTGTCATGCGAGCATCCTCTTTGGGGCTTTGACCTCGAAAGCGGCGGCCAGCCGCCGTACTCCAAAATTACTCGTAACGCAAAGATTCAATTGGCTGCAAGCGCGCGGCATTGTTGGCCGGCAGGTAGCCGAAAAAAAGCCCAGTGGAGCAGGAAACTCCGAAGGCGATCAGCACGCTTACACCAGAGATCGGTACGCGCAGGTTCCCGGGGAGTAAAGGCTGAATTAAGACTGGAATCGCCAGGCCAATCAAAATCCCGACGATGGCACCGCCTCCGCTAATTAAAAAGGCTTCGATCAAGAATTGATAGAGGATTTCGCGGTGTGCAGCGCCGATGGCCTTGCGAATGCCGATCTCGCGGGTGCGCTCGGTGACGGTGACCAGCATGATGTTCATGATGCCGATGC
>Ga0137415_10005313_pt1 | contig 12743 bp, 14 predicted proteins | sample CZODoug3_1_1_16f_FD_183082 | JGI IMG/M metagenome (GOLD analysis project Ga0137415, IMG submission 183082) | Vadose zone soil fungal communities from Angelo Coast Range Reserve, California, USA - CZODoug3_1_1_16fungal (Hybrid Assembly) | ecosystem: Environmental > Terrestrial > Soil > Vadose... | reverse complement strand
CCGCCCAAGGAACGACCTCTGCTGTCGCATCTGCGACCTCTGACGAACGGATGTTCGACGAAACGCGAAAGTCGAGCCACCCAACCTCACCGACCCGGTGGCGCCAGGTCAGCAGCCACCACCAGAAGTCGGCGCGTTCGCGGGATCGTCGCAGTGCTCGCCAGGCGCATCGGGTCAGGGAGAAGTCCAGGATCAGTACGGTGTCGGCCCGGGGTAAGCCGCTCCACGAGTGCGTCGTAGGGGCCGAGGTCCCCATCCATGATCCAGCGGGTCCGCTGCAGCGAGCTCGCGCTGCATCACGATCCACTCATCGCACGGAGTCGCGATCAGACCGGGGCGCCAGAAGAGCTGATCGAGCTCGATGACCGGCAGCCCCGCAAGTTCACCGAGACGGCGAGCAGTGGTCGATTTGCCGGCTCCGCCGCAGCCCAGGACAACCACGCGTTCCACAGGCGCACCGTGCCAGATCACCGGCACCCGAGCCACTCTCATCCTCGTAGCCAGCTGAATAGCTACGGCCATGGCTGCAACGGCCGACCCGTGACCCGATCGGGTCGCATTGGTGTGCGATAGCGAATGATGTTAGCCATAGGGACCTCACGGCGCGTGCGGGCTACCTACCGTTCAGGGATCCAGCGCAAAGGTCCGTGGTGCTGTTGATTAGCGGAATGGTCTTGATCTCGATGAAACCCAGCATTTTGTGTCCGTGTACCGCGGTCTTGGTATCGGTCATGTCAGTTGGAGCGCCGCCCTCGGCAGATAGTGTCCCGTTCGTGTATCTCACCGCAACGTCATCCGCGGCGACGCACTACCGGGACGGTTCGTGGTCCATCGCCGTGATGCGGCCCGCCGGTTGGCGTGGAAACCTCAGCCCTCAGGCGGTTGGGCTCTGCCGCGGAACTTTCATCAATCCTGAGATAGTGGCGCGCGGTTCGGGCACCGCAGTGCACTTCGCCACCAAGTATTTCTGTTCGGCCCCGGTCGCCTTTACAATCACAACCGGCGTGAACTCTTGGTACGAAGAATCGCCCACGGGCTCCGTGACTAGCCACCCTGGAGGGTCCGCGACAGGCGGTGGAATATCCCCGAATCCATATGTTGAAGGCTTCTCGCCACCGTGTAAGAACAATCAGAACAGTGGATGGCAACCGTGGGAACGGGCCAAGCTCAACGACGGGGAAGCCTCAAATAGCGGCACGCGCATCACTGTCGGATGCCGTGTATGAAGCCAACAAGCGACCGAACCCGCTAATCCGAATCAGGAGAGGGAGTACTATAGCCGCATGGTGGATCTCAACATGCCTGATGGAATGACCGACGAGCAGCGCCGATCATGGCTGAAATCGACGGGCGAGGCACTCGTTGCCGAAACCGGACAACCGTCGGGCGTCACCGAGCCCCAGGAAGGGCGCCACGGTCAACCTGTGTGGGCGATCTGGTGGACGGATGACCGCAGCGAGGAAAGCCCCGAAGAGACTCACGATGATGACCCCACTATGGGCCATGCTCAGCCCAGCAACTAGGTAGGGCAGCTGACTGCTATCGGGTCGTCGTTAGGTGCTTGGCCCATCTGACAGCGGCCTGGCACACGCGCTGTTTCCAGGCGGTTGGATCCGCCGCTGCAGTGTCTTCCCAGAGCGCCGGGGGTCGCGCGTCGCTCCCCGGGCTGTGCTGGGTAGCTCGGCGGGAGGGACCACGTGTCTAGCTGTCAACGGCCACGGCCAGGTGGCGCGCTGGCCGTGCTCCCGCGTCGGCGGCCAGACGTCGGTCCAGCGCGGCCACGCATGCCAGGCGAAAAACGCCGCCGGCAGCCTCAGCACCGCGCAATGGAACCTGCGCAAACAACTCCGCCACGATGCCAGCACCACCGTCGGCGGGCTCATCCGGGCCACCAGCAAACACCTCCAACTCGCCCCCAGCCTGGTCACCGTCGACCTCTGGGAACTCCGCGCCATCCCACACGACACCACCACACCCCTCACCGAACGCGTCGCGGCGTTCCGGGCCGCGCTCGCTAACTACCGCGGTGACCTGGGCGCGGACATCGAGGCCGACTGGATCGAGCCCTACCGCCAAGACATCCGACGCGAAACCACCGACACCGCGATCAGCCTCGCCGACGAATTGATCGACCACGACCAACCCGAACCTGCGGTCGAACTGCTCCACCACACCCACACACTCGACCCCTACGCCGAACCCGTGGTCCAAAAAATCCTGATGCTCGAACACGAACTCGGCCGACCCGAGGCCGCCATCCGTATCTATCTCACGTTCGAGGACAAGCTCATCGAGATCGGAGCCGAACCGCTCCCAGTCACCACCAAACTCGCCTACAAGCACGAAAAGAAAGACGAGCCCGACCACGACCACGACCACGACCAAACGTGACGGGGAAAGTCGACCGCATGAACGCGGGGGCCCTTCCCCGCGTCACCCCTCTTCGTACCTTGACAACTAAACAGGGAACTACAACCCCCACCGAGTAGTCGAGTAGACACGGCTCAAGATCGGTAAGGGTGCCACTCGGACACGAGAATGGCGTAGAGGAGGGAGACGCGCCATGATCCGTTAGTGAAGACGTCATCACGGAGGCGACCCTCAAGAACGAACCCGAGCTTTCTGGAGTTTCGCTTTTGAGACGCCCCTTGCCAACCATAAAGACTCGTCGTGGCCAGCATAGAGCCGAATCACAAGATCGTCACGTTGGAACACCAACTAAGATCGCTCAGTCTCCATGTATTCAGTGCGCTCGGTACTTATGCAAGCATGCGCGGTCCTGAGCAGACGCCAAATATCCGGGCGGAGAAACTGTTCACTCTCCTCAATTCTCACGAAAACGAAATCGGTCAACTCATCGTCCAAAATCTCAATCTCTTGGGCTTCGTTCTTAGCGAGAACTCCTCCATCGAAGATGAAGAGTAGCTGGTCATCCCAGGGCCCATGTGGGCCAACCCAGTCGAGTAGTAGAAGGTGACCGACCGAGATCTGTATGCCGAGTTCTTCTCGCAACTCTCGTTTTGCCGCAGAGACCGGCGACTCGTTTGATTCGGCCATACCACCTGGTAGATCCCAATAGTCCTTGTAACTGGGATTGACCAGGAGGATGCGCCCAGTACAATCTCTTATGAGCACGTCGACCGCGACGCGCTTCCGTGCCTGCCGCGCGTTGCCCTCGGCGAGATAGGCAAATCGCTCGACGTCTCCAGATTTCCCTACACCGGCCACAGATCGACCTCAACCGTGGGTTCACATACAGTATTGATGCTGTTCCAAAGTTCCAAGAGATCGCGCACTTCTGTCACCGCTGAGTATTGCCGGAGCGACTGCGTCAGATCCGTCAGTCCAGCGAGGACGCGAGCGGAATTCAAACTGGCGACAAGTCCGCATACGTGCGCCCCAACGGTTGCCGCCTCCGCGATTCGACCGCGGCGAGCAAGGACACTTGCTAAGGTGAGTTGTGCGAATGCCCTACTCCGGACGCGATCGCCGTTTCGAAGCTCGATAGCTTTCGATGCCTGGCGCTCCGCGCCGCCGAGATTTCCAAGACTTTGGAAGCAAAGCGCGGCCTCACTAGCCAACGAACCGTAGTCGAAGCTAGCGATCCATGCTGCGGGAGCCTCTGTCTCTGAGGTGTCGAGAATTCTCTCCGCCACCCGCAATGAATCCACGCATGCGTCTGCCTGCCCGTCCAACGCCTGACCACGGGCACGCATGGCGAATAGGCGGGCGCGAAGTCTTGACGCTCCGTTGGTCGTCGTCGCTCTAGCTAGTCCAGCCTCAGCAATCCGTATTGCGTCCCGCGGACTGTTGAGCTGAGTTGCGAGATGTGACATCGACGCGCACACGTTTGCCGATAGCGCGGCGTTGTCGGCTGCGGACGACAGCCGAAAGGCCCGATCGAAGTGTCGTCGAGCCTGATCGTTTGATCCGCCATCGTGCGCCATCCACCCAGCAATCTCAGTTAGAGACGCTGCTGCGGCAAAGACATCGGCAGCGCTAGCCTTCCCCTCAGCTCCGAGAAGCTGTGGCGCAACCTCAATGGCCAGATAGCGAACAACAATGCCGTATAGCTTGCCACCACCTACCTGACGATCCGCTATCTGGAAAGCCTCCGACATTGCGTGCATGGCAGGCAGATCGACGCCGAATGGTGTCATGGGTCGATCTTCGGTGCTGCCCGACGGGTAGCACGCCATGTTGAATCGTTCGAGAGGTGTGCCCGGTGCGCCAAGAGCCGCATTCGGCATTGGCCTCGGTGAGTCTCGCTCCCGAGCCAAATGTGCAGCTGTTACACGCTCGTATTGGTTAACGAGAGCACCGTCAGCACTCAGAGCATCGTCAACTCTCTCCCAGAACACGCGCTCCGTCGGAAACTGCCGACCAGCCTCGATGTGTGAGATGGAGGTGCGATGGTAGTTCGTCTCACGTGCCAGATCGCCTTGGCTCAGCGGGGACGCTTCCCGGTAGGACGCGAGCGATTCGCCGATAGAGCGGTGAAGCTCGGCGATGTCGTTCGGCCGACGAGACACGAGCCCCTCCTCAAGCCTTGCCCCTCAGAGCCTTCCGAGCGTCTCACCTGCAACGCTACCTGCGCAAACATGTTGTGTGTGGGCTCGATCCGGCAAGCAGCCCTCACGACTGGGCTGTCACTCTAGCGGCACGGACGTTGTACTCCTGGTTAGCCGTCGGCTCCAGAGTGGGGCGCTGAGTTCGGCTTCCGCTCGTGAACCCCCAAGACCGCGTGGGCTCGAAATCTGTCGTCACCAGCGTGAACACCGGTGGAAATCGGGGTGTGGGGACTTCCGCCCACACCTTACCCACACCTATGCGCCTGGGGTTGTCTCCTTGATCGGGCAGCGCTTACCGCTACCTGTTCAATCGAGCAAAGAGGGGTCCATGCGGGCAGTGATGAGCGTTGACAACGGCCCGCGGACGTACGCGGGGGCGAGCAACCGTCATCGGCGAGGGAGCCGGTCGAAGGGCACCCGGGTCACAAGCGGCGCCTCCGGCGGGCGCGTCATGTGGATCGGATCGTCTCTCGACCACCGAGATCACTGTGTGACGTTGGACCAGGTGGCCGCGAGCGTGAGCGCCCGCCTCGGTCTCTACGACTCGCTGTGCGGCAGTCGGTTCGTCCCGCTCCCGATGCTGACCGCACCAAAGCCTCGCTGTCCCCCATGCCATCGTCAGCACCAGGCCCTGTGGCCGGCCTCGCCGCAGCCATGGCGTGGGGTACGACGAGCCCTCCAAATTCTTCGGTTTGGTTCGGTGACTGACGATGGCGATTGATAACGAGCGGGCAACGGCGGACGACTGCGACCCGATCGCGGCTGCCGCCCGATTCCTTGCCGCATACGGCACTGTTGACAGCGTGCTTAGGAAGCACGAGAGACGGCCGGACGGACTGTGCGCCGAATGCAGCGGCCACAAATTGGTCACCTGGCCATGCACCCTTGTCAGCATCGCGCGATCAGCCGCGAAGCTCGCCCCCGACTAGATCCAGCGCTTTGATGCGCGACACAGAAGAAGCTAGCGACCGGTGGACAGTCGGCGCCACCTCACCCGACTGTTCACCGGAACCCAAGATATGCTCGACTTGCTGGAGTGGGGTTCCTGGAGATGTCCGAGACGGGTCCAAGCGGAACGGTTTCAAGGCGGTTGCCGGTTTCCCTATCAATCTGGTCACTTGCTCGGCTCATGGCGGCTACGCCCGGCGCTATCGAACTTACTCTGACCGTACACGCGCCGACTGACGATGGCCGATGCGCGCGCTGTGGAGCGCCGGGATGGTGGCCCTGCGAGGTCATAGTAGTTGCTTTTATTGCGCAGGTCCTCGTCAACCGCGGACGTGCCTCGATGATGTAAGGCTTCCTCAGCACTGATCACAACACTTGTTGGATTTCGAAAAGACTGAACGGAGTAAAACATGTCAAGCGACGAGTGCTCTCTTTGGCGCGACCCATTGTTTAGCCCAGGTGATGGGTTTCCGCTCGGTCCGCCGCTTGAATTCTGGGCGGACTGTGCTGATCCGCCTAGCACGATCGGGGTTCGGCCTTACTCGCTCCATGGTGTAGTCCCTGTTCCGACTGGATCATATCCAGACAGCGTAACTTACGACTACGATGCTGATCGGCAAATCACCACCGTACGCTGTACCGATGGATCGTCGGTCACGCTGGCTAAGCACACCAAGCCCGGTCCGACACCGGCCAGCACCTCGGGTTACACCGATGGCGATCCGAAGAATCCACCTCCGGAGGAGATGGGTCAGCCCGACTATCAGGCGGATTGACCGATGACCGTTCTGATCCTGGCCAGAGACATCGAGCCGCAAGTCGATCGTGTGGTTGAGGAACTGACCGAGCGTGGTATTCCGATTTTTCGCACCGACCTTGCGGCATTCCCCACCTCACTAATCCTCGATGCACGGCTCGGCCCCAGCGGTTGGGATGGCGTACTAGCCAACCCGCACCGTCAGTTGAAGCTGAGCGATATCCGGTCGGTGTGGTATCGCCACCCGTCACACTTTGTGTTCCCGGACGGTCTGACACGGCCTGAACGGCGCCACGCCGCCGCCGAAGCCCGCTGTGGCCTGAGCGGGGTGTTGTGTAGTTTGGACGTGTTGTGGGTGAATTTTCCCTCCCGCGAAGCCGATGCGCTTAAACCCCGGCAACTCGCGGTTGCCCGCCGTTGTGGCTTGCGGGTACCTGAGACGGCGGTGACGAATTGCGCGAACGGAGTGCGCGTGTTCGCGGCGGAGCTTGGCAGGCCGTTGGCCACCAAGAATTTGTCGGCGGCGGTCATCGCCGAGGCGGGAGGGCTTCACACCGCCTACACGCGGCGGCTAGAACAGGCGGACTTGGACGATCTCTGCGGAGTCGAGACGACGGCGCATCTCTTCCAAAGGTTCATCGAGCCCAAGGCGTTCGAGGCACGGGTAACCGTTGTTGGGGATCGGGTGTTCGCGGCGGGGATCCACGCTGGCTCGGAGGCAGCTCGGCTGGACTTCCGGTCCGACTACGCCAGCCTCACGTACTCGGTGGTGACACCCCCGGAGCAGGTCACCGCTGGGATGCGGGCGTTTCTCCGGGCGTTCGGACTGTCCTTTGGCTGTTTTGATTTCGCCGTGACCCCTGATGGAGAGTGGATCATGTTCGAGTGCAATCCATTCGGCCAATACGGTTGGCTTGAGGACGAGCTGGGCTTCCCGATCACCAGCGCGTTGGTGGATCTTCTCGCGGACGGAGTCGTGTCACGGTGACCAGCTTTCCCACCGACCTAACCGACCAGGAGCAGCAGGCAGCGAGCCAGCGGCTCGCCGCTATGGCCGACCAGTTCACCTCAGACGGTGACATCCGCTCACCCGAATGGCGCACAGCGTTCCTGGCCACCTGGCGCCACCCCTACGTGCCGAGCTACTACCCGTCGCTGAACGAGCCGGCAGTGTTGTGCCTCGGCGAGAAGCGCGCTGCATGGCTCGAGGCGGTCTACTCAGACCAGACGTTGATCACCAAGGTTGCGCCTATTCAGCTGTCCCGCGAGCTGCGTCCCGCGACGGGCTGGATGTTCACCAGCTCATCAACCCTGCCGTCGCTAATGCTCAAGATGCTCGAAACTCTCGAGGTGTACGACGGCTGCCGGGTGCTCGAGATCGGCACCGGAACCGGCTACAACGCCGCACTCCTGAGCCAGCGGCTCGGGAGCGAGCACGTCACCAGTGTCGACATCGACCCAGAATTGATCGACCTGGCTGCCGAGCGGCTGGCCGCTAACGGCCACACACCCACACTGGTCACCGGTGACGGCGAAGAAGGCTACCCGCGGCGCGCACCGTATGACCGAATCATCGCCACCTGCGGTGTGTCGAGAATCCCGGCAGCCTGGCTGCGCCAGGCCGCGCCCGGCGCGATCATCCTGACCGACCTGCACGGCCCAATCGGCGGCACGTTGGTACGACTCACCGTGGACGCCGAGAACACCGCCTCGGGCCGGTTCCTGCCCTACTGGGCCGGGTTCATGAACATGCGCCACACCATCGAACCTCAGGACGCCCACAACACGTGGTACGTAGACGACCCGGTCACGTCCAGCACCGACGTCGACCCAATGATCATGCAATACGAGCGCACCTTCACCTTCGCCGCGCAATGGCAACTCCCGGACGTCCAATGGGGGCTGGCCACTTTGACCGAGGGCGAGTGGCGCACGGTGCGCCTATCTGCCGCGGACGGCTCCTGGGCCGAGGTGGACATCGAACCCATGCACGGCGCCCACCGTGTTCGCCAAGACGGGCCGCGCCGGCTCTGGGACACGATCGAGGCGGTGCATCAGTTCTGGCACGACAACGGCAAACCCGGGTATGACCGCTACGGGCTCACCGCCACACCCACGCGACAGCACGTCTGGCTGGACGAACCCAACAGCCCGCATCGCTGGACGCTCTCATGAAAAACACGAAGGTCTCCGTCCCCAGTCACATACGCGGGTCGCTCGGTAGTTCGATGTTCGTTTCCCGACTGGAAGCGAGCGCTCTGCTTATGGCAGCACTTCCCGACGCAACTACGCGAACCCTTGGTTTGCACAGCCAGCGGCGCAGCGATGGGTGTTGCGACTGGTGCAGCCGTAGCGGGCAACCCGCCTCCTGGCCGTGCGTACCGGCACGCACAGCCATCCGCGCACGTGAGATTGAAATGACCCGCGATGAGTCATCGGATTCTTGATCGGGAGTTACGCACCACGTTGCTCGATCGGGCGCGTCGTGACCAGGAAGCGCGTTTCGCGTTGCGCGATCGGCATAGCGAAGACCGGTCGATGGTCGCCGCAGTGGACGCTGACAACCTTCGGTTTCTCGCCCCGCTGATCGAGCGGCGCGGTTGGCTTGGCAGTCATCTCGTTGGTACTGACGGTGCATAAACCGTTTTCGCCGTTGATTGGCGGAGGGGCCTTATTCCTGGGATGCTCTATTCCTCCGTGCTGGTCTGATTGTGGGGGTCGGTGGCTCTTTCGGCGATGTAGGAGGTCCAGTCGCGTTCCTCTGGTGACCAGCTGCGACTGGCGGTAAACGGCAGACGCCCCGGGAGTGACCAGGCCAGCGACGATCTGAAGCCGCCAGCTCGGCCGAGTCCGTTGCTGCTGAGCAACCCGAGGAGTTCAGGACCGCCTGCGCATCGCAATACATCGGACGCTCAAGACCACGGAGATGGCGAGCAGGCCGAGGAACACGATTGCCACCGGCCATAACACCCATCCGTTGCCCCACTCGTCCACCAGCTGCATACCAGCCCCGATCAGGAATGCCGCGCCCAACGCAATGCCGTTCCAGCCTTGGAGACGAGTCTGCTTCCGCGCGGTGCCGTCGGCGGGGTTCGAAATCCCCCACAGCCGGCCCGGGCCGGGCAGGTGCTTGGGAAACACTTGGTTCAGCCCAACCCCGATCGAAAACAGGCCGCTCGCGGCCACAAGCCACACCCACCATGTCATCTGCAACCCCCCGCCCGTGCCGGTGCGAGCTCCGAGACCCCGTCCCGTCAGCGACCACGACGCCCACATCTCGACCGCCCGCTTCTCGTCGAGGTCGACGAGTTTCTACCCCGATGAGGCCCACCACCAGGGAATTAATCCCCGTGAAGTGCTGTGCCCTGCTGATCGGCGGCGTGTCGGTGATGGCCGTGTCCCTTGCCGTACTCGCGGGCTCGTTCGGGCTTCTCGAGGTGGGCCCGGTAGCGGCCACCATCGCGTTCGTGTGTGTCGTCGTCTACATCGCGGCAGCCGCGTTGAGCCTCAATCTCGTGGTCTTCATCATCCCCTCGGAGATCTACCCGCTGCGCATCCGCGGGACGGCTATGAGCGTGACGTTGTTCGCCACCTACAGCGCGACCCGTCGGGCCGAACCACCCTCGCCCCGAATCCGGTCCAGGAAGACCTGTACCTCGTCGATGTCCAGCGCGGCTGATGCAGTGGCCACCCAGGACACCATCACGCAGTTGATCTCCGCGATCCGGCGGGTGGGTCGGCAGGTGCCCGGCGCTTCCGAGCGGATCACGGCGGTGTGTGGTGGGAACCACCGGCTCGGAGTCTCGATGATGTCGGGGGGTGCCCCGTCGTCCGCCTGGCCGAGGTGCGGCCCACGGGTGGGCCAAGCCGAACGTCCTGCTGTTTGTAAATCTGTCTTTAGCAACGGGATTTGGGCACAGCGAGTCGGGGTTTCCGTCAGGCCGGGGCGCACCGGGTCTACGGTGGGCCCATGGGCATGCTCGGAGAGATGTTTCCCGGAGCGAAGGCGCTCGACGAGGGCGGCGAGGACAGCGACGGCAAGCTGCACCGCCCGCGCTTCGACATCGACCTGGACAGCGGCGTGGTCCGGCTGCCCGGACTGGCCGCGCGGCCACCGGTCACCGAGCAGCAGGTCACCGAGCAGCAGGTCGCCGAGCAGCAGGTCGCCGAGCAGCAGGTCGCCGAGCAGCCGGACGCCGAGCAGCCGGACGCGCGCCCGGTCGGGCAGCCGGCCGCCCCGGCCGACGAGAGCTAGCACCGCACAGACCGTTCACCGACAGCACAGACCCCGCGCGGTCTGTGCTGCCGGCACACGGTCTGTGCGCCGCCGCTGGCGTGCGCCGCCGGCCGACGATGGGCGCTTGTGGGTGATCAGTTCGTAGTGATCGGGGTGGGGACCACCGCACCGAGGCCGTTGACCTCGACGTCGACCGACGCGACGTCCGCGGCTGGTGCGCTGTAGAGGCCGTGCAGGGTGATGATTGCGCCGGGTGGGATCTCGTCGCCCGCCCCGTAGACCTGTGAGTATCCGGCGCTGAGGTTGCCGAGCGGGACGGAGGCCCCGGGTCGTACGGCCTGGCACATCTTGTGGCGGGTGTTGGTGGTCTTGTCGATGACGACGATGCGCAGCGGGGCGGCGAATCCCCCGGAGAACGGCGGGCTGACGTGGCTCCCGGTGTCGATCTGTGCACCGGACGAGTTGTGGACCTCGATGGTGACCAGCAGGTAGATGCCGAGTCGCCGAGCCGTGGCGGTGTCGACCCGTAGCCCGAGGTCGCTGTAGCCGGTGTCGAGCTTGGTCGCGGTGGTAGTGGGTGCCGCTTGCGCTGTGGTAGAGACCTGGACCTCGACGCGGCGGTTCTGGGCGCGCCCGTCCGGGTCGTCGGTGCCATCGGGGTGTTGGTTAGGGGCGATGGGTTGGGCTTCGCCGCGGCCGACGGCGTCATAGGTGAACGCGCTGCCCAGTTTGGCCTTGAGGACGTCATCGACGGCGGCGACGCGTTGTTCGGACAGGGTTTGGTTGTAGGCGTCGGTGCCCATCGAGTCGGTGTGCCCGACGACGGTGATGCCGCTCTTGGCGTCGATCTGCTTGGTGAACTCGTCGATCGTGCCTGCGGCGGCCGGGGTGAGTGTCGCCTTGTCGAACTCGAACAGCACATCGCTGGGCAGCCGCAGCTGCACGGGGGCCGTCGCACCCGCCTGGGGTGCCTCGACGTGGTCCTCACACGCCAGCGAGGAGAGGTAGTCGCCCGGCAGCGTCGACCTGTGCAGCACGGGGTCGTCCTTCAGCGGGGCGCCGTTGGGCTCGACCGGCACCAGGACCGGGTACAGGCCGCCGACGCTGACCAGCATCTGGGTGGCCTCGGCGGGTGGCGCTGGGTAGACCGCCGTGACGGTCACCGGCCGGCCGGGTAGCCGATCACCTCCGGTGTTGATCCGCGTCGTCGAGTCGAACGGGCTGTCTTTCTTGCCGGCCTGGATCCGGTAGTCGGTGCCACGGGGTAGATCCGCGACACGCAGCGGCGGCACGTCGACGTAGGCGGACAACCCTTCGCTGACCGGCAGGGTCCCGGTGTTCACCATGTCGAACTGCAGCACGAGATCGTCCGTGCCCATCCGGACCAGCCGCATATGGCGACCCTCCAACGGGTTGGTCGTCGACACCGGCCGAGCCGTGACACCGGATCCGGATGGTGCCCCGGTCACGGAGCTTGGGGCCCGCGCGCTGCCAGCGGACGGGCCGGCCGTCGACCTTGCGGTGGCCGCTGACGGTGTCCTCGCCCAGGGCCCACCACATGCGCTGATGACGACGACCAGAATCGCGGCGGCAGCCACGTGTCGGCTACGCATGCCGTGTCTCTGCCAGACCTGAGTCGCCCGGCGCGCAGCCACTTCGGCAGGTCCGCCGAGGACCGCTACCGGTCCGTCGCGGAAGGCATGATTCACCCACGCCCGTCACAATCCCCCATTCGTGCCGTTCACTGCGAAACACGGGCGCAAGTTGGCTAGCTGTCGACGCCAAGTTAGCTACTGCCGCAACGAGACCCGCGCGGAATTCCGGCACGAACCGCGGGCTGTCCCCACGGGGTTACCGGCCCATCACCGACACCGCATACCGGTGGGTCACCGTCCGATGCGATGGGCGCCCGCGGTCATCCGAGGGTGCGGATCGCCTGGTCGACTGTGGCGTGCAGCGCGGCCTTGGTCTCGCCGGCCCGCTTGCGTACCCGAAGCCCGATGAGCGTGGTGCACAGCAGATCGGCGGCTGCGGTGGCGTCGGTATCGGCGGGTAGCTCACCGGCTTCGATGCCGCGCCGGAGCGTATCTGTCACGCCTGCCTTCGCGCCGTCGAACGCGGCGTGGACTCGCCGGCTCGCCTCGAGGTCGCTGGCGCCGAGCTCGCTGGCGGTGTTCAGCACCAGGCAACCGAAGGGGGTGTTGTCCGGATGGCCGGGTGTCTCGTTGAG
>Ga0137415_10005312_pt1 | contig 12746 bp, 11 predicted proteins | sample CZODoug3_1_1_16f_FD_183082 | JGI IMG/M metagenome (GOLD analysis project Ga0137415, IMG submission 183082) | Vadose zone soil fungal communities from Angelo Coast Range Reserve, California, USA - CZODoug3_1_1_16fungal (Hybrid Assembly) | ecosystem: Environmental > Terrestrial > Soil > Vadose... | reverse complement strand
TCGCAACAATTTAATCGGCCAAGACGAATTTTAGGAATCTCGGACGGCTCTGGTAGCGCCGGCGTCTCGCCGGTGGCAGTTTTTAAACCGAGCCATAAAACACAAAATCGCCGGCGGGACGCCGGCGCCACTATTCGTATAGACCGTTCAAGTGATATCGACGGGAATTCAGATACGTCATGCGTAGCGCAAACTAGGGCGCCAAGATTTCATATCGAAATGCAATCGGTGCGGTTTTGCGAAGCATCGCGGCCACCGAACAATATTTTTCCTCGCTCAAGAGACTTCGCCGCTGGAATCACTGCTGAGACCAGTACTACAGGTACGCCCATGCCCGGTGTTCAAAGCAGTTCACGTCGTTGGCGCGCGGAGTTCAAGACACCAGCCGCGGAGCTGGATGGTCCCAAAAAGCCAGTACGGCGAATCGTAGCTCATTGTTTACAGCGCGTGGTATAGTACCGTTCAAATAGTACAATCGAGGGTCTATATGCGAATGCAGGAAACTCAACCAGAAGGTATATCGTTAGAGAAAAACGGCGAGCTGATTTCTACTTACATTTCTCGTGAGAATTTACTTTCAGCGTTAGATGCCTCAACGATAGGTATCGTTATTTGTGACCGGAGTTTGCGCTATAAAGCTCTGAACCGTAGTGTTGCTAAAATGCATAATGTGCCGGTGGAAGCACATCTGGGTCACAAATTCCACGAAATCCTCGGGAGTTTTGCCGAGAGGGTAGTGCCGCTTTGGGAAAATGTTTTTGCTTCCGGGCAGCGCTTATCAAATTTGGACATCACCGGACAGTTGCCCAAGAGGTCGGGCGTAGGCCGCTGGATTGAAAATCTATTTCCTCTGACGGACAGCCGAGGACGCGTCGTGCAAGTAGGATGTTTCGTAATTGAGATTACTCCGCCGCCATTTCATAGTTCTGTCTCTTCAAGCCCAGCCGACGAAGCAATCTCGGCGACCGCGCACCAATCTCGGAATCAGCCCCAGCCAACAGCCCTGACTCGTAGAGAGCAGGAAATAGTTCGACTGGTCGCTGAAGGTAAGTCTAACAAGGAAATTTCATCTCTTCTGGCCATCAGTGTCAGGACGGTCGAAACATATAGGTCCAGACTCATGCTGAAGCTTCAGGCGCCTTCAATCGCTCATCTCGTTCGATACGCGATCAAAAATCGCATCATCACAATCTAGAGCTCATCTGCGAGCGGCGCTCCGCTTAATAATCAAATCACTCGCCCAGTCCGGCAGTCCCGGACCGGACCTGCCCCTGGGTTTAATCTCCTGAATCTTCTGTACGTAATTACACTGACGTATTTGTCCGGCTATAACTTGCTCATAGATATCACTAAACTCGCGCCCACAGATTATGCGCTGGGCGTTCTGAATAAATGGCTTGTTTCGTTAGAACTTGGGGCCAAGTCTAGCCGCCCCATCAGGAGTAGGAATGGAAAAAGGTGCCGGGAGCCAGGGCGCTCGTTTCGTGAAGTGCTGAATGTTTGAGGACATAAATGAAGACTCGCCCCGCTCGCCGGGGACAGCGTCACCCGATCGCTGTCGATGTGGAAGTCACCAATTTGGAATTGGGGATACAGATTAAGGAGCGCACCAAAGACCTAAGCCTCTACGGATGCGGCCTGAGCACAGCGACCCCTTTTTCGGCAGGAACCAAGGTCATGCTCAAAGTGACCTACGCAGGGCAGGAAATCGTAGTGTTCGGCAAGGTGATCTATGGCCGCCGAGATATCGGCATGGGAATCGTCTTCACAATGATCGAACCGCATGACCGGGAACTTCTTGAGGATTGGTTCGCTGAGTAAGTTCCCGTTGTTCCACCGGTCCATCGCGATCAGCTTTGGGGACGGTCCATCTTTCACCGGAGATCAAGCCATGATCATTGGAGAACGTTTACGTGAGTTGCGTAGGCAAAAGAACTTTACACAAGGCGAGGTCGAAAGTCGGACCGGTCTGCTTCGCTGCTACATTTCCCGCGTCGAGCACGGGCATACAGTTCCGTCCGTGGTGACGCTGGAGAAGTTCGCCCGCGCTCTCGAAGTCCCTATCTACCAGCTGTTTTACGACGGCGAAAATCCTCCCCCGGCGCAGAGCCTTGCAAAACGTAAGATCGGCGATGAGACTGAGTGGGGCAATAAGGGCAAGGATGCACGCTTGTTAGCGAAGTTCCGCCAACTGTTCAGCCGCATGGACAAACGTGACTTGAGATTGGTGATAGTGACAGCACAGAAGATGGCGAAACGAAAGGTTGATTGAAACTGAATGCCTTGAGCATGGCCCCGGGCCTGTCTTCGATCGATTTTGAAGAGCTATTCGAACGTAGGGTGGTCTTAACTTGCAGGCCCACTTACTTGCTTATGGTTTCGCGTTCACCGGCGAGCACGGGCTCGATCAGCGGATTTGGCAGGTGTCGCAAACGTGATACGAAGGTGCGCACAATTTCCGGATCGAACTGCGCGCCGCCGCAACGCTCCAGTTCCAGGAAGGCTTCCTCCGGAGTGTGCGCTTTCTTGTAGGTTCGTTCGGAAGTGATGGTGTCATAGGCATCGGCAATGGCTATGATGCGCGCGCCAAGTGGAATCTGACTTCCCGCGAATCCTTGCGGATAGCCTGACCCGTCGAAAAATTCATGGTGGTGGCGAACCATACTGCAGACTCTTTCGGTGCCGCGCAGTGGTTCCAGAAGCTTGGCGCCGTATTCGACGTGCCTCTTCATCGTTTCCCACTCTTCAGGATTGAGCGGGCCGCACTTATTCAAGATCAACTCCGGGATGCCGACTTTGCCGACGTCGTGCAGCATGCCGCCGAGGCGAATCTCTTCAATTTCCGCGCTGCTCAGTTGCATGGCTTCCGCGATCAAAACGGCGTAACCCGAGACTTTTTGGGAGTGTCCCTGCGTGAATTGATCTTTCGCATCCACGGCCAGCGCCAGAGAAGTAAGAGTGTCCATCACGACAGCCGGCAGGGGCTCGAATGATTCCGCTGAAGCCTTGTGATCGCCACGTCCGTCCGGGCGCGAAGTCGCGTGTCTGGTTTCCGAAAGCGAGCGCGCGAACTGCTCGATCCGGCTATGGATCTCAACGAACGCGTCGGGGCCGGTCGTGAACTGGCGCTTGAGCGTGACTCCCAGATACGCTTCGAGAACGTCACGCTTCCACTGTTTGGAGTCATCAGGATTAAAGTGATCCGCAGTGGAAACGGCATTGCCGCCTTGATGCTTGGAAAGATACATGGACGCATCCGCGACCTGGATTAATTCCTGAGGTGTTGATCCATGTATCGGGAATGTCGCGACTCCCAGGCTGGAGGTAACATTCTTCTCATGCAGTACAGGGTCGGACGCGATCCACGCTCGCAGCTTTGCCGCGAGCTGATGACTTTGCTCCGAATCAGTTTCCGGCATCAAGATTACGAATTCGTCGCCACCGTACCGGGCGACGACGTCGGAACGGCGGCAGTTCTGTTCCAGGATACGCGCCACACGCTGCAGCACAACATCGCCGTCCAGGTGGCCATAGAAATCGTTGACGAACTTGAACCGGTCCAGATCCATCAGGACCACGGAGAACGACCGGCCCGCGCGAGTCGAGCGTTTCCATTCGCCCGAAAGCGCTTCCATAAAGAAACGGTGCGTCTTCACTCCAGTCAGGCCGTCGGTTATGGCTTGTTCCTGCGCCTTTTGGAAGGCATAGGCATTGTGGAGAGCGCCTGAAACCAGGTCCGCAAGCGTCCCGAGAAAAAGGATCTCTTCCTTGGGGAAGTCGGCGCTCTTGTCGGTTTCCACGTATAGCACGCCGTGCAGTTGATCCGCGTAGACGATTGGAAGCGCGATGGCCGAGACCGAGCCTTCCAGCACCGGCTCGACGGGAACCTCCGAAGAATCCTGGTAACTCACCACCGCCATCTGCCCGGTGCGGGCGACGCGTCCTACGATATTTCCGTCCAGCCGCAGACGCCGCCCCAAAACTCCTTTACGGAGTCCGGCTTCCGCCTGGATGACAATTTCCTTGCTGGAATATTCGAGCAGTCCGATGCCAATGTGAGAATAATCCAGGCCTTGTTCAAGTTCCGCGGCAATTTTAGCCAGCATTTCATCCGGATTGAGAGTGGTGATGACGTTGCGCGAAATATTATTGAGCAAGGTAAGATGGCGCGATTTCGCACGCTCTTCCCGGAAGAGCCGGGCATTTTCCAAAGCGATAACGGCCTCGCTGGCCACCACACGCATCATCTCGAGATGACCGGCGTCAAACGCGCCTTCGCGGGGACTTTGTACTGCCATGACACCAATGACGCGTTCATAGAGCAGCAAAGGTACACCGCAGAAGCAGCCGTTATCAAGCCGCGAGACCAGTCCCAGCTTGCGAAGCTCTTCGGCGTAATTCTCGCGGATCAATAGAGGCTGCCGCGTGCGCATCACATATTCGGTTACATGCTTGTCGCCGTAAGGGCGGGACCTCTTCGGCTGGGTCACGCCGTCACGGACTTCTATCTCAAAACGGATTTCATTCTGCGCGGGACTCAGCAATGCAATATAAAAATGATTGACGTCGACCAGGCGCTTGAGCTCAGACAAAATGGTTTCAAAAAGCGCTTCGGGATCGAGCGTCGAGCTCAACGCGCGGCCGATTTCGTTGAGCATATGAAGCTCTTCGGTGCGGCGCGCCGACTGTTGAACGAGATAACTGTTTTCCACCGCCATCCCAATCTGATGGCCCAGCGCCAGCAGCAGGCGAAGCTCGGCCGCGGCAAACGTGCGGCTGTCGGGCGTACCGAGGAACAACACGCCGAACGCCTGTTCCTTGGCTTGCAAACTGATTCCTACAACCGTGCGCAGGCCTTGGCCCATGGCAAGCTGCCGGAATCGTCGGAAGGCCTCTTCGCCCTCCAGCGCAGCCCAGGCAGCATCACGCCCCAGATCACGAAATACCACCAGGCCGCCTAGTCTGGAAACCAGGTCCACCAAATGATCGTCCAGACCCTCTTCCTGCGAGGCGGCACAAAAGTTTTCCGCGAGTCCGACGGCAACGACTGACGTGGGGCCCTGAGCATTGCCGTGATGCAGGAACAACGCTCCCGCCGGCATACGCACAACGCTCAAAACGCGCTCGAGGGCGTGCGACAGCATCTTTTGAATTTCGGGGCCAACGAAACCGGAAGTCGCCAGATTCACATTTGAGAGCGCTAGCATGTTGTGCTCAACGCGGCGCTTTTCTTCCTCGTATAATCCCATCACCATCAGAGCCGCCGCGAAAAGTTGCGGAAGGATTTCGAGTGCGCGCAGGGAATCGGCCATCCGGCTTGGAAGCAGAACCTCGCCGATAATAATCGCGCCCCAGCTCAAAAACGAAATCGCCAAAAGCAAATCGGCAAATGTTTCTTGATGGCGGCTTTCCTCATAGAACACCCAGGCGACGCCGAACAACACCACCGCAACGCCGAGCTGGGGGGAAATACTGATTGTGTGCAGATAAAACGCGGCCGACCAGAGCACGAACACGCCGCCGACCGCAATCTGAGGCCGGACCAGGGGCGGCGCCTCCGTGTACACTCGCGCGGTGCTGAAAAACAAGAGTGCCGCTGCCGCCAGCAACCACTCATTCACCGCCGATTGCCACGGCGCCACAATGACCCACCGCTCCAGCGCGGGGCTCAAATAATGCAACGCCAGCAGGCACCACCCGGCGCTCCAGAGCATGAGATATGCCTGGCGCCTGATGCTGTGCATGTAAGCGAAGAAACCCGAAGTCAATGCCGACGCTATCAGCAGTGTGATTGCAATGATGCTTTGCGAAGTCATCTACTCCGTCTACTCAGGCACACCCGTAAGACAGTGCATCTCATTTCCTGCAAACGACACCCGTCCCGCAGATTTTGCACTCTTTTGCGACTATAAAGGACGCCTTTCCAATGGGTCAAGGGTACGGGGGTACCAGACAGGAACAGGCACGTAAGACTTGAGACACATCCCAAAGTGCTGAAAATTTAACATTTAGGGCTAATTGAAACGGTTTCCTGCAGGCAATTTATGCCCATTTCTTGCGTTTCGTCGCGAGGATGTATATGAGAACCGCAGTCGCGGCCGCGACCAACACAATAATCACAATCAGACTTGGCTGCCCGTTTCGCGAGATGAAACTGAGCATTTGCCGTCCATAGCGCGCCGCCAGGAATGCCAGCAGCGAGTACCGGACAATTCGACCCAGCGTAAGGGCGAAGACAAAACTTTTCGCGGAATATTTCATCGCGCCTGCGGCGAACAAAAATGGAACCAGGGGAGCTGGCGGCGGTAGAAGCGCGGCGATCACAATCGCGCCAAAACCCCATCGACTGAAACTTCGCTGGACCTTCTCCATCGTCCCCGCCGGGAACTTGCGCTCGAGGGTTTCCTTTCCTCCTTTTCGAGCGACACGATAGGTGACATACGCTCCAATTACGGAACCGATCGTCGCCATCACCGCGTAGAGAAGCCATAACTTTTCGTTGCGCGCAGACAAAATGATTGTCAGCACATCCATGCTTCCTGGAACAGGAATGACGGAACTGTCCAAAAGTCCGAGCGGAATAAATCCCAATGCGCCGAGATTGAGGATCCAGCGGCGGAAACTCCTCGCTAGCGTAGGCGCCGCGATGGCGAATATCTGGTGCGGGAGCATGTGTTCAACCGTCTCCATTCTCGCATGCAGAGTGCGTCGAATCCTAAAGAGCGCCGCTGGTTCAAGTACTTATGTAAGACCTCGTTATCGCGGTATCGCGTTACACTATCCTTCGCTTCAGTGAGTTGCGGCACGATCCCTATTTCGGTGTTGCCGATGAATGATCCGCATGCCGGGGTTCGCAATATTTCTGACACCGCCCGATGGATGGCCTATTTCCGGGCGATGGAATCACGGCGGCCTGACGCCCTGTTCAGCGACCCGTACGCCGAAGCGTTAGCCGGCGAGCGGGGGTTTCAAATCGCCAAAATTCTTTCGCAGGGAAACAAGCAGGAATGGGCCTGGGTTACGCGTACCTACCTGTTTGACTCATTTATTTCCCGCCTGCTGCACGACGGGGCTGACATGGTGCTGAATCTGGCGGCGGGCCTCGATGCGCGCCCTTACCGCATGGAATTGCCATCCACGCTCCAGTGGGTGGAAGTCGATTTCGCTGAGATTATTTCTTACAAAGAAAAAATTCTCGCAGGCAATACTTCGCGATGCAGGCTGGAGCGCGTGGCTCTGGATTTATCCGATGTGCAAGCTCGCCGCGCTCTGTTTTCCGCGCTCGATGCGCGAGCAAGAAATATCGCAGTGGTGAGTGAAGGCTTGCTCGCCTATTTTACACCGACGGATGTCGCAGCCCTGGCGCACGATCTCGCCCGCGGATCCAATTTTCAGCACTGGATTGTCGATCTTTCGTCGACAATTCAATTGATCATCCTGCAGCGAACGCTCGGGCCATTGCTCAGCGAAGCTGACGCTGCGTTTAAGTTTGGACCGCCGGAAGGCGTGGACTTTTTCAAGCCGTTTGGCTGGGAGCCGAAGGAAGTTCAAGGAACGCTAAAAACGGCCGCCGAACTTAATCGCGCGCCGAAAGAATTTCTTTCGCTGCTGCCCGATCCGCATCCCATTCCACCAACTTTTCCGTGGACCGGCGTTTGCCTGCTGCGAAAACAAAAATAATCGCTGGCGCGCTCCGCTCGCCTTCCATCGCAGGTTCGGCTAAGATGAAGCGTTTTTTGCATGAGAGGCCGACTAAGTGATGGTTGCAACTTCAAATTCCATGGAAAATGTTTCAGGCGGGGTGCGCGTACGATTTGCCCCTTCGCCGACCGGCTACTTGCATGTCGGCGGCGCACGAACGGCGCTATTCAACTGGTTTTTTGCGCGTCGATTGGGTGGCACGATGATTTTGCGTGTCGAGGATACCGATGTCGAACGCAATCGTCCGGAACTGGTGGAAGGAATTCTCGACGGATTGCGCTGGCTGGGCGTCGATTGGGATGAAGGGCCGTATTTCCAATCTCAGAGGCTTGATTTGCATCGCGCGGCCGCAGAAAAACTTGTCGCTTCAGGCGCGGCTTATTTTTGCGATTGCCCGCCGGAGAAATATGCCGGCGGCGACGCCGTGGAAGAAACCGACGACGCGAAAAAAGAGGCGGGTCCGCGGCGCGTTACGCGTTGCGCCTGCCGGGAAGGCAAGGCCGGGCTGAGTGTCCGGAACGCCGCGATTCGCTTCCGCGTTCCGCTCGGGACCATGACGAAATTCGATGACGCGGTGTTCGGCCCTCGCGAAGTGGCCAACGAAGAGATCGAGGATTTCGTTCTCTTGCGTTCTCCCAAGGAAGGCCAGGAAATGGGCGCGCCAACTTACCAACTCAGCGCCGTCGTGGATGACATCGACATGCGCATCACGCACGTGATTCGCGGCTCAGACCATATCTCGAATACGCCGAAGCAGGCGCTTCTGTATCGTGCGCTGGGCGCTACGCCGCCCGTCTTTGCCCACGTGCCATTAATTCTCGGGCCCGACCGCACGCGTCTATCGAAGCGGCATGGCGCCACGAGCGTTGGTTCCTATCGCGATGAAGGATTTTTGCCGGAAGCGTTCCGGAATTTTCTTGCGCTGCTCGGATGGTCTCCGGGTGAAGACGCCCAACTCCTGCGCACGCCCGAAATCGTGGCGCGCTTTTCGCTCGAAGGAGTGAGCCGAACTAACGCCGTTTTCGACCGCGCGAAACTCGAATGGTTCAACACGGAATATTTGCAGAAACTGCCCATCGACGATTTGTTGCCCGCTGTGCAGGCTGAACTCGACCGCGCAAAACTTTGGCAGCCGGAATGGGCGGGAGAGAAACGCGAATGGTTCTCGAAGACCGTGGATCTGCTGCGGCCGCGCACGCGTCTGCTGCCGGATTTCTCGACCTGGGCGCGCGCATTCTTCAGCGATTCGTTCGAATACAATCCGCAAGCGCGCGAGAAATTCTGGAAAGATGAACGCCTGGGCACGATGCTCGGCAAACTGGCCGAGGCCCTCGCGGCGCTCCCGGAGTGGAATCATGACGCGTGCGACCACGTTCTTCGCGAGCTGGCCGCCGCCGAAGGCGTCAAGGCCGGCCTGCTGATCAATGCCACGCGCGTGGCCATTGTAGGTCAGGCGGTGGCGCCGCCGCTGTTTGAAACAATGGTTGTGCTCGGGCAGGAGGCCGTCGTCAACCGCCTGCGCCGCGCGGTCGAAGCGTTTGGCACGCGCTAACGCATGCGTACGCCGCCACGCGAATTACGGGCGATTAATTAAACACTAATCGATTGAGAAGCCGCGCCGGCAGATTACATACGTCCCGCAGTGGGCTGCGCCGACGGCGGCGTGATACCGTTGACGCGCAGGTAGATTGCCATGGTTCCGTAGTGATCGAACCAGTCCTCGCCTAAAATTACCATGGCGCCGCCGCGTGACAATGTATTTGGTCCCATTTTTCCCGCCGATTGCCCCAGAGTCGAATCATCCAGGCCATTGAGTGCGGTGGTGCAGAAATCGAATGAGGCCTTCACGGCTGCTACCAACTTGTCTTTGCCGTCCGTATCTTTCAAATCTTTAATATCCGGAGCAGTCATTCCTGAAATCCGAGCGCACATATTGTTATTAAATTGCGCGACGTGCAAAATAAGTTGCGCAAACGTTCTGGTTTGCGGCGTGGATTGGTAAATGTATTTGTCCGCGGGCATGGCTTCGGCTCCCGCGACTTGTAATTGCCCGTAGCGTACGACTTGCTGCTTCAGCAGTGAGGTAATTGGATTCGGTATCGTAGCTGAATCTTGCGCGCCTGCCGCGACTGGCAGGAACAGCGCCGCCAGTGCGAACACACCCAGATGTTTCATTGACGTTTGCCTCCTTGGCAATGTGCGGAAGAATAACCCCGCAGGAGGCAAGCGACAAGCCGCATTCTTGACAGACTAATTTTTCAACGCCGGCCTAAGCGCGAGCCGCTTTGCCGCGATAAGCCGGAACGAACACTTCCGCGACAAAAGTTTCAATCGTCGTCGGAGTTGTGTTTTTCGGTGAGCGCGGTTCCAGCGCTTTCATGTAACCGGAATTCAGCGAATCGGTCATTTCCAACAATAGATCCGCCATGCTGGACGACATCCCCATCTGCATCAAGGCCGGTTTCAACTGTGCCGCCGGCAATTGTTTGTAGGCAAGGTCGGACTTCCCAATCGCGACGCCTATAACCCTGGCAACTTCCGAATAGGTGACGTCACGTGCTCCTAACAGTTCATGCGTCTGCTTCCCCGCGAAGTCCAGCTTCAAGAGGAAGTCGGCTGCCGCCGCGCCAATATCGCGCGTCGCGATCATGGGTAGCGGCAAATCCGGACGAAGCGGCCCTGCCATCATTCCCAGCGACTGAATCAATCCGACCTGAGGCAGCAAGTTCTCCATGAAATAGGCGGCCCGCAGGAAAAGCGCGTTGAGTCCCGCAATCGCTTCGAATTTTTTCTCGAGATTGTGCAACCCGACGACTGGGCCCACTTTTTCCGATTTATCCGCGCCGATGCTCGAGAGAGCAACAACATGTGTTACGCCGCTTTTCTTGATCGCCGAGGCCAGGGCGTCGGACACTCGCTCCTCGTAAGCGGCGACATCCGGCGCACTCATATTGGGTGGGATCATCGCGTATACCGCCTTCGCGCCGGAAAACGCTCTTTCGAGCGAGCTGGCGTCAGTTACGTCAGCAACGACTGCCTCAGCGCCCTTATGCGTAAGATGTTCGAGGCGTTTTGCGTCGCGCCCCAAAACGCGCACCTTCTCTCCTCTTGCAAGCAGTTTCTCAGCTGCCGCGCCTCCAGTATGTCCCGAGGCGCCAACAATTACGAACATGTTCTCCTCCTCGCCGCCGGTTTTCCCGGACAGCTCCTGCCCAAAATTTGGATTCCTGCCGAATCCTTGGGCTAAGACAATACTTATCTCACAAATCGAACAAGGCGTAATGTAATTTGCGCAAAACCAGGCGAAGCCAGTTTTATCCGAGCTTAGAGGTTGCGGTTGAAGGGATTGCTATGCAGGCGGCTCATTGATTTATCTGGTTGTTTTTTGGCGTGTCATGTAGCGCCCACCTTCAGGTGGGTGCTTGCTGTGAATCCACAGTGTCGGCCTCAAGGCCGACGCTACAAAGCCCTGCAACCGCGCCAGAAAGCACGATTATGTAGCCGGCGCGAGATTGGTGTCGAGACCGAGGCCCAGCCGCGCGGCCAGTTCCTGACGCGCGCGCCACAAGCGGGCCTTCAGCGTGTTGCGCGAAACGCCCAATGCTTGCGCCGCTTCCTCGGCGGAAAGTCCTTCAATTTCGCGCAGCCAGAATGCGGTACGCAAAAGCGGCGAAATTTCCGCGAGCTTTTTGCCCACTCGTTCACGGAGTTCCGTCCCGGCGTAGATCTGCTCGGGATTCGGGCTTTCATCGGCAAAGCGTTCGGCCAGCGGCATTTCTCCTTCAGCCGTGACATCGTCCAGGGAAACGGCCGGGCGGGAGCGCTTGCTCCGGCGGCGCATCAAAGCCGCGTTGATCACAATCCGAGTCAGCCAGGTGGAGAACTGCGAACGGCGCTCGAATCTTGGAAGATTGCGATATGCGGAAAGCAGTCCTTCCTGCAGCGCTTCTTCGGCATCCTCCGGATTACCCAGGACTCGCAGGGCCGTCTGGTAGAGCGCACGCGAGTTCCGCGCGAACAACGCATCGAGTGCCCGCGCATCGCCCTTCAATCCTCGATCGATTAACTGTTCCTCGCTCTGTTCCGCGAGGTCAAGGCTTGCAAAATTTTCCTTCGGATGACGATCCATTTGATTCATGACCCCTCCCCTCGTGCTGTGTGAACTTTCGTATGAATCGCGCGTTCTCGTATTTCCTTATGGGTCTTTCGCTATCCGATCTGTCGCAAAACCTCTTTTCGCCCTTTTTTATTAGACGCTTGAGATCGCCCTTTACCTGTGAGCTGCAGCCGCTCGGGCATGAATTTCCGGCGCAACTGGCGGCCGGTGCTTAGCGCATAGAATCGAGGCCCCACCAAACAAGAAACCAGCTAAAAAGATGAGTGTTAAAATCTTCTTCGGGAGCACGTTCACTTCCGCACTTCGCTTTTTCCCCATGATCTCTTCCACAAACGCCCGGACCATGCAGCCACATCCTTTAATTTCTGCACCTTGCTGCCGCATCTCTGCCAACAATTGCTTCCCGGCAGGGTCGATATAACTGACGGCCTTCAGAAGGATTTCGATGGTCGTGCCCGATTGGGGAGTCCTTTGCCTCCAAAGGCGGTCCAATTCAGGAACCCATTCGCCTGCGAGTTTCCCCTCAAGCTCCCAAGTTTCCGGTGTGTTTTCCTTCTTTATCGTGACTCTAAGCATTTGCCTTCCTTCAGGCTTGGTAAGTAGTTTAGCATGTTGCGTACCAATATGCCGAACCGATGGCATTAAAATAAGTCGTGCGTTTACATTAGTTTAGCAAAATTATCAGATAAGAAGTGCAGAAGGTCTCCGGAGCCATTGCCGAAATATGGGCATATGCCGACATGTCGGCAGGCATTGGCAACCGTCAGCGGTGTCGGACAACGCCGAGCTTTTGCATTCGGGACTGCAGCGTGGTGCGTTTCACCCCTAGTCTGACGGCGGCGCCCTTAGGTCCTGCCAGGACCCAGTTGCTCGCTTCCAGGGCTTTAAGGATGTGCTCACGCTCGGCAGCGTCCAGGGTGAGGATCTC
>Ga0137415_10005310_pt1 | contig 12748 bp, 12 predicted proteins | sample CZODoug3_1_1_16f_FD_183082 | JGI IMG/M metagenome (GOLD analysis project Ga0137415, IMG submission 183082) | Vadose zone soil fungal communities from Angelo Coast Range Reserve, California, USA - CZODoug3_1_1_16fungal (Hybrid Assembly) | ecosystem: Environmental > Terrestrial > Soil > Vadose... | reverse complement strand
TCTGTGTCAAGGGCGTTCGGCCGCACGCAAGGGACCCCGGGTTCCGGCTGCTCGGTGACCCACACGATGTCGAAGCGGTCGCCGTATCGCACGCGTGCCTTCGCCGGATGCTCCGTCGTCAGGAGCAGGCCGCGCCGTGCGCCGACGAGGGGCAAGGCCACCGGCGCGTCCTGCGCGTTGATCGTCATGAGGACGTGCTCCGCCCCCGGGGTCGAAGGTCCGATCGCCTCCTGGACCTCCAGCACCCGGTCCACGGAGCCGCGGAGGAGCGCGATCTGGTCTGGCGGAAACGTGCCGAAACCCGCCGCGACGATCACGGTCCCTTTCGACGCGCTCGCCTGGTTCGTGACCCGCTTGAGGAAGCGAGCGACCGCGTCGAAGCCTGCGAGCGTCGCCAGATAGTCGAGGTCGTCGAGCAGGACCGCGGTGCCGGGATTCTCCCGGAGAAACTTCACGACCGTGTGGACGAGTTCAAAATCCAAGGCATTCGGCCGCACGGTCCGTTCGTCGTTGGACACCGACGTGATCCAGAGGATCGGGGTGCGCTCGAGGCCGAAGCGGACCGCGACGCGAGACGGGGCGAGGCCGGTCACGCACAGTCCTGGGGTCGCGGACACGATGTCCCGAAACGCGCCCATCGCGGCGCTCCGTCCGTTCTCAAGGACCATGTAGTTCAAGCCTCGCTCGAGGCGGTGCCGTGGGGCCCTCGCCGTGCGCGCCTCGGTCACCGGCTCGATCACGAGGTACCGGTACCGGACGACCGCGTACGCGATGAAGATCGACCATTCCAGCGTATATAGCGATCCGAGACCGACTCGGGTGTCGCTCGAAGAGATGAGGGGCCACAGGAGCTCCGTCAGCGCGGCCGGAACCGTGCCGGCGATCAGACCGAGTAGGACCACCCCGAACATCCATCGGCTCGGCGTCTTCCGGACCTGCCACCACGAGCGGACGAACAACATGACGGAGGTGAACATCCAAACGAAAAACACGGGCGCGAAATACACGTAGGTCGGCGCAACTCGCGCGCTCGGCCCGAAGGCGTTCGACGACATCCCGTTGATGATGAAGCCTGTCATCGAAATCAGGTAGGCCCACGCGAGGGCGGGGACGTAGATCGCCACGAGCGCCCACGGTCGTCGGATCCAGTCCGCCTTGGTCGGATAGGTGAGGGCGAGTTGGTACAACGTCGCGGGCACGAGGGCAATGCCGACCCAGGTCACGCGAGCCCAGGCGAGGAGGACATCCGGGGAGGTGCCCGGAGCGAGGGACCGCTGGATGACCTCGCCGAGATCCCACAAGGCGAACGCGATCATGACGAGGAGGACCGACCGGTTGGCGGCGCCGCGCGGGTTCAGGCCGAAGACGTACACCCCGAGAAATGCGCTCACGAGGAGCGCGACGATCGGGAGGGCGGCCCCGAGGTTCAGGACGAATGCGACGGACGCGCCCGCGGTCATTCGGACACGATCTCGAAGGTCCCGTGCTCCACGAGGAGCGGGAAGTAGTCGAGGTCATGTTCGACCCCGCGCATCTTCACGACGCCGATGTAACGGCGGACGGAGGTGCTCATGCCGACGTCGACCTCGCGGAGTCGCAGATGGATGATCGTGTCGGAGAGGAACTCCTCCACGCCGAAGTGGGCGAAGCTGGTCGCATCGCGCGGCATCTCCGAGACGAGGAAGGTCGTCGCGTTCAGGTCCCGGAGCTCCTCAAAGAACTGGAAGATCTCGTTCCGGGGACTCTCGAACGGAGCGAGGGCGTAGAGCGCGTCGAGGCTGTCGAGGGCGATCAGGTCGCACCCCATCTCCTCCTTGTATCGGGCCAACTGGCGACGGAGCCCGAGCAGCCACCGCGGCTGTTCGCGGACCTCCTCGATCTCCCGCCGGAGCGCACGCACGTCGATCACGTGGACGCCCTTCGCCTGCGACGGCTCCATGCCGAGCGAGGTCATCTGGGCGACCAGGGACGCGCGGCTCTGTTCCATCGACAAGTAGAGCCCGGAGGCCGCCCGCTCCTTCGCCTCGTTGAAGAGAATGCGGTACACGAAGGACGATTTCAGGGAACCCGGAGGCCCGCCGACCAGGACAATGTGGCCGCGGGGGATGCCGCCGCTGAGGCGAGCGTCCAAGCCGACCACGTAGGTGGGAATCTTGTCCGTAGCCTGCGACAACGCTGGAACCCCTCCCGCCCCCGTCAAGAGACGGCGAGATGCGAAAGGCTCGCGGGTGATAAAATGCTATCGCGGCAAAGTCCGGAAAGATGTCCTCGTGACGAAGGACCGGACGGCAGAAGCCCGCACCGACATCCGTACATCGTCGTTCGGATGGCTCCACGACTCGAACGGAATCAGATCGCGGGACGCCCACCGGATAAGCTTCTTACGAAAGTATCGTTACCCGACCCGTGATGCCCCCTCGGAGAGCGCGATGTCCGCGAGCGTAGTCGTGGGAGCCCAATTCGGGGACGAGGGGAAGGGCAAGATCATCGATTTCCTCGCGGACCGCGCCGACGTCGTGGTGCGGTTCCAAGGCGGGGCGAACGCGGGCCATACCGTCCAGGTCGGGAAGGATCTGTATGCCTTCCACCTCCTCCCGTCCGGCGTCTTGCGGAAGCGGACGATGAACGTGATCGGGAATGGTGTCGTCATCGAACCCGCGCAACTCCTGAAGGAGATCGACGAGACGCGGGCCCGCGGCCATCCTATCACGAATCTCCGTATCAGCGACCGTGCGCATGTCGTGATGCCGTACCACAAGATCCTGGACGGCCTCGAAGAGAAACTGAAGGGGGACCTCGGGGCCGGGACGACCCTGCGCGGGATCGGTCCTGCGTTCGAGGACAAGGTCGGGCGCTTCGGGATCCGCATGTGCGACCTGATCGACCCGGAGGTGCTGCGCGACAAAGTCCGGACGATCGTGCCCATCAAGCAGCGGCTCATCGAAGCGTACGGCGGAAGCGAGCACATCGATGCGGACGCACTGTTGGCGGAACACCAGGCCTATGGAAAGCGGCTCGCGCCGTTCGTGACCGACACGTCGGTCTCGTTGGACGCCGCGCTGAAGCGCGGCAAGCGCCTCTTGTTCGAGGGCGCCCAAGGGACCCACCTCTGCATCGACCACGGCCTGTATCCGTTCGGAACCTCGAGCGACTGTGTGGCCGGCGCCGCCGCGGTCGGAGCCGGCGTCGGGCCGCAGTACCTCACGGACGTGATCGGGGTCGCCAAGGCCTTCACGTCGCGTGTGGGCGCGGGCCCCTTCCCAACGGAATTGGAAGGGTCGATCGCCGAACACCTGCGGGAGCGGGGAGGCGGCGAGTACGGGACGACGACCCACCGTCCCCGGAGGGTCGGGTGGCTCGACCTCGTCATGCTCCGCATGTCCGTCCGTGTGAACGGCCTCACGCGTCTCGCGGTGACGAAGCTCGATGTGCTCGGAGGCCTCGACCGGATTCGTGTGTGCATCGGGTACCGCCACGACGGCGGCATCCTCAAGGAATTCCCCGCGAGCATGCGGGTCCTCTCCGAGAGCGGGCCCCTGTATCGGGAGTTCAAAGGATGGCCCGATCTCTCGCAGGACGAGTGGATCGGAATCGCAAGCCGTGGTCGGCGGGCGCTTCCCGAGACCGCGCAGCGCTACGTCGCGTTCATCGAGTCGCAACTCAAGGTGCCCGCACGGCTCCTGTCCGTCGGCCGGTCTCGGGCCGCGACGATGGGCCGGTGATCCGAGACCTCAGGCGATTGGCTCGATCACGTCGACCGCGCTCATCTTCTCGAGGCGCTCACGGAGCTCGCACGCCTTGCACACGGTGGCCACCGTCGGATCGCCGCATCGTGCGCACTCGTTCAACGTGGCGGGCGGATACGCGGACTGGAGTAGGGGACGCATCTGATCGTACCCGCTCACGATCGCGTGACGGGTGCCCGGGCTGTCCTCTTCGAGGCGGTGGAGGATCTCCCGGAACCGTCCACGCTGAGCGCGTTCCGCGTACGGACAGGTCGCGTCATGGAACTCGATGCCGCGCAACAGGGCGTAGAGGTAGACTTCTTTCTCTGGGATCATGCGCAACGGCTGGATCCTCGGAACCAGACCGGGCTGACGACTCTCATGCGGACCGAGGCGGGCGAGTTTCTCGATGTCCCCGCGGGCGACGTTCATGAGGATCGATTGTGCCGTGTCGTCGAGATTCAGACCGGTCGCGACGTAGTCCGCCGCCACCTCGACGGCCGCCCGGTTCAGTGCTTGTCGCCGGAATGGGCCGCAGTAACTGCAGGGGATCGCTTCGGGATCTCGCGCCACCACCGCGTCCATCGTGTGGCCGGAAGTCTCTTCGTACCTGAGGACGCGATGCTCGATGCCTAGGCGCGCACATAGCCGCTTCGCGAAGTCGATTCCCGCGGGCCGGTACGAGGCGATGCCCTCGTCGATCGTGATGCCAATCAGCTCGATGTCCCGTCGGCTCCTCAAGAATTCGACGAGGAGGGCGGCCGTCGTGCTCGAGTCCTTGCCGCCGCTCATGCCAATCGCGATGCGTTCACGGCCACGGAGATAGACTTGAGACCGGAGATCGCGCTTCGCTCGTCGTTCGACGAAGCCCAGAAAGTGGTTGCGACAAAGATGCTCTCCGCTGTATCGAATCCATTCGACGGCAGGGGATGCGCACCGGTCACAGGCCATGGCCGATCGCATCCGCGGTGGGCTTAAGAGGTCATGGGCCCGGGGGCGTGGGTGGGGCGGGCGGCGGAGGCGGGGCCTGAGCGGCTCCCACGGGAGGCGCGGGGGACATTCCGGGATAGTACACCGGTGGTCCGAATGAGGTTTGCCGCACGAGTAGGTCATACGCGACCGCCGCGAGAATCACGGACCATGCGCCGACGATGCCACTCAGCAGCGCCATGGCGAAGATGTTCGCGACAGGATTACGGAGGAAGCCGATGGGCAGGGTGATAGCCGCGGCGACGACGATGGAGAGAATCCCCGTCACGAAAAATGCTCCGAACAGAGACCACCAGTGGCGCTTTGTGAGCCTCCAGCTTCGCATCAAGCCGTCCGTGGCGTTCGCATCCTCCATCATGATTGCCGGGGCGTAGAGGCTCATCGCGATCCCCACGTACAGGGCGATCACGCCTCCGACGGCGAGCAAGAGGAAACCGCCACAGATGGCAGCGATGGCCGATGCATTCGGCGTACCGGTCGAAAACGGCAGGAAGATCAGCAGGAGAGGAACGATGAAGAAGCCGACCAGGAGCAGGGTGAGGAGCAAATATGCGCCCAGGATGCTGAGAAATCGGTTGAGGCCCCGCCGTAGCGCCCACTCGAGGCGGATCGATTCTCCGCGGAACCGACGCACGGCGTACTCGGTCATCCCTCCCGCGACGATGCTGTTGAGAATCACGCCGGCGACCAGAGAGAGGATGGTGAAGAGCACGACACTCCCGATCGCGGTCGGCGAAGCCACCCGTCCCGGGGTTCCTGGGAAGAAACCGACGCTGGGTCCGAACGTCCCATAAATCACCAGCCCGATGACTCCTCCGATCAGGCCGTTCAGCAGTCCGACCAGGAAGAACACGAGGAAAAAGTGCTGGAAGTTCTTCGTCCAGACATCGAACATCCCAGACAAAATCGTGCCGACGCCCGCGCGGCGTGGAGACGGACTCGGGAAATAGGGATACGCAGCGATTGGAGGAGTGGCGCCGGACGGCGACGGATACATCGGCGGGGAGGGCGGAGCGTTAGGAGCGGCGAATAAGGGTTTCCCGCAGTGAATGCAGTAGGAATTCGTCGGATCGTTCAAGGCACCGCAGGACGGGCAGGCCTTCGAGGCGGACAAGCGGACCCCCGTTGCGGGGCATCGGGAAGGCAGGTAGTTGAGCCTTGCGGCGGCCTTCCCACCTCCTAGTTATTTCGAGTGAGAACGGAGCCGGTTCCTTTATCCCCGCGCCTCCGAATGGCGTCCCTCCTCCGGGGGAATCCGATGGATATCAACCAAGTCGGCGTCGTCCTCATGGGCAGCGTCCTCGGATGGTTCTTGATGTTCGCCGTCCGCCGGTATAAGGTCCAGTGGGGCGCGTTCGCCTCGTTCATGGCGATCGTCTTCGGCGTGAGCCTGATGTCCTTCCTGTACGCGCGGGACCTCCTCGCGTACTACGGCATCGGCATCTTCCTGGGATTCGTGTCGAACATGGTCGTCCGCGTGGCCGGCACCGCCGCCGGTGGAAAGCTCGGCGAAGGCCTGCTCGAGATCAGCGCGCTGGAACGGAAGGGCTGACGATGCCCTTCGATATCCGGGCCGCCAAGGTGGCCCATGAGAACGCGATCTTCGCCCGGGCCAACGTCGTCGGTGTGGCCGTCGGGAACAAGATGATCCACGGTCAAGATACGAACGAACGCTGCATCGTCGTCTTCGTCGAACGCAAGCGCCCGGAGGAGGAACTCCGACACCGCGACGTAGTCCCAAAGGAAATCGACGGCGTCCTGACCGACGTCGTGGAGACGGGCCGCTTCACCGCAATCCCGCTCGTACAAAGCATGGACGAGAACCGCACCCACCGGTCGCGTCCGGCCTCGGGGGGCGTGAGCATCGGCCACTATCGGATCACGGCCGGGACGCTGGGCGTCCTCGTACGCCGCCAAGGGCGGCCCGTCATCCTCTCGAACAACCACGTCCTTGCGAATGAGAACTCGGGGCAGATCGGAGACCCGATCCTCCAGCCAGGGCCCGTGGATGGCGGTCGGTTGCAGGACTCGATCGCGCGTCTCACCGACTTCGTCCCGATCCGCTTCAACCAACGGGCCGCGGGCCCAATCGCGCAGTTCTTGCAACGGGCCGTCGCACCGCTCCTGGAGGTCTTCGGCCTCAGCTTGAAACGACTCCCGAGCGGCCAGGCGAATCTCGTCGACGCTGCGGTCGCGGAACTGATCGACCCGAGCCTCGTCTCTCCCGACATCCTCGACATCGGTCGCGTGAGCGGGACAACGGACGCGACAATCGGCCTCGTCGTCCGCAAGAGCGGGCGCACGACCGCCTTGACGGAGGGACACGTGACGGCGGTCGACGCGGTCATCGAGGTCGACTATGGCGGCGGCAAGACCGCGATCTTCCGAGGGCAGATCGTGAGCGACATGCTGTCGAAGGGCGGTGACAGCGGCTCGCTCGTCGTGGACGATCGGAGCCGTGCGGTCGGACTCCTGTTCGCGGGCGGACCGACGACGACGCTGATCAACCCGATCGGCGCGGTCATGCAGTTCCTGGACATCGTCATCGGGTAGGTTCTCCCACCCCGCGCCAAAGGCTTATTACGCATCCGCCGGATGACACGCGCGCGTTGGGGCGGCGATGAAGGAAATCTGGGTCGAGAAGTATCGACCGAAGTCCCTCGACGAGGTCGTCGGCCAGGACGAAATCGTCGAGCGCCTGAAGGCTTATGCGAAGGAAGGGAACCTACCGCACCTCCTCTTCGCGGGTCCCGCCGGGACGGGCAAGACGACCTGCGCGATGGCCCTCGCCCGCGACATGTTCGGAGAGAATTGGCGGCAGAACTACTACGAGCTGAACAGCAGCGACGAGCGCGGGATCGAGACCGTCCGAACGAAGGTGAAAGAGATCGCCCGGCTCGCGCCGTTCGGCGGGACGACCTTCAAGTTAATCTTCCTCGACGAGGCCGACAACCTGACCGCGGACGCCCAGGCGGCGATGCGGCGGACCATGGAGACGTATTCGAAGACGTCGCGGTTCATCCTGTCCGCGAACTACTCTTCGCGGTTGATCGAGCCGATCCAATCTCGGACCGCGGTGTTCCGCTTCCGACCGCTGAAGCCCGAGGCGATCCGCGAATACGTCGGGCGCATCGCGAAGGTGGAGAAGCTCAAGATCACGGACGATGGGATGGAGGCCCTCGTCTACGTGGCGGAAGGGGACATGCGTCGAGCCGTCAATTCCCTCCAGGTCGCGGCCTCGCTCGGCGCGACGATCGACGCGGACGTCTTGTACAAGGTCGCGAGCACGATCCGGCCCGAGGAAGTCAAGAAGCTGATCGAGAAGGCCCTGGAGGGCGAATTCCTCCGGGCCAGGGAGGTCCTCGACCGCCTCCTCATCGAATACGGTTTGTCCGGGGAGGACATCGTCCGGCAGTTGCATCGCACCGTGTTCGACCTGAACGTCCCGGACGAGTCGAAGGTGCGCCTCCTCGACCGCATCGGAGAAACGGATTTCCGTCTCACGGAAGGGAGCAGCGAGCGGATCCAAATCGAGGCGCTCCTGGCGCATTTCGCGTTAATCGGACAGGAACTGAGCAAGAAGTGATCTCACGCCGCCAAAAGCGGCGCCCATGTGTTGTAGGCGACTTGGTCCTTCGGAGACGCCGCAATCATTTTCGCAAGGGCCATCGGAATCTCCGGAGCTCGTGACGCAAGGAACTCGGAGACACAGGTGTCCGCGAAGATCAGATTGATCCCGCCATTCGCGACCGCGGAATCGCGGCAGGCGTAGTTCGCCAGCACGTCGAGCAACCGCGAAGGGGAATATCCGCGAGAGAGGTACGCCCGCGTCCGGGCCGCGGCCTCGGCAGGCTTGCGGGCGTCGAATTCTCCCGCCAGGTGGCACAATTCTTCGCCCTCCCCGGGCGCATCAGACGTCGAGTTGGTAATGGCGGACGGTTCCGGCGAGCGCACGCGCAACGCCGCCTGGAAAAGCGCGTAGAGACGCTCGCTCGTTCGACTGAAACTGAGGACGAATCGGGCGGCGTGGGTGAACATCACCGCGCGAGCCGAGTCGAGGTCATATCCCTTCGCTGCGAGGACGCGCTTCGCTGCCTCGACCGCGAGTCCTTCCGCGATCGAGACCGCGGCGTACCCGTCGCGCAATAGGGCGAGCGTGGACGCGATGCACGAAGACGGATTCGGTGCGGCGGCGATGGCTCGAACCTTCGTCCGTCCTCCGTCATCGAGAGGGCGACCTCCCGACGCGAGCGCTTCGAGGTCGACCCATTCCTTCCCGAGGGCCGCGAGGATCGTCTCGAATGCCGTTCGTTCTCGTGGCCCAGACACAAGATACTGAACCGCAGGGCGAAGCAGGAGGCGTCCTTCTTTGAAACCGAACGAGCGCGCGAGCTGCCATGATTTGACCGCGACCATTAACTTGCGGCCACCCTCCCCCATGTCTTCGATGGCGGCTCGGAACAGCATGTCGCCCGCCATCTTCCGTTCCTTTCCCTCGGCAAGCATCCCGAGAAAAATCGATTCTGACTCGGCCCGATTGCCGTCGCGGACGCCGAAGAGAAAGGAGCGCCCGAGGTGCGTGATCTCGCCGGACACCACCGCGGCAGCTTTCGCGGGAGCGTCCGACTTCTTCTCGGCCGCGACGAAGGAGACGGCCTGCAGGATCGGCAGCGGTTGGAATCGGGTCTGCATGACCGGGAACAGATTCAACGCGGACGAGAGTGCGACGAGGGAACGCGGCGCGACTCCGGACGCGCCGTCATAATGAGAAGCGAAGGCCCGGGCGGCGGTTCGCACGATCTCCGTGAGCGATCCCTTCGCCCGAATCGCGTCAAGGGCCGCGGCCGATGCGCGATCCGACTTGGAATGGCGAACGGCGGACTCGAGTTCCGCGAGCGGAGATGCGCTCGGATCCGTCATCCTTCGCGCGGATGCGGGGGTGCTTAGAAAAACCTTCGCGCGTTTCGGCTCGGATTCGGATTTCTTCAACGGCCGACGAGGTGGCGGAGCACAACGGTCAAATCCGAGAGGCTCATTGGGCCGAGGCGGGGCATGCGATGGCGACCCGTTTCGCGTTCTGGCGAAAGATCGACGAGGACGCCCTCGCGGAGAAACACGCGCAACCAGGCCTCCTCTCCGATTTCATCCTCGGTAGTCAGGACGGGCTCGTGAATGTGCTGGGCGTGATCCTCGGGGTCGCCGTCGCGTCTCGGGACATCACGATCATCCTCGCGGGAGGCCTCGCGGCGACCTTCGCGGAATCGATCTCGATGGGAGCGGTCGCGTACACGTCGACCTTGGCAAGGCGGGACCATTACCTGGCGGAAGTGCAGCGGGAGAAAGAGGAGATGGTGACCTTGCCCGACCTGGAACGACAGGAGGTCCGCGAGATCCTCGAACGGTGGGACTTCCGCGGGGCGGAGCTCGAAGAGATGCTCGAGAAAATCGTCTCGAAGCCGAAAGCATGGCTGGAGATGATGATGGCCCACGAGCTGTACCTGGCCCCCGTCGATCCGACCCAGGCTCGACGAAGCGCCGTCATCGTCGGAGTCGCGGCCATCCTCGGCTCGTTGATTCCCCTCATCCCGTTCATCGTGATCGGGCGGGACATCCTCCTTGGCACGGCGGTGTCTCTGATCGTGAGCACGCTCGCGCTATTCGCGATCGGCTGGTGGAAGGCGCGGACGACGATCGGCCACCCGGGCCGCAGCGGGACGCAGATGGCGATCATCGGGATCGCGTCCGCGCTCGCGGGTTTCGGCATCGCGTTTCTCGTCAGCGGCGGCCGCGGCTTGTGAGAAATCGGATTTCAGTCACCATCTCGGAACGCCGAAAGCGGCCGCGCGGAAAGCCTTTAGTCCCCTTCAGGCTTGACGCCCAAAGGCGCGCGGGTAGTATAGCCTGGTAGTTACATTGGCTTGCCAAGCCAATAGCGCGGGTTCAAATCCCGCCCCGCGCACTTTCCCTCGCGCGGCACCTTTTCCCCTCCTCGCGCCACCGGGTTTCTTGTCCCGTCGACGTGCATTCCGTGAAGGCCATATCAACCCTCTGCGCAGGTCTCACGATAACCGCGTCCAAAGTGTTCGGGTCAAGTGCAGTCCCGCCGGGTTGCATCTCATCAGACAATCTAGGACGGGCGCCATGCTCATGTCGGAACGGATGATCCCAACTCGACGCGAATCCGGACAGACCGCGCGGACGTACGAAACGCTCCGAGACTACCTCCTCCACCACGGGCCGGCGACGGCCCAGGACCTGCTCGAGATCCTGGCCCTGTCCCGCGCCGCGACGTACCAGGTGATCCGGCGCGCCGCAAGCCGCGGCCTCATCCGGGCCGTGGCCCACGTCCACTCGGATGGGAATCACGACCCGCTCGCGTGGGACATCGATTCCGCGGACCGCGAACTACTATGGAGACGAACCGAACGACTCCGGGGACGATTCTGCACCTGTCTTCCGAAAAGCCCGCGAACCAAGAGGACCTCGACATGAGGAGGAACGCCTACCTGGTCGTGTGGTGGATGTCGCAGGTGCCGTACGCCGCCGTGTTCGAGAACCGAGTCGCGGCGGAGGCCGCCGCGAGTGTGCGCAACGCGCTCATGATCACACTGTCCGGGGGTGACGCCAAGGTCGACTCCGTGCTGGACTGGTACCGCCGAGACGAATCGGGCCAGCCCATGCCCGCGGAGTGGCGGAACATCCTCGGTCAGATGCAGGTCCCATGGACCGAGAAGAAACCGCCCGCCCTGAAGGCCGCGGGAGCCTGATTCCCACAGGAGGCCACGAACTCGGAATATCTTATCTAGTCTCATCGGATGGCGCCGACCGAAGGCCCGCATGAACGGCGAGGTCGAACGTGACGTCGGTTTCGACGGAGCGACGGCCCGCCTCCGAGGCCGCTTGCGCCCTCCGATGGGAGCGGCTTGGGGCGCCCTCGTCCTGAGCCACGGCCGCAGCGAGGACATGGGGAGTCCGCTCCTGGCGGCGCTTGCGCGGCACGCCTCCGACATGGGGCTGTGGAGTCTCCGTTTCAACTTCGCGTTCGCGGACGCGGGCTCGGAGCCCTCCGGCGGCCACGTGGACGAGATCGCGGATCTCCGCGAGGCGATGGGCTACGCGCGGACGACGGCGGGACTCGACACCGTCTTCGTCGCGGGACGAGGCCTCGGCGCATGGGCCTCGGTGGCCGCGGCGACGGACGAGCTCTGTGCCGGAGCGATCCTCCTGGGCCTCAGCTACACGGGACAACCGGAACGGCGGGTGGCGATCGAGCGCCTCGAGGAATTCGAGGTCCCGACCTTGGTCCTGGTCGGCTTCGAGTCGGACCGGACGGACCTGCCTCGCTTGCGAGACCTGCTCGAGCCGATGACGAGCGTGAACCTCGAGATCATCGGCGGGGCCGACCACCGACTCAAGGACGCCGCGGGGCGGATCATGTCCGAAGCCGTGCTCATGAAGGTCGAAGCGTGGCTCCATCTTCGGAAGGCGGAACGGGGTGCCTAGCCGACCCGAGGAGAGCCGCCGCGGAATGTCCGTTCCCGGACCACGCGGCCATTCAGACCGATGCTTTTATGGAGAGGGACAGCGCGTCGGCAGGCCACCGGATGGGGTGCCGATGTCGACCCTGCGTGGAAGGATCACCGTGGCCGCGAGCCTGGCCTGCCTCCTTTTCGCCGCCTCCGCCTTTGCGACCCCGGTCGCGGCGGGACGGGACCTCACGTACCATCTGTACGGAAGCCGAAGCGCAGGTTGGGGATTCACGAACACGTCCCTGACGAGGCCCGGGCCCCTGATCGAGGTCGAGGTGGGCGACAACGTGACGCTGAACCTGACCTCCGTCGACGGCCTGACGCACCGGTGGTTCATCGACTACAACAACAACTCGGGTGCGGACGGGTCCGAGCCGAGGTCCTCGAACTTCGGGACCCGAGTCGTGTGGAACTTCACGGTCTCGAACATGACCGGGACCTTCCGCTATCGAAGCGACCGCACCGCCGGCCCGGGCGACGACCTCGCCAACATGTGGGGCAACA
>Ga0137415_10005309_pt1 | contig 12749 bp, 11 predicted proteins | sample CZODoug3_1_1_16f_FD_183082 | JGI IMG/M metagenome (GOLD analysis project Ga0137415, IMG submission 183082) | Vadose zone soil fungal communities from Angelo Coast Range Reserve, California, USA - CZODoug3_1_1_16fungal (Hybrid Assembly) | ecosystem: Environmental > Terrestrial > Soil > Vadose... | reverse complement strand
GCAACCACAACTCGGCCATCGAGTAAGCCCGCCTCTCCGGCAAAAGCCGGAAGCGGGCTTTCGCGCATCAAGGGGTCGGAGGCTACCGAACAAGGGTTGCCTCGGGTCAGAAATGATATCGTGCTGACCTTCGATGACGTCCTCCTGACGCCACGACATTCGCTCGTCCACCCCAAGGACGTCGACACGGCCTCGGTGTTCACCCGCGGCATTCAGCTCAATGTTCCGTTCGCTTCCGCCGCCATGGACACGGTCACCGAATCCGACATGGCAATGGCGATGGCCAGAGCCGGCGGAATCGGCGTCATTCACAAGAACATGTCGATCGACCGGCAGGCGGCCGAGGTCGATCGGGTGAAGAGATCGGAGAGCGGAATGATCCTGAATCCGATCACGCTCTCGCCCGATGGAACGCTCCGCGAGGCGGTCGCGCTGATGAAGCGCTTCAAGATCTCCGGCGTTCCAATCGTGGATCGCGACGACAGGCTCGTCGGGATCATCACCAATCGCGACCTCCAGTTCGAGCGCAATCTCGATCGCTCGCTGCGTGAAGCGATGACGTCCAAGAATCTCGTCACCGCTCCCGTGGGCACCACGCTCGACGAAGCTGAGGCCATACTTGGAAAGCACCGCATCGAAAAGCTTCCGGTTGTTGACGAGCAGGGAATCCTCCGCGGATTGATCACAGTCAAGGACATCCACAAGCGGCGCGATTTCCCCAACGCCAACAAGGACCAACACGGACGGCTTCGTGTCGCGGCAGCTATCGGCGCCGCGAATTACCGCGATCGCGCCCGGGCACTGGTCGATGCCGGCGTCGACGTCCTGATCGTCGATACCGCGCACGGCCATTCTGAAGGTGTTCTCGAGGCGACGTCGGTGGTGCGTGAGATGTTCCCCGACGTGCAGCTCGTAGCCGGAAACGTCGCGACCCGCGCGGGCGCCAGAGCGCTGGTAGAGCGCGGAGTCGACGCCGTAAAGGTTGGCGTTGGACCAGGCTCGATCTGCACTACGCGCATCGTCACGGGCGTGGGAGTTCCCCAGCTCACCGCGATCTTCGATGCTGTCGAGGGCGCGGGGGACATTCCGGTTATCGCCGACGGAGGAATCAAGTACTCGGGCGACATCGTGAAAGCGCTGGCGGCGGGCGCGTCGAGCGTGATGATGGGATCGATGCTCGCTGGCACAGAGGAGAGTCCGGGTGAGTCGCTTCTCCTCGAGGGCCGCCGCTTCAAGATGATTCGCGGGATGGGGAGTCTCTCCGCGATGCAGGATGGCAGCGCCGATCGATATTTCCAGGAAGGCGAGATGTCCGCGAAGAAACTGGTGCCCGAAGGAATCGAGGGACGTGTTCCGTACAAGGGTCCGGTGAGCGACGTGCTGTTCCAGATGGTGGGCGGCCTCCGTAGCGGAATGGGATACGTCGGCTGCGCGAACATCGAGCAGCTCCGCACCGAATCGGAGTTCGTCCGTATCACGGCCGCTGGTCTTCGCGAATCCCATCCGCACGACGTCACGATAACGCGCGAGGCACCCAACTACTCGCTTTAAGCGGTTATTCGTTGCTGCAGTAGTTTCCTTGACATTGCTTTGCGCGTCATCACAACTTCTGACGCTTGTGCAGTGTCGAATGATTCGGAGTCCGGCGTCACTCTACCCACGCTTTCGGAGCTTTTCTAATGGGCTTATGGACGAAGAAGAGCATCGCTGTCCTGCAGGCTGAGGCGGCGGGCGAATCCACAGAGCATACACTCCGGCGCGCACTCGGCGCGCTGAACCTCACGACGCTGGGCATCGGCGCGATCATCGGCGCCGGAATCTTCGTGTTGACGGGAACGGCAGCGGCGCAATACGCCGGGCCCGCAATTGTCATCTCGTTTATTGTATCCGGATTGGGATGCCTTTTCGCCGGTCTCTGCTACGCCGAGTTCGCGAGCATGATTCCGATCGCCGGCAGCGCCTATACCTATGGGTATGCGACGCTCGGTGAATTCGTCGCCTGGATCATCGGGTGGGACCTGATCCTCGAGTACCTGTTTGGGGCTTCCACCGTGGCGGTGGGATGGTCAGGATACTTCACGGCGTTCATGGAGCAGATCGGGATTCATATGCCCGCCACTTTCACCAATGCGCCCTTGCAGTACCATGAGACCGCCGCGATCGACTCGGTGACGAAAGCGATCATCCACCCCGCCGGGTTTTCACAAACCGGAGCAGTAATCAATCTCCCGGCGATGGTGCTGATCGCTCTGATGACAACGCTCCTCGTCATCGGCATCAAGGAATCAGCGCGCTTCAACAACTTCATCGTCATTCTCAAGATCACGATCGTGCTCCTCGTGATCGGATTCGGGTTCATGTACGTGAACCAGGCAAACTGGCATCCGTTCATTCCACCCAATACCGGTGAATACGGACATTACGGCTGGAGCGGAATTGTTCGTGGTGCCGCTGTCGTATTCTTTGCCTATATAGGATTCGACGCAGTATCTACAGCGGCGCAGGAAGCGAAGAATCCGCAGAAGGACATGCCGATAGGAATTCTCGGCTCGCTGGCAATATGTACCGTGCTTTACATCCTCATGTCGCTCGTGATGACCGGATTGGCGCACTACACCGACCTGGACGTTCCGCACCCGGTGTTCGTGGCAATCGAGAAGGCAGGCCCTGCGCTCGCCTGGCTTGGCTCGATCATCAACATCGGCGCGATCGCGGGCCTCGCATCGGTTGTGCTGGTGATGCTCATGGGTCAGCCGCGCATCTTCTACTCGATGGCGCGCGACGGACTGCTCCCGGCGGTGTTCGGGAAGGTTCACCCGCGATTCAAGACGCCCTATGTCACGACGATTCTCACCGGAACAGTGGCCGGGATCGTCGCCGGCTTGTTCCCGATCGGGCTGCTCGGCGAGTTGGTGTCGATAGGAACGCTGCTGGCGTTCGTCATCGTCTGCGCGGGCATCATCGCGCTGCGTTACAAATCGCCCAACATCGCGCGGCCATTCCGCACGCCGTTCGTACCGGTGGTTCCCATTCTCGGAATTCTTATCTGCGGCTACATGATGCGCAGTCTGCCATGGGCTACGTGGGAGCGACTCATCGTCTGGATGATCATCGGTCTCTTCATCTACTTCTTCTACAGCAGATCACATTCGAAGCTAGCCCGCGCGGAAGGCAGTGCTTGACCTCGTAAGCGTTCCCCAGCAACGACGGGAGTCGATCGAGCGTCTCGCGCAGGAGCTCCGCGCGGGACGCTCTGTCGCAATATCCACCCACATCAATGCGGACGGCGATGGCTGCGGCTCGGAGACGGCGCTCGCCCGGCTGCTCGGCCAGATGGGAATCCGCTCGAAGATCGTCAACCCAACGCCATGGCCGGACATGTACAAGTTCCTCCTCGGCGATGATGTTCGGGACGCGAGCGACATGGGAGCGAAGGGTCTCAAGGACGCCGACGTGCTGGTCGTTCTCGACATCTCCGATGTGAAGCGACTCGGCGTCCTCGCGGAGGCCGTGCGCAAGCTCACGATTCCCAAGCTCGTGATCGATCACCACCTCCCGAGCGACGAGCCGCCAAGCCAGCTGATGGTGGCCGACACCGCCGCGTGCGCGACGGGAGAGCTGATCTACGATTTCGCGAGTGTTTTGGGCCTGGAGGTGACGCCCGACATTGCGCGGGGGCTGTACATCGCGCTGCTCACCGATACTGGTGGCTTCCGTTTCAGCAACACGACGGCTCGCTGCCTCAGCATCGCGGGGCAGCTGATCGCGTCGGGAGTCGAGCCGGAGGAGATGTATGGTCGACTCTACGCGTCGATGCCGGTGGGGCGGCTTCACTTGCTGCGCGATGCACTAGCGACGCTGGAAGTCGATCCTGAATACGGAATCTCGTGGATCTCGGTTGCGGCAGGGGCCGCGGAACAGTACGGTCTGCGCTCGGAGGATCTGGAAGGAATTGCCGAGCATCCACGGTCGATCGGTGGCACGCGGCTGGCGATCTTCTTCCGGGACCTGGGGCACGACAAGGTGAAGGTCTCGTTCCGAAGCACGGGCGATGTAGACGTGAACAAGTTTGCCAAGCAGTTCGCTGGTGGCGGTCACGCGAGAGCGGCTGGCGCGCTCATCGAAGGCAATCTCGAAGTCGTGCGGCGCAAGGTGGTCGCCGCGGCGCGGGAGTTCCTGCGAGCGGAGGACAAGGAGGGAGTGGCGTGAGCGCCAGCCCGTAGCAAGACCGCGACGCGCCACCTAACTTGCGCTCATGAGCGTCCTCCGCCGCAAACGATCCCGCCCACGGGAAGACGTCGAGCACCAAATCCGCCACGAGCTCGCGGAGATCCTGCCAATTCTGCGGATCGAACAGTGCGCGATCGAGCTGCAGACTTTCGATCCATCGAGCGGCACTGCCGTGCTGTTGATCAAGGGCGGCTGTCCCGACTGCGACTGCTCGCCCGCCACCTTCATACAGGGTATTGAGGTGCAGCTCAAGCTCAGGGTCTCAGAGCTGAGAGCCGTTCTCGCCACGGAAGAATCCAGCGGATGACCCCCAATCTCCAGGAACGCATAACGGATGCGCTCTCGCGTATCCGGAATAACCGCCTTGGCGCCAACGTGCTGGAAGCCGAGATGATTCGCGACATCGCGACTAGTGTCGATGGCAAGGTGCGGCTCAGTCTCTTCCTCACTCCGGACGACGACGCGACAGTCGTGCGCGAAGTGAGACAAACATTGCAACAGGTTCCGGGCGTGACAGATGTCCGCGTGGATGTGAAAGACGCTTCGCAGGCGAACAAACCGTCGACAGCCGCGGGCGCAGTAGCTGCGAGATCCGGGGCTGCCACCGCGCCATCAGCACCGGCGCCCCCAGCCCCGAAGAGCGCCGCATCGCGCACTCTGCCTGTCATGGGTCAGGAGCCGCAATCGCAGCGCGCCGCCGTTCCCGCACCGACGCCCGTCGCCTACCCCAATCTCGGAAACATCATCGCCATCTCGAGTGGCAAGGGTGGCGTCGGAAAATCGACCGTCGCTTCCAACCTCGCGGTCGCACTGGCGAAGCAGGGTGCGCGCGTCGGTTTAATGGACGCCGATATCTACGGCCCGAATATCCCGCGGATGATGGGCATCAACGCCGCGCCCCCGGTCGAAAACGAAAAGATCATTCCGCTCCAGGCGCACGGCGTCAAAATCATGAGTCTCGGATTCATGATCGAGCGCGACCAGCCGGCGATATGGCGCGGTCCGATCATCATGAAGATCATCACGCAGTTCTTGCGCGACGTGCAGTGGGGAGAGCTCGATTACTTCCTCGTCGACATGCCGCCCGGGACCGGCGACGCTCAGCTCTCGCTCGTGCAGGCGACGATGGTTCACGGCGCCATCATCGTCACCACGCCGCAGGAGGTCGCATCGGGTGATGCGTTACGCGGCGCCAAAATGTTCGAGCGAGTCGCGGTCCCCGTTATCGGCATCGTCGAAAACATGAGCTACTTCATCTGTCCGAATTGCGAGGCGAAGCACAGAATCTTTGGCAGCGGAGGAGGGAAGCGATTGGCCGACGAGCTGAATGTCCCTCTGCTCGGCGAGATTCCGTTTTTCCCGGGGGTTCTCTCGGGTGGCGATCGTGGCGAGCCGATTGTTGTCAGCGAGCCGGAGACGGCCGCGGCCAAGGCGCTATTCGAGCTTGCCGGGCGTTTGAAGGGACTGCTCTAGACGGCTACTGCGTTCTTCTTTGGTCTCGAGCGCCACCAGGAGAGAATCACCGCGCCGAAGCCGGTCGCGACGGCGACGAACGTCACCGAGAACGCGAGCATGCGGAGAATCGCGCCCAGAATCGGGAACCAGGTGAAGGCCGCGGCGATGATCCACAGAGCGCTGAAGGCAAGAATTCCGGTGTAGAGAAACTGCAGCTGCTGGCCAGCCGCAGTCTCCGCCTCTCTCTTTCCGGCGATCGCAATTCCGGCCACCTGCGCGACGGCGAGGAAGCCAAGTATCGCAATTCCCGAAACGGCGATGAGGAATGCCGCGACGCCGAACGGGATGAAGAAGATTCCGATGATCGTGATCGCCATGGCGATGACGATCACGATGAGGGCTGGAATCGATGCGAGCCCGCCGAGCACACCTGTGAGGAGGGAGCGGCCGGTCTCGTTGGTGACGACTTCTACGGCGCGCTTGAAGTAGTCGCCCAGGAAGAAGAGGACGAACGTTCCGACGAGGAGAAGCACCACGAGCCACAGGATCGCGGCGACGAGGGAACCGAGAGTCGTCCGCGGCCGTCCACCGAAGCTTACAGTCGACCGGTTGTGTGTCGCGCCGACATCCTTGATCACGCCGAGAATTGACCCGCCTTCGTTGCGCACGTGCCCGATCAGTGCGACGGCTCCACCGCGAACCCTTCCCCCTTCGTGCACGATGACGTCGCCCAGGATCGCGGTCGCCGCGCCGTCGACGTTTCCGTAGACGTCAAGATTCCCACGGACCACCAACACCGAGCCCGATGTCGTGGAACCAGCGGGAATGACGAGGTCACCCTGCTGGAACCTGGTGAAACCGGAGAACCTGCCGTCGGCACTCGCCTGAGCGTGCGCATCCTGCACGGCCGCGGCCGCAACGAATAGAGAGATACCGAGCAGGATGGGTTTCATTTACGCTGCCTTGCGTTTGGCGATATGGGCCGAGGTGCGGATCGCGGCATATCCGCCGACCAATCCCGCCACCAGCGTCATGTAGAGAAGAACGGCCTGAAGTGCCCCTGCCTCTAGGTAAGCGATCGTCGACGGCCCCAGCACCAGGGCACCGATCTGTGCGCCGACCGCCGCGATAACGAATGAGTATTGAACCACGGCGGCGGATAGCATCGCGGTAAGGAGGTCGACCTCGAAGAACATGAAGGCCGCGGCCGCGAGGAGAGCAACTCCAGTCACCGCTGTTCCAGTGGCGCGCACGACCCCCATTCGGCGACGCGGAACGACCGCCTGCCGTCCGCCCTGTTCCAGCTCCAGATGCCTGGAGGTTACGGGAGCCACAGCCCGGGCGGGCTGCAGACGGTCTATTCCAGAGATGACGCGATCAGCAAAATCCCGGGACGGCGACAGGTAGGGCAGTCGCTGTAGTTCGGCCGCAATGGGGACGAAATCTTCGGGAAAGTCGTGCTCGATCATGGGTTCCTCACGTATGGCTTACGGGTTTGGTACGGGGGAAGTTTCAGCCTTTTTCGGGTCTTTTTTGCTCGCAAAAACAGGGGTCCAAACGGTCATTTCAGGTCCCCCAAATACTCCCTCAGCTCCTGTCGGGCGCGGTGGATGTAGGTCTTCACCGTCCCCAGTGGGAGCTTCACGATTTCCGCGATCTCGTCGTACGAGTAATCCTCTACGTGCCGGAGGATGATGCAGGCGCGATACTCGGGCCGAAGCCGCGCAATCGCCTTCTCTATGGCGGCACCCAGCTCCTTCGACTCGAGCTCTTCGAGCGGCGATTCGCCCCCACTTGTCACCGTCACTGACGTCGCGCGCGCTCGCTCCGCCGTTACCGCGTCGGGTGATCCCTCGATGCTGATGGTGTCGATCTGGCGTCGACGGAGGTGATCGATGGTGATGTTGTTCGCGATCTTGAACAGCCAGCTCGAGAATTTGAACTCGGGCCGATAGCGGTCGATGTTGTTCAAAACCTTGATGAACGTTTCCTGCGCCAGGTCCTCGGCGGTTTCATTGTCGCGCACCATGCGGTATATGAGCGAAAACACGGGGCGCTCATAGCGCTTGATCAACTCGCGGTAGGCGTCCTCGCGCCCTTCCTGGGCGAAGACGACCACCTGCTGGTCGGATACGTCGGTGTAGGACCTTGGTGGCATCGTAGGGAGGCGCGGGAAAGATAGCTTGCCCCGCGCGGCGTTGCCGGGCAACTTTCGGTGGATGCTGGCCACCGACATGGACAGGGCGACCGCCAGTGCCGCCGCTGCCGGTGGCGCTGAGAAACGCGCGTACGTACAGCGGATTTTCTCCGAGATCGCCCCGCGATACGATCTCCTGAACCATGTGCTCAGCCTCAACATCGACCGTCGATGGCGGCGCAAAGCAATCGCTCGACTCGGAGTCGAACGGGATCAGGCAGGGCGATATCTCGATCTGTGCGCGGGAACGATGGATGTCGCGTTGGAGATCTCGAGCTTGCCCGGTTTTCGGGGACTGGTCATAGGCGCAGATTTCGCCGAGCCGATGCTCAGGGCCGGGGCGAAGAAAGTGACCGGCGGGCGAATAGCGCCGGTGACGGCCGACGCAGTGGAGTTGCCATTGCAGTCGGGGCAGCTCGCGGGCGCGATCGTCGCCTTCGGAATCAGGAATGTCGCCGGGCTCGAGACATCGCTCAGGGAAGCGTTTCGCGTGCTCGCTCCGGGTGGCCGCTTCGTGATACTCGAATTCTCGACGCCCCGGATGCGCGTCGTGCGCGCGCTGTATCAGTCGTACTTTCACCGCGTGCTTCCTCTCATTGGTCGCTTGATCAGCGGCCACCGTACGGCGTACACCTATCTTCCGCGATCCGTTGCGAATTTTCCCGTGGAAGAGGAGCTGGCGAAAAAAATGACAGATGCGGGATTCACAAAGGTTACGTGGTCGAGCCTCTCATTCGGGGTCGCGGCGATTCACGTCGGGGAACGTCCCATCACCGCCATTCGAGCCAAGTGAGCCTCGATAACATCTCGCAGTTCCTCTCAGCCATCGATCGCGCCGGAGAGATGACGCGTATTCGTGAGCCCGTAAAAGCGCGCCTGGAGTTATGCGAGATCGCGGATAGGGTGATGAAGCAGCCCCGCGGGGGAAGTGCGCTGTACTTCGAAAACGTTATTCTCGACAACGGCGAGCGGTCGCAGTATCCGGTCGTGATAAATCTCTTCGGCTCGATGCGGAGGATGTCGCTGGCGCTCGGCGTGGACGATCTCGATGAGATTGGTGCGCGCATCGCCGAGATGCTCGATCTCAAGGTGCCGGAAGGGATCATGGGCAAGCTGTCGATGCTTCCGCGCCTGCTCGAGCTCGGCAAGTTTCCGCCTCGCGTTCGGAGCGGCAAGCCGCCTTGCCAGGAAATCGTGTTGAAGGGCGACGAGGTGGATTTGTCGAAGCTGCCGATAATGACCTGTTGGCCCGATGACGGCGGTCCGTACATCACCCTGCCGATGGTGATCTCGAGGGATCCAAAGCGCGGAATCAGGAATGTTGGGATGTACCGCGTCCAGGTACTCGGCCCGCGCACTCTCGCGATGCACTGGCAGCGGCACAAGGTCGGTGCAGCCCATTGGCGCGAGATGGCCGAGGCGGGGGACCGAATGTCAGTCGCCATTGCGATAGGAGCGGACCCGGCGTCGGTCTACTCGGCGTCAGCGCCCCTGCCACCGACAATCGACGAATTCCTGTTCGCCGGATTTCTACGCAATCGACCAGTCAGTCTCGCGAAGGCGGTCACCTGCGATCTGGAAGTTCCGGCCGAAGCAGAGTTCGTTATCGAGGGCTATATCGATCCCGCGGAGCCGCTCGTGGTCGAGGGGCCATTCGGAGATCACACCGGATTCTATTCAGAGGCCGATCTCTATCCTCAGGTGCACGTGACGGCGTTGACGATGAGGCGCTCGCCGGTCTACGCCAGCACGATCGTTGGGCGTCCGCCGATGGAGGACTACTATCTCGGCCACGCAACGGAGCGGATCTTCCTGCCACTGCTGAAGCTCACGATCCCCGAGATCGTGGACTATCACATGCCGGCAGAGGGGATCTTTCACAACCTCGTGTTCGTGTCGATCGACAAGCAGTATCCCGGTCAGGCGTACAAGGTGATGAACGCGATGTGGGGACAGGGTCTCATGTCGCTGGCCAAGGTGATCGTCGTGTTGGACAAGGACGTCAACGTGCGGAATGTCCAGGAGGCGTGGTGGGTTGCCCTCAACCACATCGACCCGGAGCGGGACGTCAGATTCTCGATGGGACCAATCGACGTGCTCGATCACTCGAGCAGAGCATTTACTTACGGTTCCAAGATGGGGATCGATGCGACGCGGAAGTGGCCCGAGGAGGGTTTCACTCGCAACTGGCCGAAGCGGATCGAGATGGACCCCGACACGAAGAAGCGGGTCGACGCGATGTGGGCGCAGCTGGGTCTTGGTCCGAACGGCGGATCGGAGAGGTCGAAGGGAAAATGATGCGCGACAAGGACGCGACCACGACGGCGCGAGAGGGCCAGACACTTCGGGGGCAGGGTCTCCTGCTGCGTCACGCGAATCTCGTTCGCCTGCCGCATACGGTATTCGCGCTCCCATTCGCCCTGGTTGGAGTGGTGCTGGCGAGCTACATCGCGCCGATAACGGTGAGCGATGTGGTCTGGGTGGTTGCTGCCTTCACGTCGGCGCGTTTTGCCGCGATGGGGTTCAACCGGATCGTCGATCGCGAGATCGACGCGCGCAATCCGCGCACGCAGTCGAGAGAGATCCCGTCGGGATCGATGAGCGTGCGCGAGGCTGGCGTGGCGGTGACGATCGCCTCGCTTGTGTTCTTCGTCGCGGCGTGGCAGCTCAACTTTCTCTGTTTGGTCCTGGCGCCGCTCGCGCTCGGCTGGGTCCTGTTTTACAGCTACACGAAGCGATTCACGCGCTGGTCGCATCTGGTGCTTGGCGTCGGTTTGTCGATTGCGCCGGTCGGCGGATATCTCGCCATTACGGGGCATTGGAGCGATCCCTGGTGGATGCTCATCGCGTTGGCGATCGCTGTTGCGACGTGGGTTGGCGGCTTCGATATCCTCTACGCGCTGCAGGACGTTTCGTTTGACCGGGAGAATGGGCTTTACTCGGTCCCCTCCACATTCGGCGAAGCGAAGGCGCTCGGCATCGCGCGCGTTCTGCATTTTCTCACAGTTGCCGCTCTGGCTATCGCGGGAGTGGGAGCTGGCGCGGGGATTCTCTACTTCGCCGGCGTCGTCGTAGCGGGGCTGCTCCTGCTGTACGAGCACTCGCTTGTCAAAGCGAATGATTTCTCACGGCTCGATGCCGCGTTCTTCACGATGAACGGCGTCATCAGCATCGTGTTTCTGGGATTCGTATTCACTGAGCGGCTGCTCAGATGAGCGGCACTCCGCCGATCGTGGTGGGAATAACGGGCGCGTCGGGAGCACCCTACGCGGTGAGACTGATGCAACAGCTAGTCGCCGCGCGCCGGCCGGTGTCACTCATCGTGTCGAAGTACGGGATGCGACTGCTCGACACGGAATTCGGAATCGGGTCGATCGACGCGTTCCGCGAGGCTATAGGAAAGCACGACTGGGATTCCTGCGTACAGACTTTCTCCAATGAGGATCGGGGCGCGCCGCCGGCCTCCGGCTCGGCGCTGACGGCGGGGATGATCGTGTGTCCGTGCTCGATGGGGACGCTGTCGGCGATTGCTGTTGGTGCCTCGCGCTCGCTGATCGAGCGGGCGGCCGATGTCACTTTGAAAGAACGGCGGAAGCTTGTTCTCGTCCCGCGCGAAACGCCACTCAGCGCTATTCACCTCGGCAACATGCTGCGGCTCACGCGCGCCGGCGCTGTCGTCCTGCCGGCGTCGCCGGGGTTCTATCATCGGCCCAAGCAGGTTTCGGATCTCGTGGATTTCGTCGTGGCGAGGATGCTCGATCAACTCGGCGTCGAGCAGAAGCTGGTAAAGCGTTGGGAAGGCGATACGTAAATCTCGGAAGAGTCATTTGGGTGTGTCTCTTGCTGCGTATTCTAGAGTCACTCTTGAGTAGGGGGTTGTTATGAAATCTGTATTGTCAGGAATGTTTGCTATCGCCATCGGGACTTCGCTATCGGGCTGTAACAGCTCGGCGTCGGGCTCGATGGCAATAGCAGACCCCGTTGTACTGCCCGCGGTAAAGTTGGTTGCACCTTCAACGATTGGCCCTGGTGCGACGCTTACGGCGACCGTGACTCTCACTCCGGGCAGCTGCACTACCTTCGATCGTTTCGACGTCATCCGAGCAGGCTCAGAAGTGCGACTCACTGCATGGGGAATCTTTCACGGACCGCTTCCATGCGTGTCTCCCCAGCCATTAGTGGAGACAGTTCAGGTCACACCGCCATTTCCCGCAAGCTTCACCGTAACGTTCGTTCAGCCGCCGGGCGCGGGTGCCGATCTCTCCACCACTGTCAGCGTCCGGTGACAATGGTACACGCTGGAGATAATCATGAAACGTGCTTGGTTCGGATTTGGCGTCGCTTGCTTTTTCGGAGCAGCTGTCGCGTGCAATCCGTTTGCGCCTGATCAATCCGTAGTACTCGGTGTGGAGAAGATGGATGCGCCCGCGACTTCACCGGTTGGTAGTCCGCTAACAGTTGTTCTCACCGTAATTGTCAATGGGTGCCAGTCGTTCGGCCACCTCGAGGCCACGAGCGTCGCGTCGGGCGCGTCACTGGTTGCGTGGGGAGTGGACCACACAATAGGAAATAAGGACGTAGTCTGTCCCTCCATAATTAAGAGCGAGGCGCATTCCTACCAGTTCAATCCGGCGGCCGTCAACAGTCAGGCGGTAGGCTATCTGTACGGCAGGCCCAACTATTACAAATACGATGTGCAGGGCTCGTCCCATCCGCAGCCGCTGGAATGGACGGGTCAGAACTACCAGATCGACTTTCCGGCGCTGTTCCTGGAATACAACAAAGGCCCGCTGGACGTGCGCCTGGGCAACCAGCAGATCGCCTGGGGACAGGCCATCTTCTTCCGCGTCCTGGATGTGGTCGACGG
>Ga0137415_10005308_pt1 | contig 12753 bp, 8 predicted proteins | sample CZODoug3_1_1_16f_FD_183082 | JGI IMG/M metagenome (GOLD analysis project Ga0137415, IMG submission 183082) | Vadose zone soil fungal communities from Angelo Coast Range Reserve, California, USA - CZODoug3_1_1_16fungal (Hybrid Assembly) | ecosystem: Environmental > Terrestrial > Soil > Vadose... | reverse complement strand
AGCAGCTGTTCCCGGGCGGCCAGGTCCGCCGGGTCGACGTGCATCGCGGGCAGGCCGGCGGCCAGGGCGCGGATGCCCTCCTCGGCGGCCAGGCTGGAGATCGGGTTGCGGCGGGGTGCCCAGAAGGCCTCGACGCAGTGGGCCAGGGCGTTCAACCCGCTGGCGGCGGACAACTCGGCGGGCAGCGACACGGTCAGCTCGGCGTCGTAGATCACCGTGCGGGGCAGCACGCGGGGGTCGGTGCCGGTGGTCTTCCGGGCGTCCTCGGTCAACCCCCAGACCGGGGTGACCTCCGAGCCGGCGTAGGTGGTGGGCACGGCCAGGATGGGCAGCCCGGTGGTCAGCGCGATGGCCTTGGCGGTGCCGGTGGTGGAGCCGCCGCCGACGGACAGCACGGCGTCGGCGCGGACCGACACCGCCAGCGCGCGGGCGGCCTCGGCGACCGGAAGCGGCACGTGCGGGCGGACCGAGGTGAACACCGCGACCACCCGCTCGCCCAGCGGCGCGGCCAGCTCCCGGGCCAGGGGCTCCTCGGACTGGGTGGCCACCAGCAGCACCCGGTGCGCCTCCAACCGCTCGACCTCGGCGGCCAGCTCGCGCCGCGCCGCCCCGGCGCCGAAGACCACCCGGCCGGGCAGGGCGTCGTAGTGGAAGTCCAGCACTGGTGCCTCCGGGTGGGTCGGGCTCCTCGGCGAGCCCCTTCACACTCGCCGCTGATCAGGCATATGTCCAATACTTGTTTCGACTGTTAGCCATACGATGAACTATGGACCTGCGGCAGCTGCGCTACTTCATGGTCGTGGCGGAAGAGCGTTCGGTCACTCGAGCCGCCAGCCGGCTGCACCTGACCCAGCCGCCGCTGAGCGCGCAGCTCGCCCGGCTGGAGCACGAGCTCGGGGTGCCGCTGCTGGTCCGGCACCGGCGGGGGGTGGATCTCACCGAGGCCGGCACGCACCTGCTGGAGCACGCCCGCCGGTTGCTCGCCGGGATGGACGCGGCGACCGACTCGGTACGCCGGCTGGGGGAGGGCCGGGTCGGCCGAATGACCCTGGCGTTCGTGTCGGCCACGGCGTGGACGGTGCTGGCTCCGCTGCTGCGCCGCTACCACGACGACCGCCCGGACGTGATCGTGGACTTCGCGGAGGGCGGGCCCGATGACGTGGTGGAGCACGTCCGGGCCCGCCGCGCCGACCTGGGGGTGGTGCACCTGCCGCCGCCCGGGGTGGGGGCCGCCCACGGCAGCGACCTGGACGTGGCGGTGGTGCACCGGGAGCCGCTGGTCGCCGTGTTGCCGGCGCGGCTTGCCGACCGGGTCGGCGACCGGGTGGACCTGGCCACCCTGTCCGACCAGACGTTCCTCGCCCCGGCCCGCGCCGTCTGGGGCGGCCTGCGCCCGCACCTGCTCAACGCCTGCCGGCTGTCCGGGTTCGAGCCCGCGCTGCGCGAGCTGGAGTTGGTGCACACGGTGGTGGCGCTGGTCGGCGCCGGGCTCGGGGTGTCCGTGCTGCCCGCCTCGGTGCGCCAGGTGGCCGGCCCGGGCGTGGTGGTCCGCCCGCTGGCCCGGCACGTCCCGGTGGCCGAGACGGCGGTGCTGCGCCGCCGCGCCGACCGCCCATCCCCACAGGTCCAGTACTTCCTAAGGCTGGCGCTGGCCACCCCCGAACCAGACGTCCTCAGCCCCGAACACGCCCGAACCCGCTGACCCAGGTTTTCCGCGAGTCGGGGCTCTCAGCACACCGAGTCGGGGTTCGCAGCACAACCGGTCAGTCGGCCAGCGCGGCGCGGACCAGCTCGACGGGATGCCAGGCCCGCCGCTGGGTGCCGTGCGCGATCTGCTGGCGGCAGGACACCCCCGTCGCGGCGATCACCGCGTCGGCGGGCTCCGCGCGCACGGAGGGGAACAGCCGGTGCTCGCCGACGGTCATGGACAGCTCGTAGTGCTCGGCCTCGAACCCGAAGGAGCCGGCCATCCCGCAGCAGCCGGCGTCCAGCTCGACGACCTGGGCACCCGGGATCCTGCGCAGCAGCGCGACGCTGGCCGCCGTGCCCACCTCCGCCTTCTGGTGGCAGTGCCCGTGGAACAGGATCCGCCGCCCGGCCGGCCACCGGTCCTCGCGCAGCCGCAGCTCGCCGGCGTCCACCGCCTCCACCAACAGCTCGTCCACCAGCCGCGCCCGCCCGGACACCTCCGCCACCCGGGGATCGGCGGCACCGAGCAGCGCGCGGTGCTCGTCGCCGAGGGTGAGCAGGCAGGACGGCTCGGCGCCGACGATCGGGCCGTCGCCGCCGGCGAGCCGGTCGAGCAGCCCGGACGCCTGCCGGCGCGCCTGGTCTAGCAGTCCTTTGGAGAACGCCGCCCGCCCGCAGCAGCCGCCCTCGCTCAGCCGCACGTCCCACCCGGCCCGCTCCAGCAGCTCGATCGCCGCGATGCCCACCGCCGGCTCGGTGTACGAGGTGAACGAGTCAACCAGCCAGGTCAGCGGTCGTGAGTGGTCAGTGGTCCCAGGAGACCACTTACCACTCACAGGGCCTCGGCGAGCGAACCAGCGGGGGAGGGTGGCGCGGGTGAACAGGGGGAGCGGACGGTCCGGGGCGAGACCGAGGAGGCGGCGGGCCAGCGGGAGCCGGCCGGGCAGGTTGGACAGCGGGGCGGTGGCCGCGCCGATGCGGTTCAGCACCCGGATGCCGCCGAACAGCCGCGACCGCGCCGGGACGCCGTGCAACTGGTGGGCCTGGTGCAGCGCCTCGGCCTTCAGCGTCGCCATGTCCACCCCGAGCGGGCACTCGCTCTTGCAGGCCTTGCACATCAGGCACAGGTCGAGCACGTCGTGCAGCGCTGACTCGCCCAACGCCGCCGCCGGGTCCGCCGAGGACAGCGCCTTGACCAGCGCGTTCGCCCGGCCCCGGGTGGAGTCGTGCTCGCGGCGGGTGGCCATGTAGGACGGGCACATCACGCCGGCGTCGGATTTGCGGCAGAGCCCGATGTTCATGCAGCGGTCGGCCGCCCCGCGCATGCCACCGGAGCCACCGGCCAGCACGGTCAGGTCCAGCGCGGTGCGCAGCGGCGGGGCCGGCGGGAGCGTGGCGTCGCGCAGGTGCTCGGTCATCGGCGGCGAGTCGACGATCTTGCCGGGGTTCAGCCGGCCTTCCGGGTCGAACAGTCGCTTGACCTGGCACATCGCCGCGTACAGCCGCTCGCCGAAGAGCTGCCGGTTGAACTCGCCCCGGGCCAGCCCGTCGCCGTGCTCGGAGGAGTTGGCCCCGCCGAACTCGGTGACCAGGTCGCGGATCTCCTCGGCCACCGCGCGCATCCGGGCCACCTCGTCCGGCCGGGACAGGTCGACGAAAGGGCGGATGTGCAGGCAGCCCACCGAGCAGTGCCCGTAGAACCCGGCGCGCAGGCCGTGCCTGTCCAGCACCTTGGCGAAGCGGGCGGTGTACTCGGCCAGCCGGGCCGGCTCGACGGCGGTGTCCTCGACGAACGCCAGCGGGCGGTTGGTGCCCTCGCTGGCCGCCATCAGCAGCCCGAGGCCGGCCTTGCGGACCTTGAGCAGGGCACCCTGCTGGGCCGGGGTCTCGGCGCGCAGCGTGTGGTAGCCGTGCCCGTGCCGGGCCCACAGCGCGGTCAGCCGGTCCAGCTGGGCGGCCGGCGCCGGGTCGTCCGCCGCGTCGGCGGTGAACGAGACGAACAGCAGCGCGTCCGGGTCGCCGTGCAGGATCGACCCCAGCGCCGCGTACTCCAGCTTCCGCCGCGACAGCTCGAGGATCGTCCGGTCCATCAGTTCGACGGCGGACGGGTCGCAGGCCAGCGCGTCCTCGGTGGCCTCGATGGCGGCCTGCACGGAGTGGAAGTGACCCACCGCGATCACCGTCCGGGCCGGCTTGGGCACCAAACCCACGGTCGCCTCGGTGACCACCACCAGGGTGCCCTCCGAGCCGACCACGAACTTCGCCAGGTCGAACTCGCCGCGCGCGGCACCCTCGGCCAACCGGTCCAGCCGGAAGCCACCGGCTCGGCGCCAGAAGCCGGGGAACCCGGTGTCGATCGCGTCCCGGTACTCCGCGAGCAGCGCCGGCAGCTCGCGGTACAGCCGTCCCTCCAAGGTGTCGCCGGCGGCCCGGCGGGCCTGCTCGGTGGCGGCCACCGGCTCCAGCCAGGCCCGCGAGGAGTCGGACAGCACCACCTCCAGCGCGCGCACGTGGTCGATGGTCATGCCGTAGCGGACCGAGCCGCTGCCCGCCGAGTTGTTGCCGATCATCCCGCCGAGGGTGGCCCGGTTGGAGGTGGACGTGTCCGGCCCGAACATCAGTCCGTGCGCGGCGGCCGCCCGGTTGAGCTGGTCCTGCACCACCCCGGGCTGGACCCGCGCGGTGCGGGCGTCCGGGTCCAGCGCGGTGATCGCGGCCATGTGCCGGGAGAAGTCGAGCACCACCGCGTCGCCCACGGTCTGCCCGGCCAGGCTGGTCCCGGCGCCCCGGGGCAGTACCGGCACGCCGTGCTCGGCGGCCACCGCGAGCGCCGCGCGGACGTCGTCGGCGTGCCTGGGGGCGACTACCCCGCGCGGCGTGATCGCGTACATGCTCGCGTCCCGGGAGTACAGGTGTCGGGTGTAGTCGTCGAAGTCGACCTCGCCCTCGACGGCGTCGCGCAGCGCCCCCGCCAGGTCGGCCGCCAGGTCGGCCTCGCGGTCAGTCCCTCGGTCAGTCCCTCGGTCAGTCCCTCGGTCGGTCACGTGGTGGCCTCGGCGAGCACCTCCAGTGCCGCCTCCAGGCCGCCGGGTTTGACCGGCACGCCGGCCAGCCGCAGCCCCAGCTGCACCCCGGACAGGGTGCCGGCCAGCATCAGGTCGTTGAAGTGGCCGAGGTGCCCGATCCGGAAAACCGTCCCGGCCAGGCGGCCCAGCCCGGAGCCCAGCGACATGTCGAAGCGTTCCAGGATCACCCGCCGCACCTCGTCGGCGTCGTACCCGGCCGGCAGCAGCACCGCGGTGAGCGAGCCGGAGTGCTCCCGCTCGTCCGCGCAGAGCACCTCCAACCCCCACGCCCGAACGGCCGCTCGGGTGGCCGCCGCGTGCCGCTGGTGGCGGGCGAACACCGCCGGCAACCCCTCCTCGTCGAGCATCCGCAGCGACTCGCGCAGCCCGTAGAGCAGGTTGGTGGCCGGCGTGTACGGGAACCCGCCGCTCCGGTTCGCCGCGAGCACCGGCAGCCAGTCCCAATAACCCAGCGGCAGCCCGGCGGTGTCCCGGGCGGCCAGCGCCTTGCGGCTGACCGCGTTGAAGCCGAGGCCGGGCGGCAGCATCAGCCCCTTCTGCGAGCCGGCCACGGTGACGTCGACGCCCCACTCGGAGTGTCGGTAGTCGATCGAGGCCAGCGAGGAGATGGTGTCCACCAGCAGCAGTGCCGGGTGGCGAGTGGAGTCGAGGGCGGCCCGGATCTCCGGTACCCGGCTGGTCACCCCGGTGGAGGTCTCGTTGTGCACCACGCACACCGCCCTGACCTCGTGCGCCGGGTCGTCGGCCAGCCGGGTGGCGACCGCGTCCGGGTCCGCCCCGTGCCGCCAGTCGCCGGCCAGCACCTCCACCCGCAGGCCGAGCCGGGTGGCCAGCTGGGCCCACAGCGCGGCGAAGTGCCCGGTCTCGCAGGTGAGCACCAGGTCCCCGGGGCGCAGCGTGTTGGCCAGCGCCGCCTCCCACGCCCCGGTGCCGGAGGACGGGTAGATCACCACCGGGTCGTCGGTGCTGAACACCGGGCCCAGCGCGGGCAGCAGCTCGCCGACCAGCGCGGCGAACTCCGGGCCCCGGTGGTCGATGGTCGGCGCCGCGATCGCCCGCAGCACCCGGTCCGGCACGTTCGTCGGACCGGGGATCTGTAGGAAGTGACGCCCTCCGGTGCTGGCCAATGCGACCCCCGCCGCGATCTTGACGACAACTGTCAACCCGAACCATACTAGTTTCGGAACTCGATTTCCGCATTCCGGAATTTGCGACATAGCGCTCTTCGCCGGGCTCCGAGCTGCAGCCCGACCGCCCGCCACCGCCCGCCGGGAGGACGTTGCCATGTCCATCCACATCATCGCGATTCTGGTGCTGGTCGCGGCGTTCGTGATCGCCACCGTGCTGCCGATCAACCTCGGCGCGCTGTCACTGGTCGCCGCGTTCGTCATCGGCTCGCTGGTGCTGGCGGGCCCGCCGGACGACGTGGCCAACAAGATCTTCGCCGACTTCCCGGGCAACCTGTTCGTGATCCTCGTCGGGGTCACGTTGCTGTTCGCCATAGCCCGGGCCAACGGCACCGTCGACTGGCTGGTGCACCTCGCGGTGCGCGGGGTGCGCGGCCGGATCGCGCTCATCCCGTGGATCATGTTCGGGGTCACCGCCGTGCTCACCGCGTTCGGTGCGGTGGTGCCCGCCGCGGTGGCCATCATCGCGCCGGTCGGGCTGAGCTTCGCCGCCCGGCACCGGATCAACCCGGTGCTGATGGGGCTGTCCATCATCAACGGTGCCAGCGCCGGCGGGTTCTCCCCGCTGGCCATCTTCGGGGTGATCACCAACGGCGTGGTGGCCAAGAGCAACCTGCCGGGCAACCCGCTGACCCTGTTCCTGGGCAGCCTGTTCTTCAACGTGCTGCTCAACGTGGTGATGTTCGTGATCTTCGGCGGCCGTGAGCTGCTCGGGCGGGTGGCTGAGCTGGAACCGGTGGCGGCCGCCGAGGTCAGCCCTGGCGGTGCGCCGGGCGCCGCGCGGGCCCAGACCACCGGGGCCACCGGGGCCGGTTTCGGCGAGCCCGAGCACCCGCCGGTTACCACGCTGGACCTGAACCGGGTGCTCACCCTGGTGGTGCTGACCGCCCTGGCGGTCGGGGCAATGGCCTTCCGGCTCGACGTCGGCCTGCTCGCCGTCACCGCCGCCGTGCTGCTCTCACTGCTCGCGCCGAACACGTACAAGGGGGCGGTGGCCCAGGTCGCCTGGCCGACCGTGCTGCTGGTCTGCGGCATCGTCACCTACGTCAACCTGTTGCAGGAGATCGGCACCATCAAGTTCCTGGGCGGCCAGGTGGCCACCATCGGCGTCCCGCTGCTGGCCGCGCTGGTGATCTGCTACATCGGCGCGGGGGTGTCCGCGTTCGCGTCCACCACCGGCATCCTCGGCGCACTCATCCCGCTCGCTGTGCCGTTCCTGCTGGCCGGGCACGTGGGCGCGGTCGGCCTGATCACCGCGCTGGCCATCTCCGCCTCGGTGGTGGACTCCAGCCCGTTCTCCACCTCGGGGGCCCTGGTGGCGGCGAACGCACCGGAGGACCGCCGGGAGTACGTCTACCGCCGGCTGATGGCCTGGGGCTTCTCCATGGTCGTGGTGGCGCCGCCGATCACCTGGCTGTTGCTCGTGGTTCCGGGTTGGCTGGGGGGATGACAGCTGATTCTCCGGACCTGCGCGTCGAGCGGGACGGCGCGGTGCTGCGGGTGACGTTCAACCGGCCGAAGGCGCATAACGCCCTGACCTTCGCGATGTACCAGGGGCTCTACGACGCGTGCGAGACCGCCGACGCGGACGACGGCATCCGGGCCCTGGTGCTGCGTGGCGCCGGTGGCAGGGCGTTCGTCTCCGGCACCGACATCGCCCAGTTCGCCGGGTTCGACGGGGCCGATGGGGTCGAGTACGAGGAGCGGATCACCCGGGTGGTGCGCCGGCTGGAGGACACCGAGGTGCCCACCGTGGCCGCGATCGAGGGGTACTGCCTGGGCGGCGGGTTGGCCCTGGCCGCCGCGTGCGACCTGCGGGTGGCCACCGAGTCGGCCCGGTTCGGCGTGCCGATCGCCCGGACGCTGGGCAACTGCCTGTCCATGGACACCTACGCGCTGCTGGTCGGACAGCTCGGGCCGGCACGCACCCTGGACCTGCTGCTGCGGGCCCGGCAGCTGACCGGGGCGCAGGCGCACGCCGCCGGGTTCGTCGCCGAACTGGTCGGCGCCGACCAAACGCTGGACGCCGTGCTCGACGGCGTGTTGGAGACGCTCTCCGGGCACGCCCCGCTCACCATGTGGGCGACCAAGCGGGCGGTCGCACGGCTGCGCCGGGCCGGTCTGCCCCCCGGCGACGACCTGGTGCGGCGCGTCTACGGCAGTGCCGACTTTGCCGCCGGTGTCCGGCTGTTCGGCACCGGCCAGCGCCCCACCTGGACCGGGACCTGACGGCCCGGATCTGGCGATCCGCCCGCCGGTGTCGTTTTACGCTCCGCTCGTTCGACGTCTGGGTGAACAGCCGAACGCGCCGCCCGGGCGACCCGGACGAAGGGGGCCGACACCATGATCACCACCATCTCCGAGCGGTTGAGCGCCCGTGACCGCGCGGTGCTGCGGGCCGTCGCCGCCGGGCGGTGCGAGCTCGCCGCGGTGCCCGGCGGAGCGCTCGTGGTCGACGGGTTCGGGCTCTGCGACCAGTTCGCCGGGATCCGGCTGACCGAGGCGGGGCTCATCACGGCCCTCGGCAGCGGACCCGGCTCGGTCCGGCTCACCGACTCCGGCCGGGCCAGGCTCAGCGCCGCCTGACCCCCGCCGCCCCGCCGGGCTCGGCCCGTGCCGGGCGCGGCCGAGGCGCCCGCCGTCCACCGGTCCCCGCCGACGATCACCAACGGCCGCCGGGCCCGCTCCAGCAGCACACCCAGCTCGTCGCGCTGTTCGGCCGAGACCGCCCCGGCGGCGGGTGAGCGGGCCGGCGCGAACGCGGCCGACGTGGTGCGCACCAGCACGTCCTCCGGCAGCCCGACAACCACCGGCCCGGGCCGGCCGGCCGCGGCGACGGCGAACGCCTCGGCCAGTTGCGCCGCCGCCCGGTCCGGGTCCTCGACGGTGAGCACCAGCTTGGCGGTGGAGCCGAACCACCCGGTCAGGGAGAACTCCTGGAACGCCTCGCGGTCCCGGTCGGCCACCGGCACCAGCCCGACCAGCAGCACCAGCGGGGTGGCGTCCTGCCAGGCGGTGTGCACCGCGATCGCCGCGTTGGCCGCGCCCGGCCCCCGGGTCACCATGGCCACCCCGGGCGTGCCACTCAGCCGCGCCTGCGCTGGCTGCTCCGGCGGTGCGGGTGCGTCCCTCAGCCATTCGAGACGACCTCGTCGCGGCCGAGCGACAAGCGGGGAGCCAGCGCGCCGCCCAGCGCGGTGATCAGCGCGATGGCGATCAGCAGCGCGGCGGCCGACCAGGAGCCGCCACCGGTGGCGGCCAGCAGCGCGGTGGCCAGCAGCGGCACGAACCCGCTCACGATGCCGGCGATGTTGGACGACAGCGCGATGCCGCTGTAGCGCAGCCGGGCCGGGAACAGGTCGGCCAGCAGCGGGCCGGACACGGCGTACGGGATGGACAGGCAGGCCACCCCGAGCGTCACCCCGATGACCACCGGCGCGGCGCCCCTGGTGTCGATCAACCAGAACATCGGGAACGCCACCAGTACGGAGACCAGGCCGCCGGCCACGGTGATCCGCGCCGGCCCGAACCGCTCGGCCAGCCGGCCGCCGGCCACCAGCACGGCGATCTCCACCGCCGCCGCCACGAGCGTGGCGCTCAACATCAGCGACCGGGGCAGGTGCAGCGTTGCGGTGCCGTAGCTGATCACGAACGTGGTGGCCAGGTAGAACCCGCCCACGCCCAGGAAGCAGGCGCAGGCACCCACCACCAGCTGCGGGAACGCCCGGACCACCACGTCGAGCACCGGCGAGCTGGCCACCTCGTCCTCCTCCAGCAGCTGCTCGAACAGCGGCGACTCGGCCACCCGCCGCCGCAGCCACAGCGCGATGTAGAGCAGCGGGAAGGCCGCCAGGAACGGCAGCCGCCAACCCCACGAGTCGAAGCTGGCCGGGGGCAGCGTGGCCACCGCGAGGAACGCCCCCGAGGACAGCAGCGTGCCGATCGGCGAGCCCAGCTGCGGCATGGCGGCGTACCGGCCACGCCGCTCCAGCGGGGCGTGCTCCACGGCCAGCGTCACCGCGCCGCCCCACTCACCGCCCACCGCGACGCCCTGCAGCAGCCGCAGCAGGGTGAGCAGCACCGGCGCGGCCACCCCGATGGAGACGTACCCGGGCAGCAGCCCGATCACGCCGGTGATCACGCCGATCATGCTCACCGTGATGATCAGGCAGCGGCGCCGGCCGACGCGGTCGCCGAGGTGGCCGAAGATGACCGCCCCGATCGGCCGGGCGACGAACCCCACGGCGAACGAGGCGAACGCCGCCAGGGTGGCCGCCGCCGCATTGCCGCTGGTGAAGAACAGCCGGTTGAACACCAGGGACGCGGCGGTGCCGTAGAGGAAGAAGTCGTACCACTCCAGCGCGGTGCCCACGAACGCGCCGAACGCAACCCGCCGGGCCTCGGCGTCGGTCACGGTCACCGGTGCTGCCGGTGTCGTCATGTGTTCTCCCAGCTCAGGGGTCGTGAGTGGTAAGTGGTCTCCTGGGACCACTTACCACTCACGGGGTCCGTGTACGCAGGTGCCGCCGAGGAAGGTGGCGACTACTTCGGTGGTGCCGATCCGGTCGGCGGGGATGGTGGTGATGTCGTCGCCGAGCAGCACGAAGTCGGCCAGCTTGCCCGGGGTGAGGCTGCCGCGCGAGCGCTCCTCACCGGCGATCCAGGCCGTGTCCAGGGTGTAGGCGCGCAGCGCGGTCAGCGCGTCCACCCGCTCGTCCGGGCCGATCACCAGGCCGCCGCTGCTCACCCGCTGCACCATCGACTGGATGCCCAGCAGCGGGGCGCCGGCGGCCACCGGCCGGTCCGAGCTGCCCGGCACCCGCAGCCCGGCGCGCAGGAAGCTGGCGTGCCGGTACAGCCGGTCCACCCGTTTCGGGCCCACCGCCGCCGCCATCGAGTCGCCGATCTCGTACAGGAACCGCGCCTGCGGCACCGGGGTGACGCCGAGCGCGGCCATCCGGGCGACCTGCTCCTCGCTGGTCACCGCGGCGTGCTCGATGCGCGGGCGGGCGTCCGGGCGGGGGTGGCTGCGCCGCGCTTCCTCGAAGGAGTCCAGGATCAGGTCGATGGCCCGGTCGCCGATGGCGTGCGCGGCGATCCGCCAGCCGGCGGCGTGCGCGTCCACCACGTGCGCGCGCAGCAGCTCCGGGTCGTCCTGCAGGTAGCCGTGCGATCCCCGGTCACAGAACTCCTCGTGCATGGCGGCGGTGCGGGCGCTCAGCGAGCCGTCCATGAAGATCTTCACCGGGCCGATGCGCACCCGGTCGTCGCCGAACCCGGTGCGCAGCCCCAGGTCCAGCCCGAACCGCTGGGGGTCCTCGGGGCCGCCGGCCAGCGGGTGCAGCGAATCCATCGACGGCATCAGCGCCACCCTGGTGAGCAGCTCGCCGGCGTCGGCGATGCGCTGGTAGGCCGCCAGCTCCAGCGGCGAATGCCCGATCCAGCCGGCCCCGATACCGCACTCGGTCACATGGGTGAGCCCGTCGGCGGCGTACACCCGGGACGCCTTGCCGAGCGCACCGGCCAGCATGTCCACCGGGACCGGCCGGAGCACCTCGGCGGCCAGCTGCTGGGCCTGCTCCTCGAGCAACCCGGTGGGCCGGCCGTCGGCGTCGGTGACCACCACGCCGCCGGCCGGTACCACGGCGGTGCCGTCCAGCAGCCCGAGCATGGCCAGCATCGGGCTGTTCACCAGGCACACGTGCGAGGAGCGGTGACCCAGCCAGACCGGGCGTCCACCGGCGGCGCGGTCCAGCGCGTACCGGTCCGGGTGCCCGCCCAGCGCGGTGTCGTCGTACCCGGTGCCCAGCACGAACGCGCCTTCCGGCAGCGTCGAGGCGCGCTCGGCGATCCGGTCGTACACGGTGGCCAGGTCGGTCAGCCCGGACAGGTCGACGGTGTCCAGACCCAGCCCGAACCCGGCCATGTGGTTGTGCGCGTCGCCGAACCCGGGCACCAGCACGGCGCCCTGCGCGTCGATCTCGGCGCGGCCGCGCAGCCCGTCCGCGCTGTCGTCGTCGTACAGCGCCAGCACCCGGCCGTGGTGCACGGCGAGGCCGCGGGCACCGGGCCGGTCGTCGTCCATGGTGAGGATCGACGCGTTGCGCACCAGTAGGTCGACTTCGAAGCTCACGGGCTCATCCCAGGTGGTGTAGGCGGGTCAGCGGAAGTGCGGCGGCATGGTGCAGGTCGATCTCCCGGCCGTCCACCCGCACCGGGACCGGTTCGCCGAGCACCTCCACCCGAGGAGTGGCGGTGTTGTGCAGCATGTCCGCGCAGCCCAGACCCCGGCTGCCGGAGATGGTGGCGTAGTTCCGGCCGCGCGGCAGGTCCCCGGTACGCGCGTGCCCGGACACGAAGACCTGGGACAGCCGCGCCGGCGCGGCACCCAGGCCACCGTAGAACGGCAGCATCCGGCGCGGCTGGGTGAGCCGGGTGGAGCCGGACCCGGAGCCGACGTTGCCCCAGGCCACGAACCCGGACTTGAGTACCAGCTCCGGCTGCGCACCGAACCAAGCCGGTTGCCAGAGCACCAGGTCGGCCAGTTTCCCGGCCGCGATGCTGCCCACCTGCCCCGCCAGCCCGTGCGCCACTGCCGGGTTGTGGGTCAGCTTGGCCAGGTAGCGCAGCACGCGGGCGTTGTTGTTGCACTCCGGCCCGGTCTCGCCGGCCAGCGTGGCCTGCACGTGGGCCAGCTGCCAGGTGCGCCGGGACGTCTCGCCGATCCGGCCCATGCCCAGCGAGTCGGAGTTGACGATGCTGATCGCGCCCTGGTCGTGCAGCCAGTTCTC
>Ga0137415_10005307_pt1 | contig 12756 bp, 9 predicted proteins | sample CZODoug3_1_1_16f_FD_183082 | JGI IMG/M metagenome (GOLD analysis project Ga0137415, IMG submission 183082) | Vadose zone soil fungal communities from Angelo Coast Range Reserve, California, USA - CZODoug3_1_1_16fungal (Hybrid Assembly) | ecosystem: Environmental > Terrestrial > Soil > Vadose... | reverse complement strand
AGTGTTCACCTCGTCTGGGTGGGACCAGGCGTTGTGGGGACCGCCTTCCACAGCGACCAAGGGGAGTGGCATAGGGCTAACCGAGAAGGCACTCATAATCCCTGGGTCGTGGGTTCGAGTCCCACCCGCCCCACAAACCCTTATGCAATAAGGGTAATCGCGTGTGTCGGCCGTCGAACTTGATGGATTCTGCGACGCAGCGGGCTCGGTACAGCCGAGGATTCGGCGTTCACCGACGCTTCCAGGTACACAGTCACGTGGAGCCAAGCAGCGGCGGCCGCAGGTTGCCCCAGGGTCAGCGGACCTGCTCGGCAGCGAGACCGAGCGGGTCGATGACGTACTTCTGGGCCGCACGGCCCGCCCGATCGGCCGGGTCGTCGCCGCCTCGTACTCGTGCGTGTAGCCGGCGAACCGGAACAGTTCGACCCAGGCGGGCGTGGCGCGGATCCGGCGTAGCGGATCTCGTCTTGCCAGGTCGTCGAGCCGTGGAGGGTGTCGCTGGTGACCGTGGTGACCACCAGGCTGCCCAGCACCGGGCCCATCGTCCAGTACCCCATGGCCGTGGCGGACCCACCGGGGGTAGACATCGAGGTCGGTACGGTCATGACGGGATTGCCCTTGCCCTGGGTGGCAGGCGGCAGTCGTGGATGTTCAGGACTGCTGGGTGCGGTGGGGTCTTCGCCGGGCGACGACCGTCGTCATGAGGCTGTCCGGGCCGTGCGCGTTGTCGACGGGCTGGAGGGGCGTTCGGGCCGCGGCGCCTCAGCGTTCGCGGTCGCCTTCGTCGCGCGCGGCCGCCGGCGAGCCGACTTGACCAGCGTCTCCGTCAGGCGCTGGGCGTCCGCCACCACGTCGACGTCGCCGTCCCGCAACCATTGCAACTGCAAACCTTCGACCACGGCGACGAGGATCCGGGGAAGCCAGCCGTCATCGGCTGCGGGTCCGATCAGCTGTTGCAGCCGGGCCTGCAGTTCGGCGTTGCGCGTGGTCATGAAGTCGTGCGCGGGGTGAGCCGGATTCATGGCCGCGGCCATCATCTCGACGAAGAGCGTGACCTGGCCTGGCGTCTCGTAGGTTCGTCGGAGGGCGTCGTAGATCCCGTCCCACGAGTCCAGGTCGAACGTCTCCTCTGCGACCCGATCGCGGGCGGCTAGGACCGACAGCAGCATGTCGTCCTTGCTGTCGAAGTAGTGCAACACCCCGGCCTCGGTCAGTCCAACCGAGTCGGCGATCTGCTTGAGCGAGGCTCCCTGCCGATCGGCCTTGCCGTATTCCTCGAGCGCGACGCGCAGGATCTCAGCCCGCCGGGCCACGCCCTTCGCATACGGACCGCGCTGTTCCCCACGTGCCATTGATCCGCATCCTCACCGATCGAACGGCAGCCCGGGCTGGGCCGCCTCGGCTAAAACCTAGTCTTCCTAAGATTTCTTGGCAAGAAACCTAGTCACCCTCGGTTTTGGTGTGTACCGTCCCGTCACAGCGACGACACCAGCCCGACACGTTCGGGCCGTTCCGAAGGAGTCCGCGGTGCCGAATCGGCAGTCCCTCATCGGTTTCGAGCTCACCCATACCGCGCTCGACGTCCTGACGCCCGACCAGCTCGACGGGTCACTGCACTGGCTGGCGGCCGTCGTGCCCGGCGGCGTGCACGAGAGCCTCGTCGCCAGTGGGGTCATCGGTCACCCGTACGTCGGCGACAACGAGCAGACGATCGGCTGGATCGAGAACGAGGCCTGGTGGTACCGAACCGCGTTCGAACTCGAGGAGGCGCTGGCCGGGGCCGACCGGATCCGCCTCGTAGCGCACGGCCTGGACACCGTCGCCGACCTGTGGCTGAACGGCGAACCCCTCGGCCACCACGAGAACGCCTTCCGCCCAGCCGAATTCGACGTTGCGACGCGGCTGCCGGCCCGCAACACGCTGGTGATCCGGTTCGCCCCGCCCTTGCGCGGGGTCACCGTCCCGCCCGAGCTCGCACAGACGGTCGCCTTGGTGCGGGCGGCGCTGGGTGGTCTGTCCGAGGGGCCGGACGAGTCGGGCGAGCCGCAGCTCGCACCCGGAGTCTGGTCGACCGGGCCCGAGCTGACCCTGCGCCGCAAGCCGACCTTCTCGTGGGGCTGGGACTTCGCGCCGCGCGTTCCATCCATCGGCGTATGGCAACCGATCGAGCTCGTGGCCGACCGTGGCGCCGTCATTACCGGCCAGCACGCGTACGCAGTCTCGCTGGACGCCGAGCATCGTCGCGCGACGGTGGCCGTGAGCCTGGACGTCGAGACGGTAGGCCCGACCGAGCAGCCGACCGCGACGGTGGTCCTGACCTCCCCGGCCGGCGGACGGACCGAGACGGCCGTCGCGCTCTCGCGAGACCACGACGGGACGTGGCGCGGCGACGGGGTGATCACTGTCGAGGACGCCCAGCTGTGGTGGACGCACGACCTCGGCGAGCAGCCGCTGTACGGCGTCGCGTTCGTGGTCGGCGACGATCGCGGCGAGCTGACCCGCGTCGACACCCGCATCGGGCTGCGCACCGTGACCCTCGACCGCGGCGTCGATCCGGATGAGAGCGCGCGGCTGTTCCGGTTCCGCCTCAACGGCGAGCCGGTGTACGCCCGGGGCGCGAACTGGGTTCCGCCGTCGATGCTCATCGGTTCAGTTCCCGACTCGACGTACCGCGACCTCGTCGGCCTGGCCCGCGAGGCCAACATGACGATGCTGCGGGTCTGGGGCGGCGGCACGTACGAGCGGGACGTCTTCTACGACGCGTGCGACGAGCTCGGCCTGCTCGTCTGGCAGGAATTCATGTTCGCCTGCATCGACTACCCGAGCGATGATCCGACGCTGCACGCCGAGGTCGTCCGCGAGGCCGACCACCAGGTCCGCCGGCTGCGCAACCACCCAAGCCTCGCCCTGTGGTGCGGCAACAACGAGATCCACGGCATGCACCAGCTGATCCAGGGCAACGTCGATCCGGGCAACTGGGGCTGGTCGTTCTTCCACCAGGTGCTGCCCGACGCGGTGCGCCGCAACAACCCGTCGGCGGTGTACTGGCCGGGCAGCCCGTGGGCTGAGGTGCCTGAGGAGATCAACGCCGTGCGCGACGGCGACCGCCACGCGTGGGAGGTCTGGCACGGGCTGGACGTCCGCGCCGGCGGCCCGACCGAGTTCGGGTCGCCGGGCGAGGCGATGCACTGGACCCGGTACGCATACGACCTCGGGCGGTTCATCAGCGAGTTCGGCCTCCACGCCGCGCCCGAGCTGGCCACGCTGCGGCGCTGGAACCCGGGGGAGACACTGGAGCTCGCCGCGCCGGCCCTGCTGCGCCGGATCAAGGACGCGCCCGAGAACAAGGGCGATGCCCTCATGGAGTTCGAGACCGGCCTGCCCCGTACCGCCGAGGAGTTCGTCGAGTACTCGATGGTCTGCCAGGCCGAGGGGCTGAAGTTCGGCGTCGAGCACTACCGGCGCCGGCAGCCGCACAACAGCGGCACGCTGGTCTGGCAGCTCAACGACGCGTGGCCCGGGACGAGCTGGTCGGTCATCGACTACGACCTCGTCCCGAAGGCCGGCTACTACGCCCTGCAGCGGGCCTACGTTCCGGTCCTGGCCAGCTTCCGGGTAGGCGACGAGGGCCTCGAGCTGTGGGTCACCAACAGCACCCTCGCGCCGGTCGCCGGTACGGCGCGAGTGGAGGTCGCGCGGTTCGCTGGCGGGCACGTCGTGGACGAGGTGGTCGCGGTGCGGCTCGACGCGATGGAGTCCCGGATGGTGTGGCGGGCCACGGTCGAACTCTCGGCCGACGTCTATGCCTGGGTGTCGAGCCCGGATCAGCTGTTCCCGGCGAACCGGCTTTTCTTCGATCGTCTGAAGAACATCGACTTCGGCCCGCGCGAGCTGTCTGCATCGATCGAGCGCACCGGTGCCACGAGCGCGGCCGTCACCCTCACCGCCCACGGATTCAACTTCCTCAGCCGCCTGACGACCGGTCACCCCGGCAGCCGGTTCAGCAGCAACTACCTAGACCTGCGCGACGGCGACAAGCAGCTGATCGAGGTCACCGGCCTACCGGCCGACGTCGACCTGCGCGCGATCACGGTCGCCTCGTTCGGTCCCGCCCCGGCCTTCGCCGTGATCGGCAAGGACTAGCCACCCCTCAACGAAGGAACCACACATGATTGTCAAGCGTGCGGCCCTGTGCGCGGGTGTCACCGTGCTGGGTCTGGTCGGCGTCACCGCCTGCGGCGGCGGCTCGAGCACGAGCTCGTCGTCGAAAGGCGGCAAGAGCATCGCGATCGGCCTGCCCTTCGGCACCGTCAACTTCAACCCGTGGCTGTCGCCCAACGGCTCCAACTACACGCTGAACTACACCAGCGCCGTCTACGACTCGCTGACCACCCTCAGCGGCCCGGACAAGATCGCGCCGGGCATCGCCACGAGCTGGACCCAGCCCACCCCGACGTCCCTGCAGCTCACCCTGCGCAGCGGGCTCACGTTCAGCGACGGCACGCCGCTGGACGCCGCCGCGGTGAAGGCCAACCTCGACTACGCCAAGACCGCCTCGCCCGCCAGCACTCTGGTGGCCTACCTGAAGGACCTGACCACCACGGTGGTCAGCCCGACGACACTGCGGATCAGCGCGACCCTGCCGGTCACCGACCTGCCCTACGACTTCGCCACCGGCGCCGGCTTCATCGTCAACCCGAAGGCACTGGCCCACCCGACAACGCTGAACAACACACCGGACGGCTCCGGGCCCTACACCCTGAACGGCAGCGGGACGACCACCGGCCAGCAGTACACCTTCACCCGGCGCAGCGGCTACTGGAACAAGGCGGCGTTCCCCTACGACTCGCTGGCTGTCCGGGTCTACAACTCCCAGCAGGCGCTGGACTCCGCGGTCCGCTCGGGGCAGGTCCAGGTCGCACAGGGCACGCCCCAGACGAACAACGCCGACCGCTCAGCCGGCCTCAAGGTCGTGCCCGGCCCGCAGGTCACCACGGTGGGCATCTGGCTCAACGACCGCGCCGGCGCGACGGTCAAGGCGCTGGCCGACCCCCGGGTCCGGCAGGCCCTCAACTACGCGATCGACCGCAAGACGATCACCACGGCGGCGTTCGGCGCGGACGGCACCGCGACGTCACTGATCGTCGGTCCGGGCTCGGACGGCTACCCCGCCAACGCGGCGGCGTCCTACCCCTACGACCCGGCGAAGGCCAAGTCGCTGCTCGCCGCCGCCGGCTACCCGCACGGCTTCACCCTCCCGATGCTGAGCACGCAGAGCGGGGACCTGCTCGCCCAGGCCGTCGCCGGTTACCTGCGCGCGGTCGGGGTCTCGGTGACGATCTCGGACCACAACACCGACTTCGTGCAGCAGGCCACGTCGGGCAAGTGGGCCAGCATGGTCTTCGAATGGGGCATGGACCCGGTCGGGCAGGGCATCTCCTCGCTGATCACCACCAGCTTCGGGCCCAGTACCCCCGCGCTGACTGCGCAACTCAACGGGATCGCCGGCCCGCTCCTGGCGGCCACCGGATCCGCCCGCACGGCGGCGATCAACCAGGCCGTCGCGACCGTCAACCGCGAGGCCTGGTTCCTCATGGTGGCCAGCACCGGCCTCACCTACTCCACCGCGAGCAGCGTTGCCTGCACCGATCTCGGCGTCGCGACCTGCGTGCTGCCGTCCCTCAAACCGGCCCAGTAACGGCCGCCCGACCCGTCGAGCCCGGAAGGAGAGACATCGTGTGGCGCGTAGCCGTCCGGCGCATCGCCGGCGCGATCCCGCTGCTGTTCGTCGTGCTCAGCGCGACGTTCCTCCTCCAGCAGCTCATCCCGGGTGACCCCGCCGGCTTCGTCCTGGGCAGCACGTCAACCGTGCAACAGCGCAGCCAGCTCGACGCCACCTTCGGGCTGCATCGCTCGCTGATCGACCAGTACCTGTCGGCACTCGGAAACGCATTGCGCGGCGACTTCGGCCAGTCCTGGATCAAGGGCGAGACGGTCGGCCATCTCGTCTCGTCGGCCCTGCCCGTGACGCTCTCGCTGGTGATCCTGTCGACGCTGCTGACCGTCGTCGTCGGCACCGCGCTCGGCGTGTGGGGTGCCCTGCGCCGGGGCCGGGCCACCGACCGGGTACTGCAGCTGTTCGCCGGGGCGGTGACTGCCGTGCCGAATTACTGGATCGCGATCGGGCTCTCCTACTTGCTGGCCGTCAAGCACCGGGTGTTCCCGGCGACCGGATACGTCCAGCTCAACCAGTCACCGGGGCAGTGGCTGCACTCGCTGGTGCTGCCGGTGCTCGCGCTGTCGCTGGCCCCGATCGGGCCGGTGTTCCTGCAGTCGCGCAGCGCGATGTCCGACGTGCTCGGCACGAACTACATCCGCACCTTGCGCGCGCTCGGCCTGCCCCGCTGGCGCCAGGTGCTCAAGCACGGCCTGCGCAACGCTGCGGCGCCGATCGTCACGACCGTCGGGTTCAACCTCGTGGGCCTGCTGGCCGGCACGGTCGTGGTCGAGCAGATCTTCAATTTGCCCGGACTCGGGACGCTGCTGCTCTCCGGCGTGCTCGGCCACGACGTCCCGGTCGTGCAGGGCGTGGTGATCCTCTTCGCCGTCGGGGTGATCGTCGTCAACCTGCTCGTCGACCTGTCGGTCGGCGCCCTGAACCCAAAGGCGAGGCGCGCGTGAGCACCGTCATCCCCGCCGCCGCCCCGATCGCGGTCGAGGCCCCGATCGCGTCCACGAGCTCGGCCAGTCCGGTGGCCCGCGCCGGGCGGGCCATCGTCCACTCTCCGGCCGCGCTCGCCGGCCTGGCCTGGCTGGCCCTAGTGATCGTGGTGAGCGTGCTCGCCGGCGCCATCGCGCCGTCCGACCCGCTGGCCCAGCATCTGACGGCGTTGCTGCAGTCGCCGTCGTCCGCGCACTGGCTCGGCACCGACAGCCTCGGCCGCGACGTGCTCAGCCGGCTGATGCACGGCGGCGGCACGCTGCTCTGGGGCGCGGGCGAGGCCTCGCTCATCGCGGCGCTGATCGGCGTGCCGGCCGGGCTGGCCAGCGGCTACTGGGGCGGCTGGCTCGACACCGCCGTCTCCTGGCTGACCGACCTCACCTTCGCCGTGCCGGCCTTCGTCATCCTGGTCGCCCTCGCGGTCATCTACCCGGGCAACACCGCGGTCCTGATGGGGGTCCTCGGCGTGCTCGCGGCCGGCGCCGCGACCCGGCTGGTGCGCAACTCGACCCGGACCGTGCGCGACGAGCTGTTCGTCGACGCCGCGCGGGTGTCCGGCCTGCCGACCCGCCTGATCATCTCGCGGCACATCCTGCCGACCGTCATCGCACCGGTGATCATGCTGTCGGCCACCAACATGGCGATCGGCGTCGTCGTGCTCTCGTCGCTGTCCTTCCTCGGACTGGGCGGATCGCCGGAGACGCCGTCCTGGGGACAGATGATCTACGAGGCGTCGCAGAACATCACCGGCGATCCGTGGTTGCTGGTCCCGCCGGGCGCTGTCCTGATCCTGACAGTCGTCGCGTTCAACCTGATCGCCAGCACCGTGCGCGACTCGCTGCCCGGCAGCCCTCCGCCCACTCGCCGGCCACGGCGGGAACGCGCCGCGAGGCGCTCGAGCGCCCCGCCCACCGATTCCGGGACGCTGCTAAAGGTCGACGGGCTCGTCGTCGGCTTCCCGATCGGGACGACGCTGCGACCGGTCGTCGACGGGGTGACCTTGACGGTCCGCCGCGGCGAGACGGTCGGCCTGGTGGGCGAATCCGGGTCGGGCAAGAGCGTCACGGCGCTCGCGATCCTCGGTCTGCTGCCCCCGTCCGGTGCCGTCCTCGCCGGCTCGACTCGCTTCGACGGCACCGAGCTGCTCGGCCGAACGGACCGCCAGCTACGCCGGATCCGCGGCCGCGGCGTCGCCTACATCGCCCAGGAGCCGATGTCCGCCCTGGACCCCTGCTTCACGATTGGCCACCAACTGCGCGAGGCGCTGCACCACTTCGGCACCGGGCGGCGCGCGTCCGCCGGTCGGGCGCGGGAGCTGCTCGTCGAGGTCGGGATCAACGCGCCGGACCGTGTCCTGAAGAACTACCCCCACCAGATCTCCGGCGGCATGGCCCAGCGCGTCGCGATCGCCCTCGCGCTCGCGGGCGATCCGGCGCTGCTGATCGCCGACGAGCCGACAACGGCCCTGGACGTCACCGTGCAGGCGGCGATCCTCGACTTGTTCCGCGACCTCGTCGCGACCGGGCACCGCGGCCTGCTGCTCGTCACCCACGACCTCGGCGTAGTCGCCGACATCTGCGATCGCGTCGCCGTGATGTACGCCGGCCAGCTCGTCGAGCAGGGTGTGACCGCCGACGTGCTCGACGCTCCGCGCCACCCGTACACCCAGGCCCTGCTCGGCGCCGTCCCGTCCCTCGAGAGCGCGGGCCGGCTCTCGGTGATCCCGGGCGCGGTGCCGCTGCCCACGGCGTGGCCGGTCGGCTGCCGCTTCGCCGGCCGGTGCCGGTACGCGCAGGACCGCTGCTCCGCCGAGCCGATCCTTCTCGCCGACGCCGACGCCGACGCCGACGCCGACGCCGACCCGGCTCGCGCCACGCGCTGCATCCGCGCCGGTGAACTCGCGCTGGAGCGGGCCCGGTGACCGCGCTCCTCGAGATCGATCAGCTGCAGGTTCGCTTCGGCCGTTCCCGCCGCCGACCAGCGCCACCTGCCGTCGACGACGTCAGCCTGAGCATCGCGCCGGGTGAGGCCGTCGGCCTGGTCGGCGAGTCCGGCTCGGGCAAGACCACGATCGGACGGGCCGTCCTCGGCCTGCTCACTCCGAGCGCCGGGCAGATCCGCTTCGCCGGCACCGACATCACCGCGCTGCCGGCCGAGCGCCGCGGCGTGCTGAGCGCCGAGCTGCAGGTCGTCTTCCAGGATCCGTTCGGCTCGCTCAACCCCACCCGAACGATCGTCCAGACCCTGACCGAACCGCTCGTCCAGCGGCGAACGCTCACCGCCGAGCAGGCCCGCGCCCGCACGCTGACCCTGCTCGACCAGGTCGGCCTGCCCGCGGACGCCGCATCGCGTTACCCGACCGAGTTCTCCGGCGGGCAGCGGCAGCGCATCGCCATCGCCCGGGCGCTGGCCAGCAACCCCAAACTGGTGATCTGCGACGAGCCGGTCAGCGCGCTGGACCTGTCCACCCAGGCTCAGGTGCTGAACCTGCTGGCCGATCTGCGGCGCGACCTTGGCCTGGCCTACCTGTTCATCGGGCACAACCTGGCCGTGGTGCGACACGTCTGCGACCGCGTGGTGGTGCTTTACCGCGGGCGGGTCATGGAGGTCGGGTCGGCCGCCGCCGTCACGGCCAACCCGATGCACCCGTACACCGTCGCCCTGGTCGCCGCCGCCCCGGTGGCCGACGTCGAGGAGCAGCGCAAGCGGCGGCTGGCCCGTGCCCAGGCGCTGGTGGCCCCGAGGCCCGACGCGGGTGCGACGGCGTGCCCCTTCGCCGCCCGCTGCCCGTACGCCGAGCCGGTCTGCGTGAGCCGCCGGCCGGCGCTGTCCGTCGTCGGCGGACGCCTGGTCGCCTGCCACCTGTTCGACCCCGACTCCGGGCACAGCCAGGCTGCGGAATCAGCGCAACGTCCACCAGTTCCGCAGCAGCAGGGAGGCCGATCATGATTACCGTCCACGGCGCCGCCGACGACGGCTTCGGCCCGGTCGCCGACGCGTTCCGGGAGAACTTCACCGAGGACATCGAGGTCGGCGCGGCCTGCGCGGTCTATCACCGTGGCCGCCTCGTCGTCGACCTGTACGCCGGAGTGGCCGACGCCCGCACGAACCGCCCGTGGGGACCGCAGACCCTGGCCGTCGTCTTCTCGGTCGGCAAGGGCCTCATGACGTTGTGCGCGTACCTCGCCCATCAGCGCGGGCTACTCGACTTCGACGCGCCGGTCGTCTCGGTGTGGCCCGAGTTCGGGGCGAACGGCAAGGAGCAGACGACGATCCGGGACCTGTTCAGCCACCGGGCCGGGCTCGCCGCACTGGACACCGACCTGACCCTGGACGACCTCGCGGAGTGGACGCCCGTGATCCGGGCGATCGAGGAGCAGAAGCCGCTCTGGCAGCCCGGGACCGACTTCGCCTACCACGCCCTGACGTTCGGCTGGCTCACCGGCGAGGTGCTGCGCCGGGTGACCGGGCTGAGCCCGCACGACCTGCTCGCCGAGTACCTCACCACGCCGCTGGGTGCCGACGCGTGGATCGGGCTGCCGGCCGAAGACGAGCCCCGCGTCGCCTTCCACCTGCCCCGCCCCGAGGTCGACGACCCGGCCTACGAGCAATTCGTCCAGCTCGCGATGAGCATGCCGGCCGTCATCCGGGCGCTGAACCTGGGCGGCGCTCTGCCACCGACCCTGATCGACGGCAGCGACCAAGACTTCAACGCCCCAGCCGTGCACGCGCTGCAGATCCCGGCCGCCAACGCGATCACGTCGGCCGCGTCCCTCGCCCGGATCTACGCCGCGGCCGTGTCGAGCGTCGACGGACGTCCACCGCTGCTCAGCGCCGAGTCAGTGGCCGACGCGACCACCCTTCGCTCGTCCGGTCCCGGCTGGCCCGGCGCGCTGACCCGGCCTGGCATCCGCTTCGGAACCGGCTTCATGATCAACGGGATTCCCTACCTGCCGTTGCTGTCGGGCTCCTCCTTCGGCCACGACGGCGCGAGCGGCAGCCTGGGCTTCGCCGACGCCGACGCGGAGATCGGCTTCGGGTACGTCAACAACCGCTTCGCCGGTTCGGAGGACGGGCGGGCCAGCCGGCTCACGGCCGCGGTGCGCCGTAGCCTCGGCCAATGAGCGGCGTCCGCGACTGGGATCCGACGGTCCCGGCGGTCACCGGGCTGATGCGCCTGCTGCGGCTGCGGGAGAAGGGCCGCCCGGACGCTGTCCGGCGCGAGGTCGCCCAGCGCACGCTGCGGCCGGCCTCGTTCGCGCCGCCGGCTCGCCTCGACCGCCACGTGCAGCTGAGCGTCGCCCGCCGGCACGGCTGGCCCGTCTACGACGTGTGCCCGCCCGCGACGCCGACGGTGCACCTCGTCTATCTGCACGGCGGCGCGTACATCCGGGAGATCTCGCCCGGACACTGGCGGGCCGTCGTGCGCATCGCCCGGACGGCCGGGGCGCACGTCGTCGTCCCGATCTACCCGCTGGCCCCGCACGGCACGGCCCGCGACACCGTCCGGATCGCCGCGGACATCGCCGCCGACGTGATCGCCGAGCACGGGTCGGATGCGGTGGTGACACTGGGGGAGTCCGCCGGCGGCGGCCTGACCCTCGCCGCGGCCCAGCACCTGCGCGACCGGCACCACGTCCAGCCCAGGCGCCTCGTCCTGGTCGCACCCTGGCTGGACCTCACCCTCGACGATCCACGCATCACCCCTATCGAGCCGTTCGACGCGATGCTCGACCGCGACGGTCTGCGCCTGGCCGGCCGGATGTACGCCGGCGAGCTGCCCCTCGACACGCCCGAGGCGAGCCCGCTGCACGGGGAGCTGCGCGGCCTCGCACCGATCACCGTCTTCGTCGGCACCCACGACCTGCTCAACCCGGACGCTCATGCCCTGGCGCAGCGGGCCAAGGACGCCGATCTGTCGGTCGAGCTCATCGAGCAGCCGGGTGGGCAGCACGTCTACCCGTTCCTCCCCACACTCACCGGCCGCCGAGCCCGCCGCCAGCTGATCGAGGAGATCACTCGGCCGCAAGGGCAGTCATGATCCACCTACGACCAGCCATCAGGTCAGAGTGCTCGACGACGGAGCGGCCGAGCCCGCTCCTCAGGGAGCGCGCACCAGGCCGACGGTCGGCCGGGTCGCCGATCGGTTCGTCGATACTGCACGTGCCGAACGATCCCGGTGCCGCAGGGCATTGCGCAGCTCGGCTGTACCTTTGAAACGGGGTGCGCGCCGAGATGGCAAGCGTGATGGCGCGCGAGTGCACCCTAGCTCGAAAAAGGCCGCAGCTACGGCGCCTCCTGTTCGCAGCTTCAATCCGAATCCCCGTTCGAAGGTAGGCATGAGGTCGTCTGGTGCGGTCGGCCAGGCGATGTCGACCACCATGTCGCTGGTGTTGCCGTCCTGGCGCAGCTCGTCGTTGACCCACATCCGTACTCGCAGGTTCTGCAATCCGGCGACCTCGTCGGCGGTCAGCAGCCACGGTCCGCACGGGCTTGAGCCGTCGAATCCCTTGGCCCGTCCCCTCTGCTGATGCATCCCCGGCTCGCCGGCCGGCAGGATGTGGTTGCGCGCGGTCATGTCCTGGATATTCATGTACTCAGCGCCAAGCCAGGTCCGGCCGAGGTGAATCCCCAACGCTCACATTATGTCAACCCAATCGTCTAGTAATGCCCCTGGCCGCTGCCGTATCAGCGCTCCGGGCGTTTCACCGCCGTGTGCGCACAGAAGTTGATCACCGTTACAGAGGAGTATTCGGCGAGGTAAGCACGCGCGGCTGGCCGACGGGCGTTGGGATGTGGGGGAGTGGCATAGGGCTGAGGGGTTGGAGTGCTCATAATCCCTGGGTCGTGGGTTCGAGTCCCACCCGCCCCACAAACCCTTATGCAATAAGGGTAATCGCGTGTTTCTGCCGTCGAACCTGACGGCTTTTGCGACGCATAGCGCTCGGTACAGCCGGGATTCGGCGTTCTCCGACGCTTCCAGTTACACAGTCACGTCGAGCCAGGCCGCGGCGGCCGCAGGTTGCCCAGGAGCT